>Ga0307414_10000171_pt1 | contig 43927 bp, 71 predicted proteins | sample DK1Ometagenome_FD_203804 | JGI IMG/M metagenome (GOLD analysis project Ga0307414, IMG submission 203804) | Maize rhizosphere microbial communities from greenhouse at UC Davis, California, United States - DK15-O-3 | ecosystem: Host-associated > Plants > Roots > Rhizosphere > Soil | place: USA... | reverse complement strand
CCCTCCCAGCTTTCCCGATTTGGTCTGACGTGTGCAGTTTTGACGGAAGACCATGGCGAGGCCTTGTTGACGTGGTTTCTGGCGGATTCCCGTGTCAGGACATATCATCGCCGGCCAGCCTGATACGCAAGTCCGGAAAAAGTCGCGTGAACGATCGAATCGACCATGCCGTGATGGCTTCCGACGGTGGCCAGCTGAACCCGGAATGGGTCGAGTGGCTGATGGGGTGGCCCATCGGGTGGACCGAATTAAAGCCCTTGGCAATGGACAAGTTCCGCGAGTGGCAGCAACAGCATTCTCCATTCTCGCCGGCGACGACTGACGCCGCATAACTCCCCCACTCCACCGCCCGGGCATGCCCCGGCAAGGAACCCTCGTGAAACGAATTTACCTCAGTGGGCCCATGACCGGCATGCCCGAACTGAACTTCCCGGCCTTCCACGCAATGACCACCCAGCTGCGCGCAGCGGGACACACCGTCACCAATCCCGCCGAGCTGAACCCTGACGGCGGTAGCTGGAACGACTGCATGCGGCGAGATATTGCAGCGCTCATGGAGTGCGACACCGTGGCCCTGCTACCCGGCTGGCACACCTCGAAAGGCGCACGCCTTGAAGCACACATCGCTGAACGCCTCGGCATGGCGGTTGTTAACGCCCACGACCTGGTATCTCAGGAGGTCGCATGATCTGGCTTCTGATCGGAGTTCTGGCTCTCAACGCTGCGGCTCCAATCGCAGCCTACAAATTCAGCGTTAAGCGTCAGGAGGGTGTATGGAAAGCGTGAAGCGTTTTTCGGTGGGATTTTCCAACCATTCAACGGCTGAAGCTGTTTTCGCCGACGACTTCGACCGCGTGTCCGCCGAGAACCTGGCCCTACAGCAGCGCCTCACAGCGCAGGACCAGCGGGTTGATGAGCTGGAGGCTGAAGTAGCCCGGCTGAATCGCGTGAAGTTTGCGTTGAAAGAACTGGCGGAAAGCCATGCTGGCAATTTATCGGTCTACAGGTATCACTTGAGCGAAGCGCTGACGATGGCGGAAAAGGTCAGGGATTCGAGCCTCGGTATGCAGCGGAAACGCCTTAACGATCTGATCGTTTACCTTTACCAGAACAGTGGGGCCACCCTCAACCCCACCGCCGAGGCTGTGAGCCATGAGTAAATTCTTTTGGATACTGCGCGCCTATTTCCACATGCAGAACCGCGCCGGCTTTGCGCGCTGGGATATGTGTGAGTCGCTATACGAAACCTATGCCATCGAATGGGAGATGTCCCCATCCGATGCCGTTGACGAAGACATGAGCTACTGGGGAGATTGAGCCATGAGCAACAACATACCCTTGTCGCCGTGCCCCTTCTGCGGCTGCACCGTGCAAGCCATTACAGGCTTTGATTATGTTCGGATCAAAGGAGACCATGCCGGTAGCTGCGTATTTGTTGATGACGATCCCATCATCGCTGATGCTGCTGAGTGGAATACCCGCGCCACTCGGGCTGAACCTATGCCGCCTGCTGGCGTGGCGCCGGAAGTAGAGCGGCATTATGGCGATGCACCCGATGGGCACGGGATGCGCTACTACGTCTTGGCTTCTGACTTCGACCTTCACGTCACGCGCCTTACCACCGAGTGTGACGACCTCAGAGCTCAACTGGGGCGTCAGATAGAAAGATCGAATGACTTCGCATCGAAGTGGTCAGGCACAGACGCAGAGCGTTTAGCCCTGCAATCCGAACTGACCAAGGCGCGGGAGTGCATAGATAAGATTCGATTACTTGCCATGGACGACGGGGCAATTGTGTACAGTGACGCGCCTGGGTTTATTGCTGATATCCGCGACGTACTCGATTCCAACCAATCCGCGCCGGTAGCGGCGGTGATGCCTGAGCGTCTCACGGTGGCCGAACTAGAAGAGCTGGAGGTCATTGAGGCGCTCATTCACGGCCAAGGGCTTTCTAACCTCGCCGGAACTATGGCAGCAGCTCGCCAATTCATCGACGAAGTAACCCGCCTCAACCCAATCAAGCAGTAACCCCTCCCCCTTCAAAGTCAGCCGCTATAGCGGCAAGGACGAAGTCATGTCTGAAGAAAAGAAGCAAACAGGGCCCGACCATTTTCGGTACGTCGACTCCATCGGCCCGGAAGGGGTCACTATCGTCTGCCGCAAATACGTAGTCATCCGTGAAAGCGAGCACTGTTATTGGATCGTTCCCGAGGGTTCGGAAGACTGGGCGCGTGCGAGGCAGGACGCTACAGGCAAGGCCTTCAAGGATGCCAAGCGGGTATCGAAAGATTCGTGGCGGCGATTTGCGTACCCGGAGAAAGAAAAAGCGCTTTCCTCATACAAAGCCCGCAAGCGGCACCAGCTCGGGCACGCTGAACTCTCCCTTGAGCGTGCGAAAACTGCTCTTGCCGACATCAAGGACATTGAGGCGATCAACGATGAGCATCTGTGCTCGGGCGGCGATTACATCAAACAGCTCAACTGGACGGACTGCTGATGGATACCTCAAAACAACCGAAAGAGCGGCCGATCCTTTTCTCGGCGCCGATGGTGCGCGCCATCCTGGAAGACCGGAAGACGGTCACGCGGCGGGCGGTGAAAGGCTTCCAGATACCTACCGAGGACACAGCCATTCCGGTTGGCGATCGTCAGCGCTGGAGCGCAATCGGTCAAAAAGACCCGCGCTATGGCTTCTGCGTATTCGGATCGACTGAGGCAGAGTGCGCCAAGGAGCTGGAACAGTACGCGCCTTGCCCGTATGGCAAGCCAGGCGACAGGCTGTGGGTGCGCGAGACCACCGAGGCGGACTACGCCAACGGTGCCGTCCTCTCGCGATATGCCGCCGACGGGGAGCCGGTCCTGTACGCCAGCTGCGGAGATCCCGAGTACAACGGTTCTGTTGCCCACTGGAATTATCCGCGAAAGTCCCGCCCAAGCATCCACATGCCGCGCTGGGCGAGCCGCATCCTGCTGGAGATCACTGCTGTCCGCGTCGAGCGGTTGCAGGACATCAGCCGCGCCGATATCCGGGCAGAAGGCCTGCAATGTCCTCCGGAACTGGCAAGCGATGACGTTTCGCCAAACTACCGCGACTGGTATCCCGCGGCGTGGCGGGAACTGTGGGAATCCATCAACGGTGCCGATTCATGGACTACCAACCCCTGGGTCTGGGTGGTCGAGTTCAAGCGGGTTACGCCATGAGCAAAGTCAGCCTGAACGTTGAAATCCACTTCAAGAAAGACGGCCAAGAGCGCGAACCGCTGTACTTGAACCTCACGCTGAACAAGGACAGCCCGTCCGACGATCACATTGCCCAGGCCGTCTATGACGAGGTGACACAGCACCTCTTCGAAAACCCGTGGGAAGCAGAGGAGCCACAACCATGATCCTCCCCCTGCTCTACATGGCCTGGCTGGTGTACAGGGGGCCGAGGCCATGAGTGATTCACCGAAGAGCCTCGGCTGGATGGACCACGGAAAGACCAATTGCGGTCTTTTGGTGATGAGTCGCTGGGATAGCCCGGAACGTGATGACAACCCAAAGGACCTGGCCCGCTTTGTCAAAGACGTAAAGCGCACCGGGCTCATTCACTCACGCATTGAGCGTTACGAGGGCGATCAATTCCCAGACTGGGTTGGCGAGCTGCACTGCGAAGATACGCAATGCCAGTGCCGACGGTTCCTTCGCACCAAACAAGCCTAACCCCAATCCACCTACAGCCTGCCGGTGAACGGCGGGCGGAGCTATGCCATGAACAAAGAAGACCTCGCGGACCGGATATGCGGCATCGCCTACCCCTGCCGCATCCACAAGGACCTGATCCAGATCGCCAAGGACTCGGGCCTGGTGATCGTCTACGGCGCCAGCGACGACCTGATGGAGTTCGAAGGCGCAGCCCAGGAAGAGATCGGTTGCTACAACGGCGGCACCGCACTGGTGGACGCCCGGGGTGTACTGCCAGACCGGGACAGCATCGACGATGACGCGGAGCTGGAGCAGTACTTCCAGCGCAAGACCAAAGCGAAGCCCATCGAGGCCCTGTGGTGCAAAGAGCCTGGGTACTCCTGGACTTACCGGACCGACATCCCGCATGCCACGTTCGAAGTGTTGGACGACGGCGACAAGTATTGCCGGGGCATCGTCTTTTCGCTGGCCGACCTGGCCTAACCGACCGTCACCGTCAGCCCGCCGGAATAAGGCGGGCAGGGAATTTATATGGCTCAAATTAAGTGTAACCACGGCCATGTTGCCAATATCAGCACGCCGGAATGGATATCTCAACTCAGCCTAGACCAGATGCGTCGAGCAGTTGAGCTGATGAGGGAGAAGATAAAAGCCGCCGAGGCCCAGCCTAAACGCACCGTCTGGCGTGTCAGTAACGGAACCTATTGCGAAGGGAACTACCGCGAGGAGCAGTTCGAGCAAGCAGCTGAACACCTACTGCGGATCTACAAGGGCGTGTTCATGGAGGCGGCTCCAGACTGGATCGCGAATCCATGCGGTTACCTGGTATTCGAGCGGCAACTGCCGAGCCTCACACCCGATCTGGTGACCCAATTCGAATACGACAACGAGTGGTTCCCCGCAAACCCAGAATAACCACCTTCTGCCGCCACGCGCGGCATGGAGCATCACCAATGGCTACCGCTGAACTGCACGGCCAGAAGATCAACCCCTTCGAGCAGGGATATGCAGCCTTCCTCAAGGGCGTGAGCATCAAGCAAAACCCGTTCGAAACGGAAAACGACACGTCTCCTTGCTCCAAGCAGCAGTGGATTCAAGGCTGGAACAAGGCGCAGATAGAGGACGGGAGGAAACAGTGAATGGTCAAGTATAAGACGATCAGTCAGTTCGCCGTTGAAAGTGGCTACACTGAGGCCGCGATCCGCTCGAAGATCGCGGACGGGACATGGCCCAAGGGGATCGTGTGGAGACATGCGCCCGATAATAAACCTCTCATCGATGTGGACGGGTATGCAGCATGGGTGGAAAGCGCAGCGGCGTCAGGGCGGCGTCGAAAAGTAGCATTGAGATCAGTTTCATGTTCGAGGGCGCCCAGTGCCGTGAACGAATCCCGCTTGAGCCCAGCCCCGCTAACCTGAAGCGGGCCGAGCAACACAAGGCCTCGATCGAGCTGGCTATCTACAACGGCACGTTCGATTATCTGGCAACCTTCCCAAAATCCAAGCGCGCCCAGCGGATCGGCTTCAAAACCGGGCAGATTCCCTTGGGCACCTATCTGGATGAATGGATAGAGCGGAAAAAGCAGACGCTGAAGGCCAGCACCGCCGACGGCTACCAGAAGATAATCGACGGCGTGCTAAAGCCGGCCATGGGCGATACACCGCTGGTCACGCTAACACGCAAGATCGTCCGGGACGCAATGTCAGGCCGCAAGGTGACAAACAAACGCCTGGGCAATATTCAAAGCTGCCTGCGCTCGGCGCTGAGCGATGCGGTAGATGATGAGTTGATCGAGGCGAATCCATTGGCCGGCTGGGCTTACACCGTGAGAGGAAAGCCGAAGCTTGAGGATGCGATCGATCCGCTGTCGCCAGAAGAGCAGCGCCTACTGCTGGCTGCGGCCACCGGCCAATATCGCAACCTTCTGCAATTCGCCATGTGGACCGGCCTGCGAACGAGCGAGCTTGTTGCGTTGGAGTGGGGGGATATTGATTGGGTTCGAGGGGAAGTTAGGGTGTCGCGAGGGCTGACCAAGGCGGCCAAGGAAGCAGAGCTGCCGAAGACGGCGGCCGGGGTGCGGGATGTGAAGCTTTTGCCGATGGCGCTAGAAGCGATCACGCAACAAAAGCAGCACACCTATATAGAAGGGAAAGCGGTCTTTCATGACCAGAGGTATGCAGCGCCATTCGACGGCGACCAGGCGCTGCGGAAAAGCTTCTGGATTCCAGTACTGCGCAAGGCAAAGATCCGGTACCGGAACCCGTACCAGACCCGGCACACGTACGCGTCGATGATGCTGTCCGCTGGCGAGCATCCGATGTGGGTCGCCAAGCAGATGGGGCACAAGGATTGGACGATGATCGCCCGGGTATACGGTCGCTGGATACCGAGCGAAAATGACCTGTCAGGAAGCAAGGCGGCGGCGATGTTTGGGACGCCGGTTCAACTCCCGGAAACGACCAAAAAAACGGCCTGAAGCAGCATTTCAGCAACATATGCGCTACAGCCCAATGAATTCAAGGCTTAGACGGGGGTTCAAATCCCCCCGGCTCCACCATTTGAAATACCAGAGAGGCCCGCCCAGTGCGGGCTTCGCTGTATCTGGAGTCTCGAATGTTGCTGAAAGTTGTTGTCGGTTCATGTGAATAAATCCATGACTTCAGCAGCTTTTCAGCAACCCTCCTCCGGCGTCCTGCCGACCGAACACAAATCCTATTTCTAAAGGCCATCAAACGCCCTCTGATACGTCATTCCGCGGACGCAGGACCTGCGCTACAAATCAGGCCGAGGCCACGGCGAGTGGCTTTTTCCTGCTAAGTCGTTTCCCCCACTCCATGCCTGGCTGTTCGATGTATTTGAACGTGATCAATGATATTGACGTTATCAGCGCCATTGCGATGACCACCGAAGCAACGTAACCAGCCGTCCAGCTCGTCGGGAAAAAGGTGTAGACCCATGTGTAGACGCCCATGTGCCCGAGCCCGTAGACGATCGTTGGGTGTACCAGATATAGACTGAAACTGATTTTGCCAAGATAACGGGTGACAGGGTTTGAAATAATTCTGGAAGGGTGCATTGCCATCGCGATACACAGCACGACAAAAGGAAAGCCCCATAGCATGTCCCAGGTGGTGCGCATCCCCTTGGTCCAGAAGAACATATAGATCGGCGCGCTTCGGTAAAGCGTCAGCACGACCATAATCGCAAGGACACACAAACCCCAGCAAATGTATCGATGAGCGGCAACCGGCGCGGCCGATATTTTTCTATGCAGGTGAAACCCAAGAATCCCCCACAAGAAATATGGAAGATTAGTTATAAAATTGTGATGTATGAAGCTCTGTATTTGAGCTTCAAACGGCTTAAGCCCAATCGTGAATACCGTTGAAATAAGTATCGAGAACGAAAGGACAAAGACAGCCCGAAGCGTGGTTTTGCAAAGCATCAACAGCAGCGGAAACATTGCGTAAAAAATCATTTCCACGCCAATCGTCCAAGAAGCACCAACAATACCGTCTGTTAACTTAGGCACTACGTTGAATGCAAACAATGCATTGATCAGTACGTCAGATGGGGAGAACACTACATCCCAGCACAGCCATAAATAGACCAATTGGAAAACAAGCATTGTATAAAACAGCGGGGCGATCCTGGTAAAACGCCTTGTGAAGTAATGACCTAGGGATTCTTCGCCATTAAATCGACCCCAATACCCATAGGCGAGGCTGAATCCACTGACAACGAAAAACAGAGGAACACCAAACCCGAAGTGAGTGCTTATAAAGCTAAAGGTGTCAGGAAGCTTTGCGCCGCCAGATACAACAAGATGGAAAAGTATAATCGCCAGTGCGGCATAAGCCCTCAAAGACTCTATACCCTCCAGCCTTCCTTGTTTTTTTTGTAGATCGACCGGCATTAATAATCCCTTTTTACGCTCAAGAACAGAGTTGGCAAGCGTATTCGGGCTGATGAGGCAATGCAACAGAAATAGCTGGACTGAGCAGAAGGAGGCGGCAGCCTGGGCGCTTCTTGATACGGCTGCCGCGCTGTCTTCCTAGAATTTTCTATAGCTACCGGAAACGACGATATCAGTAACGCTTGTGATGTCCGTGTTAGCCAGGGGAACCAATGATCCTGAAACCCACTTATGCAGCGTGATGCTAGAGGCGCCCTGAAGGATTCGACCAGAGACAGGCTGTGTAATTGCCGCCTGAAGATTCGTTGCCGATACCGACACGCTGGCCAGATTGTTTATTATGTTTGCATTTGCGAATGGCAGTCCTGAGACTGTTAAGTTCCCAGCAGCCATTGTTCCGAATCCAGATATAGACACCCTTAGCGTGAAGTGAACCATATTCCCCGTGACGTTGTAGCTTCCGAGCTGTGAGCCATGAATAGGAACGCCGCCTCCGCTGCTGGTGATAGATGCGGTGAATGTGCCCTGACCTGAATAACCGGTCTGCGTGTTGGACGCATTATTTGTCGAAGAGGCGTTTGACACGTACCCAGAAGAGCCGGCCACGAATGCATTGCCGGAGAGAACGTTTCCGACGGTTCCAGCGTCCAAAATAGCAGCATAGGTGGAGGTAGTGGCGCCGGTGATATTCCCTGTGATTGAGTTATTAGAGGAACCCTGCTGAACCAAGATCGGCGCGCTTGCCGCATTGCCGCAGTTTATTAGTATGTTGGCCGATACGGCACAGTTCTGGGCGTAATTCCCAATAACCTCTGCCGACAATATGATGCCTCCAGCCGGGCAGTTGCTCGCATGGTTCCCGCTAATTGTATGGTTCCCGCCGCCAGTTGCTCGATACCCAACCTGAAAGCCCTGAACGTAGTTGCCTTCAACTCGGCAGTTGTAGCAATTCGAAGCCAGGTTAGACCCAGATTGCAGCCACACCCCTACACTGCCGCTCCCATTGTTTGGGCCGATGATGATGTTTCCGATGAAGCTCACGTTTGTGGACGTCATCGTAGTGTTGAGGCTGGTGTCGCCGGTCAACAGCATGCCGTAGCCAAACGTCACATAACCGACGTTGTCCGCCACCAAGCCGTGATTGCAACCCTCCCACTGGTCATAGCAGCAATTGCCTTGACCGAAGGCGAAGTTATTGGTGACCATGAAATTGGTGCACAGCGTGTGTGCTGTGGCATCCGAACCGCCGCTAAAGGTGCAGTGGTGCGTGTGGCAGTGCTGTGTATTTCTGAAATGAACGTTGTGCATGCCACCCGTGTATGCCGACGAGTCCATGTACAGGCCGGATATCTCAATATGAGTGTTTGGCGAACTGGTGGCGATACCAGAATTACCGAACAAAACAGGAAGAAACCCACCCGCCCAAGGCAGATTGATCGGGGCGAAAGTTGACGGAGCAAAAACGCGGGACCGGTAACCGGAACCGGTAATCGTGGTATTGCTCGGGATCAGCAGCGTGGTGCTGACCCGGTAATCTCCTGGCGGGAAGTGCACCACGCGAGAGGAGTCCAAGGCCAACTGGATGGCAGCGGTATCGTCCGTAACCCCGTCTCCAGTTGCCCCGTAGTCCTTAACACTTACCTGGTCGCCCAAGCGGTCGGCCACGGTCCGTCCTTGATAGCCAATGAGCGCAGCACCTTTTGCCGCCACTGACTTGCTCGACATGTCCTGAACCACGTAGTCCAGGTCGTCAGGACCTTTATAGAAAACGTTCGCGGCATTGTTGACCGGGCCTTGAATGAGGCTGATCAACGAAGTTAGGTATTCGCGTGACCAGTGCTTGGTCGTGGCGTCCTGGTCGTCAATCGGGTCAGCGACATTCTCTATGCGGCGCGCCTCCGCGTCGTAATAGTCTTTCCCGAAAGGCCGATTCAGCGATCTGTTATTAACGGAAAACCCCTGCTGAATCAGCATCGTTAGCCGGTCGAAAACATCCTCATGCGTTTCCGCGAGAAACTTTCCCTGGTTTCGCAGAGAGGTGAGCTGGTAGGCATCCATTTCACGGGAAACGATGAGCTGACCCGGGCCGGCCAAGGCCAAAGTAGTGGCGATGCTCCCACCGCTTTCATCCCCAGCACCATTTGCGGTGTAGTCAGTTCCCAGGGTCAGCGGAAAGATCAACCCCAAAGGATTGACGTACGTTACAGACAGGTCTTCGTTCGCCAGAAACTTGAAATAGAAGGGGAAGTTTGTAGTGACACCATTGGTGTCAAACTCTGCAACGCTGCCGATTGTGCTTACGGTCACTGTCGTGACTCCTTTTCTCTGGACGAAAAAAAGCCCGCTCAGTGGCGGGCTTCATGGGGTTGGCGTCTTACCGGGCGATGCCCAGCGGGTCGGCGTAGTTTTGTGATGGCCTGATCAGAAACTGCTGGCCGTTCTCTTTCTGGATTCGTTGCTCGGTTCGACGCAATGAGCCTGGGTTCATGGCCTCCTGGACCGAATAGAGGAACAGGTGGTTCAGGGCGATGCGGGTGTAGAACAGGTTCAGGAACGGCGTATTGTTCAGTGCCAGGTTGAAGGACGAGGCAGCGGCGTCATCCCCGGAACGGACCTTGTTCCATAGGTCAAAGGCGCTTGCCGCGGTGCTCAGTGTCGGGCCTGCTGCTGACTCCAGTGGCCTGTTGCCGAAGCGACTCGCCTCGCCGAACAGATAGTCGCCGAAGATCCCGAAACCACCACCCTGCACCATGGACGCGATCCACGTCTTGGGATCATCCGCCGGGCGCGGCTCGCGGCCCTTGATGGCGTCCTTCGACGACATCGACAGATAACCGAACGCGGTGGTCCACAACAGAAGTTGGGCCAGCCCGAGCTTTTCCCCGTTCCCGTTGCGCAGCGCGGCGATCAGGTCCTTGCTGCCCCGATATCCCTCGCCCAGCGGCGTCGGCGCATATCCGCGCCCGTACAGCTCACGACCCAGGGTCTTTTGCATATAGGCCGCAGGAAAGCTCTTGAACTGGGTCAGGAACCGGTTTAGGTCGCCCATTACTGTTCCTGGTCGGGTGCCCTGGTTCAGGATCGATCGGGTTCGGGCGTCCGGCTCCAGCACCGCGTAGCTCACCCGGTCGTTGACGTAGGTTCGCAGGCTGCGGTCAAGGCCTTCGCGAGTTTCGCGGATGGCGGCGTCAGATACCTTGCGGCCCTGCGAAGTCAGGTATTCAGTGATCTTTTCGTCAGGGATGGAAGCGACGCCATCGGTGGTCATGTAATCCCGGCCGTCGGCCATTTTGGTATCCATGCCACGCAACAGATCCCACTTCCCGGCATCCAGATCGTACAGCTCCAGCGTGCGGCGGAAGCTGGCATCCATAGAGCCCCATGCACGGCCTTTGTTCTGTGCCAGGTTGTGGGCCATCATCAGTCCGGCGCTGGCCTTGTTGGCATCCGTCCACCAGGACAGACCATTCAGCTTGAAGAACAGCGACATCCCCCGCGACATCTTCCCGCCCACCGAGTCATCGGCCGAGAATCTCCGCATGATCTCCCCTCGCATCGAGTCGGCATACACGCCGAAGCTGGACAGGATTTCCTTCTGCTCCTTGCTTCCGCGCCCCTTGACCAGGCCGGCGGTCATTTCCCCCAGCGAACCCAAGAAGCTTTTCCCTTGATACCGCATTTCGCTCGCGGCCACCGGCAGGTCCGTGAAACTCGACAACAGCGCCCCGCCCAGCTTTGACAGCGACTGCCAGGCCCGGACGTTGGCCGAGATCCTGGCGGCCCAGGCGTTGCCCGGGATTCGAGTTTGTCCGCTGACCTCGGCGAACCGGTTCTTCAGCATGGTTTCCCGTGCGGTCTTGAAGTTGGTCGACGCTGTTGTGTCGCCGGCCTTGTCCAAGTCGGAGGCGATGACGTCCATTGCCATTTCAAGATTTGCCTCGGGGTTGGTTCCCAGACGGCGCATGATCGCGGTGTTCTGCCCGGACAGATCCAGGCCGCGCAACACGGCTTCACGCAGGTTGCCCGTGCCGTACTGCTGATTGTATTCGTGCCAGGCCACGCCATCCTTGAAGTGCAGGACACGTTCCTGGCTCATCTTCTTGGCGATGTTGGCCGGGCCTTTGAAGCCGTTGGGCTTTGGGGTATCTGCCGATTTCAGGTGATTACCGGTGACCAGTCCGTTATAGACCCCACGCAGGAAGCTGGCTTCATTGGTCACGCCATCGAACGTCTTCGGGTCAAGGCGTGGCAGGATGTCTTCTGCCCACTTGTCATAGCCCGCGGCGCCGATCTTCTCGCTGTCGTGGCTCTGGCGAGCGATGTAGCCCGGGATCTTTCCAATGCTGGCCCCGGCACGGTTCGCCTCGACGCGCGCCGCCTCTTGGTATTTCTGGATAATCCTGGCGATGTCGACGACCTGGTCGTTCAGCTTCGACGTGTCCAGATCGTTGCCGATCTTCCACAAGGCGTCCGCGATATCGATGTCAGACCCACCATTGGCGAGGATGGCAGTCAGGTCCTTGCTCTCCAGGTCGTGAATCATGCCGCCAATGTAGGCATCGCCCAACGCCTTTTGCTCGGCGGCCACCGACATTCTGGAGCCCTGGCGTGCCAGGTTGGTGCCCACCAGCAGCGATTCGATGCCAAGGTCGGGGCGGTCAGCGAAGTTGCTGCGCACGAACGTGACGATCTCGCTCCGGCGGCGCAGGTTGATCAGAGCATTGCGGCGTTCGATCAGGGCTGCCTGTTGTGCCTGTTTGCCCAGTTCGTCGGCGGCCTTCAGGGTGGCCTGCTCCATGCCCAGTGCGCCTTCCCTGGCCATGATTTCCTGGGCGCGCCCACGGAGCAGTTCGAAAATCTCACTGATCTCCTGGTCCTCAAGGTCGCCAGCGGCGGCCCGTACAGCGTCGATGCAAGGGGTCATTGTCCGTTCCTTATGTCGCACACGGCGGCGGCGCGGTATGCCTTCGAATAGCTTTCAGCCCGCTCAGCCTGGGCCGCGGCAAGGTCTGCCTCTTCCCGTCCGGCGGCCAGTACGGAGGCGCGGTCTTGTTCTGGCATCTGGTCGAGCATTTCATTGACCAGCGCTTCGTCCTCGTCGAAAGCCTGTTGCGCTGTTTCGAGATCGTCCTGGGTGTCCGTCTTCGCCTGGCCATCGGCGCGCAGGCTTTCGGACTGGCCTTCAGGGTCGACGCGCCTGGCGGCTGGACGCTTGACGTATTCCAGTGCTGCGCCTGACTTGGCAGGGACTTCCAGGTCAAACAACGCATTCACGTCGATATCGCGACCGCTTACGGCCTGCGCCACGGCGCTGCGCAAGGCACTTTCACGCACCTTCCAGTCCGCGGACTCGGCTGTTTCACGGGCGGTAGCAATTGCCGGGCCCAGCGGACGTTGCTGGTAGCCCTGCATGATCTGCCTGGCTCTGGCGTCAATCTGCGGCTTCAGGCGTTCCGGAACCTCGCCACGTTCGATCAAGCCCAGGTCCCGACGATCGAACTCGCCGGCGCGGTTACGCTCGAGCGTGGTATTGATTTCAGCCTGGCGGGCGCCGATCTGTTCGCGCTGCACGGCGATGCTGTCCCGGGCGGCGCGCTCGGCCTGCTTGCGGGTCAGGCCCTGGCCCTGGAACTGTTTCGCCGTATCCCGAAATGAGTCGTCTAGCTTCATGGCCTGCTTGGTCAGGGTTATCCGCTCGGCGTGCAAATCAGCCACATTCCCTACCCGCTCACCGGTCAGTGTCGGGCGGATCTCGTCGATGGCCTGGCGCTGGGCGTTGCGGTACAGGTGGGCGCCGTCGGCCTCCAGTTGCCGGGACAAGGTTGTCCGGAGGGCTGTTTCAGGGTCTTCATCGAACAGCCGGTCAAAGTCAGCGGTGCGCAAGGAGGAAGGCGCAACAGCTTGGCGATCGGCAGTGTTCAGCACGGTATCTACTGCGGGCGTCTCGGTGGCGATCCGCCGGCGCAGTGCATCTGATACCGCACCACCAACACTGTGCAGGCCGCCGCCCAGAACGCCGCCCAGGGCAATGTTTGCCAGGGAGTCCGAAAGGCCATACTCGGTCTGGTCCATGTTCGCGGCGATCAGCGGCAACGGCTCAATGATGGCTGCACCCACTGCCCCCTCAACGGCGCCGACGCCGACACGAACACCTGCGCGACCCAGCGGGCCAGATGCCCGCCCCAGCATGGAGGCATACCGCGCCGGGCCAACCACGGGAACGAAGGCTGATGCGATGTTTAGTGGGTCGAGCAATGACGCGGCCAGGCTGGCGGCGACTTGCGTGCCCATGGAACCACCGCCGGAACGGGCCATGATCTGCTGATGGGCGGCCTGTTCCCGGTGACGATTGACCAGAACCTCAAGCGCGCCCTCGCGGATACCCTGTTCCGGGATTTTGATGTCCAGGCCCATACCTGCCACGCGCTCACGGGCGACCTGCGCGTCCAGCATTGGCGTGTCTGGTGCTGCGCGGCCGGCATCTGGAGCCAGGTAGGACTCCGGTCCCATGACCATGGCGCGGCCTTGCTCCTGTTCGGCCAGTTCCTCGGTGCGCACCAGTGAGGTGGTGGGGTTGGTGCTGAAGGCGCTATCAAACGCCGCGTCGAACACCTCGCCGGCATCGGCCGGGATGTCGAGCATCGTCCGCCGACGCAGTACCGGTGCATCGCCCGCAAAGATCGTCATGGCATGATCCCCATCGGTGCTACGCGGTAGGTGCCGGATTCTTGCAGGCCCTTCAGCTGCAGGTCATCCCATGTGCGAATGATCGGCTTGCCGTCCTTGCCCAGCAGCTGGTAACCATTGAGCGTCAAGGCCAGACCGCTTTCGTCGTTGGTTGGCACCCACTGGCCGCCGGACTTCACAGCATTGATCAACTGGTTGGCGTTTTCCTCGTCGGTCACACCCTGGAATCCTGGCAGAGGCATCAGTTCATCAGGCGTGATAGTTTGCAGTGCGCGGTCGGCACCGCGGCTCACGGCGTTGGTGTCGAGCGTTTTCGGTACACGGTAGGTGCCGAAGAAGTCGTATTTGTCATTGACCATCCCGTCAACCACACGCTGCGCGGCATCCTTGGGGCTTTCACCCTGGAGCACGTAGGACGTGGCAGTTCGCAATGCCGCCTTGTACATGGTGCTATAGGTGCTGGTCGACCCTACTTGGCCCTGAAGTGACTCGGCGAACGGAGCCATTGCCGACTGAATGTTCTGGCTGATCTCGTCCTTCTGGCCCTTCTGCAAGCCGATGTCCAGGTCCTTGTCCGGCACAACGGCCACGGACGCCATGCGCTCGGCGATGTCCTTCGGCAACCCGGTCGCAATTACCTGCGCCTCGGCAGGGAGCTTTTTGCCAACCTGCTGGAGCACCGCAGGGAAGTCCTTGCCCCACTTCTGCGCTTCCTGCTCGATCAATACCGCGGCATTCTCGCCGCCCTGAAGCTGCTGGTTGAAGCTGGCTGCGAACTGATCAGCCGCCTGCTTCGGCAGTAGCTGAGGCTGCATTACCCCGAGGCGCTGCTGCTCGGCAACAGTTGCGGCAGCGTACGCCTGATATGCCTCGGGCGTGCCTTCTTCCTGGGCCACGGCAAAAGCCTGCTGTACGATCGGGCTGTACTTCGCGGCATAGGCGGCCGGGTCGGTCTGCTGCTGCTTCATCAGACCCACGGCCACGCCGGTCAGGTGCTGGTAGAGTTGGGAGTCTTCCTTGAATCCATCGGTGGCAATGCCGTCCTTGCCTGGCTGGAACTTGTTCAGGATCTGCTGGCGCTCTTCTGGTGAGGCCGTGGCGAATTCGCGGATTGCCGGGGCCAGTGCTTGCGGTTTCAGTACCTCGTTTTCGTATCGCTTATCAGCGTCCTTTGGCCCGTATGAAGCAATAAAATCAGCCTTCGATGGCACGTTGTCGAATTCAAGGCCCTGGGACCAGGCAGACTGAGCGTCTTGCAGCCGGCTGCTCAGCTCCATCCGGTTGATGGCCTGCATCTGGCGTGCTTCGATTTGCCGCTGGCGTGCCTCAGCCTCCAGTCGACGGAAACCCTGGTCGATGCCATTGCTTGCCCGGATCTGGTCCTCGGCGGTCATCGTTCCTTTCAGGGATTCGAAGTAGGTCTTGGCCTTCTGCGGCGAGTCCACCAACATCCGCTGGATAACCGCCGTTGACATGCCGCTGTTAGCCTCCAGGCGCTCGGCCTGGGCAGCCTCTGGCGAAAGCCCAAGGCGCTCGGCACGGCTCGCCAGCACGGCATCGATCTTCTGCCGATATTGCTGGACCTTGGCCGGGTCCTGGTATTCAAGCGCGGCGCCCTGCATGGACGTCTCAAGCTGGCCCTTCTCAACCTGGCCGTAGTAGTTCTGGCGCTCGCCGTACTCATATCGGTTCAGGTCATTGGACAGCGAGTTCCTGCGGCTGGCGACAATCTGCGCATACCGGGCCTTCTGAGCATCATTGGTCAGGTTCTTGGCGATCTCGGCTTGGGTTTGCTCGAACTGCTCCAGGGTCTGATTGGTGACATCGAGGGCATTCTTGCCTTTGCGTGTGTAGACGCCGCCCTCGTCGTACATGGTCTTCTGCTGCCACTGGGTCAGCTGGTTATCAGCCTCCATCAACAGGGCTGTGTCGGCCTTCTCGCGTTCCTTGGCTACCAGGATCTCGGCGCCACGCTGAAAACTGCGCAGGCCTTGCTCGACTCCCGAGTTATCCGGCGCCACACCGCGCAGGTCGACCGCGCGCCCGGGTTGCTGCTGGACTTGAGCGGTGTCGAACGAAGGAACCCTCATGCTCTACCTCCAGCGAACGAGCCGAATGCACCACCGATGCCGCCCAGGATTGAACCGGTGGCCTTGTTACCGGCGTTGGTGACGGTCTGCACAGCATTCATGCGGTCCTGATCAGCCTGGATTCGGTAGCCGTAGGCCTCGCGTGCGGCATTGTTCTGGATGGTCAGGGCGTCCAGCTCGCCAATCATGGCTGTGTCATCCTGGAGTTGCGCCGCGCTGCCGCTGTTCACGTCGATTCCGTTGGCCGCCTGCACGGCGCGCTGCGTGCCCACGGCCTGGCCGGTCCTGACGCGCTGCCAATCGGCGGACGTATCGCCAGCAAACAACGTCTCCTGGGCGGTCTGCTCCTTCAATTCGGCGTTGCGTTTAAGCATTCCGGCGTTGAAGGCGCCTTCCTGCTTCGCGTTCTGCGCGCCCATCATTCCGCCGACCAGGGATATGGCGACCGGGATCAATGCCATCCAGCACATAATCAATTCTCTCTGTTCAATGTGAATGGGTGAAACGGGAAGCCCTTAGGGCCGTAGGGGATGGCCGGGGCAAAGGTAAATCCCAGCCACTTCAGCCAGCGGATGGCCGCGGTGTTGCGGGCGTCGACGTAGTTCAGGAGGTGGTTGTGCCGGGTGAGCATTCCCTGAACCTCTGGCTTGCAGACCTTCAGGAATGCCCGGGCGTGGCGCTCGACATGCACCGTACTGATCAGCCAAGGAACGCCGACCGAACCGAGGATGCTGTAGCTGGCATCGCCAAACACCGCGACCACCTCGCCATCGACAACAATCTTCTTCGCGTTGAGGCTGTCGGTAACCGCGTCCAGCAGGGCTTCCTCCATGGGAATGCCAAGGGCTTCGGTGATTTCGTCAATGTCAGCCTGACGCACCAGAGGCAGGATGGCCGGCACATCCTCAGCCGATACCGGCAAGACTTCAGCGGCCACCGATGGTTACCTCTGGAATCACGGCCAGGACGGACAAAGGCAGTGGGTCGGATTGGCGAATGAACACCCGGCCCTTCCCTTGCCAGTCGTTTGAGACGTTGATTTCAACCTGTCCAGTGATCGAATTAAGCGGCTGCTCGTATGTTTCGCGATCGGTCTTGGCTTCGTACAGAGAGTTTTTATCCTTGCCTGCGAAGATGCCGCGCGATTCCTCTACCAGCACCGTCAACGACGTGACGGCGATTTTCTTGTCAAGAACGGTCTCGTTGCCGTTCTTCAGCTCCAAATCCAGGGTTTCCATGTCTGATTTGTACGGAAGGCCGATGTGCGCCACGCCAGCGGCCTCTTGCAACACCACTGCCCCCCCGATGACCACGCGCTGCGGGTGGACACTGCCGTCGGCGAGGATGGAGACGGTCTTGCCTTCTAGGTGGTCCAGGCCGGAAATGGTCTTGGCTTGCCGCGCCCAACCAGTCAAGGCCACATTGCGCAGCGCTGGCGGGCAGACGATCAGAAGTTTTACCGTCACGACGGTGGTGCTGGTGTACCCGACAACCTCGACGCGCACCGTTTCGGTGGTGACATCATCGTTATCATCGGTGGCGGTCAGCTTCAGGGAGTACTGATTTCCAACGCTGCCGACGGTGAAAGGCGCGTGCCCAAAGGCCGTCATCGTCACGACTTCAGGGTATTGCCAGGTCGCTCCACCTGAAAGACTCATGGTTTTGGCGGTATCAGTGTTGCGCCCGTCATAAGTCAGGCCGCAGTCAACGAAGAAGGCGTCCTCGATCGATAGCACCTGGCGGGTTGCCATGCGCTCGACATACCGCTTCTGCACACCATTGATCGTCCGACGCACCACCATGTAGAGCGCGTCTTCCTGGTCTTCAGGAATGCAGGCGATCGACTCGACAAAACCGTCCGTATCGTGCCAGTGCCAGCCGACCAACTGCTGCTCGGGCAGGTAGGTCATGCCCAGCAGGATCCCGTCGTCCCGCACATACCAGACGATTGAATCGGGAATTTTCTGGTAGGCCACGCTGGTCAGCTCGTAACCGCGGAACAGATGCGCACTGAACAGCGTCAGGTCGCCGGCGGCAAAACCATCAGCCTCGAGAGAGTAACCGAACGATGAAACCCTGCTGCCGCGCGCCTGGACATAGACGGCGCTGCTGCCCACCACCACTGGCGGGACGATGGCTGAGCCGTCATACCCTTCCTGGCTGGCCTGGATGGTCTTTGCCGTGAGTCCTGTGTCTCCACCCGTGAATGTCCATTCACCACCCGAAGTCAGGCCCAGAAGCTTGCGCAGGCCGATCAGATGTCGAACCTTGTTTACTTCGGTGCTGGCAATGGTGAACGTAATCGCGTCATCGTCCTTGTTCGGGATCGAGTAGCCGAAGTTCTTGAACAGGCCGGTCTTGCTCATCCAGAACGTTTGCGGGCTGGCGTTGCTGCCAGCGAACACAAGGCGCTGTTGAAAATAGCCAACAGCACCTGGGTAGTTGTTCGCTCCAACAAACGGATCAGCGCCGTTCGGCGGGGTGTCGGTCTTCACTGCCGTGATGTTGCGGTCGGTGAAGGTCAGGGCTGTGGCCCGGCCAATGAATCCGTAGATCCCGGCGCCGGCATTGTCCTTGTACACGATGTAATACGTGGCGCCGGTTACCGCAGGCCACACGATGGTGGCTGATGCGGTGTCAGCAAAGATCGTCACGGCGTTCGAGGTAACCGGTAGGGATTCGTCGATGCTGTTGCCGTCATCCAGCACGGCAGTGACCTGATAGCGCCAGGATTGGGTTGCCCCGGTGCCAGCGGTCGGCGTGGCCGTGGCCGTGGCCGGCGCGGCGATACGCGGAGCCAGGTTCAGCTCGGCGGTGGTCCAGTTGTCATGCGCAAGGCGGCTCAACTCGCGCGGCTTGTAGGACGTGTGGGCGAATGTCATCACGTCCGCCGACTGGGTGAAGTTCAGCTGCTTCAGATCAAACTGGGTATAGGGCATCGCGAGCTGATACGGCACACCGCCGGTCAGCACCTGTCCACCGTCTTTGATAACGCGCATCTGTAGGTCGCTGAACTGCAGGATGTAGGTCTGCTCATCGTTGAACTGGAACGGGATCAGGCGGTTCAGCTTCGTGGAGTCGGCCACCTCGCACACGAACTTGGTACCCGGACGGTTGCGCACACCGCCGTACGGCATAACCATGAAGTTTCGGCACAGCTTCAGGCCGGTGTAATAGCGGGCGATGTCGGTACGCGCGCTGGCAGATGGCGACAGCTCGCCGGCGGCGAAGGTTGGCTGCAAGGCGCTGGTCATGAGCGCACCGTCACAAACTCGGATTCAGGCTCTGGATCGTCCTGAGATTCTTCGAAGGCCGATCCCTGGGCGCGCGTCTTCGCCATTTCGTATTGCTGTTGGCAGTACTGCTGCAGGTCAGGCTTCGAACTGAGCGGCAAGGCCAGATCCTGGCCCAAGCGCCAGGCCAGCGCATCGGCAAACAGCGGGTCGAAGAACGTCGAGTCCTCAACCTTGAACGTGAACCGCACACCTGCCTCTTCCTGGTCGGTGTGGATCACCCGGCCGCCGGAGTCGTAACCAATCTTGTACGGGATTTGCTGCTCGCTCGACAGTGGTCGACGTTGGCCCGGGATGATGATTTCCCGAACCTTGAGGCAGTCAGCGGGGTAGCGGTAACGGTAAGCCCAGCCAGGCGCGGGGCTCCCGACATCGGCAAGGGTCACGATGGATTCAGCGAACGGCCACGGGAAATCAGCCAGCACCAGCTCACGCAACGTGGCGTAGAACACGCTGCACAGTTCGGCGGCCTTGCTCTTTTCGCTGAACGACACGATCGGCTGAGTGTGCGCAACCCGCGAGAGCGCGATGTTGCAGATCTCGATATCGCTTGGCATTCGGGAACCCCAGAAATAGGAAAGGGCCCCGAAGGACCCTTAGGTTGTTGCGGTGGATCAGGCGTCTGGCAGGTCGTCGCTGCCTTCGCCTTCCTTGGCTGGGGCAATGTCGCCGCCCTGGTTCAGGCGCTCAGCCTCGTCCTCGGCTTCAGCCTTGGTGCCGCTGAACGTGCCAACCATCTGGCCGGCCGAGTCCTTAACGACGAACTTGCCGCCGGCGCTGCGTGCTGCCACGTAGCCGGTGAACTTCGCCGCTTCCTTGGCCGGGGCCTCCCTGCCCTTGACCATCCACTGATCGCTGAAGTGCTTCTTGTCGGTCAGCTCGAAGGTGTCGCCCGGGTCCTTGATGCCGCCGCCGTAGAAGCCGCGCTCTTTCGCTGTAACTTGCATGGATCACCCCCTTACAGGATCGAGAAGCCACTGGCGTACTTGGTGTTGTCCTGTACGTCTTTGACCAGGCCGGCGAAGAAGCTGCCAGCAGTGAGTGGGCCGGTGCCGATGACGTAGTTCACGCGCAGATAGCGGCGCACGCCACGCGGAACGGCCACCTGAACCGGGCGAGCACCGGCGGTGAGAGCGGACAGGGCCAGCGAGCCGGAGTCGAACAACGTTACCCAGGTGCTGTTGTCGTCACTGGTCTGGAGCTGGATATTGGTGGTGGCGGCGCCGGCTGCCGTTGCGGCGGTCAGTGCAGCAACTACCAGGTAGATCGGCTCGCCCGCACCGATGTCGCGGCGGGTGTTGCCGTGGGTCAGCGGCCCCAGGTCGATAACGTCGGTGGACGCGGCCGAAGCCGTGACCGCCTGGCCGTTGCTGAAGGTGTTGAGTTTGTCGGTGATCATGTTCAAGTCTCCTGTGAGCGAGGGACAGCGGCCTTAGACCACTGGCGCCTCGGTGTTGAGCAGGGCATCGACAGTGCGGAAAGGCACGCCGCGCAGGCTGGTGCGGAACTCGCCAGCGTATTCGTCGATACGCAGCTGCACGTTGGCCTTGTTCATCGCCTGGATGTCCAGGCACTCGCGCACGGTGCGGTTCATGTAGAACGCGGCGCGGCCCATTTTCAGGTTCGGGATGCGGTGGATGGCGCGGATCATGGCTTCGATGATCTTCACAGAAGTGCCGGCGGTATCGGCAACCAGATCGGATACGTCGATGTTGCAAATCCGAACCGCGTAACGCCAGTCGCGCAGGGCGATACCGGTGTCCCAGCGGTAGTGGTCGCGATAGGCACGGAATTTCTTGCCGGTACCGTCGTCCACCAGCTCGATGCCCATGTCGTTGTGGTCCAGGCCAGCCTTCGACCCCTTCGGATAGATGCCGTGGACGGTGTTGTCGCCCCAAACGATCAGCCAGATAGAGGTGTTGTCCGAACCGGCGCCGCCCATCTTGATGATGTTCTGGCCGTTCTTCGCGGTGCTGTCGCTGTAGCGAGGGCTCATGCCCAGGAACTGCGATGGCGCCAGAGCATCGTTGCTGTAGAACACGCCAGACGCCATGGTCTGGTTCATACCTTCAACGAAAGCGCGGTTCTCGGAGAGGCGGAACCCTGCGGTGTTACCGTTCAGGTCTGCCAGCGCCACGTCGACAACGCCGAGCGATTCGAGCATTGCGCAGGTTTCATCAACCTGGGCCGAGGTCGATTTCTCGCTCGGGATACCGGCGTTCAGTGCGCGCCAGGAGCCGGTGGGCAGGCCAGTCCGGATCGTGGTCCGGTGACCGGTAGGGAGGTTACCCTCCATGAACAGCATGTCGGTCAAGATTTCGTTGGTCTGATCCAGCATCTCGACGATGCGGGCTTGCTTCTGATCCGGATCCTGGGTTTTGGCCCAGTCCGCCAGGGTGACTGCGGTGTTACCGATGGTAGCCATGCGTGTTTACTCCGTGGTTAAGACTTGCTGCCGCCGTAGAACACTTCTTCGTTCGACTTACGGCCGGTGGATGATTGGCTGCCCGGCAAGACGAACTTGTCTTCCGAGATCGCCTGGCTGATGCGGTGTACGAACTTGAACATCGCAGGGTTATTGCCCAGCCCTGAGTCGGTCAGAAGTTGCCTCAGCTCCGGACTGCCGAATGCCTGAATGACCTTCACGGCACTGGCTACGCTCTTGTCGTAGTTGGCGCCGCCAAGTTCTGGATCGTTCTTGACTGCCGTGGCCCACTCCTGGCCCTGCTTGAGTGCAGCAGCCTGGTACTCCTCGGCCTGCTTGGTTGCCAGCTTCGTTTGGAAATCGACGATCTTCTGCGCCTTGTCCTGGGGCAGGTTCAGCTCCTTAGCAAAGGCGGTGAACTCGCCAAGAACGTCGGCGTCGAGCTCCATGCCTTCCGGTAGGGTGAAGTCGGTGTAGGCCTCGGGCGCACCCTCTGGCTTGGCCGCATCACCTTCCTTGGGCTTTGCTTCGGCTGGTTTGGTGTCATCCGGCTTGGCTACTGCATCGGCAGTGGCTGGTGCCGGGTCGGCTGCTGGAGCGCTCGGGGTGAGCACGGTGGTATCCGACTGCGTTGCGGCTGCTGGCGCGGCGGTGGTGTCCTGAGCGGGAGCGGCAGTTACATCAGTCATGGGATTCTTCCTCTACTGGTTGCGTGGCGTTTTCAGAGGCCATGACGGCGAATCGCGCCGGACATAGCTGGTTCACTTCGCCCAAAAGAAAAAGGCCAACATTTCGTTGGCCTTCGTTGAAGTTCATCACGCCCCCATGTGTGTTGAATGAGGGCTGGAACACCTTGCATTGCCCCATCATTCGCCACATGAAGCGGCGGCCTCTGGGGTCATCCATCAACCAGAGGAAGTCGGCGATCTCCTGATCGCGGGCGGTCATTTCCTCAAGCCTGGCTTTTTCTTCCTGTTCGTTGAGGTCATCCATCACACAGCACCCGCCAGCTGGGTCAGGGCGTTGTTGCCACTGGTGTCTGTCTCACTGAGCAGCTGCGCGCCCTGGATGACTGCGCCCAGGTCCTGCTGCATCTGCTGGGCCTGCATGGCCTGGTCGCGCTGCTCGCGGATGGCCACGACGGCATCGTCGGACCGGACCAGGGTTGGCGGCACGCTGACAGCCTTGAAGTACTCGCGCAGGGCGTTGTCTGTGTCGAGTAGGTCCAGAGCCGACGGGTCTTGCTTGATGTTCGCGACCGTGCCGGCGAACCCGATGGCGCGCTCGATGCTCCCGCCCTCAACGGCGCGCTGGGCCTGAGCCAGGATGCTGGTGTATTCGATGCGCAGGTCCAGGTTTCCCAGTTCCTTCGGTGGTGGCGGCAACAGCGGGTTACCCGGGAGTAGGCCCATCCAGCGCGGAATCGACTGTTCAACCATCAGGTGAAACACCTGGTCGATGCACGGGTCCAGTAGGTCGTCGTTCTGGCGCTCCAGCACTGGACCGAGCATCAGCATCTTCTCTTCCTTGCGCGTGGCGATCTCGTAGGCTGTTCGCACGCTGTCCATCTGGCTGATCATCAGGAACAGGTCGACGAAGAACGCGGTGTCGGCAATCTGCTCCTCGGCCTGGATCTCGCCGCGCAACTGGCCGATCCAGGCCGGGTTGACCATGTACAGCGGTTCGAACTTAGCCCCAAGCTGCATGTCGTTCAGGTAGGTGATGCCGCCCGGCAGGATTGAGGCGCGCTGGCCCTTGAGGCTTGCAGGGGCGCCCATCGGTGGACGAACGCCCTTCTCCATCATTTCCGCTTTGCGCCGCTCCATGAGCTGCATGGCTCGGTTGGAGCCGATGCATTCAGACCCTGGCCCAGTGCCGTATACATCCTCGCCGAGCACGTCCCAGCGCGGGGCCATAACAGGGAACTCCTGAAAGCCTGACTGGCGCAACAGCTTGTCCTTGTCGCCGCCCTTCTCCCAGTACACGGACCGATAGGCCATGTTGGTGTTGTCCTCGCGGCCCTGCTCCCGGTTCTCGTTCGGTTCGGTGGCATGACAGACATCCACCCATGCTTCACTGTTGCTGTCCAGCAGGTTTCGAACGGTCTGGCTCAGTGCCTCCTTGCCGAACTGCTGTTCCATCTGGCGGGCTGTCATCTTGAATTCGCGATAGAGCGTGTCCACCTGCTGGCGGTCACTGTTGGCGATCATGTAGCTGCCGATCGTGAACGGGTAGAATCGGACGGTATCGCGCTCATCAGGCAAGGCGGCCATTGCAGCAGTCCCGAATACACCCTCTTCCCCATATACCTTGGGGAGCACGTTGTAGAGGTTCGACCGCGCCATGACTTCGCGCATGGCCGTCTCCACTGCATACAACCATTCCTTCACCGGGCCGTACTTCATCATGCCTGGGTCAGGCGTCCCCAGCTTGAACCATGGCGATGCTGGGCTGGTCATGCCGCTGTGCATGCCAGCGGCCAGGGTGCGCGCTGCAAATGTGGCTCGCGGGTTGATAATCTTGCGGTCACGGCGTTGACCACGGTTCACGTCAGTGGTGTTGAACCGGCCAGCCCGGGGCAGGATGTAATCGCTCAACTCCTGCCATTCGGGCAACCAGTTGCTGTCGCGCTCCTGCTTCAGCCGGGCCAGCCGCTTGTCGAGCTGTTCGCGCAGGGAGTCAGCCAACTTACACCCCCAACAGCGTTTTCTGGCTGGTGTTGGCATTGCCAAGCACGCCAGATGCACCGGTCAGGATGGTGCCGTTTTGCCCGGACTGGGCCAGGCGCCGGCGGCGTTCGGCGTCAATGGCTGCCTGCACCGAGTCGCTGCTGGTGGTCGGCGCCGTGGTGCTGGCCGTTGTTGAGCCGGTCATTGCCTCGGCTGCAGCCTTGTCACGCTCAGCCTTGTTCAGGAACCCAGTATTCTCGCCGGTCAGGTTGGGCAGGCCCATGCCTTCCAGGATCACGTCACCGCCGCGCAGCGGGTCCAGGTCAACAACCTTGTTCACCAGTTTCTTAATGCTCTTGCCGCACATGTTTATGCCTCCGCATAGGGGTCGTAGTCGGATTCCAGTTCGCTGTTTGGGCCGCCACCGGTTCCGGTGTACTGGCTCTTCATCACGGGCATTGCGTAGGTCAGGGCCAGGGCGTCGGCGTAGTCAGGCGACAGGCCGAGGCGCTTCTTGATGGCGTCTTTCTTTTCCAGCGCGATCTGGTCGCTGCCGTTGTGCCCGTACATCGGCGAGGTCAGTTCCGACTCAAGTTCGGTGTTTTCCTCAAGTGCCAGGCCGGCGCGCAGGCCTTCACGCAGCCTCCACCACATGTAGGTGCGCATGTTGGCGTAGTGGCGATCAGGTGCAGCGCTGGCGAAGTTCACGTCGAGGATGACGATCCCAGGCATCAGGCGGCGCAGTTGGTCAGCAACGGGGCCACCGACACCGGTCGAGTCGACAAACACGGCGTCAGGACGATGCTCCTGTACCACGGTGCAGACCTTAGCGATGAACAGCGTGGTGTCGCGCGTCTCACTGCCGGGAATGCTCATGGCCTTGATCGAACGGGCATCGAGGCCGCGGCGGAACACGATCACGTTGCTGTCCGCACCGCCCCGGGCGATGTCGATACCGCAGACCATGGCGTCATCCAGGCCATACACAGGCTCGCGCTTCATCGCTGCGGCTACCCAGTCGGACGGGATCAGTTGCAATTCGGAAGCCCTCGGGAACATGCCGCGAACACGGATGCGGAAGAAGTCGCTGTCTTCGCCGTAGTCCGCCTGCCATTTGGCAATCTGTGTCTTGTTGGTGCCGTCCACCGTGCGGCTGTCGACTTGCCGGTGACTCCAGCGGTGCTTGTATCGGGTGAAGCACTCGCGGAATCGGCCCGTGTTCTTGGTTGGGTTTCCGAATGCAGCCCAGATGATTTCGGTGTTCTCGTCCGTCAACGCACCTTCGGCCACTTCCCACACCAGGTCAGCAATGGCCGAGGCCTCATCGAAGATCAGCAGCAGGCGCTTGCCTTCGTTGTGCAGGCCGGCGAAGGCCTCGGTGTTGCTCTCGGACCAGGGCACGGCGTCAATGCGCCAGTTTTTCTCATGCTCCGGATCAGTGCTGATCAACGCCGTGGCTGTGAGCCTGAACCAGTGCGACGTGATTGAAAGCCTGTTCCACTTCGCCACCTCGGGCCAGGTCTTGGTCCTAAGCTGGGTTTCAGTGTTGGCCGTGACCACGCCGCGCGTGTCGATGGCCGTATCCAATGCCCATTTGATGATCCAGGACACCAGGGCCGACTTGCCGATACCGTGGCCGCTGGCCACAGCCTCATGGATGACATCGCCCAAATCCTTGGCGCCGGCCCGGATCTTCTTGCCGATCGAGTCGAGGACATCTATCTGCCACTGCCTGGGCCCGGTCTTGTTCGCCAGCTCAGTACCCGGCTCGCCCCATGGGAACGCATACCAGACATAGCCCAGCGGATCGTCAGCAAACGAAAGTATGTCCTCGACCAGTTGCTGCTCGAGGTCAATCTTTGCTGGCGCGTTCACGGGCTTTTGCCATCCGCTCAGATAGGGAAACGTTGACATCAACGCTAACCTGGTCGCGGAAGGCGTTCACATTGACGTGCTTGCCAAGGAGTTCGAGGTTCTTAACCTTGTCCGGCCACTTGATCTTCTTCATCAGGCCGACCATTGAGCGGTCATCGCCTGAGCCTTCGAACATCTCAGCGATATCGAAGCCGACCAGATACTGGCGCCAGCCCTTCGGCCACTCCGACAAAGGCTTGAAGCTCATGTCGTCTTGCAGGATGTCCAGCACGTCAAGCTGGTCGATCTCAACCAGGCGCTTCAGCACGTAATCGGCATTGATCTCGGTCCGTTGCTCGCGGTCCTTCATGCGCTTCTGTAGCTGCGCCTGGACGCTAACATTCGCTAACAACCTGCTTGCCTGCTCGTTGGCTGTCCTTTCGCTGTAACCGGCCCGTATCGCAGCCTGAGTGCCGTTCAAGTCGATAAGGTACTCATCCACAAAGAGAGCACGCTTACCGGTCAGCTCAGCCATGGTTATTCGCTCACCGGCTCGGCAGGCTCTTCGGTTACAGGCGCATCAGCGACAGGCTCAGCCTTAACCTCTTGCACCCACAGGTAACGAGAGAACCCTGCGGTGATCTTGTCGCCAGTCGTGAATCGCAGGCTGATACCGTCCAGGCAGTACTCAATCGAGTCAGCCTCGATGGTTACGTGCTCTTCGTAGGTGCGGACTTTGAAGGTAGGCATGTGATACCTCTACTTGCTCTTGCTTCGCTGGATGGATGCGTCTACCTGGTCGGCGCAGGTGTCGAGCAGGTTGATGGCGCGATTCTTCAGGTTCCAGACGTCGCCGTTACTGCGCAGGTCCTCGTCCTCTTCGCTCACGCGCTCACACGGGACCAGTTCGGGCGAGTCAATTCGGACGGCGCTTGTCTTTGTCACTACCTGGGGCTTTCCCGCGCAGGCCGTCAGGCAAAGGCTGATCAGCCCAATCACGAACAGGTTTGCTGTTTCGCTTGAGGTCTTCAAAGTCTTTCCTCGCCTTTTTGGCTTTTTGCTCGCTGGCCTTGATGCGGTCCGCAAGGTCCTTGGTGAAGGCGGCGTTACGCTTTGCTTCGGCCTGCAGTGTGGTGATGGTCGCCTGGCTCTCAACGTTGGCCTGGACGGCTTTCTGCTTCTCGCCCTGTTCGAAGGTGACAGATGCTTGCAGGGCCATAACGCGGTACTGCTGAATCCCGATGAGCAATGCACCCACTAGAGCGATGACGGCTGCCAGGGCAAGGGCACGGAGGATGCTCATTCCAGCCCCCGACGCACGCCTTCGTCGATGATGTGCTTCGGATACTCAAAGCCGGCGTTCTCATGGCGGATGATGGCGCGGACAAAGCCCTTCATCACCGCGGGGTCGCGCAGGTTGATCTCTGCGCCTGGGTTGGTGCCAGTGTTTAGCTCCACGGCGCGCACATAAGCGTCTGTGTCGTTCTCGACGCTCGGCGCCCACCGATTGATGATCGACTTGACGGTCTTCAACCCATGCTTGCTCTGGTAGGCCAGCAGCAGCTTGGTAAGTGCCCGGATGCCGTTCTCTGGCTTATCAAACCTGGCGAAGCGTGTCTCCAAGGCTGGATTCGGCGGGAGCTGCCCCTGCCACTTGTTGGCCTTGTTGTAATCGATGTTGCCGGGGTTGTTGTTCCGGACGCCGCGCGGAGTGCTCATAGCGTCTCTACCTTCTTGCCAATAAATTTCAGGGCGAACTCACGAATAGCCGTCACCCCCAGGAAGCCGATCATCCCGCCGGCGGCCACTGACAACCCTTCCGGCCAGTCCATCCACTTGATGATGCTGCTGGCCGACAAGCTCAGGCCTCCGCAGATCAGGGATTCAAGGATTACGCGCCAAACCCTCGTCTCCTTTGCGTCGTAAAGAACACGAAGGAGCGAAATTGTGGCTGCCATGATTGCTCCCTGCCAAAGGGGATTGCTCAGGACTCGCGAGACTTCAGCCCAGAAGGTAGGGTCTTTATCTGGAGTCATCTTTGGCGTCTCAGGTGATCCCGTTCGGGAAGAGGAAATAAGAGGGCCTGCGAGGCCAGGCGTAAGTCCGTGGGGAGCGGATTCGCCAAAATCGGGACACAAAAAAGCCCGACTCAATGGCCGGGCTTGTCTTGAAGCGGTAAAACCGCAAAACGCAGTTTTGACAAAATACAGGGCTTTTATACAGGTTTTGCTAGATAGCATCAATATCTATGTTGAGCGCGGCGAGAATTTCACGCGCACCACCATCGATCGCAGCCTCAACCACCGATAATACCTTTTCGTCCGCCATGAACCATTCACCATGAAGCCGGCTGGCGGCAAGTTTCTTGTGCAGATACGCCTCAAAATCACCATAGCTACGCACACTAGCCAGCAGTCGAAGCTCGCACGGTGAGGATCCCCTTAGGCTGTTCAGGCGTTTATTAACATCCCTGGCCTGCCCTATTTTTATCTTTAGCTGATCCGGCGCCAGTATGAAATACACATTGGTAATGCACCGCACCGCGCGAACCAGCCTGGATTTTGTGTCCTCGTCGAGGTTTAGCTTCTCCCCAGCCAAGTGTCGGCGCTCGATATCCTCGAACTCTTCAACCTCAAGAAGCATTTTCTTGCTGTAGCAAGACCCAAGATTTACGTATGGCTTGAAACGTTTCCTGGCAGTTGGCTCGAATCCGCTCATATCGAAATCAATAGTGCTATGCAGCATGTCGACTGTACTCCCGCGAGAATCCACGTAGGTGCATCGAAAGGATTGCTTCACTCACCGATATGTCGCGCCATAGGTAGACGCGCTTAATCAGCTTCCTGGTCGACGGCTCACAACGCGCTATCGCCATGTCGGTAGCCAGCGCGGTTTCGTCATCCAGCAAGCGAGACCCGTTTGATTTCGACTTAGCCAGGCTTGAGCCGATGAACTCGCTCTTTACCCAACGGGCCCATTCATTCAAGAGCCAGTCGTAATAATGGAAGTCGGCGTCTCTCATGCTGCAGCCCTCTTCAGTTCGCGGGTCTTGGCCCGATATTCGGCGGTCATCGCCTTCAGCTGTTCGATGGTGTACTTCTTGGCCTCATGAGGCCCTTCAAGCCACTCGACTGCCTCGGCGCCGATGCGCTTCACCAGCTCAATGCGGTAGTTCACGATGTCGCCGGACTTGTGGTTGTTGCACGGGGCGCACTGGCGCCAGACGTTGAGCGGTTCGAACCTGAGTTCAGGGTTGCCGCCGACGGTCCGGTAGTGCCCGGCGTTCCATTGGCCGTTGTGATGCCTGCCGCAGCTCACACACGGCAGGCCGATATCCCTCTCTCGGATCCAGGCATTGAATGCGGTCTGGGCGTCCCTCAGGTGTTGGGCGCGAGACTTGATCTTCTCCTTGCGCACCCTGATCTCCCGGCGCTCGACCTGGGCCAGGGACTTGCGGGCCTTCTCCTGGTTCGCCTGGTTGGTCGGCGCATCAAGGATTGCGCAGGCCGGGCTGCATACACGTTGACCCAGGCGCTTAGGCACGAAAGAGGCTCCGCACTCGGTGACACGGCATTTCTTGGCGCGGGGTTGTTTGGCGGCGAGACTCATGCTGCCGCCTCCCACTGCTCGGGCATCTGCCCCTTCGGCTCGCTCCAGGTCACGCCCTTGTCGGCGCCGAAGGCATACATGCACTCGATCACGTCGCCCAGCTCGGCCACGGTCATGCGCTTGGTGCTCTCGCCCAGCATCACAACCCCGCCGTTGATTCCCTGGGCCATGCGGATCTCCTGGCGGGCTGCTGCGGTCATGAGCGCCTTCCAGTCCTCGCTGTCGAGCTTCTGCATCACGCCATTGACCGGCCAATCGACCTGGCGGGAGATATCGCCCAGCATTGCCCACAGCTTCGCGTTCTGCTCCAGGGTGCGGCGGGACTTGACCGGGCGGACGATGATCTCGACGGCGCCGGCGGCCGACAGCTCGGTGGCGAACAGGTAGGCCAGGCGAAAGATCTCGCGGATGCGCGAAGGACCGGAGGACCAGAAGTGACGCGGCTTATGGATGACATTGCTCATCGCTTGGCCCTCCCCTCAGCCAGGAAATCACGCAGGGACTTCTCAATCCCAAGGTGGTCCAGGTAGACGGAGATAAAGACGTTCACTATGGCGGCGATGATGAAGGCTTCATCCACCAACAGCACAAGGCCGATCTGTATCAGGCTGATAACGGCGAAGATGACGCTGAGGATGCTGAGTGCATTCATGACTGCTCTCCCTTGCCTATGGCGGCGCGGTACCCGGCCAGTTCAGCCATGTCGCGGCCATAGTCGCGGCGCGTGACCGGATGCATATCCTCCGGAAGCTGTCCGCCGAACTTCTGGAGCATTTCACCGTGCAAGGAGCCAGCACACTCGCCCAGAGCCTTGCGCAGCGCCTCGCAATCCTGGCGCAGGGACTGAATGGCCCTGAAGTTGGCGCCATCGAGCAGCGCCTCGTTCTCAGCCTTCAGCTCAGCATTCACCCGCTCGTAGGCTTGGTAGCCGGTCTTGAGGCCGGCGATTTCTGCGCGAAGCTGCTCACCGACCTCTTTGTTGTGCTCGGCGACACGCCTGCAATAGTCACGATCCGTGCGCAACTGTTGGTTCTCGGCGATCAAAGTCATGACCACTACGGGGTTTGCCGCGCACAGATATTCAAACTCAGGTCCAGACTGACAGTCGAAATAATCGCCATCAGTAGGCCAGTCTTGGTTTATCTCTGTGAGCTCGTTCAAAGCCGCCTCGGCCAGCCGCTTCAGTTCGTCGTACTGGCTCATAAAATCTCCTTCGGAACGCTCACAGTGTCGCCAAGAGATGAGGCGACGATGGCGCGGCATGCTGCGATCAGGGCCGTTTCTCCATCGCCAGCAGAATTCGTCATGCCGTAACGCTTGGCATGAATTACTGAGCCGGCTCGGAGAATTTCGACTTCAAATTTATCGATCAGTGGTCCGCCCAAAACCCAGTCGGTGGATGGCCTGTAAAGGCCCTTGATCAGCCCGCTCTTGCTGCCGATGAAAACTTTTTCCGAAAACTCACCGTTGACGGTTACTTTCACGCCTTCCACTTGAGCCACAGCCCAATCCAGAGCCGGGCCTGACAGGTCTTGCGCCTTCACCTCAACAAATTCGGTCATTTCTTCACCTCGGTAATCTCGGTGCATTTGAATACGCGCTTACCAACGAAAAATGAGCCGAGACGGTCGCATTCGGTAGCGATGGAGTAGTGAGCGTTTCCCCAGCCAAGGGAGTAGCCGACAAACAAAGCGAGCAATACCCAAAATGCTGTGCTCATGTCCGCCTCTCCTGCGCTTCTGCGATCAATGCCATGCGCTCCAGGCGCTCTGTGGCTTGGCTGGCGAGGTTGGCGCCATCAGCCTCATCCACCACCGGCATACACACGAAACGGATTCCGTGCTTGACCATGGTGTTGGCTACCTCAAGGGCTTGGCGTAGCTGTACTGGGGATGCTCTCTTCATCAGAATCGATCCTTGTAGCGGCTGGACAGGGAGGCAACCTTCGGCGGTGGCGTTTCAACGGGCTCAGGCTTCCACCCAGCGGCCAGGTTCTCGAATCGGTTGTATTGCCCCAGGAATGCGGCGCGGACGGTGCCTGTCTCGACATCGCGGCCTTTGCCGATGATGATTTCGGCGATGCCCTTGTGTTCGCTGTTTTCGTGGTAGACCTCATCGCGGTACACGAACAGGATCACGTCGGCGTCTTGCTCGATGGCGCCCGATTCGCGCAGATCCGACGGAACCGGGCGCTTGTTGGGGCGCTCTTCGCATTTTCGAGACAGCTGGCTCAGCAGCACGACAGGGATACCGAGTTCCCGGGCCAGGAGCTTGCACCCACGGCTGATACTGCTGACTTCCTCGGTACGGTTGCCGCCCTCGCCTTCCATGAGCTGCAGGTAGTCGATCATCAGGATGTCGAGGCCGTAGCGCATCTTGTGCCGGCGGGCCAGGGAGCGGATGCGCCCCACGGTGGCGCCTGCACGGTCGGCGATGAACAGCTTGGCCTTCTTGATCTTGCCCACTGCAACGCCCAGGCTTTGCCCGTGGTCCCGACTGGCCGTGCCGTTCTTGATCAGGTTGAGCGGGATCTTTCCCTCTGAGGCAACAGCCCGGTCAATCAACTGGCCCTTGCTCATTTCCAGGCTCACGACCAAACCCGACTTGCCCTGGCGAACAGCGGCGTCAATCACAAACCCCATCGCAAGTGTTGTTTTGCCCATAGCTGGGCGCCCGGCGACGATGATCAACTGTTCCGGCTGGAGGCCGCCCAGCTTCTCGTCCAGATCAGTCAGGCCGGTGGACATCCCGATCAAGGTTTGGCCGCTGGTGAACCGATCATGCCGTTCCTGCCACACCTCAAGCTGGTCGATCAGCACATCCGAAGCCTTGACCACCTCGTCGGCGCCGGAACCGCTGTCAATCGCCATGGCGGCCGATTGGATGGCTGCGATCTTGGCCTGGGTATCCTGGTCGCCTTGGGCAATATCCATGGCCTGGCCGCCAAGGTCATACAGGGCCCGGTCAATGGCTCGCTCGCGCACGATCGAGGCGTAGGTCGCGGCACTGGCAACGCTTGGGGTGTTATCGACGATCTCCCCGCAATAGCCCAGGGCGCGGTCACCGTTCGGCATCGTGCCGATGTGCTCGGCGACGGTCAGAAAGTCAACCGCCTGACCTGCGGACCGAACTGCCATGATCCCGCGGTACACCTCTGCGTTCTCGGGGAAGTAGAACGACTCGGCGGACAGGTCATCGCTCAGCGTGTCGATCAGCTCAGGGCGCTGCATCATGGCGCCCAGTAGGCCGTGCTCGGCCTCGATGCTGTAGGGGTCACGCATTGTAATTGCCCTCCACGACCTTGACGAAGTTGCTCGGGGCAATCAGCCAATCGAACGAGGCGCGGAAGGATTTACCGCCATTGCGGCCTGGGACGCGGCCCATCAGGAAATCGGAGGTCTTCACCTGGAAGAAGTAATCAGCCCAGAAGCCAAGGTCGCGATGGACGTCGCTTTCACGCCACCGGGCTTGCAGGGAGCGCTTGCGGGTGTCGTTCAGGATTGCAACGGCTGGGAGTTCAGGGAGTGCTGTGTGGTACAGGTTGACAATGGCTTGGTACGGGCAGGCTTCCATCGCTGGCTTCTGCCGAACAATCTTTTCCGATTGCTCAGGTTGACGCTCGGCGTCGACGACTACCTCGTCAGAGGTAGTAATTGTATTTATGTCTTTATTGTGTGGTAGAAACGCCACATTGGACGTGGTGGAAACGCCACACTGTGGCACTTCTTTTGGCTTGCTGGCGTGGGTGTTTTTCTTGTCAATTGACCACTCATTGATTGGCGCAAAACCGATCGGGCTACGACTGCCTCCGACGCGGTAGATGACGCGCTGACGGATCAGCTCACAGATTGCCCGGGATACGTCCTCACGATGGATGCCGGACATCTGAGCGATGTATGAGGCAGCAATGCGAGCGTTCTCCAGGTTGTAGCCAGCGGTTTGACGGTGGATAGCCAGAGCTACACGAAGCTCACGGCCAGACAGGTCAGCCCCTATCAGGGCTTCATACAGGTCGTTGTCCATCCGGGTGAATCCCCCGGTATTGCGAAGTGGGATGATATTGCTCATACTTATTCCGTCCTGAAGTGCATATCACTCGACCCGGCTGCAACCGGACGAGACAAAGAAGCCCGCAAATGACTCACACAGTCTTTGCGGGCTTTTTTCTTGGCTACGTCGCTGTACTGGCTGCGGATCAATACCGCCGCCTGCATTGCTTCCTGCATGTGAAATTCTTTTGTTCCTGCCAGCACCGGACCTGACTCGCCCAGGGTCAACAAAACCCGGTCCATGACCTTGTTCACGCTTTCCGCTGGATGCGCCGATCGGCTGGGCATGGTTATTCTTCCTGGAGCTGGTCGACGCCGTGGATATGCTCCATCCAGCGCTTCGATGCATGGATCAGCATCTCGATATCGCGCTCGTTGAAGCAGCGCATTTCATTCGGAACGATCTTCAAGTCGAGAACAGCCAGGATCTGAGCGAACTGCTCAAACTTCTCAGGCTTCATTCGGCTGATCGTTGCCTCATCGCAACCAACCGCAACCGCCACGGGAGCATTTCCCATGGATGCAAGCTTCTGCACGATGAAGTGATAATTCTTGCGGGCCCTTACAGTCTGGTCCTGGCTTAATTGGTTCGTCGCCATGATCAGGCCGCCATCTCAGCCCAGGGGAAGGTCGGGCAAAGCGACTCCTTCTTGAACTTTCCATCGGTCAGCAGCTCAGCGCGCTTGGCGATGACAGGAGACATCCCATGCTTTCCACGAACCCAACCAGAGACAGTGCTCTGGTCAACCTTCAGCTTCTCGGCAGCGACCTCTTGAGTCCCAAAATGGGCGACGAGGTCTTTGTAGATAGTGTTCATAATACCCCTCCATACGGGAATACCCATATCCTAGATCATGGGAATACCCTTTTGCAAGGGTATGGGAGAACCCGTAATAATTTCGGGATGGAATATAAAGACCGAATCAAAGCAGCCAGAAAGCATGCCAAGCTCACCCAGGGCGAGCTTGGTAAAATTGTGGGCATCGATCAGACGTCGATATCCGACCTTGAGCGCGGGAAGTCGCAAAGCTCCTCCTACAACACAAGCATTGCCCAGGCCTGCGGCGTGTCGGCCATATGGCTTGAGAAGAACGAGGGCAGCATGCTTGACTCAAGTCGCGACTCGAACGGCTCACCGAGCGAGGCGGACTATGCCGTTATCCCTCAGTTCAAAGCTCGCGGCGCCTGCGGTGATGGATACCTGAACGACCATGTCGAGGTGTCCGAAGGCCTGGCGTTCAAACGCGACTGGTTGGCACGCATGAAGGCCAAGCCGGAAAACCTGCGTATCATCTACGCCGAGGGCGACAGCATGGAGCCCTATGTGTTCGACGGTGACGTGGTTATGTTCGACAGCTCATCGGTAGAGCCAAGGGACCGCCAGGCCTACGTCATCCGGCGCCCTGACGGCGGGATCAGTATAAAGCGTATGATCCAGCAAATGTCTGGGGCATGGATGATTCGCAGCGACAACGCGGACAAAGCCAAGTATCCAGACGAGATGCTGTCCGAAAGCGCGCTGCATGAAATGCCGATCCTTGGTCGCGTCATCTGGCGCGGCGGGCAGATGTAAGGAGCTATCCAATGATTGCTTTCCTGGCGCATTACCTGGCCTCTCTGCTCGACCCGATCGCTCTGGTGCTTTGCGCCGGGCTGGGCTTTCTGCTTAGGTCTTTATGGAAATCTACTGCTGTCGGCGCGCTTGCCTATGTTGCACTGGTCCTGCTGATGCCAGGTATCCACGCGACCACAATAGTTATCATCAGCAAGCTAATTGCTGGCGCGACCTTCGGTCTTATAGGTTGGGCGATGGCTCGTTGGATTCGGCCAACACCAAAGGCTGACACCCCGGATACCTGACACCCCGACCACCAACCCAGCCCTACATCGGCCCGCCACTGAGCGGGCTTTTTTGTGCCTCAATAAAAATTATGGGAATACCCATTGACAGAGAATATGGGAACTCCTATATTCACCTCAACGCCAACGCAACAAGGCGCCAGGGCCTCAACAGTCCGTCCGCTCTTTAGCTCCACCCCTTGCCGGATTACCACCGGCCCAGATTCAAAGGCAGCGATGAACCGGCCTTAACGGTTCAGAGGGTTGGCAACTGACCCGGGCGTGCAGCGTAAAGCGCCAAGAACAGTTATCCAGCGGGAGAACAAGCCGAAAGGCCCGCGGCTGGAGGAACAACTTGATTGAGCCGGTGACCGACGCCAGTAGCGGGTCACGGCGGAAAGCATCACTGAAGCCCGTTCGACGAGCGGGCTTTGGGATGACAACCGAACAGAGGTGTATGACATGAAGCTTGCAGAACTGGAAAGAAAGCGAATCAGCCTGAGCACGCTGATCGCTGAAGAAAACGATCGGCACAAGAAGCAGTTGTCCGAGCTGAACACAGACCTGGCGGAAACGAATCGGCTGATAGCTGCGTCCGCTGACGGTATTGATCTGGATGCGCTGAAGTTGGCCGAGTCGGTGATTGACGTCCACGGCATTTTCGACAAGGCCGGTGACGATCGAACTTTTGCGCTTCAGAAGGCAATCGACGATCTGGCAAAGGGTGCGACGAACCTGAAAAAGGCCTATGTCGGCACCAAGCAATACGCTCACTGGCATGGGCAGTTCGTTGAGCACGGTTACGGCATGGGGCCTTCACACGGAAGCGTGATCTTCTCTATCGGCATCCGTCGCAGTGAGCTGGGTCGCGACCTGACAGGGCCTGAAATCGATGCTGCCCTGTACTACCTGCGAAACCTTCAGCGAATCCAGGCGGCCGCTGCAAAGAGCGCGGCATGAGCAACACACAGATGGCCCCTGCTGTTTCAGGTCGGCCATCTGGCTTTACAAATGCCTCTCACACCCCGGGAGGTATTTGAAAGCCAAACAACCTGGAGGGCGCGACATGCCCAAGTACATGCTCGACTACATCAGGCTTTGCCGAGAATGCAGCCTTGATCTGCGCACCATTGGCAACATGCGCAGCATCGTGATCCCAGCACTTCAGCGCGAAGCGACAGCGATTCGCGGTGCAGTGAGCGAGTTCGCCGGGGATTTCCCTGAGCTTGAACAAGACGCCGAGCTTCTGGAGTCAGCCATTCGTGCCGGCCTCCAGCGCTGCGCCCCACAGCCAGCACAGCAAGAGCTGTTCGCGGCATGAAGCATCACCTCTGCCCATTCAGTGAGTGGGCAGACGGATGCGGATGCACGCCCAGGCTGATGGGCAGGTTTGAAAACTAACAGTTCCGAGAGTGAACGCTGACCGGCTAAGTACTATTTTATGCCCGCGCGGTACCGGCTCGTAATAACTGGCATTGCGGTAGCCGAAAGGCGCTGACCGCGGCATGACTCTCAACCCGGAGATCAGCACCGGGCATCTGCATCAACCGGCGAATAGCTCAACCCGCATTGCGCAGGGTCAGCGCCAACCTGGTATTGGCGAGCTACCTTGATCTGGCACAAGCGCCGTGACAGCCGGGAAAGACCGGCAACCCATTCCATAGGTGGCCACTGCCTTCCCAGCGAGCGAACAACGGAGGGTTTCATCATGGCCTAGTCAATCATCTGTCCGACGCCACATGCGCCCGGCAGATCGTCACAACAGAGGTAAAGGCCCGGTTTCGACTGGGCCTTTTTATTCCCGACCAATCCCGCATGCACATGACACCGCGCCCAACGGCAACCAGCGGAAGGATCGTGTGCAGCCGGAATTTGTTGGATCAACCACAGAGGAAACCAGCATGTGTACCTGCAAACAAGATACCGAGGCGCGGCTGCTTGAGGCTTTGCCCGCCGAACTCCCGGAAGGCTTCACGGGCTTGAGTGCTCGGCTGACCGGCTACGCAATGATGTTCGGCGGGCAGAAGGCGCAGTTCAAGCAGGTCATGCCAATCGAAATCACCTTTCAGGCCCCGACCAAGGCTGGCGTGATGAAGGACAAGAAGCGGTCCATGAGCATGCTGGCTAACTACTGCATGTTCTGCGGCGAGAAGTACGACAAGGACGAGCCAAATGCGGAGTCCAGCGTAGAAGCCGCCTAACCGGATCAACCAGATGGAGAGAGTCATGAGCAAATACACGGAGGCGATCACGGAGGCTGTAAAGGCTCTGGAGTTGGCCGAGAAGTCCCATCAGATCGCGTCCGAGCGACTCGCAACCGTTCGCGGTCACGCAGGCCAATCCGGCTACTCGGTTTCCATTAACGGCGTAACGGTGGCGGTTTCCACCTGCGACAGCCGCACCTATCAAGGAACGCTGATCCGTGGCCGGGAAATGATTCACCTGGGCGCCTTAAAGGCTCTCGGCGCCGAGCTTCAAACGGCAGCCGACCGAGTCCGGGATTGCCGCGCGTATCTGGCATCCATCGTTATCGCCTAACCCCAAACACTGGAGGTCGCCATGTACAGCTTCATGCAACCGCCCGATCCGCCTGAATTCGGCCACTGCCTGACCTGCAACCGGATCATCCATGTAGACGACAAGCGCGGCGACCACTGCATTGACTGCGACGAGCCCGAGACAGCCAAGTGTCTATGCGGTAAGCGCGGCGAGATCAACTGGGACGACGGCACCGAGCGCCGCTACTACTGCTACAGCGGTCCTGACTGCTGCCCTTAACCCGCCACCCTGGAGGCAACAATGAACGCAGCACTGAATATCTGCCAGGCCATGCACGACGCGAAGTTGCCTCCATCGGTGAGCGAAAGCCCTCGGGAGGTTGCGCGGGCTGAGTGGCTGTACAACGCAGTTGAAGACCTGCTCCGGGGCCAGGACGTGAAGTTCCAGCGCCGCATGCGCCAACCTCAAGGCGTGACCGTGGCGGACCTGGCCCTGGCCGTGGATGAGCATGTGAATGGCCGGCTGGCTGACTGCAAGGTTCACTCCCCTGCCCTGGGCTGGCTGCTGCTCTCTGCTGGCCGGCCAGACAAGAACGCCATCGCCGAACTGCTCGGGCCCAGCGACCACCCACTGGGCAAGCTCGGCGAAATCGCGGAGGGCCTACTTCAACCCCTGGTCGATGACGCCCTGATCGCCCAGGCCGAGGATGAAGCATTGTGACCATGTCACCGCACGTCCTCATCGGCGAGGAGCTGGAAACCCTTGAGGATCCAGAAACGCCGGCCTGTTGGTCGGTGATGATCCAGAAAACAATCAACGAAATGATGCTCGACAACCGCATCACCATCGAAGAATTCAACCACTACTGCGGGCGCCTCAACAAGATCGTTGACCGGCGCAAGGAGTCGTCATGTCCACCCCAATCGTGAAAACGCTGAACGAAGAGCAGATCGACGACATCGAACGCCGCATCGCCATCCTCGGCTTCGGCCTGCCGTTCAACGAGGTAATTGGCCGCAAGCGCGAGGATCTGGTGAAGGATCTGCCGCAGCGTCTGGCTGTGACCATGAAGGGCGGCAGGATCGCGGCGAGGGTTCGGCCATGAAAGCCATGTACTGGATCCTCGGCACCGCCGTTCTCCTGATGATGCTCGACCATATGACCGCGCAAGAGGCGCGCGGGGTATGCCAGCAACCTCAGCTATCCCAGGTGCTGCGGTGACTGCCCGTCAGCGCGCCAGGCGCTTCCTGATCTGGCGCGGGTCGTTCTCGGCCATCACCTTCTGGACTTTCATGATGCTACTCAGCGCCCTCGCCGATCGCATCACCCAATAACTCCACTCGTTCAAGCGCCCCGCAAGGATGGCGCGGGAGACTCGCATGCAAAATTCACCAGTTGAAATCGTTGTAGCCGAAGGCATCGCCGTTCAAATCACCGCCGAAACGCTCGCCAAAGCCTTCTGGGGCATGGACACAGAGCAGCAGGCGGACTTCTTTGAAGCCTTGGCAAACCGCATCCAAACCGAGTCACCGCACGCCTACGGCTTCGGCGAAATGCAGTGGTGCTACTTGCAGGACGAGCTGCGCCGCCCTGGCCGTGAACTGGCAAACCAGATGCACATGGCTCTGTCTGCATTCGCTTTCGACTTCTGGCCTCAGAAGCTTGATGGCGCCCGCACCGGCCTCTAACTGGAGAACAGTCATGTCCCAGTTAGCCACGGTCGAGCTCGACCAGTCTCCGGCCATCGTTGATCAGTCCGCAACCATCTTGAGCGTCATTCAGCGCGCCGCTGCTGACCCTCAGTGCGACATCGAGAAGATGGAGCGCTTGATGGCGATGCATGAGCGCATGCAGGCCCGCCAGGCGGAAACAGAATTCAACGCCGCTCTGTCACGCGTTCAGGGTGAAATGAGGCGCATCGCGGCCGATGCCACCAACAGCCAGACGCGCAGCCAGTACGCCACGTACGGCAAGCTCGACAGTGCCTTGCGGCCCAAGTACACCAAGGAAGGCTTTTCGCTGTCCTTCGGTACCGAGCCTGCACCGGAAGGAATGGTTGGCATGGTGTGTTTCGTCAGCCACGTTGGCGGGCATACCCGCGAATACCGAGCCCATGTGCCCTCTGATGGCAAGGGCGCAAAAGGCGGCGACGTCATGACCAAGACGCATGCCTTCGGCTCTGGCACCTCTTACGGCATGCGCTACCTGCTGAAGATGATCTTCAACGTCGCGATCGGCGAGGAAGACGACGACGGCAATACCGCCGGCGCGGACGACTACCGCAATACGATCCTTGCCGAACTCTCGGCGAAAGTCGATGAAGCTACAGACTCGAAATCGCTGCAGGATGCGTGGCAATCGGGCCTCAAGGTGCTCCACGCGGCGAAGGATGCCGACGGTGCCGAACAGCTTCGCGCCGCCGTGACCAAGCGCAAGGCAGAACTGGAGGCCAAGAAATGATCCTCATCGAATGCGAGCAAGGCAGTGAGCAGTGGCACAAGGCCCGGGCCGGCTGCATCACCGCCAGCATGTTCACCGTGGCCCGCTCCCGCGTTGGCGGCCTGGATGAGAAGCAGGCGATGTACGTCGCCGCCGTGCAGGCCGGCATGACCGAGAAGGAGGCCATGGCTGAGGCAGGCTACAAGGCCGCGCCCAAGGCCGAATCGGTTCGCCTGGCGCTGCTGGGACAGCCCGTCGGCCAACCAACCGAGGCAGCCCTGAACTACGCCTTTGGCCTGGCCGTCGAGCGCATCAGCGGTGAGCCACTGGATGGCGGGTTTGAGACCTGGCAGATGAAGCGAGGCCACGAACTTGAGCCCATGGCCCGCATGGAGCATGAAATACAGACCGGGCTCATGGTCCAGCGCGCTGGCTTCGTCACGACGGATGACGGCGCATTCGGTGCCAGTGCCGACGGCCTGATCGGCGAAGATGGTGGCAGCGAATACAAGTGCTTCCTGGCGCCGGACAAGCTGCGCGCCTTCCACATCGACAACGACGCCAGCGGGATTATGGATCAGGTCCAGGGCTGTATGTGGATCACTGACCGTAAGTTCTGGCACGTCGGCATGTACTGCCCAGCGCTTGAGGTAGTTGGCCGCCAGCTCTGGTGGCAGGAATTCAAGCGCGACGACGACTACATCGAAAAGCTCGAGGAAGACCTGTGGCAGTTCAAGCTGCTGGTGGACGACTACGAGCAGAAGCTGAGGAGCAAAGCAGCATGATCAGCAATCACTTGAGCCTGGTCGAGCATCATCGGCCACTGGCAGATTCCATTTCCGAGCGGATCGCCCAGTTCCTGGCGGCCGGCGGCCAGGTCAACGAACTGCCAAGCCCACCACGCAATCCAATCCCGCCGCCCCGCTCGACCCGGATAGACCCTGAAACGGTCCTCAAGCGCAAACCACCCAAGCTGACCCTGGCCGAGCGCCGCGCCCTACGCAAGATGGCGGACTCGCTATGAAGTCGAAACGCAAACCCAATAACGGCTTTGCCCGGGCCGAGCGTAGTTGCCGGGCGCTACTGCGCACCAACCACGTCGCGGTGGTGAACATCGACCCCAGCGGCAGCCAGGTCATGGTGAACTGGAAGAGCTGCAAGCAGATTCGCAGCGTGGCGGTCGCCAATGCCATCTTCGACTTCTCCTACCACTGGACGATCTACATCGCCGCCATGTGTCGAGACGAGCGCGGCGCCGAGTACATCAAGTCGGTCGAGATCTCGCCGGAGGGCATCTACAAGGTCGAGCGCCTGACCGATGCCATCGAGCATTACTACCTGGAGCTGCGCAACAGCGCGAACCCCAACCACCTGGTGGCTTCGGGCTGGATCGCCATTCCAGACGAGGTTTCGATGGATGAGGCCCAGGCCGCGAAGCTGTTCTACGCCGCCGGCGCATGGCACCAGGTGAAGGTAGCAGCGTGAGACGTTTCCGCACCCAACAACGCAAACGACAGACCTGGCTGGCACTGCCGGTCAGCGGAATTGAAGGAGCAGGCCATGGCGAAGACCGGGGCAGAACGATCAGCCAAAGCAGCAGCAAAGCGGATCGAGTACGACGAGAAGTAATTGCGCCATCGCTGCCGGCTCGGCACTCGGCAGACCTTGGAAACGCTCATGGACTGGACCGAGGACACCGAACAAGCATCAGTGATTGAGTCCTGCTTGCGATATGTACATTCGCTCGGGCGAGAAGGTGCAAGGAAGGCGCTCAGTCCGCGCCACGGGATTGTGATTAGTGAAAACGTGGCGCGTGACTTTCACAACCAGAGCCTGATGGAAATTCGCAAGGATCCAGGCGACGAGATTGTCAGTCCGGAGGCCGCAGCATGACCGCACAACCCGGAAGCCCCAACGACCTATGGCAGCGCCTGGGCTACACAATCGAGCGCGGCCCACGCAAATCGAGAACGATACGCCGGGCTGATGGATCTGTAGTCGAGATCGACTCTTCCCGCGACCACTACACCGGCGAGCTTGAAGCGGCCTGCCTTGAGCTGTCCAGGAAGATGTCCGCCGGGCAGCAGCTCGACATATTCGCATAACCCCTACCCCACGCTGCGCATCCGGTCACGGAGGGCGGCGCCTGACTGGAGATAATTCATGAGCACCTACCTTTACAAGACGACTGCGCCCTCCGTCGTGGCCGCAGTCATTGCCTGGGACGCCAAGCGCGCTGACTGGAATACACAGCGGGCCAAGCTGGGCGAAGTGTTCGGCGGCGACACATCGCCCATGCGTTCGGGGAGTCGCAGCTATGTCGGTGGCGTCAAGCTCAGTGCAAGCCGTGACCTTGATGTCCATTGGTGCCGGCCTGACCAATACGGTTACCGGGCGCTTCGCTCCGGCGCCAAGCCGGCCAAAGGCACATCCAAGGAAGACCGCGCTACTCAGGTCGCTGAGCATGATCGACTGAGCGCACTTTGGAAGGAGCATTGCCCCGCCAGCATTGACCAGGATGAGGCGTGGGAGGCTATTGGCCTCAACCCTGGCGCCCTTTGGTTGGGCGGTGGTGTGTTTTTCGAACTGGATGGCGCGGTCTATTTGAACCTGAGTGTCCGTCTTGAGGATGGTTCCGAGAGGATCGAAGGCGCTACAGAGATCCTTGGTAGCGAGTTCGAAGCGGCTCGCCAAACAGTCCTGGGCCAGCGCAAAGCCGCCTGATCCGGCCTCATGCCGGGCCATCAACCAATAGCCCACAAACTCGAATCACGCCAACCGGCGAGGCCGGTGGCTGCACGGAGGATCAATGAATGAGCTGGCTCTTTTCGCAGGCTCTGGTGGCGGAATACTCGGAGGCCACCTCCTCGGCTG
>Ga0307414_10000170_pt1 | contig 43971 bp, 60 predicted proteins | sample DK1Ometagenome_FD_203804 | JGI IMG/M metagenome (GOLD analysis project Ga0307414, IMG submission 203804) | Maize rhizosphere microbial communities from greenhouse at UC Davis, California, United States - DK15-O-3 | ecosystem: Host-associated > Plants > Roots > Rhizosphere > Soil | place: USA... | reverse complement strand
CTGGGTGGGGTGGGCTGGGCGCCTTTGCGATACCCGCTTTCGATGTAGAGGATTTTGCGCAAGATCCACTTGAGAACGCCCAAATTTTACATCGAAAGAATTTCGAAAATGGCCCGCCGTTCGATACTGATGGTTTCGGAATGTCGTTGCTGCCTCAACCTTGTCCAGTAGCACCAGCACCAGCACCAGCACCAGCACCAGCACCAGCACCAGCACCAGCACCAGCACCAGCACCAGCACCAGCACCAGCACCCCAACCGATGGGACCCCCTGCTGCGGTAACTATCACCGTTGACCAAGCCGAGGCGGGCTGGCTGTGGGACTTTGCCAAATCTGATGAAAATTACGTGTCGGTAAATCCGTATGGTGTGGTGTGGTTCAACGAGTTCAAGGAGGGTGCAAAGCCGCGTCGCGCATATGCTGTTGAGGTCAAAGGGGTTACGCGTACACTTGAACAAACCCGCAGCTCCCCACAACTTGCACCGCCTCAAGCCGGCGCGACCGAACACCCTCACGTTTGCAAGATCCGAAAACTTGTAGGTGATTTGGGGAACGGGCAAGCGTGGACACCAGGGTATGCCGAATTCAACAAAGGTGTTGCGAATGGCTTGGAGCTTGCCATTGCAACTATCCAAGGACGTGCACCGAATTATAAGCACACACCGGTTGTGAACCCCGTGGAAACAGAAGCCGATGCAGCACGTGCCATGCATTTGAACCACGGGATCAGTGAGGCCGCTTTGGCGCGTCAGTGCCGCAATGATGTGAAGCTCGATAGACCCGAAGTTTATGACGAGCCCACACCATCAGCGGGCAACCCGCAGCTCGACCAGGCCAAAGAGCACGCGCAGTTTCTACTTAGGGATGACGCGCTGACAATTGTCCAATACATGGCGATCTTCGGCGAGCTTCCTGAATGATCTTACGCACCTGGGCGGCAAGACATGGGGTGCCCCTCGGGGCAGTCCTTGAGCTTGAAACACTAATGGGCGTATCGCACGCGCCCCCGGTTGAAGTTGACGGGCCGCTGGGCAGCGAGGGGCGACAGCAGTCCCTCGTGCTGCTTGAGGCTGCAGACAAGGACATCATGTTATTCCGCAACAACGTCGGCGCCCTGCAGGACAAGACAGGGCGTTACGTGCGCTATGGCCTGGCAAACGAATCCAAAAAGCAGAACGAACAGATAAAGTCAGCCGATCTTATAGGCTGGCAACCCCTGGTGATTCAACAATGGATGGTCGGCTACAAGGTTGCGCAGTTCCTCAGTGTTGAAATGAAAGAGGAGGGTTGGACCTATACCGGCGATGAGCATGAGCAGGCCCAGCAAGCGTGGGCAGAGCTTGTTTTGGCTGGCGGCGGTAGGGCGTTATTTGCAACTGGTCCCGGTAAACTGTAGAGTGCCCGTTACTAACGCTTAGGAGGTTGCGCGATGCAACGCGACACAAAACACGAACTGCTTGTTAAAGGGCACGCGCTGGCCTTGAAACATGGCCTTGGGCATCTGACCAGCTCAGTCATGTCTGAGGCCACCGGCTTTTACAGATTCTCGGTAACCAACCACTTCGGCAGCATCGCTAAGTTTCGGGAGGCCGTCAAAGCGTACGGGGTCCAGAAGGGCACGATGCAGGCCGAAGAGGTTGTGCGGTGTCAACGCTTGTCGCCAGCCGAGCGCAAAAATGAAATTCTTGACGAGGCGTTCAAGCAGGCGTCTTGTTACGGTCTACACCAAGTCACACGTGCCAGCGTGGCCAGCGCCCTGGGTATCAGTGACGGGTTGATCAGCCGTTATTTCGGCACCGTGCTTGGGCTGCGTGACGCGGTGCTGGCCAAGGCTGTAACGGTCAAGAACGCTGACATCATTGCCGATGCCCTTGAACTGCAGATGAACACCCATCACGTTCCGCCGCCCCTGGTGGACGAAGCCCGCAAAATCCTAGCCGCTTAATTGCGGCTTTTTTATTTCTGTTGACAGACCATTAATAGCGGTCTATTGTTTGCGGACTGAAACGTAATTCAAGGGGATGACAATGCAAGACGACGAACGTGAGGCGAACGCAGCTCGGGTCCTTTTTCTGTCCATCGGCAAGCGCGCTGGTTACCTGATTTCTGCCGTTGAGCAGGGTCAGTCAATGGTTGAAGAGCTGGACATTGCGGCCGGCACTTGGGGTTTGCCTGACGCACTTTTTCACGACGGCAGCGATGCGTTCACAGGTTGCGATTGCCCAAACTGCAACAAGTGGCGCAAGAGCAACGCTAATACAACAACCTGCGAGCGCGATGCCGCGTTCCACACCAGGCTTGGCAAGCTCGCAGATGTTGCGTACCGCGAGCGCGACAGCGCCGAGGCTGATGCCGTACAAGCCTTGATTATGAACCACGGGGCAAACCCTTCGGTGATTATGCGGGCCGCAAACAACAAGTGCGTGTTTGCTCGCGCCAGAGTCCAAGACGGTAAGTTGTTCATTCCAGTTGACAAGCCTGTAAGTCTTACAAGCCCGCTGGCTATTCAAATGCTGTTGCACTTCTATGCTGTGCGTGAGCGTTATATCCCTGCACCGGTAAGCACCTGGCCACCAGCACAGCGCGCAATCGTTGAGAGTTTTATGCTCAAAGGTTTGATTCGCGAACAAGACCACGAAGACTACGTTACCACCGATAAGGGTGCGTTGATCGTAGCAACTTTAAAAGCAACAATGGAAGAGGCTATGCGCAATGTTTGAATTAATGATGACTTACTGCTTGGTTGGTCAGCCGTGCGTGAATGAAACCGTGGCCAACTTCCCTCAGTACGACGTGGGTCGCAACATCTGCGAGCTTGCCAAGCCTGGTGTGGAACGCGGTGTTCGCAGTCGCGCACCGGCCAGCACCCGTATCACCTTCGTGTGCCAAGAGGCTGTGGGCTCGGGGCCGGTAGAGTACGAGTATGAAGCCCCCAACCGCGAGCCTGGCATTCTAGAACAGGTTGCACCGCGTCTTCTGCAGGAAGCCGGGAGGTACTTGCGATGAACGAGCCCGAGCCGCCGAAGTGCCAAGGGTGTGGGGAGGAGGTCGAGTTAAACAACTGGCATACGTGCCCATATCAAACTGAAATAAATGATTGCGACATTGAGTGCAATTGCTGTTCTATTTGCGAACAAAGTTGCAGCGATGATATTTAACTAGGAAGAATGACAATGCATAAATTATTTGCTGATCAAGGGCAACTTACGACGCTCAAGGAAATGTTGGCGCGCACCACGCGGGGTATCGAACAGACCCGTGCCAATATCAAGCGCATACAAAGCTACAAGCACGAACCCGGTTCTAAGCTGGCGGCGCGCCAAGTCGAGGCTATCGAGCGCTTGGAAGACATTGTTATGTTTCAAGAACGCGTGATTGCAACTTTAACTGCCATCCTCAAGGGTGTATGACAATGCAACCAACCTTTAAATCCATGCGCCGTGATGGTGCAATTAAACGCGGTGAGGCGAACAGCGTTCGCTTGGAAGACTTCAACGAAGAGCCAGGTTTTAACGAGCTGGCGCGGGACTACGACGCCGACGATGAGCTGGCCATTGAAGAGCTTGCGGCGTTCATCCTGGCTGGCGGCACCTATCCGCCGCTTGAGGTCCGCCCGCGTGCTGAGGGTGGCGTCTGGATCGTTGACGGGCATTTGCGCTGCCGTGCACTGCGGCTGCTCGATACCCGTGGTCAACTGGAACGCACCCCGAATAAGGACAACCCCAAGGTGTTGGAAGCTTGGGTCAACGTCACACCGTTCACCGGCAACGATGCCGAGCGAGTGTTGCGGCTCGACACCAGCTCGCGCCGCAAAGACATTGGTGACCTGGCGCGCGGGCGGATCTATACGAGGTTGCTGGCGCTCAACTGGACGCCGCAGCAGATTGCCACGCGTACCGGTAAGCCACTCCCGACCATTCAACGCATCCTTACCCTAGCCAGCGGCAACACCGACGTGCACCAGATGGTCAAGGCTGGTGAGGTAAAGCCCACCATCGCCGCGCAGGCGGTCAAGACTCACGGCGACAAAGCCGGGGCAGTGCTGGGTGCTGCTCTGGTCGAGGCCAAGGCCATCGGCAAGAAGCGGGTAACCAATGCGGTGTTGAAGCCGAAACGCATCCCCGAGGCGCTGGTAGAGCGGTTGATTAAACAGGCAACAGTGATGGCTGACCATATCCGCACTCACGATGGATACGGTGACTGCGAGCACGAGCTTGACGCTTTCGCCGCTCTGCTAGATGAAATCAACCAGGTGCGCAAACCATGACCAATAAAACAATCACCCTGCCACGGGAGCTGGTAGATACTGCCGTGAACGGATACGTCCAAGAGCAAGGTCACGCCTTGAATAAAATCCGTGAGTTACTGGCGTCTAAGCATGTCGTGTGCAGCGCCGCCCTCGCTGAACCTGTGCCGCCTACTTACGATGATGACCGGCATCTTTCTGTTCTTGCACTGCACGACGTAATGCATGCGGTACCGTCCAGTTCGCTCTATTCGCTTGCAGAGGCCGTCCTTGATGCAGGATATATGAAAGCCTCTGACGAAATCACCCGGCTACAGACTGAGGTGGAACGGTTAAAAGCTCGTGACCTGGGCGTGAAGCTAGAGGTCTTCGAATCCGTCTGTAACGAACGTGACGCCCTGCAATCCGAACTGACCAAGGCGCGGGATGCTCTCCTGAAAATACTGCATGCCTCCGAATGGACTCGCGACGATGCCCACTACCGGGAAGTTGCGCAGACCTTGGCAGGCAATGCCACCAACCAATCCGCGCCAGCCGAAAAGTACACATGGCGTCTTTGCAGCGATGGTGACTTGCCGGGTGAGGGCGTTGAGTGCCTGATTGTTGCAAACGGCGTTGTGCGCATCGGTGCTCGCTTTTGGGATGAGCCAGGGCCTGAGGACACCTATCAGTCCTATATGTACTGGGATGATCCCGACACCCAACACGGCGGGTGGGAGCCAGACGACGTTACGCACTGGATGCCAGCCAACTGGCCGGCACTGCCAGAATGATCACCTATTACTTGTTTCTCACCGCTGTTGTGTTGCACCTTTTTATGTGACCCCGAACCCCTCCTAACCCGAGGGGTTTTTGTTGTCCGACGAACGGTCTTGACGACCGTAAGTAACGTTCTACTCTCTAAGTTACCAGCAATCCCGCTGGGGTTATTTTGGGAGCTATGACAATGCGCACCCTAGAACTAGCAACAGTGTTCAACCGTATCAACAAGGCCCACGGCACGCTTGAGTCGACAGCCGCACAAATCCTAGAGGTTGTAAGGCTTAACGACGCAAACTCTTTGGACAAGTTTAACGCGCTGGTGGCCACGGCTTACGATGCCAACGGATGGTCAAGCCGACAAGGGCGTCCGCGTCCTGGCGATGTGTCGGCACCGCACGCCGTACAGGTCTATGTGTCAACGCTGCGCAGGGCGTACCGGATGGGGATCAAGGTACTTAAACTCAACAGCATGGAAGAGGTGCGCCGGGAGATTCGCAAGAACACACGTGGCGATCAGCCTGAGCCACCACCAGAGTTGAAGGGTGTACAGGTCGCCGCTACTGGTGCGCTCAACGGTGCACTGTGGCATGACGTGCTTGTGGTTTGGGAGCATATCCCGCCAGAAGAACAGCAAAGCCTTGAGGCCTCGGTACGCCGGCTGTTTGAAAAATACGTGAAGAAAACACCACCCGCGTTACGCCTGGTCGCCTGACCTCACGAACCCCACCAATTGGTGGGGTTTTTATTTGTTGACAGTCCGTTAATAGCGGTCTATCTTTCGCCTACCAACACGAACAACGGAGCAAGACGAAATGAACACTTTCGAAATGTACAAAGGCGTGAAGATTACCAAATCCTTGAAAGGCGAAGTATTTTGCGGATCATTCCCCGACGGTAGTTGGTTTGGCTGGGCAAGTCTTCATGACGTTAAGCGGCGGATTGACGTAAAAATGCCCGACTATGTAGAACCAGACGATATTGACGCAATTTTTGCGTGCATGTGCGACGAGTAACCAACCCCGCCCACCTCAAGCCCCTTAATTGGGGCTTTGCCAGTACCAACAAGAGGGCTTTGAAATGCAAATTCACAAGTCAGTAAACGAAACAGATGAAGAGTTCCGCGCACGTGCGTTCCGCTGGAACCGTTTGGTAGGCGAAGCGTTCGCCCGTCGTCAGGCGCGCTATACGTGCGACTGTCAAATCTGCGAGCGTTGCGTTTCTCCAGAAAAGCCCCGGCCGTTCATTGCTATTGGTGCATATCCGGTTGATCGCGCCGTGCTGCGCACCACCGGCATGTTGCCCGATGCCCCAGGCCCATTGCATGGTGTGAGCCGTGTTCGTGCTTGCTGGTACGGCGCGGGTCTGGTGTTCGGCGGGGTGTGCATCGCCATGGCAGTATTCGGGATGGGGCAATAAACTGCCATGGCTGTTAAGAAGACCAACGCGGACTATAAGCGCGAGCAGTACGCCCGCAAGAAAGAAGCCGCTGAAAAGCTGGGCGTTGTCGACCGCGTGTTGCCATTGCCGGCCAGTATCAGCGATAAGCTGGACGACCTGTGCAAGCGTCACGACTACACGGACTGGCGGGAACTGGTGATCAACATGATTCGGGTTTGCCACGCTGGGGCGGATGCGCTGGCGGTGATCCCAAAGAGCGGTTTTGTGCCGAGCGAGAAGCAGTTGCGCAAGGCCGGCAAAACCCCAACCTGCTCAATTTGCCGCGACCTGGGTGAGTTGTGCACTGAGTGCGAAGAGGGCTATGAGTGATGCGCAAATTAGTAACCTACGTTAACGGTGTCGGCTATCGGGAAGTCAAGCCAGAACAAGCGTATAGGCCTGCGGACCCGGCTCTAGCAATGGGTAGGCTTTTGGCATTGCTGCGTGAGCGAGGAATTATCGACCACGATAGTGCTACCGACATTTGCAAAAATTTTGATGTTGAAGAGGAGATTGAGTGATGAAAGGCAAGTTTGACTATTTCACCAACGTGGAAGCCGAACGCCGTCTACTGGTTAACAAATTCTGGTTTGGTCAGAAACGCAGCCGCGCGAAAGTAACCGGTGCAAAAGCTGCACACCTCGACAAACTCTATCGCTACGTGCTTAGGAGCCGTTGAAATGAGAAAGGTAAAACATTGGCTGCATATCCTGCTGACGATCCTGACAAGCGGCTTGTGGCTGCCGGTCTATGTGATCCTGCTGGCAACAACCGAAATGTTCAACCGTGGCTATCGTGAGGGCAAAGCGGCTGGGCGGGTACAGCGTCAGAACGAGATTGACGAAGAGCGGGCGCACGAGAAAGTGCGTGCAAAACAGGCCGCTTGGAATGAGTTACAAGATCGCATCAACTCTAACCCAACCACTACGATTGTAGGTTTTGATGGCGGGTATGCGGGAACCGCCTGCAAGCGCACCAAGGCAGTACGTCATGCAGAGCTACACGAACGTGTGCGCACCGTAGGGCTAGATAACGAAGAGCGCGCAGAGTACGCGCAGCTACGGCAGGAGTTAGGACAATGAGCATCGGAACCGTGACCAAATTGACCAGCGCCGCCAGCCTTGAAGGGTTGGACCCGAAACTAGCGTTGATGGCCCGCGCTGCCCTGGGCGCCGGCTACAAAGTTGAAAACCGCTGCTTGCGTTTTCAGGACATGTTGTTTGTTGATGATAAGCACTTTCACCCGCTGACCAACTGGCAGCAGTGCGTGCGGCTGATCGTTGATACATCCTCATCGTTCCACATCTACCCTCGCGGGGACGTACATGTTGAGGATAATTTAGAAAACGGCGGCTATATCGATGAGCGCAGGCGCCCCGTTACCGACACCGAATACCGGAATCAAATGTGTGAGGCGGTGGTTGTCAATATCGCCAAGGCTTGCCCATTTTGACAAAGGCCTACCGCGATGGCGTGAACGCTAGATTGCGGGGCGCCTCAAAACCCACAAACCCTAACCCGTACATGAGCGCCCAATGGGCCTGGTGGTTGGCGGGTTGGAACGACACGGACATTGACAATGGAAAGAACACCAAGCAACACCCGTGAGCAGTGCGCTTTTGACTCGGGGAAGTTTAAGCGCCGTATGCTGACAGGCAGCGGTCGAGTTGACCACGATGAGGCGAGCTGGAGAAAGATGCGCGATCAACGCAACCCGCACAAGAAGGGTTCGCCTGAACATCAATTTTGGAACGAGGGGTTCGACAGCGTATGACTCAAACACGTTGGTATCACTGCGGAGCCAACCAGCGCCGTGACGGGAAGCCCTGCACACCGGCACCAGCCTGCAAGGAATGGGAGCGCCGCCAGTGGCAAGCAGGTTGGAACGATAAAGACAAAGCACTAGTTGACAGCACCCCACCACCTGCGTAAAGTCGCCCGTGCATTGTCATTGCTCGTGCTGTTCCAAGCCCCGGTTGCCTCCCCAGCGCCGGGGCTTTTCTTTGTGCTATAGTAAACGAGTAGACGTTTTCAGTGAGCAGCACCAAAGCCCCGCAGGCTTCCAACCTCGGGGCTTTTCTTTGCCCGTCATTTGTGTTCTAGTGATGACTATCCCACAACCCTGCAAGGACACACGCACTATGAAAATCTTTCGTTCTATCGGTATGGCTCTAGCCCTGGCATGCGTTACGGTGCTCGGCGCGTGCTCACTGGTCGTTCACCCAATCCTGCGTTTCTTGGCCGATGTATGCGACCGCGCCGCCTGTGGTATTGAGCGGCTCGATTTGGAACTCGCGCAGAAGTTCGCCGAAAAGGGTGTGCTCGGTGATAAGGTGCGATCCGGCATGCGGCGCGAGTCACACGGTTTCCGCCAAAGCTCCGTCGCTGACACCTACGAAGCCCCGGCGCTGGGCTAAACTTTCCTGCGTCTCAAAAAGCCCTGCCATTGTGCGGGGCTTTTTGTTGGGCGTCATTTGTGTTCTACTCACACCCGCCAAGTTCAAATCAATCAGTAGAAAGCCGGGAACACACTGGGCGGGGGTACTGACCTCCGTGAGCTTGGCAGCCATCCAGTGTGTTCCCGGCTTTCTCGTTAATAAGGCAAATGACAATGCTCGCAACAGCTTTGGCGGGAATGACCGCCGTGAATCAATGGTTCGTGTGGCGCCTCGCCCCCGATCCGAAAAAGCCGGGGAAATACCTAAAGGTGCCTGCGCACCCTGACGGACGAATTGAGTTTGATGAGAACGGAAAGCTTAAGGGGCCTGACGTTCAAAAGCCGTACGCGTGGTCATCATTTGAGGTGGCCACGCGTCAGTTGGCGCAGCACTTTGGGAGGCTCGACGGTTATGTCTATACGCTTGGTTTCATGGTTACTGCTGATTGCGGCTACTGGTTCCTGGACGTTGACTCTTGCGTTGGTCCTGATGGTCAGCTCTCAACCTGGGCAAACTGGTTCTACCAAAGCCTGCCTGGCGCCTTCTTTGAGTACAGTTCTAGCGGCAAGGGCGTCCACTTTATAGGGCGAGGCTCGCCGCCACCTGGCCACCGAACCCGACCAACCGCAGCATGGCTTGCTGAGCATCCAGGCAATGACCTTGAGTTCTACACCAGCGGCCGGGGCATTGCGTTCGGGTTGAGCGGGCAGGCTTGGGGATCTGCAGACACGCACCTTGGAGCACAAGCGCAATTCATCGTCGACAACATTTTTAAAGGTGAGCAGTCGGTTGCCGTGCTGGCCGGCGAAGGCCCGCGCGCAGATTGGAATGGGCCAACCGATGACAATGAGCTGATCCGCCGCGCAATGCAGTCGCGCAGTGCCGGTGCCATGTTCGGCGGCAAGGCCACCTTTGCTGACCTGTGGACCTGCAACGTTCCGGTGCTCGCGCAGTGCTACCCGGATGAGGGGCGCAGCGATGGTTTGCCGTACGGCGGCACCGAGGTTGATTTCGCGCTGGCTTCCCACCTGGCCTTTTGGACGGGCTGTGATGCCGAGCGAATGGTTAGGCTGATGTGGCAGTCAAAGTTGGTGCGCGAGAAATGGACCACTCACCGTACCTACCTGGCAGAGCTGACGGTTGACCGTGCCTGTAAGCAGACGCGCAACGTGTGCCAGGACAAGGAGACCGTGGCCAAGTTGGATGCCACTGTGAGCCTGGTGGCGGCTGTGAGCCGGCAAGAGTATTTTGACCTCATCATGGGCAGCAACGACGACGCAGAGCTGCGCAATGAGGTGCTACCGAAAATTGCTGCAGACCGTGCGATCGCACCGCTTGATCGAGACTGGCTTGCCGCTGCGATAAAGAAGCGCATGACTGACTGGGGCTTCCCGGTGAGCATTAGTGACTGTAAGGCCATGGTGCGCTTGCAGGTGGTTGAGGATGAAGACGGCGGCATTATCCCCGAGTGGGCCAACCGGCACGTGTACGTGATGGCAACCGACTGTTTCTTTGACCTCATCACAGCCACCACAATGAGCCGCACCGCATTTAATGCCCAGTATGAACGGATGATGCCGCAGAAGGCCAACGGCGACCGTGAGGATGCAGCTAAGTGGTGCCTGCAGCGTTGGAACACCGCGACCGTTGGCGACACGATGTACCTGCCTGGTAAGGAGCCGATTTTTAATCACGAGGGGCGTTGGTACGCCAACCTGTACAGCCCGAGCACCGTGCCCGAAATCGCCCTCGGTTACACGCAGGGCGGGATTGATGCGATCCAAGCCTTTCTGCGCCACCTGCAGGTGCTATGCGGCAACCGTACCGAGGTGTATTTGAACCTGCTGGATTGGATGGCGTGGTGTGCGCAGAACCCCGGCAAGAAATGCCGCTACGCGCCGATCATCAAGGGTATGCCCGGTGACGGAAAGTCGCTCATCATCAACGTAATGCAAGCGGTCATGGGATTTGCGAACGCAACCAGCGTGGGCGCCAAGTTGGTCTGCTCTGATTTCGGCGACTGGCAAGAGGGTTCCTGCGTCACGGCGTTTGAGGAACTGATGATTACCGGCGCCAAGCGCTATGCCGTGGCCAACGCGATCAAAGAGCCGATCACCAACAACACACTCAAGATCAACCGCAAGGGTCGGCCTGCTGGTGCGTCTATTATCAACGTGACCAACTACATCGCCTTCACAAACTTTGTGGACGCGGTGCCGCTTGAGGACAATGACCGCCGCTGGTGGGTGATCTTTTCACCTTTCAGCTCACTGAGTGGTCTTGCTGCTGCGTTGAGTCTGACTGAGGAAGGGTTGGGTAAGCACTACGATCAAATTTTCGACAGCCTCAAGGATGCACGGCGGGGCGAGTGGCGCAAGTTCCTCATTGAGTACACCGTGACCGCAAATTTCAAACCAAACAGCAAAGCACCGCACACGGATGAGAAAGGTGAAATGCAAGCGGGCGGGGAAGACGTTCACGAGGCCGTGGCGCGTCAATGTGTTGAAACTGGGGCCATCGGTGTGGGGCAGTTCGTTTTAAGCTCCAGCGCGCTAACAGCGGCTATGAGGACCATATGCGTACAGGACGGTATCGACGTTCCTAAAACCTCAGCCCTTAACCACGTGTTGACGCGGATGGGGTTCTCGCCGAAAGGTTTTGTGAAGTGGGATGGGAAGTCGCACCGTGTTTGGTGGAAGCGGGGCAGCGTCGCCAACGATGACAACGAAACACTGCGATCAATGCTTGAACTTACCAAGATTCAGCATTTTGAAAAATTGATCAAAAATTGATCAGGTCACAAGGTCACAAGGGGGTCACTAGATTTTTGACCACTTGTGACCCGCTGGATGCCCCGGTTTATAAGGGTTTACTACTCTTTAGGTCACAAGTCTCAAGATAAAAAGATTTTGCCATGGAAATTGAACGTATGAATTCGTATAGGTGGTCATCATTATCTGTGTGTCGTATGTTCCGTATTTATGTGTATTTAGATTTTTTCCACTTGTGACCTGAGACCTTTTTGTTGGAAGCCCCGGTTTATAAGGGCTGTAGAGGTCACCAGCTTGTGACCTAGGCTTGTGACCTTTCTTGAATTTGGAGGTGAGAATATGAAAAAGCGTAAAATATCGAAAGCTGAGGCTGAATTTGCCCGAAAATACGTTGAGTGTGGCAAACCTGGTGAATCTTATAAATTTGCGTACGACGTGAAAGGTCTCACCAATTCGCAAATTTCGTCCAAAGGTTACGGTGTTAAGAACCGCAAGCAAGTCAAAGAGCTGATTGAGAGCCTGCAAAAAAAGGTGAGCAAGGACGCTGAATTTGGAATTACCCAAATTTTGGAAATCTGGCAGGACATCGCAACTGCTGATCCTAACGAGCTGAGCAGCAATTTGCGTCGTTGCTGCCGGCACTGCTATGGCCGTGGTCATCATTACCAGTGGAAGGACAAGGCTGAATTTGCGTACGTGCTCGGCCAGGCGTTGAAGTCCAAACCTGCGAAGGGTGAAAAGCCCCAGCCGCTGCCGAGCGATGAGGGTGGGTACGGTTTCAACTTCACGTTCCGCCCGCACCCTGAGTGCACCGAGTGCCGAGGTGAGGGCCACCTTGATACGTTCTTTGCCGATACCCGCACGCTGAGCCGCAAAGGGCGCCGGTTGTTCGCTGGCATCAAGCAGACGCAGAACGGCATGCAGGTCATGACACGCGATCAGGATGCAGCGCTTGCCAACCTGGCCAAGTTCTACGGTATGACACCTGACAACCTGCGCGTAACTGGCGCTAACGGTGAGCCGTTATTAACTGCTACACTACCGCTGCCGGCTGATCCGGTAGAAGCCGCAAACCTGTACGCGGAATTCATCAAGAAGAATGCAAGGGGATGACAATGCCATTTACACCAGATTCGTTGCGTGCTCCGGTTGTGACGCACTACCTTAAAATTCATCAGCAGCCGTACGACGATCTGACACAGGGTGTAAAAACCTGTGAGGTTCGCCGCTGTGATGATCGTGATTTCAATGTTGGTGATTTGGTTGAGCTGCATGTTGTTTACGCTGACGGCTCAGACGCGCGCCCAAGTAAAAGCGTGATCCGCGAAATTACCCATATTCAAAAAGGCTACGGGTTGCCCGAAGGATTGTGCGTTTTGAGTTACGCGCCAATTACAACCAACGCGGTGCGTGAGATTGCAACCATCACCAAAGAACGCGACGCCCTGCGCAACACGCTGGTTGCCCTGGCGCCTGACCTCAAAGTCATGGCGATCCTGTATCAGCAGCAAGGGCAATCGCAACGCGCTCAAGCGCTGATGGCAATTCGCGAATCTTTGGGGTTGGGAGAATGAGCGCTCTATTGGAAGCGGCACTTGCGATCGCACGGCATTGTGAACTTGCTGACGTTGAGCGCGGAGGCCCAGCCAACGAAACCTATATCAGCCCAATGACCAACAAGGTTGAGCAGAACAGCACGTTCATTCCGGTAAAGCTGCTCAACGCGTTGCGCGAAGCTGCTAAGGAATCGCCGCATTATAAAGACCCTCAGAAAGAGCGCCGTGAGCGTGAAGAGCTTGAGGGTTATCGCTGGGATCGAAATCCAGGGCAGGGGTGCTTGTGATGAAAAAGCCAGTCATCAGCTTTCGCACCGAAACCGAGCAGCGTGCAGCGCTTGACAGCCTGTGCGTTGCAACTGGCAAAGACGGCACCTTTCATATGCGCCAAGCCTTGGAGCAGTACCTTGAACTTGAACACCTGAAAGCGTTGCATGCATCGGTCAAGGTTCCAAATCTGTGCGGCTGCTGCGGTGCAAACCTTGACTATCACCAGTGCTTTTGCAAAGGGTTGAAACCATGAAGCCTCTAACGTTCTGTAAGGGTTGCGGCGTGAACATTGAGTTTTATCAATGCGTGTGCGTTGAGGAAACGAAATACCCAAGCGAACAAAGAACCGTGGAAATCTCAAGCAGTGCTGACGGTTACCCGCAGCTCACTGTGCGCGGTGAACGCTGCGAGCTTAGGGAGAACTGCCGGTGCAAGGTGGGCGATGAGCCTGGTTGCTGGAACTGGCCAGAATGAACGCTGACGTTAACCAAACCCCATGGGATGAGTGGTGGTCGCAGCTTCTGGAAATCGCCCGCCGCAACGGCAACAATCCTGGGATGCCTGAAACCTGGCAGCGTGATAACTGGTCGCGCAACCAGACCCCACAAGAGGCGCATGACGCCGAGTACGACAAGGACAACTGGCGATGATCGAACTCACAACTGCATATCGACGCAAAGCTTTTTGCGAGGGTTACAACTCAGCACCCGGCAGTCACTGCAAGCACCGCCGCAATAACGTCGCTTGGAAGTGTTGGATGCAAGGGCGATGGGAGGCAGGGAGCGGCAAACCGCTGAGTGATAACCTGGTCAAGTCATTTGGCGGTAAGGGCAACTGATGGATTGGAAGAACCCCGACTACCGGGGGATTTTGCAAGAGCGCCTGGACAACCTGGCCAACATCCGCAAGAACCCCCAAATCCTCCCCGCGCTCAAGATGCACTATCGCGAGAATCCGACCGACTTTATCAACGACTGGGGCGTTACTTACGACCCACGTTTGATTGAGCGCGGTATGTCGCCCATCGTCCCAATGATCCTGTTCCCCAAGCAGCAAGATTTCATCGCCTGGGTGCTTGAGCGTTGGGCGTGCGGTGAGTCCGGGGTTGCGCCCAAGTCTCGAGACATGGGCCTATCGGTGGTCTGTCAGCAGCTCGCCGCAACCCTGTGCCTGTTCCGCAACAACATGAACATAGGGTTCGGCTCGCGCAAGGAAGACTTGGTTGACCGCGTGGGCGACCCTGACACCCTCTTCTATAAAGGGCGCCAGTTCCTTGAGCTGCTGCCGGTCGAGTTTCGCGGCGGGTTCGATCCCTCGAACAAAGATCACAGCAGCCACCTGAAAATCTACATCCCTGAAACGAAAAGCATCATCAAGGGTGAGGCAGGTGACAACATCGGCCGGGGTGGGCGGACCGCGCTGTACTTCGATGATGAGTCGGCCTTTCAGCCACGGCCGCTGAAAATTGACGCATCGTTGTCCAACACCACCAACTGCCGAATCTCGGTGAGTTCTGCCAACGGCACCGACAACCCGTTTGCCGACAAGGTGCAGAACTGGCCAGCACACCGCGTCTTCTGGTTTCACTGGCGCGATGACCCTCGCAAGGATGACGCGTGGTACAAGAAGAAATGCGAGGACATCGACAATCCCCTCATCGTTGCCCAGGAAATCGACCTCAACTTCAAAGCCTCGAAAGCTGGCATCCTCATCCCAAGCGATTGGGTGCAGGCTGCAGTCAACGCTCACGTCAAGCTTGGGATTACGCCAAGCGGTATCAGGCGCGGCGCCCTGGACGTTGCTGACGAAGGTATCGACCTCAACGCGTTTGGCTGGCGACATGGCGTGGTCATGCAAGGCGTTGAAGCCTGGTCGGGTAAAGGTTCGGACACGTTTGCCACGACAGCAAAGGCTTTTGGTCTTGCCGACGCAAACCTTATTGATGAGTGGGATTTCGACAGTGACGGCCTTGGCGTCAGCGTGCGCGGTGACGCTCGGGTGCTCAACGAGCAACGCGGCAAGCACGTTCAAAAGGTGCTGCCGTTCCGTGGCTCGGGCGAGGTGATCGAAAAGGACAAAGAAATAATCAAAGGTGAGGGTGGGCGCAAAGGTCGGACCAACGAGGACTTCTTTGCGAACCGCAAGGCTCAAGAGTGGTGGCGCCTGATGACCCGATTCAAGATGACCTATCGCGCCGTGGTCGAGGGCATGCCGTACGACCCTGACGAAATTATCAGCCTTGACAGTGAGCTGATGGAAAAGAAAGCCTTCAACAAATTGTGCCAGGAACTCAGTCAACCAACATGGTCGCAGAACGGGAGTGGTAAGATCCTGATAGACAAGGCGCCAGATGGCACACGTTCACCGAACTATGCTGACGCCTGTATGATTCTGTTCTCCAAGCGCGCACGCCGCTCCGGCTTCTAAGAGGGTTCACCATGTTTAAAAGTTTCTTCAACTGGTTGTTGGGGCCGAAGGGTGACCCTGTTACGGTGATGGCGCCAGATGAGCAGCCTCGACGCTCGGGCATGTTCTCTACGGATGTTGCCGAAGCAACCCCGCCAAGCGAGCGGGTCAGCGTAAGCGACCGAATCCGCAACCTGCTTAGGATCGCACCACGCGCCCAGGCTGCTGACACCGCAGCACAAGACCATCTTGACAGCGCCGAGGGTGCAAACGGATTCATCAAACAAGGGTATGGCGTGGGTATCAGCGAAGACGGGGCAATGCCTGCGATCGTTGATTGGTTCCTGAGCCAAACGTTCATTGGTCACCAGTTGGCCGGCATGCTCGCGCAGCACTGGTTGATTGATAAGTGCTGCTTGATCCCGGCACGCGACGCGGTGCGGCACGGGTTTGACATCCATGCCCCGGACGGCGGTGACCTTGAAGCGCCCGATGTGCTCAATATGATGAAGCGCATCGACAAGCGGTTTAAGCTGCACAAGAACCTTGTTGAAATGATCTACAAGGGTAAGATTTTCGGCATCCGCATTGCGTTCTTTCAAATCGAAAGCACTGATCCTCAGTTCTATGAACTGCCGTTCAACATCGACAGCGTGACGCCTGGCAGCTACAAGGGGATTGTGCAGGTTGACCCGTACTGGTGCATTCCAGAACTCGACCAGGCGGGTAGCTCCAACCCGGCGTCGATGCACTTCTATGAGCCCAAGTACTGGGTGATCAACGGGAAGCGCTACCACCGCTCCCATCTGATCATCTATCGTGAGGGTGATGTTATTGACATCCTCAAGCCTTCCTATTTGTACGGCGGTATCCCCGTCCCGCAGAAAATTTTCGAGCGGGTCTATGCGTCTGAACGCACTGCCAACGAGGCGCCGCAACTAGCGCTCACCAAGCGCACCATGATCTTGCAAACCGAGCTTGACGAAGGCATTGCCCTTGGCCCTCGCTACGGTGCGCGCCTCGCCGAGCAATCGGAGCTGCAGAACAATTACGCGATCAAGCTTGGCGACTTGGAAGACAAATACACCCAGTTTGACACAGCGCTCACCGACCTTGATGCGGTGATCATGACGAACTATCAGCTCTGCGCGTCGATTGCCAACGTGCCAGGTACAAAGCTGTTGATGACGCAGCCAAAGGGCTTCAACGCGACCGGCGAGTACGACGAAGCCAGCTACCACGAAGAGCTTGAATCGATCCAGGCGGGCGCACCGACTGAGCTGGTTGAACGCCATCACGAACTTGTGATGGTCAGCGCCATCTTGCCCTACATGCGCAAGAAGGACGTGGCTTGGGAGCCCCTGCAAACCGTCATCAGTTGGGCACCGCTCGACAGCCCGACCGCCAAAGAGTACGCCGAAATCAACTTGATCAAATCTCAAACGGACAACCAGCTTGTACAGGCCGGCGCGATTGATGGGTACGACGCCCGCGACCGCATCCGCGCCGACAAAGACAGCGGGTATACCGGGATCGCCGAGGCTCTGCGCCCTGATGAGAACGGCGACGGTGAACCTGACGCGGCGAAGGTTGGGCAACCTCCTGCACCAGCACAGCCAGGTTTTGACGCGGGCATCAATGAGCCGCAGCTCATCACCAACCAACTACGCCTAGACCCGTTGATTGTTGAGGGTAAGCGCGGCGCCAAGGATTATCAGGTGCAAGTGTCCCCCGTGATCATGGACGTTGTGACCGGCAAGCAGTACCGCGTGGTCATCGACGGGCATCATTCGCTTGAGGCTGCCAGGTTGGACGGTGTGCCGCCTGAGCTGGTTGAAGGCGGTTACGGCGAATCGGACTACTTCGATGCTGATAGTGGTTCGCCGCTGTGACCAAGAAGAAAGTGCGCCTTGTGCGTCGGCCTGCCCCTGGCACCGAAACTAAGCGCGCGCTTACCCTTAAGCCTTCGGTGAGTGTTGGCGCCGCCTATGCGCGCGACCTGATGGCGCTCACCGATGAGGTGTACGCCGAAGCCGCTAAGGCAGTTTTAGCAGAGTTCAAAGAAACTGCCGCAGCAGATGCCGCACAAGACTTCTGGTCCCGGTTGGCCGAACGGTTGGCATCCAAGTTTGCATCCAAGGCCAGTGTGTTGGCCACGGGGTTTCTTACCCGCGTTGAACGTAACGCAACCACCAATCTTGAACGGTCTTTGAAATCAACGAGCGCCGACTTGACGCTCAACATGAAAAACACCCCGGCAGTCACCAAGGACATAAAGAAGCGTATTGGGGAAAACGTAGACCTGATTAAACGTATACCTGCCGAGTTTTTGGACAAGGTGAAAAAGGACGTAAATGATTCGTTGAGCAAAGGCAACGGCCTGGCGGATCTGCAAACCAAAATGGAAGAGCGGTATGGTGAGGCAAAGCGGCACGCGCAGCTTGTAGCACTGGACCAGACGCGCAAGGCGTATACCGCCATCAATACCGCCAAGATGCGGCAGAACGGAATCACCAAATTTGAGTGGGTACATAGCGGTGGGAGTCAAGAGCCGCGCCCATATCATCTACACTCGCCAGCGCAAGGGGGTTTGAACGGTGGGATATTCGACATCAACGACCCTCCCGTCATCGACAAGAAAACGGGCGAACGCGGGTTGCCTGGTGACGATTACAATTGCAGGTGTACAATGCGGCCAATTGTAACTTTTGACGATGATGAGGCCGAGGAATGACGCACCGCATTGAAGATTTCAACGGGTGGTTCGAAGTTGCGCGCAACCCGATCAGCAAGGCGGGCGTGTTCCCCTACCTGGGTTCAAGCCTGGGTGAAGAAATCATCAAGGAACAAAACCTAGATCCTGACAAGGTTTACATGGTGTTGCGTCCGCCCGAAGAACTGGCAAAACCTGACTTTCTTTTTAGCTGCTCGCTGCTGCCGTGGATCAATGACCATGAAATGCTGGGCAACGATGAAACCGGCTACACTCGACCAGAAGAAAAAGGGATTGGTGGCGTAACCGGCGAGCAAGTTGTATTTGATGAAACCGACGATACGGTCTATTCAAACATCAAGTTGTTTTCCGAAGCTCACAAAAACGAAGTTGCAAACGGCAAAACCCCCTTGTCTTTGGGTTACCGGTGCGCGTACAAATGGGCGCCAGGTGAGTACAAAGGTGAGAAATATGATTTAATACAAATGAACCTGCGCGGCAATCACCTGGCGTCAGTTGATGACGGGCGGATGGGGCCTACTGTTGCAGTTCTCGACCACAACGATATCAAAGGTGAATCCCCGATGGACGAACTCATCAAGCTCATGGCTGCGGTCATGGCGAAACTGCAAGAAATGAAAGACGCCAATCCCGCCGAGCCTGCCAAGGTTGAGGTCGAGGACGAAGACGACGCAACCAAGTCGGCCGACGACACCAAGGCCGCTGACGCTGCCGATGATGTCAAAGCGACCGACACCGACGACACCAAGGCCGCTGACGCTGATGAAGACACCAAGGCCGCTGACGCTGCCGATGATGTCAAAGCGACCGACACCGACGACACCAAGGCGGTCACCGTTGAAGCAATGGACGCTGCCGTTGAGTCCCGAGTAATGAAACAGTTCCAGGCCATTCAGCGCGGCCAGGCTCTTGCGGCCAAACTGAAACCGCACGTTGGCGTGTTCGACCACTCCAACAAGACCGAAGCCGAGATTGCCGCTTACGGCGTCAAGAAGCTTGGTCTTGCCGTCGACAAGGGTTTGGAAATCCCAACCCTCAAAGGCTACCTCGCTGCGAAGGGTGACCCGAGCAAAGAGCAAACTACCCGCAACGGAACCCACGCGATGGACGCCGCAGACGGCAAGCCTTCGCTGATGGACAAAAAACTGGCTGATCGGAGCAAAGCATAATGTTTCAGCAAACTGTGAATCGTGACATCGGCGCAGGCATTCCCGGCGAGCTGGCATTTGACGGCCCGCTGCGCGCAACGCCTGGCATCATCGACCCTGCGGCCACTGCGGCCAACTGTGTACTCGGTCGCTACTTCACCAAGAACCGCGATACCGCGCTGTACGGCCCTGGCGGCGACACTGCAGGTAACGTTGACTTGCACTTTGGCGGTATCGCTATCACCCCAAAAGAGCTGATCAACTACGGCACCGTTGCCGGTGGCCCACTGGCCCCAAGCCTGCTGATGAAGCCAGGCAGCCAGGCGACTTTCGTCGAAATGGGCATGGTGTGGGTGAGCGTTGCTGCGCCGGCTCAAATCAGTGACAAAGTGATTTACACCATCGCAACCGGTGTGATTGCAACCGTTCCTGCTGAAACTGCGGTGCCTGCACTCAGTTTGGCGGTCCCTAACGCAGAGGTTTACCGCGTGGGCACCGACCTGGCTGGCGGCGACGTCATCTGCATCAAACTGACCAACTAAGGACATCGCGAACATGGCACACCTGCAGCCTAGCCGCATCCGCAATACCACTCACGCGCGCCATGTTGGCGTGATCAATATCACCGCCGACGATATCCGGGATTCCGGGATTCGTGGCCTTGGCCTGGACCGCATCGGTGTCGATTTGACCGAGGCGGATTTCCGCCGTATGGCCTTCGCGATGGACGCCAACTTGGTGACCACGCCAAGCGCTGCGACGTTGCTGCAGTTCACCCAAGCGTGGCTCCCTGGCACCATTCGCATTCTCACCGCAGCTCGTAAAATCGACGATCTGTTGGGTGAGCGTGTGGTCGGTTCATGGGAAATGGGCAGCGTTGTTCAAAAGGTCATGGAGTCGGTGGGCGCTGCCCAACCGTACAGCGACCACGGCAACGTTCCGTTCTCCAGCTACAACGCCACGTATGAAGAGCGCGACATTGTGCGCTTCGAACAGGGCTTCCAAGTTGGTGCTTTGGAAGATGCTCGCGCCGCGCTGATGAAGGACAACGCGGCCGGCGAAAAACGTGACGCGGTAATGTTGGCGCTGGAAATCTCGCGTAACCGCCTGGGCTTCTACGGTTACAACAACGGCAGCAACCGCACCTATGGGTTCCTCAACGACCCTGGCCTGCTGCCATACGTCACCGTACCTGCCGGTGCTGGCGGTTCCACCAAATGGATGGACAAAACTTTCCTCGAAATCGTGCGCGATCTGCGCACCGCTGCGGCTGCCCTGCGTACCCGTTCCGGTGGCAACATCGACCCGAAGAAAACCCCAATCACCCTGGCAACCGGCACCAGCGTTATTGAGTTCCTGAGCATCCCCAACGACCTGGGGACCACCACGGTTGGGGAGTGGATCAAGGAGAACTACCCGAACTGGCGTGTGGAAGACGCTATCGAACTCGACGCAGCCAACGGCGGCGCGAACGTGGCGTACCTGTACGTTGAAAAAGTTGAAGCCACTGGCGACGATGCAGGCCAGGTGATTCAACAACTGATCGCTTCCAAGGTCCATCCGTTGGGCATTGAAAAGCGCGTCAAAACCACCGTCGAGGACTACACCAACGCCTTGGCTGGCGTGATGGTTACTCGCCCGTTTGCGGTTTACCGCATGACCGGCGTTTAACAAACCGTCAAGGGCGTGCTATTTTGGGCGCCCTACACCAACAAACAGAAGGGCTTTTGACATGCCATTGATTTTCTCTACCATGACCGGATCGGTGACGTACACCGACTGGAAAATTTCCCCTGGTGGCCTGAGTGTTGCGGGCAAACAGGTAACCATCAAAGGCGGTGCCAACGTAGCTGATCGCAAGACGATCATTACGCCGCGCGGTATCGGCACCCAGGTGACCGACGAAGAACTGGCGTTCCTTGAGAACGATCCAATCTTCAAGATGCACAAAGCTGGTGGGTTCCTGACCATCGACAGCGTTGCCGACATTCGTGACGCCGACCTGGCTGCGGCCAACATGGAAGGGCGCGACAACTCGGCGCCGGACGTTGAACAGGACTACACGGAGAACGGCGAGAAACCGCCCACCGTGGTCAGCACTGTGCAACTCGACACCCCTCCGCCAACTGGCAGCCGTCGCAATCGGAAATAAGGTGAAGCACCATGGCCGAGCATACTTTTGATTCGGTCGCCTTTCGGGCTCAGTTCCCAGCGTTCACGAGCACAACAAAATACCCGGATGAGCAATTGTCCGGGTATTTTACTATGGCGACTATGTACATTTATCCAAAGGACTGGGGCGGAATTTGCGGCGCTCAGTTGCAGCTTTGCCTGAATTTGATGACCGCGCATTTGGCGTGGCTCAATCAACTGACCATCAGCGGCAACACATCAGCGGCGCCGGTAAACAGCGCTTCCATTGACAAGGTGTCGGTGAGTCTTGAGGCACCGCCGTTCGGGAGCAGCATGTGGAAGTACTGGCTTTCCACCACCCCGTACGGCAAGCAGTTGCTAGCGCTGCTGCGCATCCTGTCGCGCGGCGGCGGCATCGTTGGGGGATCGCCCGAAGGATTGGCCTTTCGTGGCGTGTACGGCGTTCCACGCGGTCGGATGAGATTGCGGTGAAAGTCTCCAAGGGGCCAGGCGTCGGGCGTGATGTGCTGGCTAAGCGGCTGGCCGACCTGCAGGCAAAACAGGCTGCAGTCGGCTGGTTCTCTACGGCCAAATACCCGGAAAGCTCAGTGCCGGTGGCGTATGTTGCAAGCATCCATGAATTTGGTTATCCCGAGGGGAACATTCCTGCCCGCTCGTTTGTGCGGGCAACCATGAGCGAGAAAAGCAAAGGTTGGTCGGTGTTGCTGGCCAAGGGTTCCAAGTCGGTGATGGACGGCAAGCACACCGCAACCAATATGTATGAGCTGATGGGACTACAGGTAGCGGGCGACATTCGCAAGACCCTGGCAACTGCACAGTTTGCCCCGTTGGCCGACTCGACAATTGCAGCGCGTGCGCACAAGCGCGGGGTTACAATTGATGAAGTGAACAAAGACCCGTTGCACGACACTGGCTATATGCAGACCAGTTTGACGAACCAAGTAACCGATAAGGATGCGGCGCTATGATAGTTCCAGGCAGCAACCTGCTAGCGATTGCGCTGACCGTGATTGCCCCGCAGCAAATCGTGCTGTACCGCGCCACCGGTCGTACTGAGAACGAGATTGGAGAATGGGTGACCACGTATGCCGCAGGTTACCCGGTTGAGGGTTCCTGGCAGCCTGTGGACCAGATGAAATACGAGGCGCTCGGCCTTGACCTGGCAAAGCAGTACTACATGTTCTTTACAATCGAGCGCATAGAGTCGATCGCGCGCGGTGAGTCCCCCGACCTGGCCGAGCGCAACGGGCGCAAGTACAGCACCGTTTCAGACAACCCATGGAATGACGTTGACGGCTGGCAGTCTGCAATGTTCGTTGATATCGGGGTGGCCGACTGATGAACAACAACGAAATTGCCGCGATGTTCCGCGCGCAGATGCTCGCGATGCTGACTGAGCAGGGGCACCCCGAGGTCAAGGTTGTGTCGAGTTTTCAGACGACCAACCAAGGACGCCTTGACGGTCCAGTGCTGTACTTTGTTGAGGTTGGCGACGTGCCTTACGGTGCGCAGAAAACCAGCACAACCAAAGACATTGCAACCAACGAAATCATTGACCAATCAATGCAGCGCATGCGTATCAGCTATCAGCTACAAGGCTTTGCACCGGCCAACCAAACAGACTTGAGTGTTCTGCGCGCCGCCGACGTGACCAAGCTTGCGCTCATGCTGCTTAAATCGCCCCCATTCCTCAAAGTGCTCAAAAACAATGGAATGGGCATTGAGCAAATTGGGGCCGTGAAGCCGAATTTTGTTGTGAACGACAAAGCCCAGTTTGAAGCGGGCCCGATGTTTGATTTTACTATGAGCTATCGACGCTCCATAATCCAAAAGTCTGCTGCGATTACAACCGCAGATATCGCAATCCACCGAGTATAAAGGGGCCATCATGCCTATTAGCATTAACCGTTACGTACCAATCACGTCAGGGGTTGTCGGCGCGCAGACTGTACCCGAGCGCTCGCGTGTCTGCCTGCGCTTCACCACTGATCCCAAAATTCCAGCCGGCAGCGTGGTCACCCTCACGGATGAGATTGCCAGTCTTGCGGCATCGTTGTTCGGGGTCAGTTCGCCCGACGCCGAGTTTGCAGCCCAATATGCTGCTTATGTGTCGCCACCACCCGCGAGCAAGGCAAGCATGTTGCGCTTTGCGGCGTACGTGAATGTTGACCGCGCCCCGCGCGTCTACGGCGGTAAGGTGCAACCAGTGTTGGCGAACTTCACGGCGGTTACTGCGGGCACCTTGCCGCTTACCCTTGGTGAAGTCACCGTTAACCTTACTGGCATCAACTGGTCAACCGCGTTGACCCTGGCGGACGTCGCCAGCCAACTGCAGACGATTATCCGCGCGGCTGATGTTTCGCCTGTTTGGGCAACCGCGACTGTAACCTACGATGCCGTTGCAACGGCGTTCAATCTTGTTGGTGGGGCTGCAGGTGCCGCGCCGGTATCCCTCGGTGAGGCTGTCGTCGGCGACGTCGGCACGTTGCTCGGTTGGCGCGCAGCGCTGACCATCTTTTCCCCAGGCGCCGCAGCTCAAGAGCCTGTAGAGGCTTTGCAGGTTGCAGAGCAGGTGACTGACTCGTTCGGTTCGTTCTCCTACGCGCCTGCAGGCTCGGTAACCTTGGACCAGGCCGAAGCAGTGTCCCTGTACAATGCCGGCCTCAACGTGAAATACCAGTTCTATTATCAAGTCACGGCGGGCACAGCGGCGCAGGCGTACGCCCAGCTTTCACAGTACGCCTCGACAGGGTTGATTTTGAATGGTCTGCCTGGCGAGTACAAAGAGTCGTTGCCGGCTGCTATCGGCGCCGCGATTGACTACAACCGGACCAACTGCGTGGTCAACGTGATGTACCGCCAGTCGAGCGCGTTCGCGGATGAAAACGACGTCAGCGACGACATCACCGCGAATGCCATGGACCTGCTGCGCGTGAACTACTACGGCACCACGTCGAACGCTGGCCAGAAGCTTGCATTCTTCCAACGCGGGTATCTGCTTGGCGGTGCCACTGCACCGTTGGACATGAATGTTCACTTCAACGAGCAATGGTTGAAATCTGCGTTGCAGGCCGACTTCCTAAGCGGGCAGCTCGCTTTGTCTCAAATCGGTGCGAACGATCAAGGGCGCGGTACGGTTCTTGGTCTGCTGCTCGGTCGCGTTATCCAGGCCAAGCGCAATGGGGTTATCAGCATCGGCAAGACGTTGACCACGCTGCAGCAAATCGCAGTCACCCAGCTCACTGGTGACACAGACGCATGGCGCGACGTGCAGACCGATGGGTACTGGGCGGACGTTGTGATTGTTCCGTACACCGGTCCAAGTAACGTCACGGAGTACAAAGCCGTGTACACTCTTGTCTATTCGAAAAACGATGTCGTGCGCAAAATTGAAGGCTCGCACAATCTCGTATAACTTGGAGCGTTAATTATGCCGCAAGATATCAGCTCAACGGGCTTGAGTTACCGGGTGGTTGCGAGTTCGACCTACCCGAACGGGGTGACCATCAGTGAGGTGGCTGACGGTACTGACCCGCTCGACATTCCCGAGGTGCAGATTGCTGACTCGGCGATGACCGCCAACGGCACCCTGGTCCACTGGTCGGCACCAAAGCCGATCCCGATCAAGGTTGCCGTTGTGCCAGGCAGTGAGGATGACATCGCCTTGCAGTACCTGTTCAACGCTAACCGCGCGGCCAAGGGCAAGCGTGTTGCACGTGATGAGGTGTCGATCATCGGTAACTACCCTGACGGGGGCACCGTGACGCTTTCTGGCGGTCACTGCGCAACGTATATGCCGGGTCGCTCGGCAACGTCGGCGGGCCGCTACAAGGATAGCGTGTACGGCTTCACATTCGAGAACGTGGCAACAACGAAGGGCACGGGGAACTAAGACAATGGCCGACCTCATCAAACCAAAAGAAGTAGAAATCAAGGATTGTGACGGGAACGTGAAAACGTTCACGCTGTCGCGACTTCCCGCAATCCCTATGCGGGAAGTGATGGCGAAGTATCCAGTTAGCAACATTCCAAAACTCGGCGAGTACCAAGCGTCTCAAGAGGTTATGGAGTTGCTTCTGCGGTACGTCGCGGTTCACGTGTCTGATGAGGCCGGCAACACCCGCGAAATTCAGTTGGTCAACAAAGCGTTGATCAACAACCACGTCACGGACGGCGAACAGTTGTTGCGTATCGAATACGCCATGCTGCAGTACAACACCAGTTTTTTCGGGCAAGGCGATCTCTCGACTTTCTTGCGCGAGTTGATTGCCAAGCACCTGCCGTTGATTATCCAAACTGTGACGGATTCATTGCATGCATCCTCACCGGCTCCCAGGGATCTGTCAGCCTCACTGAACTCAAAACGGCCATAGACTTAGAGGAAGCGTTTGACCTGTGGGAAGCAATACAGGTCAACCGTTACAACGAGTATAAGGCAGCCGAGTACGCACGCGAAAAGGGGCGGTAAATGGGCGGCATTCTCGACACCTGGGTTACGGTGTTTCAATCCGACAACAAGTCCGTAATTGACGGCAACAAAAAGGGTGTGCTGTCGGCTGAGGCTTTGATTGCCAAGTTGAAGGACACCGACGCAGCCGCCGAGAAAGTCGGCAAGTCAATGAAAGAAAGTATCACCGACGCAGCCAAGGCGTTCGCGGGGCTCATGGTTGCGCGGGCAACTATAGGTGGGGTGTTCGAATCGGCCAACATGATCGTTGCCCTACAGCAGACGTCTGAGGCGTTGGGTGAGACGATTGAGAACGTTGACGCGTTCGGTAAAGCTGCCGCAGCAATGGGCGGCGACGCCCAGGGCGCACGAGATTCGCTAACAGACCTCGCTGAGAAAATGGGCGAGGCGATGAGCGACGTCGAGTCAGGGGCAGCCAAAGCGTTTAAGACTCTCGGGCTCGGGCTCAAAAATACCGAAGGCAACGCCAAGGGCGCTGTGCAAGGCATGCTTGAGCTTGCGGCCGCAGTCGAAAAACTGCCGAAGAACGAGGCGGTTTTTAAAATCAAGGAACTTGGCATAACCGACAACCGTACTGTTGAAATGTTGCTGAAAGGTCGCAAAGAACTTGAGCGTTTGTTGGAAAAGCAGAAAGAACAAGGGGTTGTCACCAAGGAAAACGCCGAGCAGGCAGCCAAGTTCAAGTCATCGTGGAACGAACTCACAGCCGGCTTTGAGCGGGCGGGCTTGGGCATTAGCACAGGCTTGATGCCGTACTTCACAAAAGCAATTGACGCCTTTGTTGTGGGGTTCGATTGGCTTGAAGACCACAAAGAAGTGGTAGAGGGCTTCTTTATTGCAATTGGTGCGGTGGTTGCGGTGTTCTACGTGCCGCCAATGCTGGCTGCTGCTGCTGCGACCCTAGCGGCCACGTGGCCATTTATTGCCATTGCCGCAGTCATTGGTGTGGCGGCGGCAGCGTTCGCCCTGATCTATGACGACATCATGAACTTCATCGACGGTAACGATTCGATGATTGGTCAGATGGTCGAGAAATATCCGCTCGTTAAAGCCCTGGTTGACGCCATTGCGGTAGCCTTCAAATTTCTTGGTGAAATGGCGTCTGACGTTTGGCGCGCGATCACCGTGGGCTTTCAGCAGATGCTTGATTTTATCATGACTGGCATCAAGCAGATTGCATCGGGGATATCCACGGTGGCTGATTTCTTCGGCATTGGGAGCGATGAGGAACAAGCAGGCCCCCAAGAACCTGTAGGGCGCGCGAGACCCAGCGGTAGCGGCCAGGACGCAAGCGACGTACCAGGCAACGACACTATTGCCATGGGCAAACAACAGCTTGCCGCTGCCGGGGCGAGCCCACTCAATTCGATGAGCAGCAGCGCTATCAGCAACACCAACACCAACAGCAAGGTTGAAAACAATTTGAGCGTGGGTGAGTTGAACGTGAACGCCCCGCAGGCAACTGACGCCAACGGCGTTGCAGCCGGTGCAACGGGCGCGCTCGATAAACAACTCAAGTCGATGCAAGAAAGCTCGGCCAACGGGAGGGCTCGCTAATGGCATCGACAGATACCCGTGTGAATGCGTTGAGCCAAGAGGCAATTGCTGTCCTTGACGCTGAAACCTTGACGCAACTATTTCCATTGGCAGGGCCGATGCAGGTGACGGTGCGCGAGATTTCCAAGATCCTCAGTTACACCGCAGAGGATGGCAGTGAAAAGTCAGACCACATCGTTTATCTGCCGGTAGAAATTGACATCCCGTTTCTACTCACCGATGACATGCGCAACGTTTATGCCGCGTTCAAGCAAGCGTGGAAAACGCAAAAGAGTCTTGTTGTACAGACGCGCGTCGACACCTACACCGACATGCTCATCTATGAAATGCCGCACGACGAAACTGCGGAGTTCGGGGCGAGCACAGTCATTCAGGTAAAGCTTAAGGTCTTTGACACCACGCAACCCGAATATGGCCCGCTGCCGCCTCGAAAGGTGCGCAACAAGTCGCAGGGTAGCACCGTCAAGAAAGGGCAGGCGCAGACCATTGAGAGTACAGCCCCTACAAAACGCAAAGCCTCGGTGCTTGCAGAGGTGTTTGGATCGTGAGAACTATTCCGCTTGACACCATACCAAACCAAGAGCTTTCGGTTACCCTGGACGGCAATCGTTGGGACATCACAATCAAAGAATGCAACGGGGTGATGTGCTGTACTCTAATCCTCAATGACGTACTATTGCTATCAGGTCAACGGATTGTTGCCGGGTCGCCTTTGATTCCGTACAGGCATATGCAAGGCTCCGGCAATTTCTGGATATTGACCGAGAACGACGAGCTGCCCTATTTCGACAGGTTTGGGGTTGATCAGCAATTTGTATACGTCAGCCCAGGGGAGATTTAAATGGGTGCTGTGGATCTGCGCCGGCTTCGCATAGGTATCGAAGTCAGCGGGCGCATTAACTGGTACAACAGCGAGGGCGGTTTCCGTATCAAGGCCAATGGCACGAAGTACGCAAACCCCGAGCAGAACGAATGCACCGTGGTCATCACCAACTTGAAACGTCAAACACGTGATTTTTTGGTGACAGAGGCGAGCCCGTTTAACAGCAACCCGACGCCCAAGCGGCTGTACCTTGAAGTTGGTCGGGTATCAACGGGACTGTTCCGATTGTTCGTTGGTGACATCACGTCAGCAGAACCAAGCGTCCCACCTGACATTGAGCTGACGATTGTTGCCAAGACGGCGAACGCCAGTAAGGGCAAACTGACGGCAAAGTCGGCGGGCGCCCAAAGCAAGCTCAGCGCCATTGCAAAAGCCATTGCTGATGACATCGGTCTAAGCTTGGATTTCCAGGCCACCGACAAGAATATCGGTAACTACACGCACAGCGGACCCGAACTCAAACAGGTGGATTTGCTGCAGCAAGCGGGTGGTGTGAGCGCTTACATTGATGACGGCAAGCTAGTTGTGAAAGACGCCAACATGCCGCTCACCGGGCGAATGCGAATTTTGAATAAAAATAGCGGGATGGTCGGTGTTCCCAAGCCAACTGAGAAAGGGTTGAAGGTGACCTTCACGATAGACCCTGACACCGTGCTTGGTGGAGCGTTACGCCTACAGTCTCAAATAAATCCGGCTGCCAATGGCGATTATGTGATTACGCAACTGGCGTTCGATGTGGCTTCGCACGACACCCCATTTTTTTATACTGCCCTGGCGACCCGAGCATGACAGGAATTCTCAAACCTAACAGTGAACAGGCCAATAGCGGGAATCTCACCGGCATAACAAACGAGTTCTTGGCGAACTGGTTGCGCAACGAGGTTGACGGCATGGTGCCCGCCCGTGTGGTCAAATACGACGACGCGACAAATCGTGCAACGCTTCACCCGATTGTAATGATGGGCGGCACTGATGGGAGCAAAGTACCGCGTGCCGACGTTGCGAACATTCCCGTATTCAGGTTTGGCGGCGGCGGGATGTTTATGCGATTTCCGGTAAAGGTCGGCGACCTGGGCTGGCTTGCTGCAAACGACAATGATATCAGCCTCATCATGCAAGGCGGTGGCACCGAAGACTGGCCAAACACCACCAGGCAATGCAAATTTAGCGACGCCGTGTTTTTCCCCGACACGTTCAAAGCGTGGATCATCGCCGGGGAAAACGCGGAAAACGCCGTATGGCAAACCGAGGACGGCACGACCTGTATCGCCCTTGGGGTTTCCGGCGTTAAGATTTCACGAGGCGCTGTTACGTGGGATATGACCGCTGCAGGTATCACCATGACGGGGCCACCAGGCGGGCTCACGTACAACGGCAAGAACGTTGGCGATACCCACGTGCACATTGGCTCACCTACAGCGCCGCTTGGCCCTATCAGCCCTACAGGGGTTCCTGTTTGATGCGAACTTTTCAGGTAGACGAAAACAACAATTTTGTGTTTGGGCCCGATGGTCAAATCCCAATCGTTGGCGGCCTGACGGCAACAGCTCAGACAAGCCGCCAATACTCTCAGGCCCGACGCGATGAAATGCTCTACAAGGCTGATGAGGGTGTGCCGTACGCTGTCATCGCCTGGAACGCTGACCCCAACGAGGCAGCCTTTGAGGTTGCGCAACGGGCGCGTCTGCTGCAGGTGCCAACCGTCAACGCAGTGAACTCATTTGAAATCATCCGGGACGGCGAGGTTTTAAAGTACACTGCGGTTCTCGATACCGATAACGGGGAGCTTGTCGTAAATGGCTGAATATGACTATGTGGTCGACAGTGGCCTCATTGTTCCGGACACCTCGACATTGTTGGAAGAGGTTAAGGACGAATGGCGCGAGGCGTTCGGCGCGGATGTGATCCTTGAGCCTGAGACAAGCCAGGGTGTAATTGTTGTTCAAGACACAGAGGTCCGCGACGCCACGGTGCGCAACAACGTTACCGTGGCCAACCAAATCAACCCCGACTATGCGGGCGGTGTGTTTCTTGACGCGATATGGGCACTCACCCGAGGCAGCCGCAAACCAGCAACCCGCAGCACCATAGCAGGCGTGACCCTTGGTGGCCAGACAGGGACGTTGGTACCTGCAAACTCGGTCGCGGTTGCAACAGCAACGGGTGCCCGGTTTCTCAGTGCTACTAGCGTAGTTATCGGCGAGGTTACGCCGGGTGTTGCTACGGTTGATTTTATCGCCGAAGACTTCGGGCCGATTGCGGTAGCTGCAGGCGGCTTGAACGCTGTTGCATCGGGCGTCCTTGGGTGGGAGACGGTGAGCAACCCAGTCGCGGCAGTGCCGGGGGTGTTGGCTGAATCTGATATAGCTGGCCGTCGCCGCCGTCGTCAAACCTTGGCCTTGCAATCGGTAGCAATGCCAGAAGCAATCATATCGCGCCTGTACGCTATCGAAGAGGTTGAGTCACTGCAATTTCGCGAGAACATCACAAGTGCAACTCAGGTCATTGACGGTATAACTCTTGTAGAGCATAGCATTTGGGTATGCGTGAAGGGCGGTACAGACGCGCAGATTGCCGAAGCGCTGCTTGAATCCAAAGGCGTAGGGCCTGATTACAACGGCGCGGTATCAGTGGCTATTGTTGAGCCTGCGAGCGGGCAGACCTATACGGTTAAATTTGACCGAGCTGTGCCGGTTATTTTGTTCGTGCGAGTCACCGCCAAATACAACAACACCGATGGCGCGTCGATCATTCCAAATGCCGTTATGGCTTACGCGGATGGTGACCTTGAGGGCGACGCCGGCTTGGTGGTAGGTGCCTCGGTAAGCCCCTGGGAGATTGCAGGGGCTGTAAACCAAGTTGAACCACGCATCAAGGTCACCAAAGTTGAGCTATCAACTGACGGGATTACTTGGAGCACTGACGTTTTAGCAATTGCTCTTGACCACCAAGCAGAACTGACAATTGCGCGCGTTTTGGTGGTTTCAGCATGAGCCGCATTCAAGCGTTTGATAGCAGCGTCGACGTGCTCAAGGCGCTACTGTGGGAGCATGACGGGGCTGACAAACTTGTTAAGTTGGCCACGCTCAAGCAGCAGTGGTATACGAACAATTACAGTGAGTTTTGGAACAATTGGGTTCGTGACGTTTTCAACATCGACACCGCGAATCAGTTCGGTCTTGCGGTTTGGGGTCGCATACTTGACGTTAATATGCAGGTTACGAGTGCGCCCGATGTTGGCAAGGAGGCTTTTGGTTTCGGTGCAGCCAATAAAAATTTTGAAAACGGAAACTTTGCCAATAAAAGCAGTAACACGATAGGCTTGACGGTTGACCAGCAGCGAATGGTTATTCGCCTGCGGTACTTCAAGCTCACCGCGCGCGGAACGGTTCCTGAAACAAATAGATTCCTGAAACAAATGTTCACCGATGAAGGTATGGGTCGAGTATTTATTACAGACCCGTACGACATGAGCTATGTTACCTACTTTTTCGAGCAGGCCCCAAACAGTCAAGTGCAATTCATTCTTGACAATTACGACCTGTTGCCCCGACCTGCAGGCGTGGGCATCAAATATCAAGTGCAGCCGCGCCCATCTTTTGGATTTGGTGCGGAACACCTAAACTTCGAACGCGGTAATTTTGGAGCCTAAGTCATGACTAAGCGTTTTGTTGTACCGTTTGCTGCAACTGGTGATAAAACTGTAACCCCTGACGCCACAGACCCAGCAGGCGCAATCAGCTATTCCCAAGGATGGGGCGTTTCATATCAACTAGCCGATACTGACCCATCCTATCGCCCTGTTGGACGTCAGGAAATGAACGGCGTGCTTAACGATATAACCGGCGCCATCGGTGAAATGCAAGCGCTTGGTTTTCCCGAATGGGTAGCCGTTGCAGGCCTTGTACCCCCGTATGCAATCAACGCGATGTTGCGGCACAATGACCGCATTTATCGCAGTGTAATTTCAAATAACTCTGATGAACCTGGGGTCGGGGCGGGGATAACAAGCTGGGAAGACGTAACCGTAACAAAGACGCTGTTTTTTACAGTCGATGCAAGTGTGGCTCCGGTTACGGTTACGCTGCCAACGTCCGACGCCGCATTGGGTGTGACCGAACGTATTTACCGCCGTACCGATATTGGCGCAAATGCAGCTGTTATTGCAGCCAGCGGAACGGACCGCATCATGCTCGACACAAGTGCAAGCACTGTGGGGTCAACGCAAACAGAGCTTATTTTTGGTGGTGATTACTTGCGGTTGCGGAGTGATGGTGCTGGCAAATGGTGGTGCGTGGGGCAAGCGCCATTACCGCCAAACATTGGAACGGGTGTTATTCGCTACACAACTGTTGGTGCTCCGACATTTACAGTACCCGCCGTTCTGCGATCTGGTAGGCAGCGCGCAACAGTTTCGGTAACAGGCAGCGGCGCAGGCGGCGGGGGTACAACATCCTCAACAGCAGCAGCAAGCGGTGGCGGCGGCGGCGGTGCTACAGCGGTCAAGTTGGTTGATCTAACGGGCGTTGTAACTGTACCTGTTACAATCCCTGCGGGTGGTGCGGGTGGTACTGGTTCTGCAAACGGTTCTCCGGGCAGCACAACCGCATTTGGGTCTTTTGTATCGGCGGGCGGAGGGTCGGGAGGGCCAAGTAGTGCAGGATCTTCGACCTTTTCGGGGGCAGGGGGTGTAACGTCAGCAGGTGCGGACGTTACGTATTCTGGCGGTGCCGGGCGCTATTCCTTGGTGGTGGGTGGGGGTGGGTTAGCAGCGGCAGGAATTGGTGGCGATACATTTTTTTCAAAAGGAGTAGGGGCGCCAAATTTGACAGGTACAGCCGTGACGGCGCTTGTTGGAACTCCAGGGCTTCTTGGTGCTGGTGGGTCGGGTGCTGCTTCGTATAATGCGTCATCAACTGGCGGTGCTGGCGGTGCTGGTTACTGCGAAATCAAATGGGGGTAAGTTATATGTATTGGGCTTTGATTGTTGAAGGGCGAGTAACCGAAATAACAGACTTAGACCCCCAGGGGCGTTATCCTGTGGAACTAAATTGGCAGCCATGCCCCGATAATACACAAATTGGGGATACCTACAACAATGGGGTATACGCGCCGTATGTTGCGCCACCGCCAACCCCAGCCGAAATTTTAGCAACGCAAAGCATCAAGTTGCAGCAATTTACACAACTTGCAGCGGCGCAAAAGACCGCGTTGAGCAATCGCATTAGCACGCTGCAGGATGCGATTGAACTAGACATGGCCACGCCTGATGAGCTTGCAGAACTGCCGGTTAGGCAAGCTCAGTTGATCGAATGGAAACGTTACGCCGTGCTGTTGGGTCGTGTAACTTCCCAAGCGGGCTGGCCTCCCGATGTTGAGTGGCCAGCCCAACCAACCGAGGGCATGGACCTCACCGTATCAGCCGTCAGCCGGCCAACCGTCGTGCAAGCTTCCTGATAGCACATTGCCGGTGGTATCCTTTGAACGCCAGGTGCTTTACCTGGCGTTCTCACATCTGAGGGTTACCAATGGATGCGCCATCCTTTGAAGGGCTGTCGCCGATAATCGCGTCTGGTGTCGCGACGTTCTTTGTGGGGCTGGCTGCAGTCAACAAGTGGTTTGACCTGCAAAAGAACGAAACGACCCAGGTTGCAATTATCCAAGCCGACCGTGACGACTGGAAAGAAAAAGCCGAAGCGTTCGAGATAAAAGCAGAGCAAGCGTGGTCAACTGTGAGCAAGCTCAACGCCGACCTGACGGAACTGAAAGTTTCCAACGCCCGGATGAGCGAACAGCTCGACGCCTTGCGGCAACGCAACGGCGAGCTAACCCAGCAGATTCAAGAGTTCATGAGGGTGCAAAATGCCAGAACAAATACGTAACGCCTGGAATAAATCAGCCGTGCCGTTCTATGTTGCGGTGGCCGTTGTTTTATCCATGGGCTGCGGCTACTCAATCAGCGCCGCGCAGAACCGTCAGGCTGCAGTTGAAATTGCCGACATTTACGGAAAAGAACGCGCCAGCCTTCGTCGCGCTCACAAAGCCGAAATTAAAGCGCTTACCGAGCGCAACATCTTCCTCACCGAGCAAATCACGCAACTTGCCAAGGGCTCTAACGCAGCCACGAAAGCAGCCATCGAAAAGGTTGAAAAATGACCTATCCATTGCAAGCAATTAACGAAGCGCTGGCCATGCTGCCGGCCAAGATGGATACCCGCGCCGCGCGAGTGCAGCTCATCGCCATTGGTGCACAAGAGTCGAAAGACTGGGAGCACCGCCGACAGATGGGCAACGGGCCTGCTCGGGGCTTCTGGCAGTTCGAAAAGAACGGCGGGGTCAAAGGTGTGATGGAACATCCGCTTAAGACTGTACGCGACCTGGCGCGCCAAGTGTGCGCAGCGCGTAACTGCCCATGGCGCCGTGAAACCATTTGGAGCAATCTTGAGCATGACGACGTATTGGCCTGCGCGTTCGCTCGACTCAACTTGTACGGCGATCCCTACGCCTTGCCGGCTATCGGTGACTGCGATGAAGCGTGGGATCTGTACCTGCGCGTATGGCGCCCAGGCGAGCCGCATCCCGAGGATTGGCCGGAACGCTACGCACTTGCCGTGAGCCTGACAGCATGATCGCCCAAGGCTGGCTTCTACTCGTTGCTGGGGTGGTTGGTGCCGCTGGGGGTGCCTGGGTTACTGACAACGCGCTGACGGCCAGCCACGAGGCGTACAAAGCCACCGTGGCCAACGATGCCAAGGACAATGCGCTAGCCGTGCTGGCAGCACTGGAAAAGGCCGGTAGTCGCGTACAAGCTGCAGAAGCCACCATATCCGAACAGAGGTTGCAAAATGCGAAGGCTGACGAAGAGGTTGAGCGCCTTAATAATTGTATCAAGTCTGGTAAATGCGGGTTGCGCGTCGCGGCAAAGTGCCCCGATTCCGCCAATCTGCACACCGCCCCAGGTGACAGTGCCAGCGGAAATACTGCAGCCGGTGCAAGACTTACGCCCGCTGCTGAATCGGATTATCTGGAGTTCCAGCGACTCTATGCCGAACAACTGAAAGTCTTGCGGATCTGCAAGGCGTACGGCGAAACGCAAAAGCTCCTCAATTGAGGGGCTTTGTTTAGCATTGGTAATTTCTTCGAATCTTGTGCATGTCCACTAGCCTGCGCCAGTTGCTAAACTCGCCTGGGCTAAGGTGTCCAACGACCATTGCATAGTCAAGCATGGCGAACACCTCAAGAAACAATTCATGTGCGCGGCTGTCGTTGGTCTTTAGCGCCATGTCGAGCTTTGTTTGCATCAATGCTCGGCCCGCTTCTGGCATTGTCATCTGTCAAATCCTTTGGCTTGAGGTGGGAGGTGTTGGTTAGAACTTGACGCCTTCTGCGCGATACCATTCGCAGCAATCGTCGGTCACGAAGTCACAGCAGGCCAATATGGTTTCAACGCTAGACAGCCACATTGCGCAGAAATCATCGGTGTAGCGACCGTTATCGCCCCAGACCGTTACGCCATCAGTGTGAGCGGCGTTGTCGAGAGCTTCACAGTAGACGTGATGAACAACATCGAGAGTTGTGCCAATGCGGGCGCTTGCTGTTTCGTCAAGCTTGGTCATCAGTTCGCGAATGTTCATTTCGTCTTGCTCCGTTGTTCGTTTTGATGGATTCAAGATAGACCCTTATTGATGGTCCGTCAACACCTATCTCACACCAATCGTACCAAGCATTTTGTAAGCCTCACGTTCGTAAAATGCATAGTCGATGTCATCGGGCAGCTTGTCGGGCAGCCGCATGCATGGGACGCTGCCGGTGCTGCCCGCGACCATGTTCCCAACTGTCTGCCCGTTGCGCAGCTTGGTTGAGCGGATAGCGTGCGTTGAGTTCTTCCCGTAATACCAACGTACTGTTTTCCCTAGCACCTCGCCTGTACCTTCCCAGTACCCGCCACCGGCACACGTGGCCACGGTGAGGAAGCGTCGTATGTCAGTGCAATTGCGAATGGTTGTGTACAGCGGCGTACCGTGCGCCAGGTAGGCTATTACCGCATCGGAACAAATATCAATGTCGGGGTTTTTACCGGTCGGGCTGGCCTTTGGACTGACGCCGGATTCACCGAAGCACCCCTTGGCTTTCCATTTCCCATCAGGCTTGAACGCGATGTAATTGTTCACGTCGCGGCTGAATACCGCCGTGTATTTGGTTTCCTCTGTTTCAAGACCCGTGGCCGTCTCCCAGGCTCGCAGGATCGCATCGCGCGTCGCCTCAAGCCCTGCAGGGGTTTTGACGATAATCCCGTCAGTGTTGGCCGACACGACCGGGATGCCTGCAAGCTCCATATCCTCAATGAGCATTAGCAGCGCAAGTTGGCCGGTGATGGTGGTACGAATCAGCAGCTCGGGGGCGAACAGGATTGAGTATTTCGAACCGAGTTTGCCGAACGCGCCGTTGAGCACAATTTTTAAACTGTCGGCAATTGTTTTCCAGCGCTCGGCCTCTGCTTTGTTGCCTGCTTTTTCGTGAGCACTCGCCATGTTTTTGGCGTGTAGACGCTCGGTGTAGACGCGGCGGTAAATCTCGATGAACGCCTCGCCGATCGCGCCTGGGTACATGTTCATCAACAGGATAAGCGACGGGTAATAACTTGCAACGTCGTGGTCTGACAGCGACCACTTGCCAGGCTCGGTCAAATGGAAGACCGATTTTTCCTGGCTGTGCAATCCGCCAATCCCGAACTTGTAAACGCTGCTCCCCATTGCCGGCCGCAACGCTGCAACCGCAGGTGGAATGATGATCCCTGTTTTGATCTTGCGGCCGTCACCGTCAAGCACTTCATCAGTGTCGCCAGGCATTTTGAGCTGATCAACGTCATTGACCGTGAAGGCGTGAGTCAACACCGTGGCCAACACGTCGCGCATCTGCTGAGTTTTGAACTTGATGAACGGAGGGGCCTGGTAATGGAACTGGTAGCCGTGCGGGTAGCTCACCTTCTGCGGTCGGTAGCCAAGCTTAGCAATAATCGTTGACTCGCTGATCTGCGCGTCTGACTTGCTCATTACGTCAACACCGAGGTCAGCGCTGATCTGACGCCGCAGGTCCAACCGCCCCTTGATGGTTTCTTTCAGTTGATGCGTGCCTGCCAAGTCGTTGCCGCAGTAATTCTCAAGGACGGTCATTTCCCCATCAGTGAGGTTGGCGCCTGGCTCAACCGGGAGGTCCTGCAGGGTTGGGGAGTGCATGCGCCCCATGTACATCTTGAGGCCGATGCCCACGCCTGGGGCCACCTCAAACAAGTCGATGTGCTTGAGCCAGGTCAGCTCGGGGATGTTGTTCTGTTTGTAGAACTGCCAACCGCGCACACGCCCAACAATGATGCTGTCGCTGTATGCCTTCAAGCTCGCGCAAAGCTGGCTGCTAGTGATCTGCGGATTCATGGCGATCAAATGCAGGCACGCCGAAATCATAGGAATGTCGTAGCTGTTACCGTTGAACGTAACCAGCTCGTGCGAGGCGAGGAAATAGCGTAGCGCCATGACGTTGGGCAGCTGCCAGTGCGGCCGCACCTCAAAGCTGTAGCTCGGCGATTTGATCAAGAAATAGTTGCGGTAGCACTCAACGTCTGTTTCTGCCTGGGGATAATTGCCCATGTCGGCGTACTCAAAGAAAACCCCGGGCTTGCCGGGGTTTGGTGGTTGGGAGGGTTTGTTACGCTACGGTCATCATGCCCGCTGCGATCAAGCTTTGGTCGGTCTGTCCGCTTGCCAACCATTGCTCGCGGGTGTAGCCCTGTGCGGCTGGGGTCATGGTGTAGGTCGGCGCTACCGCAGCTTGGGTGAACTGTGGGTTCGGTTGCGCGACGACCATTTGCGGTGCTTGCTGTGGCGCCGGGGTGATCGGTGCTTGCATTTGCGGCTGCATACCCATGGCGGGCATCTGAATTGCCGGTGCGGCCGCTGGAACGCTGACAGTCATATAGCCGGCAGCGATCAGGCTGTCATCAGTCTGGCCATTCGCCAACCATTGCTCGCGGGTATAACCTTGAGCGGCCGGGGTCATGGTGTAGACCGGTGCGGCCTGCTGTGGCGCCGGGGCGTGCATCTGTGGTTGCGGTGGGGCCATTTGTGGTGCTGGTTGCCCCGGCATTTGCATGGCTGGCGCTTGACCTGGCATCTGCATTGCTGGGGCTTGCCCTTGCGGCGCAGGCTGGCCAGGCATTTGCAGCGAAGCGACAGGCGCGGTGGTTGACATGCCTGGCGGAATATAACCTGCAACCGGCGCCGCAAACATGGTAGCCGCGTCAGGGCCGCTGCTGATCTTGGCACCGTGGCCAACGAGCTGCACACCATCAGGGTTGACGAAAATTCCCGGCTTGCTGTTGCCCTGGCCTGTCCAACCGTTTGATTTGATATCCAGCGAAACCCGTACGAACTTGCCGGTGTGGATCTGTTCAAGCTCGGTGATTGGGGTGTTGTTGGCCAGGCCGTCATAGCACCGAGGTTGAGCAGCGTAGGTACTGATCTGTAGGACGTAGCAGCCGCCCCAACCTTCCTTTTGGGAATGCGGCTTGCCGTTGAGGTCCATCCCGTCGCCATCCTTGATCTTGAAGGCGAAGTCGGGGCGAACACAGCCCTCGTTTACGGCGTTGGGGTTCCAGCCTTGGGGGAAGAGCTGGGGGAATGACGCGGCGGCTTCCTGTTTGATTGCGCAAATCATTGGCCACACTTCGGGGTCGCGCTTGTCGAATGCAACGTTGAACCAGTAGTTGAAGGAGGGTTGCCCGTCCTTGCCGGTTTTTTGAGTTTTGCCGTCGTCTTCCATAACCGCCGACTTGAACAGCGGGTTGCCTTGAACGATACGACCAACGGGGGAAAGCATTTTGATAGGCATTGTCGTTTATTCCTGATTGAAAAGTTTGTCAGCGTGATTATCAGCCAGGCGGCGTAGCTTGAGCTTGCCTGGTTTCCGTTCGGTGAATGCATCAAGCACCGTGCCGGGTATTTTGGCTTTGGCCTGGGTGGGCGTCAAAGCCTGTAGCGGTTTAGCAATGTCATGTCCAAGCACCTTTCCCAGTGCGATAGCTTGAGCGGCCTGGCCTTCCTTCCAAACGAGTTTCCCCGTGCCGCCGCTTATCTCAAAGTTACGGTGGATGAAGTTCTCGGTTTTGATCCCGTATTCAAGCTTACCCTCAAGGCCAGCTTGACGAGCTTCCATCACCTTGATTGCTCGGTCCAACCTACGCAGTTCTGCCGCAGCCTGGTCATACGTCAGCTCAAGCGCACCGTGGTCACCTGAAACGTCCATCTGTTGCAGTGACGCGTTTTGCAGCGTGGCGCATTCCCCTTTCGCGGAACAGTTTTCGCAATGAGGGCCGGCAGTATATGCACCCTTTTCGCTTCCAACTTTTTGAGAATACTCCCCGTCACGGAATGCAATCGCGTGCTCTGCAGCAGTGCGCAAGCGGTGCATATACGGGATGAGCTTTTCGCTATTTACCCGCCAAGTTTTCACCGTGTCGTGCCCATAGCCGCGCGGCTGCACAATAATCATTTCAACCGTAAAGTGCTCGGTGAACTGCCCGTAAATGCTCTGCAGGTAATCCAGCACACCGCGAACGTAGGCGAGCAATTGCCACAGTTCGAACGGGTCCACCGGACGATAGCCAAGCTTCAAATCCGCAACGCGCATAATCCGCTTTACTGGGTCCCATGACCACGCGTCTACCGTACCGCCGCACTCTTTGTGGATGCTTGGGATTGCTACTTGGGATTCCATGTAGACCGGAACACCCCAAGATCGCAACACCGTCAGGTACTCGGCAACGCCGTCAAGAATTTCTTCTGTCAGCTCTACGCCGTTGGGCGCAATGGTGCCCTCTGGAACAGGCCGACCGTTGCCAATCTCGTACGCCGCCCAGTGGCCCGCTATCCCCTCTTCGCGTACTTCGTTGTCGCCTGGGAGTTCGGGAAAGCGGGCTGCCATGGTGGCATAACCCGCGCACCGAACCCACAGCCCCGCCGCGCTGGGGCGCAATGTGAACTGTGGGGTTTGCATGATTACACCGTCGCCGCGATTTGAGCGGTGAACGCCTGGTACAGCCATGCAACGGCGTCAGGGCGGTTGGCAACCAAGGCAAATTCGCCCTCGCCCTGGGCGTTGACGATGTTGCACTGCTTGCAGAAGTGCGCAACGTGCTCGCGCTTCAACTTGCCCCCAGCTTCCTCAAGGTTTGGCGCGAGCCATACCGCAAGGTCATTGTAGGTGGTTGGGGCTGCTGCCGGCTGCGGCGCCGGTACAGGCATAGGTGCAACGTTCGGTGCCAGGGTAGGCGCGTCAGCCATTGGCATCGGCATTGGGGCGACGTTAGGCGCAAGCGCTGGCGCAGTGTTTACTACCGGTGCACCAGTCTGTGCAGGCATTGCAATGGGTTGAGCCACGAACGCGTTCGGGTCGTTTGGGAGCGGCACAGCTTCCTGATGAGGCACGTTCACAGGGTTACCGAGAACACCACCAGCGGGCAGACCCGCAGGCGGAGCAGCGTGGCCAACCTGGGCAGCCATCAGGTTTTGAAGCTCCTTGGTAATGGTGGTGACATCAAGGTCGCTGACACCTTTACGCTTGGCCCATACGCCGGCTGCGGTCTTCTTGTGGTTGCCGTTTTCATCAACGCCACCCGAGTGGATGCGCACATCCCACGGAATGCCGTTTTTATCCAGCTCGACACCTGCAGGGCCAGGCGTGGCAGGGGTAGCCGATGCCGCCTGAGTAGGGGCAGTCAAGGGGTTTGGGAATTCAGCAACACCGGTTGCAGCAGCCGACAACGGGTTGGCCATCGTGGCGGCACCCATTGGCGACGCACCGGGCGACGTTTGTGCAACGGATGCAGGCGTACTGCTCGCCGTTGCAACGTCCTGCGACTTTGGGGAACTCTTAACGCCGTAAACCGCATCGACCACACTTGCAACGTGTTCGCGCTTGTCTTCGGCCGGGTTGAAACTGAGGGAGATTTGCATCGTTTGTGTTCCTGTTGGGGTTGTGATGTGGGGCAAGACTAAGCATAATTAACGCCGGTTGCAAATACTTTTTCATGGGGATTTCAAAGGATGGCAAATTTACGAGGCTTCCAACAAGAAGCCAACGATAAGGTTGATTGCGCCTGGCAAACGATGCCACCTGGCAAACGAAACGTCATGCTTGTGATCCCCACGGGTGGCGGTAAGACCGTCTGTATGGGCGACAAAGCGCGCAAGCATGACGGGTGGGGCGTGTCGATGGCGCACCGAAAAGAACTGGTCGGGCAAATCTCCAAAGCCTTTGCGCGTGAGGGGATTGTTCATTCGGTGGCAGCGCCTAAAGCAACGGTGTCAGATATCCAGACTGAGCACTATGAGGAATTCGGCCGCAGCTTTATCAATCAGAATAAAGCTGATTGGACCATCGCCAGCGTTGACACTGTGAAATCTAAGAACTCTGATTGGGGTGATAGGTTCAAACGCTCAACGATGGGCGTTATCGACGAAGGGCACCACGCGCTAAAGACCAACAAGTGGGGCCAGGTATTCGGCAATTTCAGCCCTGAGTGTAAAGGGCTCCTGCTTACCGCAACGCCGTGCCGTGCTGACGGCAAAGGGCTTGGGCGAGACTTTGACGGCATCGTTGACGCGATGATTGAGGGGCCTGGGATGCGCTGGTGCATCGACAACGGTTACCTGACCGACTACGACTATCGGGGCTTCAAGACCAAAGACCTCGACTTGAGCAAGGTCAAGAAGACCAGCACGGGCGAGCTGAGCAAAGAGGAAGCAGCAGCGCTTATGCGCAGTTCCAAGTTTTTCGTTGGTGAGGTTGTCGGCACCTACGTCAGCGAGGCCATGGGCAAGCTCGGCGTGTGCTTTGCGCAGAACATTGAAGAGGCGCAGAAGCTCACCGACAAATTCAACGTCTCGGGCGTACCCGCCGCCCTGGTCACCGCCAATACGCCGAGCGCCGAGCGCCGCAACATCCTGCGCAGGTTCCGCGCTCGTGAGCTGCTAATGCTGGTCAACGTCGATCTGTTCGGCGAGGGCTTCGACCTGCCTGCAATCGAAATTGTCATCATGGCCAGGGCCACCGCATCGTTCTCGCTGTACGCGCAGCAGATGGGCCGAGCCCTTCGCCTGATGATCAGCCCTATCCTGGCAGCAGCCTGGGACACCTACACACCGCTGCAACGCCTTATGCTCATCAGCCAGTCGGAGAAACCACGGGGCATCATCCATGACCACGTGGGCAACATCCTGCGCCATGGTGGCCCGCCTGATCAGCACAAGCTTTGGAGCCTGGCGAGCCGTGGGCGCAGCATGGGTGCCGACGATTCAATCCCGTTGCGCACCTGCGACAACAAGAAATGCGCCAAGCATTTTGAGCGCATCAAGCACACCTGCCCGCACTGCGGTAAGCGCCAAGACCCGCCCGATGTTTCAGGCCCACGCCCGCCTGAGTTCGTCGACGGCGATATCTATCTGTACAGCGACGAAGAGCTGGCCAAGCTGCGCGGTGACGCAACGAAGATTGACAGACCTATGTTTGTGCCACATCACCTACAGGGTACGCCCGCGGGTCGCAACGTCGCTAACAACCAGGCTGCGATACAACGCGAGCAACGCAACTTGCGGCATGTGATGAACTGCTGGGCTGGCATGTTCACCGAGGACCAAGAGAGCCTTACCATGAGGTTCTTCCACACCTTCAAGCTCGATGTGTTGGCAGCTATGTGCTTGAACGCTGCAGACGCTCGGGAGCTACGCGAACGCATCACAGCAAAAATGCTGCTTGCGTCGTACGTTATTAATGACCTACCATTCCCGGACACCAACCAACCACAGGAATACGCAGCATGAAACTAACCGAAAGCGCTTTTGACGGCCTTGGCCCAAACTGGAAAACCGCAAGCATTGACCGCTTCGGGATGGCGCGGGTTCATACAGGAAAAGCCGTAATTGCAGAGGACGGCACCATAACCGAAACTGGGTGGGGTGGGCAGGGCGCCTTTGCGATACCCGCTTTCGATGTAGAGGATTTTGCGCAAGATCCACTTGAGAACGCCCAAATTTTACATCGAAAGAATTTCGAAAATGGCCCGCCGTTCGATACTGATGGTTTCGGAAT
>Ga0307414_10000169_pt1 | contig 43998 bp, 25 predicted proteins | sample DK1Ometagenome_FD_203804 | JGI IMG/M metagenome (GOLD analysis project Ga0307414, IMG submission 203804) | Maize rhizosphere microbial communities from greenhouse at UC Davis, California, United States - DK15-O-3 | ecosystem: Host-associated > Plants > Roots > Rhizosphere > Soil | place: USA... | reverse complement strand
AATTTACATTATTACCGTTTTCTTCCCTGTTATCAGATGCTTCGGCTTGAATCACCAAGGTGTTATTTTCTAATTCTACCTTGAAATTCTCTTTTTTCATCCCTGGAACAGCCATTTCTACCAAGAAATCGTTATCGGTTTCGGCGATGTTCACCCGGGGTAATGTGCTGCTTTCTGTGTTTCTGCCGAAGCCTGCAGCATCCAGCCAATCAAATAAACCCCTTGTAGGAAAGTCATCGAAGAAATGTGTAGAGGGGCTTAGACCGTTTCTTTTCATTAATGTGTTCATTGCTTTTTCAGTTTAAGAGTTTGACAAATAAACGTTCTTGATCTAATTCGTAACCTGCAGTAATAAAGGCTAGATCAAGCAACCAACTAATGAATCGCGATTCTGCTGTCAAATTTACAAGTCCAATGCCAATTGCTTCAAAGGCGGTAAATGTCATTTTAATCTGAAAAAATGTCAGTTTTTAAAGACATCAAGATCCTTGAGCTGTCGGAATTTCTGCTATGTCAATGAAATTGTGACATGCGAAAAGATGCTCGGATTTTATACGCTTAACAATTATCGTGTTATCCTTATTTTTTTATTAAATGGCCTTTAAGTATTTCCATAAAGTTTAACTATCCGCACACGTTCATTTTTGTTCTTGTACGGACAACAGGAGTTACACAATCCTGCTTTAGCAGCTAAAATAGATGCTTTAAAATGTGGCACAATTCTTATTCCTACATTTAGATAATATTCTAGGTACTATGAAAGATTATCAGCTGGGAGAGTTTGAGGAGATCGTGATCCTCACTGTTGGAATCCTGAATAACGCCGCCTACAGTGTGGCAATTAAAGATGAAATAGAATCCCGCTTAAAGCGTACGGTTAGTATGGGAGCATTGCATACCGCGTTGAATAGGATGGAGGATAAAGGCTATCTAAAGTCATTTGCAGGAGAATCTACCGAAGAGCGGGCTGGCCGGCCAAGGCGTTATTTTGAAATTACAGCTACGGGTAAAAAAGCAATTCAATACGCAAAAGATACACGGGACGAACTTTGGAATGCTATTCCAAAAACAATCTGGCAGTCCAATCTTGCAGGTATTTAAGCAATGAAGAACGACCGGATTTCACCTCCCAGATTATTCTTGAGCTTCTTTAGATGGTTTTGTCATCCCCGGATGCTGGATTACATCGAAGGGGATTTGCTGGAGGTATATGATCGCCGCTTTAAAGAAAGGGGAAAGCGGAAAGCAGATTGGGGATTTATCAAAGATGTCCTGCTCTTATTCCGCCCCGGAATTATCAGGCCAAGAAGACCTATTCAATCATTAACACCATACGGTATGTACAGAAGTTATTTTAAAATCGGCTGGAGGACACTCGTCCGGAACAAACAGTACGCAGTGATCAATGTCGCCGGACTGACATTGAGTCTAATCTGCTGTATGCTTATTTTCACATTGATCAAGCATCATCTTGCATATGACGATTTTCATAAAGACAGCGACCGTATCTATAGAATCGTCACCGAAATGCACCAGGAAGGTGTCTCCTATAGAAACAGCGTCCCATCCCCATTGGGGGAGACATTTCGGGATGAGCATACCTTGGCTGAGGAGGTAAGTCGTGTATATGCTATTGAGGATGCCCTGATCACTGTTCAGAAGGAAAATGAAGTGGTCAAGTTCAAAGAACCCCAAGGGTTGTCCTTTACCGAAGCATCATACTTCAACATTTTTAATTTCCCCATCAAAACAGGGAATATCAGCTCTGCATTATCAGCACCTAACACCGCTGTGTTGACCGAGCGATTAGCTGAGAAATATTTTGGTGTAAGCAATGCTATAGGAGAGACTATTTGGCTGAACAATACCATCCCTTTTACTATTACTGGTATTTTGGAGAACATTCCAGCTAATACGGATTTCAAACAGGAGATTTTCGTTTCGTATCCTACCTTAAAAGATTATAATGAATGGTTGGCCAGTCCAAATGCTTGGGGTGGGATTACCGGAGGGATGTATTGCTACGCCCTTTTGCGGCCGAATGTAAGTGCGTCACAGGTGGAAGAGGTATTAAAGCCTTATGTCAAAAAGTTTAGACCGGACAGCAAAAATGTGCATCATTATAAATTACAACCGCTTTCAGAGATCCATTTTGACGGAAGATATGGAGGGGCGATGGGTAAAAGTTATTTATGGGGCATCGCTGCCATTGGGATCTTCTTACTTTTGACGGCTTGTGTCAACTTTGTCAATCTGGCTACTGCCCAAGCCTTAAAACGGTCCAAAGAAGTAGGGGTGCGCAAGGTGATGGGAAGCTTAAAAGGGCAACTCTTCTGGCAGTTTATTTCAGAAACTGCCATTATTAACGTCATCAGTATTTTCATTGCAGGGATCGTTGCTTATCTACTTATCCCACTAGTTAACAACTTTTTCAGTATTGATATTCAGGCAAAAGCGTTTTTGGATGGATCTTTCTTCCTCTTTGCTTTCAGCCTAATGGTACTCGTTACATTCTTGGCAGGTTTTTATCCCTCATTTATTCTTACAGGTTTTCAGCCTATTGCCGCCTTAAAGGGAAAACTTTCCCAACAGCAATTAGGTGGGTTTAATACCAGACGCACACTAATCGTGTTGCAGTTTGCTATTTCTCAAGTATTGATTATTGGAGTATTGGTAATTTTAAACCAGATGAGGTTTACTGCAAAATCCGAGATGGGTTTTGATAAGGAAGCAATCCTAATGGTTCAGAGAGGAAGTGATTCGTTGGGCATAATGAACTCTCTCAAGGACGAATTTTTGCGGATTCCCGGCGTTGAGAAGGTCTCACTTTGTTATATGCCTCCGGCATCGGTTTCTGGCTGGAACAACTCTATTCGGTTTGATAATAGCCCGGAGGAGGTCAACTTTCTCACAAATATGAAGCTGGCAGATGTAGATTACTTGTCTACGTTTGGACTGGAGTTGGTAGCAGGTAAAAATTTAAGCCCTTCCGATACTGTTCGTGAAGTATTGGTGAATGAGACCTTGCTTAAGAAGCTCGGTTTAGGTTCTCCAGAGGATGCACTGGGGAAATTAATTTCTGCCAATGGAGGAGCTATGAATGGGCCTATTGTGGGTGTGGTAAAAGATTTTCATGATCAATCATTTCATCAGGATATTGGTGCAGTCCTGATCGCCACAAATAGTCAGCTATATGAGCATTTCGCAATTAAGCTGAATCCAGAGACCTTGAGCTCGTCAATAGATAAAATAGGGGCTATTTGGCAGGAACGATACCCTGAAAAGGTTTTTGAATATGAATTTTTGGATGAGAGCATTGCCAGTTTTTACCAAACCGAGGAGACTATCCTTAAAGCGACACAGTTCTTTTCCCTCATTGCCATATTTATTGGGTGTTTGGGACTATACGGTTTGGTTTCATTTATGGTGACTCAGAAAACCAAGGAAGTAGGGATCAGAAAAGTAATGGGCGGGGGCATAGGCCATATCATCTGGCTGTTCGGAAAAGAATTTGTACGCCTGGTTTTGATTGCCTTTGTCATAGCTGCTCCTATAGGTTGGTATCTCATGGGCAATTGGCTAAAGGATTTTGAATATAAAATCCAATTGGATATTTGGACATTTATCATGGCTATAGTCAGTTCCCTGGTAATTGCTGCCCTTACAGTTGGGTACCAGGTCGTCCGGGCGGCAGTGGTTAATCCTGCAATCAGCCTGAAGACGGAATAATACGATATGTATCATGAACTTTTGGCTCATTTGGGTATAGAATTTCATCGCAAATGACTGATCGACAGGAAAGCTAAACCATTGGATTATTTAGTAGAGATTAGGAACGTTGGTTTCGAAAATTTGGATTTCATATCCCCAACTTTTCATTTTTTTTTTCATCCTGATTTTCTTGGATTTTCAGGCTTTCCCCAAAGCCTTCAGCCTGACCTGCCGAAATCCTTCGGGAGGTCAGGCTACTACAATTTCTAATGCATAATCCGAATTAAAACACTACAGTGATTGACTTTGGGCTTGTGGCAAAATACAAGCACGGGGCAATCTGAATTTTTTTCTATAACTAGCATTTAAGTCTAAGGGAATCAAGGATATAGGAGGATTTTGTGTATTGATATTATCAAAGGAATTGTATACATTCAACTTCTATTTTTCAATTCGATTTAGTAGCTGATTTTTTTTAGTGGGCAAGCAATCAATTTGTAATTGCAAGATAGTTTTTGTTTCAATCCTCAATTTTTTACACATGGAAAAAGACCAATTAAGCGCTTTGCTTGCTGAAGTTTTTGGGCACCTTCAGCTTAGTGACGCCCAGGATTCTACACTTTGGGACGAGGAACTTCCCTTATTCGCTCGAAGTGTGCTAGCCTCCAATGATTTAACAGTCAAAGCTGAATCTTTCAGCTTTGAGAGATCCCAACTATTTGCAGAAGAACGGATTAAACCTGCACAAATGGAGAAAATCCGGGAAATCGTAGAGAAAGTTGAAAAGGAGGAGAAGAAACGAAATGCTCTGGGTGAAGCCGTAAGGGAATTAAAGGAAGCGAATTTAAAACCATTTGTGAGAGAGGTCCCTGTGCGGACAACTCAGATTAAGACAAGTGTCCCTGCCTGGGCAGCCGGAGCGAAAGTTGAAAAAACGATCGGCCCGTTGTTGCAAAAAGATGGAAGGTTTATCCTGATTGATTTCTATAAGGTTGTCAAGCTTTTGGGGCTTTATCAGCAAAATAACCCTCTTCCAGTTATTCTTTTTCAGGCTGAATTACAGCAGAAAGTAATCAAACCGATCAAATCCCCTCCAATTGAAGTAAAAAAGGAATATAAAATTGTTGCTGGAAGTGTTTGGGTCAGAGCAGATATGTTGGCTCCAAATGCGCCGGCCAATCGATACGCCGGTCTGAAGGTAAATTCCGGGAAAATTCAGCTTAGCCAAGATCCCGTGCTCCAAAATGGTAAACTTGTTCTTGGAGCCCAGACAGGCGTGCAGGTTTCACTGGAGTTGGGTCAGTCAGCTCCACTTGCAGACCCTGGAAAGAAGCACGGAAAGGATGCCCTGGCAGTACAGGTAAAAACTCCGGACATATTTGCATTTTCATTTACCGGGGCAACTAAAGCTCAAATATCTACCCTCGGTGAAGGAGCGGGAGAATTTTTTGGCCAGAAGTTTAGCTTCCAACAGAAAAATGCTGCTCCATCCTATAATAGTCAAGTGAGCCGCTTGCTGATACCGATGAGCAGCAACCAGCAGGAGATCAAACCTGTAGTTCAAAAAAGTCCGCTCATTAAATTTTCAGAAAGCGCACCTCTTAAATCTGTCGCTTGGGCTATCCCCGCGGCGGAACTTGATGTAGCCAATCCATTGGAAGTGGCGGGCACTGGTGGCTTTTTTATGGAGGGAAAGCCTGGACTCAAATGTACTTGGCAGGGACTACAGACTAAAAATCTCAAACTAATTAACCCAATGATTTTGGTAGATCCCGGAAGAATTGGGCTTACTGACCTCGCAGGCGAGGGTGAGGGGGCGTTTCAGGAATTTGAACACTATAAAGATGAACAAAACGAACATGGTACAAGTCTGAGCGTCTTTCTGGGGAAAAAATCGTCGTTTATTTACAACTCTCTTGCCGAGGGAATAGAACTCCTAGTAGCGGCTGTTAATGCGGTTCATCACGTGGATCGTCCGGTCATGGTCAATGGACTGCCCGTAGCGATTAAGACCAAGGACAGCCTGTTGATTTTGGGGGGTACTGAAACAAAGAATATACTTTATCTCATTGATGACAACATTCTATGGGACAATAAGTTGCCACATGAAAAGGTGCCTAAATTCAAGAGTGTAGCCTTGGCATTGGAGAACGCTTTATTTACAGTGACCCCGGTAAATGGAGCAATGATTTTTGGGGAATGTACAGCAGATTGGACCCGCATCATCAGAAGTGAGACGATGCTCGTTTTTGGACTTTTAGGTTATTTGCCTACACTGCCCGATCCATATCTGGCCAATCTCACTTATTTGAGAAGGCTTCAAAGAGGAGAGCGCAAGCCGGGCGCCCAGGGAATTATATCCTGGCTGGTGTGCCAGATTTCGCAGACACCACAAGAAAACGATGTGGACAAGGTCAAGGTGAGCTTTCATTTTGGGAATGAAAACAATGCGACTAGCACACAACCTTCTGGGTCGACATTGGGAATAGCAAGTAACGCAAATACGGCTATTTTTTCCTCCTCAAAAGACATGGAGTCAAAATCAGCTGCAACAGGAGGGGACACAGCTACACGAAGCTTTTCGGTAAATAATTCATTACCTCCTTACGAGCAGCACCTGACTCCACACGTACAGAAGTATCAAAATGAATTTTTTGCGCTACTGGACGTCAGCTCAAACGCCAATCAAATGGGGGTAAGCTTAGGTACTCCTTTTCCTTTAAGGGTAAAAACTGGAGTTGCGGTGGGTAGCGCAGAAAATGTCGCCCATATCGAGCCCACGTCCAATCAGCTATTTGGTGTAGATGGAATGGAGGTAGTGGTCCGAAGCTCAGCCGCCCGGCTGTTCATGCTTCCCCAAGTCGCTTGGGAGCCGGTATACAATTTGACACCACCGGGAAACAATGTGATCGGAGATCCGCCATTGTTATTCAATTATTACCCTAATGATGGTGGAGCGACCCGTATTGCCAATTATCATGCTGGTCAGGTGGCTCTGGCTCCAAAGCCATTGGTCAAGTATACCTTGGAGCAATACCAAAAGCAGAAAACAGCTGTTGACGCTTACTTCACCCTCCCATTTGGTCTGAAAGCTTTAGCCGAGCTTTCTCACGATGAGCCAAGAGAATCAGAGAAGCCTGAGCTTGATCTGGTGAATCCAAGTTTCCCAAATGATATAATTGGAGGAATCCAGATCAGGGCTATTGCCAAGGATTATGGAAAAGACGGAATGCAGGGTGCTGGGCCGGATGAACCTATGTTTAAGGGATTTACGGTACAACTGGCCAATGTACTGGGAATGAACGGTCAACCAGCTAATGCCAGTACCTTGGGACGCAGCGTGACCAAAATATTTAATGGGGAGTTTTTTACAAGTGAATCAACCCCTGGAATACTCAAGAAACGTGGTGTTCCGCTGTCCAAAATTGATTTTTCAGGTTATGGAGCCAGCACCTTCAGTAATTGGCTGAGCCCAAGAGCTGCGATCGCAGAAACCAGTCAGGCGAGATTTGATATTATGCTCGGTCGTACCGGACATGAAGTGATCCAGGTAAAGAGCATCCTATATCCGTGGGGAATCCGCGTAGTAAGGACAATTACGCTGTTTCGAACAGGTTCTGGATATGTATTCCGCACAGATAGTGGTTGGCAGGCTGAATCGGATGGGCTTTTTGATTTCCGGTATAAATACATTGACAAGAGCTTACCAACGGAAGGAGTGGATGAGTCTGGCAATACAATCTACCATACCGTGACGGTGGAGCCTTATGAATTGCATACAGGCGCAATAAGGGGGTTGTTTAATGTGAACAATATTCAAGAAGATGGGAGTATTGCAGAATACAATGTGCCAAAAGCCATTACAGTAGCTCCTGGCGAAAAATACGTTGACGAATTCGGGGAATGGGTTCCTAACACTTCAGGGTCTGCAGTCACTAAAGATGTCATTTTGGCGCCAGTTTGGTTTGATGCTGACATCAAAATGGACAACCTTGTGCAAGGCCATAAAAATGGAATGACCCCCTCCAAAAAAATTCTGGGCTATGTCCAGTTATCTCCGCAGGGAATTACTATTCCAAAATCTCATTTCAAGGCACTACTGGACCTGCAGGGCGGCCTGATAGGTGGAGATGTGGATTGTGTGATGAACCTAAACGGATCCGGGCAGCTGATGAGGATCACCCGATTTGACATTTCGCCCTCGGTGAAAAAGAACAATGATCCCATTGATCCGATTTTTGTATCTGCCGCACGTGGCAGTATCATTCTGCCCAAGGATGGGAGTTGGTCAGTGGTACAACATGAGACGGGGACAGGAGAAGTCACCCCACTTCCAACTTATGTGCCCGTTCCAATAGTAAGAGAAGGAAAGTGGGTGGAAGGAAATGCGCTTCCGGCAGCAATTAAAACCGGAAAACTTTTACGGGTGGCACATCCAAAGGAGATCCTCAGAAATCCTGTAGTCGATACAATCAATTTTGGGTTGTTGCAGTCCACTGCCACCCAAAAAGCGCTTTTCTTGACACCGAGTTTTGAATTCGACAAGAAGAAATTGCTCAGCAAGACCCCGCCGGCATTTGCTGATGCTTACCGGTTGATGGACAGCACGAGTATCTTTCCAAATATCGGTGATGGTTATACCAATTTAGGCAAAGCCGTAGCTCTGGTTTCAGGTGTTGATGCAGCAGGAAATGTAATTGATGCGTTCAATACCAGTTCCATCCTCGATGGAGAACGGGAAGTATTTGAGCTGATGGAACTGGCCGTCAAGGAAGAGGCTGGTGAAATAATTGACCGCGGGTTTAAGCTATTGAGCGGGGAAGCCAATGAGCTACTCAATAAAGCCATTGTCTTTGACATTCCTAATTTGGAACCGCTGTATCTGGTCAAGATGGATGCTTTGAAGATCTACATTGAGTACAAAGCAAAAAAAACAGATAAAGAAAATCCCCAACCTTACGTTGATTCTAAGCTGAATTTCGATGTGAATTCTTTTGCTACCGACCTCAAAGACACCTGGAAAAGCCGTGTAAACAACGTAGGAATGGTGGTCGACTTGGGGTCTTTTGAACGGTTGATGACCATCAAAGGGAATTTTGACGCTCAGAAAGGGAAAGAATCCGGATATGAAGGAGGGACAGATGCCCCGACCAAGTTGGATGGATTACCAACTCCAGAAATCGAGTTCAGTGAGGTCCTACAACCTGTAATTGATCTCCTGCAAATGCTTGCTTCCATGTCCACTGGCAATTATGCGGAGGTGCTGAAGAAAGGACTTCAGATCGCAATGAGCAATGCCGGGGAAATATGGGAGTATAAATTTGAGGCAGTGAAGGAGATCCCGTTGGTGCGTTTCCCACCTGAGGATAATCTCTATAATGCACCTCAGTGCCCGCTTCGTCTGGAGGCTGGCCTTTCTTTGGGAGTTTATTTTAATGCCGCATTGAAAGTTACTACTGATCCCGCCCAGCTGTTGCCAACTGCGGGTGGGTTTATCCAGTTCAAGGGAGGTTTGGAAGTCATGTGTGTGACCGTAGGGGGAGCGACGATTTATGCGATTGGAGCCGTGGAACTTAAGATTGCCTGCGACACCAAAATCGGGCCGAGCCTGATGATGAAGTTTGGCTTTGGTGCCTCGATCTCAGTAGGATTGCCAGTAGTAGGAAATGTGAGCGTCACCTTCATGGTCGGCTGTGAGATTTTTGCTTCGGCAACGGTAATATCCGTGACTGCATTCATGATGTTCAAGGGCCACGCAAGTTTGATTGGGGGCCTTGTAAGTGTCACCATCTACATTGAAGCCAGCGGTACGGTAACAAGATCCGGTGGTGAAACGGAATGTACTGCCTCTGTGACCTTTGGTCTGGATATCAGTATTGCCTTTATTATCAATATCAGTTTTGAAGAAACCTGGCAGGAAGGCCGCCAGATCGCCTGATTTTTTATTTAATCTTTTCGACATGGAACCAAGAAGAATTCTAACCCTAATGACCTTCCCTCAGCGACTTGAAGGGAATCTGTTAACTGTTAATATTGTAGTAGTACCCCGAAATAACGACCCTTTTGCACTTTGGCCGACAGGACTTGGCAATCCACATCCTGCCCAAGTAGCGGGTTTTGCAGACCTACAGCCAAAATTTAAGCTGGCAATTGTAAAGGGAACAGATGACTTTCCTTTAAGCAATACCACTGCTGAAAGTAGGAAACCAATTCTAATAGATGTGGTCGAAACTCCAGCTGCCAATAAAAAAACTATTCTACAGCAAGTGGCGACATCTTTCACTATTACTGACAATTCTGATAAACTACAAGACCCAGTGCCGTTGGCGGAGGCAGGAAAAAGAGGGATCAAAAAGTACCTTCCTTTGTCCTATCGCAGCCGGTTCAATTTTACCCAGCCCCGTCATCCCAATGCCGTTACCGATGATTCTTACCATTGTGCGGTCAGGGACAAGGTGGAGCTTATCCAGGATTACCAGCCCAAAAAAGCCGTTAGCTGGGGGAAAGTATTTGCGAATATTCTACGTCAGCCACTCTTGGCAAAGGCCTGTGGAATGATCTACGAGGTGCAGTTGGAAGTAGCTCAAGATTGGTTTGAAAATGGGGGATATCTCTATGCAGAGATTGTGGACGAAGAATATGAGGCTGCCCAAAATGCATTATTGGAAGCTGCAGATGGCCCTCTTGTGAAACGATATGCGGCAAAAATCCCTGCGCTAATCATAGGAGAAGATCGGCCGGTGTTTGCACCAGTGTTGTTTCCCGTATTATATCAGAAGTCATCTGAGGCCACAGAACCGATTCCTGCTGGTCCTTGGGATGAGCTGTTTCTGGAAGCGCATTTGTACAGTGATGGTTTTGCTAAAATTGTGCATGCCAATCAGGCAGAAAGTGGAAACCTGCTCGAGGAATCCCCGGATGGACTTCCACCCCAATCGGATTCTGGCATTCGCATGGGTTGGGATGATGAACAGATTTTGGTCTGGTATTTAAGGCAGATCTTGGAAAACCCCGGTGATGCCCCTGGATCCAATAAGCGACTGGATGCCCCCCTCGGGGTTTTAGGATATCATATAGATGTACAGCAAGCTATAGAAGGAGCGGAATGGGAAAGCCTGAATGTCATTCAGGTAAATGCTGCTCCCGGAGGATTGGCAAATACATTTTCAAATCAGACAGTAGAACTTCCTTATCAGGTATATCCCACTAAGATTGCAGGGCCCAAAAGCGATGGCTATTGGTTGCCGATGTACTATGCCTATTGGATCGGAAAAAGCCTGGCCACTGAGGACAAGGATGCGATGGAGATCTATCGGACAGACCAGCCAAACGGCAAAATTCAATCCGGGCCACAGGATGGACAAGTGGCGCCCAACAATGCGCTGAAACCAGGGGAAATAAACACCCTGTTGAGGTATGGAAACACGTATCGTTTCCGGATCAGAATGACAGATATATCGGGTGGAGGACCGACTTTGGATGATGAACCTTTAAATCCTGCACCGGGTCCGGATACTTCTGTCTCCTTCAAGCGGTTTGTCAATCCGGGCATGCTCCGGATTGAGAAGCCTGAGAATTATAGAACCCAGCGCGTAGACTATTTTAACTCGATCGATTTTGAGGATACCGAATTCAGCGACGATGTGGTGCTCCAGATCGAGCGCCCCTTGCTGGAATATCCTGCAGTAGTTTTCACGGATAAATATCAGAAAATAGGGCAGGATCCAATTGCGATGCTGAAAGCCCTGCCCGTTGGAAATGGCCTGAAACCAGCGCTTCCAGATCCTGATGTGAATAAAATTAAAATCCTTGTGGAAGTGAAATCACTGCGAATGGATACTCAACTTAGTCGGACTGGGCGGGATAGCTACATTCCGCTGTATGCTAGAGAGTGGGGTTTTCCGGAAAATTTTGATGGAAAAATCGAGTTACCGATCAAATTTCTCGATGTGCCAGTTCTAAATTTGGGTGAGCAGGCAGACCCATTTCTTTCGCAGAAATTGATCTTTGATCAGCTATCCGAAACGGCGCTGGTTCTGCCCACCGGTCGCCAGGTAAGAGTATCTCTTCGAGGAATGGCTTCTTCGGAGGAACCAGAAGAGAGCTATTTTGGAATAATTGATACTGATGAAGACAAGGATAGTAGGTTTGGAAAGGTCCAGCAATTGATGTTTTACAAGGAAACACAGGAGGAGGATTCCCTGCTTTTACCGTACAAAAACATACCCGAACTCCAGGGGTTTTACCTGAAACCTGATCCCATCCCTACTGAAAAACAGATCAGTTGGGGTGCAAGACTTCGAAGAAGATCAGAAAATGACCAGCCGGATGTCGTCAAGCGTCTTGCAGATTCACTGGGGCTTGCGTCCAAGGGATTAACCCTGATGGCGAAAAAGGGAGAGCGGGTAGCTTTTGGCTGTAGTGCAAGAATCCGCCATACCTTGGCTCCGGATGGAAGCAGTATCACCTTTGCGACCAAGGCTGACCTGTATTACCATTGGCTGACTTGCCTAAGCTATCAACTGAACAGAGACTGGAGCTGGGACGGTCATGAGGATGTGGCTTTTGTCATTCAGCGGAAGCATAGATTTAGAAGGGAACCCAAGAAAGAAGTGCGCATAAATAATTACCTGGATGATATCGAGCTAAAACATACTGTCTCTTTCGAAGCTTTACAGGTAGACAATTTTGATAGGGTCAACAGACATTATACCCGGATTATATACATCGATGCCCTTGAACCAAAGAATGAGCGAAAACGCCCCGGTTCGGCTGAGTTGCGGTATCCTGATGAACTTTGGGCGGAATACAGGCTTGTTCCAAAAGTGAAAAAAGGGCATGCGGATCCGGGGACTGTGACTTCCGATTTGCTGAAGCTACCGACCGTTTTGAATCCATCGCAATCTCCGAAAATCGTAAGTGTAGGCTTAGCATTTTCCCCGTATGACCGGGCAGCGGATTACAGCCAAAGCGAAGCACGAAAACGGTATCTCTGGGTGGAATTTGAAGAGGCTATCCAAAATCCGGACGATGCCTACTTTTGCAGAATGCTTGCCAATGCACCGGATCAATTGATCTCCAACAATGATTTCGACCTTTTTGAAGTTCCGGAGGAATCATCGCTCAGCTTGGATCCAGAACAGATAAGAAGGATCATTCCCGGTCAAAGCGATGACAAATCAGGGATTGACGCCATGCAGATGATGGTCAAATCTACCGATAGTGATACCCATTATCTGCTGCCGGTTCCTCCGGGAATGCATCCGGAAAGTCCGGAAATGTTTGGATTTTTCACCTACGAATTCCGTGTGGGCCATGCACATTTCATAGATAGAGAAGTGGAAGATGACGAATTGGGGGGGCAGAGCTTTGATACAGTCCCGGACTTCGAATCCGTGGACGGTACACCCAGAGGAAATCTTTGGTCCACAGCACAAGGTAGATTTGGGAGAGAGCAGCGGGTTACGGGAATGCAGCATCCTGTTCCCACGTTGATGTGCTCGCTCAATCGGAATGAAAATCACATGTATGTATCTGCGCCTTACGCAAAGGCAGTCTTCAAGGCAAAAAACGTGACTTCCAAACCACCCCGTACAAGTCTCTGGACGCTTCTTTATGCGCAGGTTCACCAAGCGGATGGGCTGGACTTCAGGAATATACTGCTTGCTGAACGAAAAATGCGGATAGATGTCCAGGTCAATACAGATCCGAAAACCTTGAAAAAGATCAACGAGCTTACTAGCCAAACCTACTTCACAGCAGTTTTGCCGAATTATGAAAAAGGAAGATTTAAGATAAATGCTGAGGTTAACACTGCTACATTATTGGCTAACCTAAAGGAATCACATCCAGTAGGCACGGCAGTGTTCACCTCGCAGGAAATTGCCGGGTATCTGACAGATTTGGGGTTGCCGGAAGATAGTCCATTGAGTGTTTTAGTGGTGGAGGTATTTGGGAATATCACGAATATAAACCAGCACTTCAATTTCTTGAAGACCAGAAACACCGCGGATCAACTAGATCAGGCTTATCAGGCAGCCCGCCGGATGATGCATACTGCTGGGGCTGCAACATCCGTTGAGCAGGCGGTGCTCGGCGACAACCTTGGCAATTTCAGGATCCTTAGGACTTCGCCGCTGACCAAGGTGCCGTTTGTTTGTTGTCCTACTTGCGTATAAGTTGCTAACGAATGGTTGGGAATACCCGGCCATTCCTTTTACAACTTTGCGGAACAGAAGTTTTTAACAATAAATATTCCTTGTGCTACAAGATTTTAGTTAAGACCCTTACAGTACAGGATAGAATTTATACTCAAAAATCTAAACTTTCATAATCCCATTGTCTTGTTTATTTGTGGTAGATGGCATGTAGAATTGAAATGCCATTCAAAAATTGACAAATGATGACTTTTTTAAAATCAAATCATAACTGCATGAAAACTTAATATAAAGCACAATGGCCTCTTCAGCTGCAAATAATATTCTTCTGAATAGAATTTCGGTCAATTCCGACAAAGTTGCTTTCTCAGAACTTTTCAAGAGGTATCATTCGAAGCTAGTATCTTTTGCTACCTGTTTCTTGCCTGATTATAGTGAAGCAGAAGATATGGTTTCTGAAGTTTTTATCAGGTTACTCAAAAATCCTAAGGGGCTCAAGGATATTGAAAATTTTGAAGGTTATCTATATTATTCGGTAAAAAACCAGTGTCTTAATCAACTGAAAAAGAATAAAAGAAAGAATAACTTGTTCGTTCCCCTCGATCTTCAGGATTGTAAAACTGGCGAGTATTCGCAGCCACTTGAACAGTTGGTTACCTCCGAATTGCGAGAGAAAATTGCAGGATGTATTGATCGATTGCCCCAAAAGCGGAGATTGGTCTATAAGATGATAAAGGATGACGGTTTGAGTGTAAAGGATACGGCAAACCTATTGGATATTGCAGATAAAACCGTTAAAAAACATCTGGAACTAGCAGTAAGAGAACTTCGGGTGGAAATCCAGGAGTATCTTTCAAATCGAAGTTCTGATTCCAAAGTAATTCCTATTTCAACTAAGTTGGGAAATATGGGAACTGTTCTACTTATACTCGGTGCTTTTTTAAGCTAATCAGAATACGCGATTTATTCTATCAAGATCCATCTCCAGGTTTGGTAGGGATTTTTACTAATGACAGTTTTTCGGCTCATTATACCGGGTGCAATTACAATTGTAGATTTTAATTTTGAGAAATTATCAAAATGCGTTACGCCCTTTCTGCATGTAAATTGTCTATTAAGATGTGAATGTACAGAAAGAACAGGTAGATGAAATAATATCCAAGTGGTTGACAAATACTGCCACTGAAGATGAAATTTCTGTACTTAAAAGATGGGCGGGTCAAAATGAGGAGAATTTAAAGCTTCTTGACGAGCTTGAGAAAGTATGGGATGAGGATACTGCAGAGCCTATTTTAGTCAATTTCGATGCAAAGGCTAATGAGATTTGGGCTAACGCTATGCATGAACAACCAAAACAATCCGTGAGGTGGAATTTGTTGTTTAGATATGCTGCAGCAATCCTTATTCTGACAGGTTCGATTTTTTACATTAAGGGCTTTTTAGACGTAAGTGAAAGTGAACAGAAAGATTCCTTAGCCGTTGCTCCCACATTCATCGTAAGAGAAAATACACCTGGGCAGAAAACTAAGATTTATCTGCCTGATGGCTCTATAGCCTATCTGAACAGTAGCTCCAGCCTCAGGTATTTAGCCAATTTTGAGAGCCCTGAAAGAAGGGTAATTCTTGAGGGTGAAGCATTTTTTGAAGTAGCCAAAGATCTAAAAAAGCGGTTTATAGTCGAAAGTAACAGTATAGAAACTGTTGCGTTAGGTACTGCTTTTAATGTGAATGCCTTTAACCCCGAAGAAATTCGCATATCCTTAGTTGAAGGAAAAGTGGGGATAAACCAAGCTGAGTCAACTGAAAAACTGGCTACGCTGATTCCCGGAAATGAGGTTATAGTCAATATACACACCCAAGAATTTCAAGAACAGCCCTTTGTACTGGAAGATGTGATAGGATGGAAGGAAGGTAAACTGGTCTTAAATCATGCCTCCTTAGATGAGGTTTTAATTAATCTGGAAAGATGGTATGGTGTCGAAATTACTGTCATGGGAAAGGCTCCTTCAGACTGGCAAATATCTACTGTATATAATAATCAGGCATTAAAAAATGTACTGACAGATCTTCAATATTCTAAAAAGTTTGCTTATGAAATAAAAGACTCGAATGTGACGCTCACTTTCTAAGAGCTTGTCTAAATTTTCATGATTGAGCGAAAGTAAGGATTTTTTTTTTCTGAATAAGGCAAAAAACGCAGGCATACCAATAGGGTATGTCGAGGCTTTTTAACGCTATTCAGGATAAAATTTGCCACTTGCAGCCAATTAATGGGATTTAGACATGCTCTAATGGAAAAAACAGAACCAATGGGATTGCGCCCCATTGATTCTGAACAGGTTTAACTGATGTATGGATACAGTTTAGCTAAACCTATTAAAATACCTGTCAGTACTTTATAACCCAAAATTATGATAAATAAACCTATACTGCTAATTCTGAAAATGACAAAATATACCCTATATGGTTTTTTGTTTCAGATGCTAATTTTGAATCTGGTCCTTGCCCACCCAATAAATGCCCAAAAAATCGATGAGGTTTTTGTGAGCGTTTCTTTTAGTGAAGTAAAATTGCTTGATGTGCTGCATGAAATTGAAAAACAGACCGAATTTCAATTTACTGTTCATGAAAATGAAAATTATTTGAAGAAAAAAATTTCTCTGCGTTACGCTAATATCTCCGTAGAAAACTTACTTAAAGATATTGGAATCCAGACAGGATTAAATTTTCAACAGGTTAACAGGAATATTTCCATGAGGTTGGCATCCCAAACAACTACGCCTCAATCCAATGGACTGGACGATCATCAACTTAATATAACCGGCGTAGTAAAGGACAACCTTGGCAATCCCTTACCGGGAGTGACCATCATTGTAGAAGGGTCCACTACAGGAACTGTATCTGATATAGATGGAAAATATGCTATTTCAGCTATTCCTACAGATGTCTTGATTTTTTCTTTTATCGGATTTGTCCAGCAAAAGGTAACCGTGGGAAATCAGCAGGAAATAAATGTGACTATGCTTGAAGATGAGCAGGCATTGGATGAAGTAGTGGTGGTAGGCTATGGTTCCCAGCGAAAAGCGGATATCACCTCAGCGGTATCAGTCATTGACATGGAGTCAATTGGAAATGTTCCTACTACTAATGCTTCCAGACTGCTACAGGGACAGGCAGCAGGCGTTCAGGTTCAGCAGCAATCAGGGACACCCGGCCAGGATATGAAGGTTGTTATCCGGGGAATTGGTTCCCTGGGTGCCGGGAGTGAACCGCTATATGTGGTAGACGGATTCCCTATAGGTACATCAATAGGTAACATAATAAATCCTGCAGATATTGAAAGCATAACGGTACTGAAGGATGCCGCATCTACCGCTATATATGGCGCCCGAGGATCTAATGGTGTAGTATTGATCACTACCAAATCAGCCCAAGCTGATGTGTTGAAATTCCAGTTGTTTGTCAACCAAGGAATTACCAACATCCCAGATTCCCGCCGGACTAAAATGATGACCGGACAGGAATTTGCCTACTTCAAAAATGAGAGCTTTGTGGACAAAATCAGATATTTTGAGAAGAGGGAGCCAGCAATCGAAGAGATACCATTGGAATTCAGGTATCCCGAAGAAACCACTGTCAATACCGATTGGTTTGAGGAGATATTGAACCAAAACGCAAGCTATACCAATATCAACGGCACGTTGACAGCGGGAAAAGGTTCTTTAAAGACAATTGCTTCTTTAGGGTACTTCAATCAGGAGGGTGCTGTCATCAATACGGACTATAAGCGGTTCAATGCCCGGGTGAATGTGGATGGCAAAATCAATGATTTTTTAGCTATCGGTTGGAATATCTCTGCATCGCACATCAGGGAAAATTTTGCTCCTACAACAGGCCGTGGGGCAGTGATTGGGCGTGCACTATGGGCTGATCCCAGATTCCCAGTGTATAATGAAGATGGGAGTTATAATGCCTACATCGGAGGGACAAATGGAGTTTTTGGTACTGCAAATATTGTCCAAGAATTGGATGAAATGTCCAGAACCCGATTAAGCAACAATATACTTGGAAATGGATATGTTGAATTAACTTTTTTGAAGGATTTCAAATTCAGAAGCTCAGTGAATGCGATCTATAATGGCAGTGAACAAAAGGAGTTTAGACCCTCAACACTTGCCGGAGAAGGGTTTGACCAACCACCTCCACGGGTAGCCACTTTGGGACAATCAACCTATAATACCTACAATATTTCAGCCGACCAGTTGCTCTCCTACACCAAAAGTTTTGATGTACATCGAATAGAAGGGTTGGTAGGTTTCTCTGCTCAGCAGGAAAATACCACCATGCTACAGGGTAATGGAAACACCTTTCCCAATGATGAGAACCGGTACTTAAGCGCAGCTACTGTGCAGACGACCACTTCTGGGGAATACGGATGGAGTTTATTGGCTTACTTTATCCGGGCCAACTACTCTTTTAAAGACAAATATCTGCTGTCTGCTTCCATGAGAAGGGAAGGAAGTTCCAGGTTTGGTGCGAATAATAGGTATGGTAACTTTCCTGCGGCTTCACTTGGATGGAGGATCTACGAAGAAGAATTCTTTCCCAAAACCAGTTGGATCACTGATCTAAAACTTCGGGGCAGCTTCGGTATTACAGGTAATAATGCAATTGGAAATTATTCCAGCTACTCCAATCTCGCACGATCGAATTATGTGTTGAATGGGGTCCTGGTCAACGGACAGGTGTTATCGAATTTTGGCAACAGGAACTTAGGCTGGGAACAGAGCCAGCAAACGGACATTGGACTTGATCTCGCAATGTTTGACAACCGCTTAGTCATCACGGCCGAATACTACAAACGATTAACCGATAATATGCTTTTGTCGGTGGAGATGCCGTCTATTTCAGGTTTTACACAGTCTCTGGATAATGTAGGAAAAGTAGAAAATACAGGTTTTGAATTGGCCTTTGATTTTCGGACTACTGTCAATAAGGTGAATCTTCGCAGTAATTTAAACTTCACCCTAAACCGCAATCAGGTACTGGAGATCAGGGGAGAAAATGATGCGATCTGGACGGGAGGTTTTTATAATACTTATAATGTATCCAAACCCGGAAGACCAATGGGCATGCTCTACGGCTATCGGAACATGGGAATATTCAACACCGAGGATGAAATAGCCAACTGGCCTGACCAGGATGGTGCGATTCCCGGAACGTACAAATATCAAGATGCAAATGGGGATGGCGTAATTTCCTATGATACGCAGGATATGGTGGAAATCGGGAATCCACATCCCAAATTGCTGATGGGCTGGACGCTGGGCGGAGATGTTGGGAATTTTGATTTCAATGTGTTGTTGACCGGAGCGTTCGATTATGATGTGTTCAGAGTGATAGAGTCCACCACGATGAACATGGACGGGGTATTCAATATCCTTCAGTCAGGAAAAGATAGATGGAGATCAGCAGAAAATCCGGGAGATGGAGTTGGAGCCACCTCCAATACCTGGAAATGGGAGCGGGAATCAAACTCAAGGTATGTATATGATGCTTCTCATGTATGGTTGCGGAATATTACACTGGGCTATTCTATCCCGTTGAAAAAGCTTCAGCCAAGGGTATTCTTAAGTGGCGAGAATGTGTTTTTGTTCAGTAAGTATCCAGGGTCTAATCCGGATGTAAATACCAGAGAAGGAGAAGAAGGAGTAAATCTTGGTGTCGACGATGAAGCCTATCCTGTACCACGGGTATTTACTATTGGAGCCAGTATCAACTTTTAATGCAAAAATTATATGAAACTGATTAAGAAATTAATACTCGTATATACCACGCTCATTTTGATTTCCTCATGTGAGGGCTTCTTGGATAAAACAGATCCAACTATTTTAGTTGCAGATAAATTTTACAAAAATGAAGTAGAAATAGAACAAGCTGTCAATGGAGTCTATGCGTTGTTGCAGGATTACTTCAACAATCATTGGCAGTTTACGGAATACATCAGTGATAATACTACGTTACAGTTTAATGTAGGGGACCGCGGACAGGGACCTTCATTGGAAGCACTGGAGTATTGGCAGTATAATTCGGGAACAGGCAATATTTCTTCCTTATACAATAGCTCGTATTATATAATAGCCAATATCAACAGGTTGTTGGATAATTTGGAGAAAATTGAAATTGATCAGGAATATAAGGCTCAGGCTATCGGCCAGGTCAAATTTATCAGAGCGTATATATATTTTGATTTAGTTCGATTCTTTGGAGATGTAATTGTGGTTGATACTCCTGTACAGACCCTGGAAGAAGCTTTCTTAGCCACAAGAAAACCAGCGGACGAAGTTTATCAATTTATTTTGGCTGACCTTCAGGATGCAGTCCAAAAACTGCCTGAAAAGTATCCAACTGATCAAACAGGTAAAGCTACACTTGGAGCAGGCTTAACACTTCTTGCTAAAGTTTATTTGACAAATAAGCAGTATGCAGAGAGTCTTGCTACTTTAAATCAAATACAGCCCCTGGGATATTCGTTGCTTGATAATTATGCAGCTGTTTTCGATACCAACAATAAGAATCACCGCGAATCAATCTGGGAAATACAGTACTTGGGCTTAAATACAGGAGGAGTAAACAGTTCTTTTATTTACACGTTTGCACCCCGCTTATCCAACGGCTCGGTGATCAATTTCCCCGGTCAAGATGGGGGAGGGTGGAACATCCCGACCAATGAACTTATTGCCCTTTATGAACCAGGGGATGAAAGAAAGGAAGCTTCTTTACAGGAAGGCTATTTTAATCAATCTGATGAATGGGTGGCGGTGCCATTTATAAATAAATACAACCATGAGCATGACGTACGGGGATCCTCGGATGATAATTGGCCTGTTTACAGGTATTCAGATGTGCTTTTGATGCTGGCTGAAACAATTAATGAATTAAGCGGGCCGACAGGAGAAGCGTATGAATATATAAATGAAGTACGTCGGAGGGCAGGTGTTCCTTCACTTTCCGGACTGGATAAAGTTGGATTGAGAAATGCTATAATAAAAGAGCGGAGAATTGAACTGGCATTTGAAAACCACCGGTGGTTTGATCTGAAAAGAACGCACACAAATCCAGAATTGATTGAGTTGCTCCGGGCACATGGACGGTCTGAGCTTGCCAGTCCTACAACTGACCGCGGTGGCATTCCATTTTCCGCAGGGGATTATCAAATTGAAGAATATCAATTACTATTTCCCATCCCTGCGGACCAACTAAGGATTAACCCGGGCGTTGGACAGAACCCTGGGTATTAAATCATTTACCAGAACTTACCGTGGAAATACCCCGGTAAGTTCCATATTAATCAAGAGTCAACTGACAATCGGTTTCCTATCAAGGAATTAATTGTTTGTCTGAAAAAAAAGAAAATGGAAGAGAATGTATTTTGGCTTTGGGAGTTTCTGGGACGCTTACATCCTTTAATCGTTCATTTCCCGATTGCTTTAATTGTGGTGGCCGCATTGATGGAGTTGTTTACCTTCGGGAAATTCAACTCCAAGATCAGGCCTGGAATTATACTATTAGCTGCCATTGGAGCGATAAGTGCAATACTTGCTGCTCCGATGGGATGGCTACTTGCTGCCAATGAAGGGACAAGCGGTGAAGTGCTCGATCTGCACAAATGGATCGGAGTGGGTACAGCTATTTTCAGTGTGATCACATTGATTTTCCTTCCTAAAGCCAACCGCAATCCAACTTCTGCCCAAATAAAAACCTATAGGGCTATCTTATTTATCACTGCCATCTGCGTATCAGTAACCGGTCATTTCGGAGGATCCCTTACTCACGGAGAAGATTTCCTCACGGAGGTTTTGCCTTATTCAACTGATGAGGAATTGGAGATTGAAAAAACTCCAATAAATCTAGCTGCGTACAGTGCAGCACTTACTCCTGAAAAAGAGATGGCACTTATAGGTGAAGTACGGATGGTCTTGGCCCACAACTGCTATAAATGCCACAGCGGAGCCAAGATTGAAGGGGAATTACGATTGGATGAAAAAGAATTTGTGTTTGCCGGAGGTGAAAGTGGCGAAATCCTGATACCGGGCAATCCCGGAGAAAGTGACATTATCCGCCGGATTAATCTCGGCAAAAACCACAAGGATGTCATGCCTTCGAAAGGCAAATTACTCAGCAAACAGGAGCGTGATCTAATCGCTCTCTGGATAGAAAAAGGAGCTCCTTGGCCAGATGGTGCCGCTCAGCAATCCGTCTATCGTGTGGCAGAACTTGCTCCCAGAAATCCCGCCCTTCCTTCCTATAAAGCTGGTCTGGACAATCCTATTGATCTTTGGGTGGATGAATACTATCAGGAAAATAAACTGGAATGGAAGGAGCAGGTCGATGATAGGACCTACCTCAGGAGAATTTACCTGGACGTGACAGGCATGATCCCAAGTCCTAAGGAGCTCGAAGAATTTCGAAATGACACCAGGCCTGATAAGCGGAATATCTGGCTGCAAAAATTATTGAACAGTTCTGACGACTACGCCACGCATTGGTTGACATTCTGGAACGATGCACTTCGCAATGACTATACCGGTACAGGCTATATCACTGGAGGCCGGTTCAATATCACGGACTGGTTGTATACTTCTCTTCGGGAAAACAAGCCCTACGATCAATTTGTGAAGGAATTGCTGAATCCTACCGAAAAGTCTAAAGGATTCATTGAAGGGATCAAATGGCGTGGAACTGTAAATGCAAGCCAGCGGACAGAAATGCAGGCCGCGCAAAATGTGGGGCAAGTACTTCTGGGGCTAAACCTAAAATGTGCTTCCTGTCATGATAGCTTTGTCAGTGACTGGAAACTGGAAGAGGCCTATGCTTTCGCAAATATTTTTGCAGACAGCACCCTCGAGGTCAGCCGTTGCGAAGTTCCCACAGGTAAGATGGCCAAGACAGAAATTCTATGGGAAGAATTAGGGGAAATAGATTCGGCTGCGACAAAGGCTGAAAAACTACGTCAGCTGGCAGATAAATTAGTGCAGCCAGCAAATGGCAGAATGTACCGCACCATTGTAAACCGGGTTTGGAAGCAGCTGATGGGTCGGGGAATTGTGGAGCCGGTGGATGAAATGGACAACGAGCCATGGAGCCAGGATCTATTGGATTGGCTGGCGTCAGATTTTGTTGAAAATGGCTATGATTTGAAAAAATTGATCTATCAAATAGCCAGTTCTAGAATCTATCAATCCCAGTCTATCGGCTACGAATCTTATGATGCGGTGATGGCCGAAGATTATAAATTCAGCGGAATGGTCAAAAGGCGGCTGACTGCCGAACAGTTTTCCGATGCGGTGAGTGATGTCATTTACCCACTCTTCAAGAAGGAAGAACTCAAATACAATCCATTTGAATTACAGCAACCCGAACTTTCTTCCCCTTCTTTTACGAGAGCGTCCCTAGTGGCCAATAATCCCTTTCTTACAGCACTTGGAAGACCAAACCGCGAAATTGTATCGACAAGCAGAGATGCTCAAGGAAGTCTGTTGCAGGCGCTCGAGCTTACAAATGGTGAAAGATTGAATACTACTTTGCGGAGCGGAGCGGCGATGTGGAAGACCAAACTGAATGATCCTGTACAAATTACAGAAGAATTATACCTTAAAGCACTTAACCGGAAGCCAAATGAGAAAGAACTCGCAACTGCAAAACAAGCGTTGGGAGAAAATCCAAATGCAGACCAGATTCAGGATTTATTCTGGGCAGTAATTCTACTCCCAGAATTTCAGATGGTGAACTGAGATATACTAAATCGAGTGGTGTCGGATGCCCGACCAGACCAAATTAGTTCACCATTAAATGGAGAAATACGTAATCTATAAAGCGGGCATTCACCGGATGTATAAATTAAAAAGAAAATGAAATCAAGCATGACTCCAAGCGTCACTCACCGAGATGATTGTATTACATGCGAGATTCTCCCGAATCAAGCTCGGGACAGGCTATTTGACCATTAAAAACCAATTATAAACAGATGAAATTGCCACTAAATCGAAGAGACTTTATCAAAAAAACCAGTGCGGCTGCATTGGCTACAATGGGTATGGGGGCACCTTTGGCAGGACTTTTATCATCCTGTGGAACAGGTAAAATTCCTGCAACGGCTGATTCGGTCATCTTACTCTTTATGGCTGGAGGAATGGCACATACTGAGACTTTTGATCCTAAAAAATATACGCCTTTCCGCAAGGGTATGGAATCAAAAGAAGTCCTGAGCACCTTTCCCTCCATTCCAACAGCATTGGACGGGATACAATTCTCCGAAGGGCTGGAATCCATCGCCAAAGTTATGGACAAAGGGACATTGATCCGCTCTTATGTTGCTGCCGACTTAGGCCATATCCTCCATACACGTCACCAATATCATTTTCATACCTGCTACGAACCGCCGCAGTCTGTTGTTGTGCCGCATATGGGATCTTGGATTTCCAATGAACTGGGTCCGCTGAATCCTGTCATACCTTCTTTTATCAATATTGGACAACGCTTTTCCGTAGGAGAAGGAGAAGAACTGAAGGCATTTCATAGTGCAGGATTCTTGGGGAGTGAGCATGGACCATTTCTAATCCCCGATCCTACAGCCGGTTTGGATAGCGTACGTCCGCCTATCGGTATGTCCACCAAGCGGTTTGAATCAAGAAACCAGCTTTACCAAGACCTCATTTCCGCAGGCGCAATGGGAGAATTTGGTTCTGATTACCAAAAAGAGTCTCTCAAAAGGTCAATGGAACAAGCATATATTTTATTAAATTCTCCAGAGGCCAAAGCTTTTGATCTGAGTCTTGAACCTAAAGAAAGCTATGATAAGTATAATAATGGCAAGTTTGGTTTAGGATGTCTGCTAGCCAAAAGGCTTGTTGACCAAGGTGCCAGGTTCATTACCGTTACCACAGAGTATGAGCCGTTTATGGGTTGGGATACTCATGACAATGGACATACACGCCTGAAGGATATGAAGAAAATGATCGATGGACCTGTCGCCCAGTTAATCGCAGATCTGGATCAAAGCGGAAGGCTGGAACGTACGCTGGTGATTGTGGCAAGTGAGTTCAGCCGTGACATGCTCACGGAAGGAAGACCAGGATTGACAGTAAAAGACCAAGTGGAGGTTCCCGATGTAATCGACGACCTGAAAAATTACGGGATGCACAGACATTTCACTGATGGCTGCTCGATGCTGATGTTTGGAGGTGGAATCAAGAAAGGATTTGTCTATGGTAAAACAGCGGATGAAAGACCGTGTAAAAGCATAGAAAATCCGATCAAAATCGATAGCATTCACCAGACTGTCTATCACGCTTTGGGTATTGCCCCTGAAACCAATTACGAAATTGAAAAACGTCCATTCTATACCACGCCCGATGGACATGGAAAGGTGGCTTTTGATTTATTAACCTGAGTTCGATTAATATAGCAAAGTCAAAATTAATAGAAGTACTTGGTTGCAAGGCAGATTTTCTAAAGGATAGCGGGCTATCTTGTGAAAATCTAACGCAGCAAACGGGTGCTTTTATTAACAAAACAAACATAATCACTTTTAAACAGCGATCTGCTTCTCTTTTTCCTTCCGCAATATCCCGATATTACGTTCAGGAAAAATCTTGCAACTCACTATTCAAAAGCGTTTTGACTAAGCGAGAATAATCGAACTCAGGTTATTACAACAAGTATAGGAGCAAGATTCTGAGGTGTATTTCAGACAGCTAAAAAGAAGATTTAAGTCTTGAACCAGTTGGCAGGGAAGCCACCACCTGTTTATACAGTGGATAATGAGGGTCATCTTTAGGGTGGATAGAAGTAAATTGGTTTGTGTAGTATTGCTGAAATTGGAATTGCCTATTTTAGATTTTTCAACCCGGCTTATGCATTAGGATTCGTAGTGAGGGTTTAAAGTGCAAGAAAATCAGGCTGTTTGGAGATGGAGGCATAGCACCGCTATGGTGAGATCGAAAACAGAAACAAAGTGACTGATTTTGAAGCAGTTTAAAGCCGTAATAGATTGTCTAATGCATATTTCGGGTTCAAGGAATCCTTTACTTCCTTGTTACGATAAGGCATTACCATGACGATTTCAACTGAGTAGTTGAAGTCAATTCGATACTTGCATTTTGAACCAGTTGAAATTATTTCTTCTAATAGCTTTGCTTGCGCAGGCTTGCAGTCCAACGAATATGGAATTTACTGTTTTTGAGAGAATCAGTGTTGATACAATTCCCAGTGGATCAGGAATTATCAAAACAGGCAATACCTACCATATTATTGGGGACGATTCTCCCTATTTATTTTCCCTCAACAGTGAATTTGAAGTAATTACTAAATCGCCGCTGCTTGATTTGCTTTCTATTTCTGATAATAGAATCCTTAAATCAGAAAAACCAGATTTTGAGGCACTGGAACTGATCGGGCAACACGAGCTTGTAGTTTTTGGATCTGGTTCTAAATCACCACAACGGGATGTTTTTGTGCGGATCGAATTAGGTGATTCAATGAAGATTGAAAAATATGAGATTTCGGGGTTTTATGATAATTTACGAAACCTCCCGATTTTTAATAATTCGGAGTTAAATATTGAAGCCTCTGCCTTTCACAACAACCGTATTTATCTTTTTAACCGAAGGAAGAACCTGATAATACAGTTCGACTATCCGGAACTTTTGGCCTATTTAAGAGGTGAGGCTGCTTTTCCAGATCCGGTGATTCAAGAGTTTGATTTGCCCACGATAAATGGAATAGAAGCTGGTTTTTCTGGAGCCACAACTTTACAGGGCGAGCCAACAATCATATTTACTGCTTCAGTAGAAAATACTGATAATGCATATGATGATGGCGAAATATTGGGCAGTTATGTTGGTCTAATTGATATTTCGGATCATCACATTGCTGAATCCTTTCAATATTGTCAAATCCCCAATGAAGGGGCTAATTTAAAAGTTGAATCTGTAAGTGTGGAAAAAGAAGTAGAACTTGGCAAAGCTGAGCTTGTACTTATTACGGATGACGATAAAGGTAATTCTATAGTACTCAAAGGTATATTGAGCTGGTAAGCTAGTGGGACTCAGATTTTTTCGGCTTAATATCTATCTCCTCCCGATGGACAATTGAAGGGTGCAACCAAAATTTTGACGCTGATTTGGTGCAGGGATTTTTAAAAAAATGCACCCTGCCAATAAGCTTTTTCAATGTGTTGTTTGGAATTAACCAAATGAGCACGAAATTCTCGGATCTTTTATGCGGAAGATACATATTCAACCCTGTTTAGGGTATCAAATTGCTTAAAGGCACGTAATGTAACTGACTTAGTTTTATTTAATGGAGGTAGGTGTGGAATACTTGTTCTACATTGTTTCATTTCTACATCATTATCCTTTTTCGAATGCTTGATTTAGATCCAGCCGTTAATGAAAAATTTTATCATGTTAATTGTTGCACTTACTTTTTGTGCAAACACTTCTTTATTTGGCCAAGATCGTATTCTGGTTCGACAGGTTGAATTTTATCATGAAAATGATGCGCTCAAGTTTCGGAAAATTACGGATCAGTATTATTCTTTCGGCCTGTTTTTAGGTTTTAAATCAGTCTTAAAGGAAGAAAGTAAATTGGCCCGGTTGACTCAAAAAATAGGTTTTCTTCCTAGAGAAAAGGTTCTCCTTTCCAATGAGTTATTTGTAAAAGGATTTACTCCTGAGCGGAATAAGGATGGGGTAGATGAACCGAGGAGACCTTTTGCCGGTATCTCTGGACTCAAAACGACAATTTCAATCTCCAACTCAACCCGAATATGGACTATGGGGACGTTCATAGGAGTACGTGGTAAAATTTCAGGTGCGGAATGGGTTCAATATAATTTTCACCAATTGATATCAAGTCCAATATTTGAGGGATGGGAGAATCAACTGCCAAATAAGTTTCTCTTTGGAATCCATGGCGCTTTCATAAAACCTTTTTTTAATAGAAAATGGTTTCAAGCCGTTTCACGTTCGAGCCTCTCACTTGGTAATTACCAAATACTGTTAGAGGAGGATTTAGGAGTGCAAATTGGCCTATTTAATAAACCTGACCGGTCAAGTATCTTCCATAATTTTATTGATAGAAAAACCGGTAATAAACCTGAGTATTATGTATATGCCAGTGTTTTTGGTCGGGCGATTGCAACTGATGCCACATTAGCATTGGATTCTCATAATCAGAAATGGCTCAATCCGCTGGACAAACGAAATCTTCTAGCTGGATATCAAATCAAATTTATATTCCAAACTGGGCGAGTAGGAGGACAAATGGGATATACAAGAGTTTCGACAGAATCTAACTTAAGTAGTAAACATAGTTACGGTACATTGGGAATTACGTATTCATTTCGCTAGTCACTCCTGTCATTAATTTTTAATCGGCTTCATTAGCCAACTGAGGGAAATTAACTTAGATGTAATGCAGCTTTATTGGGATTCAGAAAATGGTGCAATAACTGGAAGAAAGAATTCACTTTCAGATAAGTAGAGGCTATTTAAAAGTTAATTATGGATACTGCTAAAGAGATATTCCGTGAACCAGATCTGTCTAATCGGCCGTATAATCTGACCGTTGAACGCGTATTGATGCTGACACCTGAACTATTGTTTGATGCTTGGACAAAGGAGTTTGAAGTTTGGTTTGCTGTTCCTGGATCAGTGTTAATGACAGGTAAAGTTAATACCCCATTCTTTTTCGAAACAGAGTTTAGGCCTGATGACAACTCTGAGCTACAAAGGCATCCACATTATGGTAGATTTTTAAAAATTATAAGGGACCAGCTCGTACAATTGACGTGGGTGACTGGTGCTGCAGGAACAAAGGGTTCTGAAACTGTTGTAACAGTTGAATTTAATCCTAATGGGGAAACCACCTTATTGAAACTAACGCATGCTGGATTTTTGGATGAAGAATCAAGAGATAAGCATCAACAAGCTTGGCCAATGGTACTCGAACAACTTGAAAAGAGATACAAGGAAAGGTAAAGTTGTGCGCTTTGAAAACCAACATGCCCCTCGACTATCTCGGAATTTTTAAGACGCGCAGAATATTTTTTCAAAGAAATTCCCTAGGTGCGTTACGCCTTTTCTTGCGTACGGGTGTCTTTAAGATGTGGATGTGCATGAAGATCAACTAGACAAGATTCTGACCAAGTGGCTGACCCATACGGCCGAGCGGGAAGAGCTTGATGTTCTAGAAAACTGGGCAAGCCAGCGTGAAGAGAATGCACAAATGATGGAGATTTTTCAAAAGATATGGGATGAAAAAACATCCGAACCAATTTTAGTAAATGTGGGTGAAAGAGTGTCAGCTATTTGGGAGGAGGGATTGACCAATAAGCAGAGGAGATCATTAAGTTGGACCCCAATGATAAAGAACGCGGCTGTCTTATTCATTTTCATAGGTGCATCGTTCGGCATCTATCATTTTGTCCAAAAGGAAAATGTCAGACAGGAAGGTTCAACTGCTTTATCACCTAGCTACATTTTTAAAGAAAATAGGGCAGATCAAAAAACTAAAATTTTCTTATTGGATAGTTTAGTTGCCTATCTGAATAGCAGTTCAAGTTGAATATTTAAGCAGTTTTAAGGGACCTGAAAGGAGAATTTTCTTGGAAGAAGGGGAACTGGTTTTTAATCATGCTTCCCTAGAAGTAGACCAAAAGTATGGAAAGGTGGTACGGGGTAGAGATCCAAATTAAGGGTAAGGAGCCGTCCAGTTGGGAGGTGACCACAGTCTACGAAGATCAGACCTTGAACAATGTATTAACAGACCTGCAATATTTTAAAAAATTTGCCTATGAAATAAGAGACTCAAATGTGATCATCACATTTTAAGAAAAAACAGAACCAATGGAATCGGCCCCATTGATTCTGAACCGGTTTAACTAATTGTTTGGACGCAGATTAGCTAAACCTATTAAATACTTGTCAGTACTTACAACCCAAAATTATGATAAATAAACCTATACTGCTAATACTGCAAATGACAAAATATACCCTATATGGTTTTTTGTTTCAGATGCTCGTATTGAATGTGGTGCTTGCCCACACAATTAAAGCCCAAAAAATCGATGAAGTGTATGTGCAAGCCTTTTTCAATGAAGAAAAACTGGTCAATGTACTACATGACGTTGAGAAGCAAACGGCATTTCATTTTACTATTCAAGAAAACGAAAAATATCTAAGCCAGCGGATATCTGTTAACAACGCTAACATTTCTGTAGAAGGCTTGCTCAAAGAAATAGGTAAACAGACTGGCCTAAATTTTCAGCAGGTCAACAGCAATATATCTATGAGGCAGTCCTCAACCCGCTCTAGTGTACAGGAAAAAGCAGCTATTGAGGAACTAGTTGACATTACAGGCAATGTGATTGACAGTCAAGGGGAACCATTACCAGGTGTAACAATAATTATCGAAGGTTCTACAACTGGAACTGTTTCAGGTATTGCGGGGGAATATTCAATTTCAGCAGAACCTGAAGACTATTTAATATTCTCATTTATTGGTTACAAACAGCAAAGAGTAGCAGTAGCTAACCAGACTGAAATCAATATAACAATGCTTGAAGATGAGCAGGCGCTTGATGAAGTAGTGGTGATAGGATATGGCACACAAAAGAAAGAGGATGTCACTGGATCTGTCGCTACAATCAATGAAAGTGCAGTAAAGGATCTCCCTGTGTCATCCGTAGATCAAAAGATGATTGGACAAGTTGCCGGAGTTCAGATCCAGCAGGTTTCCGGAGCTCCGGGGGCAGGCACTTCTATTAAAATAAGAGGTAGTGGGTCACTTGGGGCAGGAAACGAACCTTTGTATGTAGTAGATGGTATGCCTTACTCTGCCGGTATGAACCAAACATTGAATCCTTTGATGTTTATTGATCCCAATAATATTGAATCGATTACCATCTTAAAAGATGCTTCTTCAACAGCAATATATGGATCACGTGGTGCAAATGGTGTGATCATGATCACTACGAAGAAAGGCTCTTATAATCAAACAAATATTACTTTCTCTGCAATGGTGGGAGTACAACAAGTTCCCCAGAAAGGCAGGCCTAATATGTTGAACAAAAGAGAGTTTGCTCAATTTCAGCGTGATCGGATAGATCTTGAAGTGGATTTAAGGGAAGGAAGAGAAGCAACTCTGGAGGATTACCCTGAAGAATATAGAAATCTAGACGCACTTACAGGACAAGGTACAGACTGGTATGATCTTATACTGAGAGAGGCTCCCATTCAAGATTACAATTTTAATCTTCAAAAGGGGACGGAGAGCTCCCGGATTAATTTCAGTATGGGGTATTTCAATCAGCAAGGTGTACTGAAAGAAACAGGAATCGAGCGATTTAGTAGCAAATTAGGAGTGGAAACTGATCTTACGGATGCTATAAAATTAGGGGTTTCATTACAGCCCACTTATATAAGCCAGAACAGGGCGAGTACTAACTTGAATAGAGAAGATGTTTTGGGCGTCAGTATCTGGGCAAATCCAATATCAACTCCATATGATGAAAATGGAAATTTAAAATCTTATATAGTTGCTCCCCAAAGTAAATATCATTCTGCCTGGAGTTTTGCGAATCCATTATTTGTACTTCAAGAAGTATCTTCCCAACAAAAATCTTTTCAAAACTTAGGATTAGCTTATTTGGAATGGAATATTCTTCCAAATCTTAGATTTAGGTCATCCCTGAATACAATACTTGAAGCTTCTAAATTCTTTGAATATGTGCCAAGTACAGTTGGAGGGTCAAATAGGCCACCTACTATAGGTACAGGAAGATCGAGAAATAGCCGGTTTAACAGTTTTGACTGGTTGGTCGAAAATACTATCAACTATGATTTAAGCTTTGGGGATCACTCGTTCAATTCTTTACTGGGGTATACAGTTCAAAAGTATAATGCAAATGGCATTAACTTAAATGCAAGCCCTTACCCCAACGACCTAATCACAACTATAAATGCAGCTCAAACCATTGATTCTTGGGGCGAAAGTGTAAATGAATGGAGCATGATTTCCTATTTAGGAAGGATTAATTATTCATTTAAAGAACGTTATCTACTGACGGCAACTTTCAGATCAGATGGTTCTTCTAGATTTGGAAGTGATAACCGATTTGCTATGTTTCCATCCATTGCCGCTGCTTGGAGAATTTCTGAAGAAGACTTTTTTCAACGCATTTCCTGGATTGACAATCTGAAATTAAGAACAAGTTATGGTAAGAGCGGAAATAACAACATTGGCAATTACGCACATTTGGCCAATATAAGTGCGGGATCATATGTTTTTGGAAATACACAGGTTACGGCTTCCAGTGTTGGGATTTCTAATCCAAATTTAACATGGGAAGAATCTGACCAAATTGATGTAGGACTGGATTTCGGGTTTTTTAATAGCAGGGCATTTTTGATGGTGGACTACTTTCGAAGAAGGAGCAACAACATGCTACTTGAAGATGTAATTCCTGCAATTACAGGTTTCAATACGCAGACTATTAACCAGGGAAGTGTGCAGAATTCTGGAGTGGAAATTGCAATTGGCGGATCCCCGGTGGCAGGTGAATTTAATTGGCAAGTCAGTGGAAATATTGCTTTCAACAGAAACGAGATATTATCGCTAAATGATAATACTGTCAGGATACTGTCAGGAAACAACGACGGTAACCCTACCCACATCTCTGTAGTAGGGAAGCCAATAGGCCAATTTTTTGGATTTATCCTTGAAGGGATCTACACACCTGAATATTTGAGCCAGCCCGGGGTGATCAATTCTCCACAAGTATATGAAGGAAATGTCAAATACAAGGATGTCAATGGGGATGGGTTCATCAATGATGTATTGGATTATACCATTATCGGTAATCCGCATCCTGATTTCATATTCGGTCTGACCAATAACTTTTCATATAAGAATTTTGATCTGGGCATCATTATCAACGGTCAGTATGGAGGTCAGGTAATGAACGGATTGAGACAAACAACAGATAATCTCCAAGGATTCTTCAACATTGACAGGGACTGGGAGAACAGATGGAGAAGTCCTGAGCAGCCAGGTGATGGAATACATTCCGGGGTACCAAAATTAAAGCCAAGCTGGGGACACAGGGTGTCCACTTTGTGGGTTGAAGATGCTTCCTATTTACGGATAGCTAATATGACTTTAGGATATACCATACCAGAAAGTTTATCTAAGAAACTAAAGGCAATAAAAAGCTCAAGACTGTATTTCACGGTTCAAAACTTGGCCATGTTTACGAAATATAAAGGTGCAAACCCGGAAGGGCAGGCTGCAAATCAGAACAATACCTTGGTGCCGGGTTTTGATATGACTTCATATCCTGTTTCGAGGACAATGTCCATGGGTATCAATCTTTCTTTTTAGCAGGGGCAAATCCTTCTGTTTCATCCCAATAATTGAAACCGGGATGAGTAAAATAATTAGTAAGCACATGAGCAATGATTACTTTAATCATCCGACCTGCCTGAAGGCAGATAGGTATGACCATTGAAAACATAAGACATATGAAAAAGTTACACTATATAATTTCCTTATTTATCATTTCCTCCTGTTCGCATGATTTCTTGGAAATTTATCCAGATACCACGTTAAGTGAAGGGAATTTCTACCAATCCCAAGAGGAGTTTATTTTATTGGCCAACGGCTGCTACGTTCCTTTGAGGGAGTATGAAAAAAATATTCACTGGGTTCTTTCAGAACTAATATCCGACAATACCAGCTTTCAATATAATATTAAGACAGGAGAGGCTGTGCGTGGAGTTATTGACCAATTTATTATTACTGCTGACAATAGAGCCTATGCAGATTTTTGGAATCTTTCCTATAATGGGATAAACAGGTGTAATAAGCTCTTGCGTGAAATAGAAAGACCAGAAGTGGTGTGGTCAGATTTAGGATATAAAAGCAGATCTTCTGGGGAAGCTCTATTTTTGAGAGGTCTTTATTATTTCAACTTAGTTCGGCAATTCGGTGGGATTCCTTTAGTATTGGACCCAATCAGCGCTCAGGAAGCCCTTCAAATAGGAAGATCTACTGAAGAGGAAATCTACGCAAACATCATTAGTGATCTCAATGCCGCTATTGCACAATTTTCTACAGCCACTGCGCTGGAAGAAAATGGAAGAGCAAATTTATATGCTACTTATGCTTTATTGGGCAAAGTTTATTTAACGCTTAAAGATTATGAAAATGCAGCAAGTGCACTGAATGAAGTAATTGCATCAAATCAGTATTTACTTCTGCCAAATTATGGTGATCTATTCGATCCTAGCAACAAGGATTATAAGGAGACTATATTCGGTGTACAATATTCTGAAAATAGCAGAGAGTTGTCAAACAGGTTTATATTCATGTTTGCTCCGTGGACGTCGGAAGGCAATATTACTAAGCGGCCTAACATCAATATAATCTCGGCAGGGTGGAACCAGCCCACGGCTGATTTATTGAATGCATTTGAAGAAGGCGATTTAAGAAAAGATGTTTCTATTAAATTTTGGAACGGACCTGATTGGGATGGTGCGGTGCGGGATATTCCTTACACTGGGAAGTTTAAGCCTCCTATTTCTGCACCTGATGACCGTGCCGGAGACAATTTTCCTATTCTAAGATATTCTGATGTGTTGTTGATGTATGCGGAAGTGCTGAATGAACTGGGTAGGACAGGAGAAGCGCTTGCTTATGTGATGCAGGTAAGGGAGAGGGCAGGTCTAAAAGATCCATTGGTCGGCTACGACAAGATTAAATTGGAAGCCTTAATTGCCAAAGAGCGTCAAGTGGAATTTTGCTTTGAAAATCAAAGATGGTATGATCTAAAAAGAACAGATAAGGCAGTAGAAGTAATGACTGCGCATGGGCAAAGAGAAACCGCACAAAAGGAATTTTTATACGATGGGGCTTATCAGCTAGACGATTATAAATTGTTGGCACCACTTCCGGCGGAACAAATACTGATCAATAATTTAGAACAAAACCCAGGGTATTGATATGCAGAACGCTAGAAATCTACGAGCGCGAATGAATGCTCTTGACATGACTAAACTTGTGGGACTATTGCTATTGGTTTTTCTGTCTGTTCCTTTAGAATTAGTTGCCCAGAGCGAAAAACCCAATATTATATTCATTCTAACGGATGACCAACGATGGGATGCTCTTGGATATGCAGGAAATGAAGTTATCCATACCCCTGAAATGGATAAGTTGGCAAGTGAAGGGATTTACTTTAAAAATGCTTTTGCTACTACTCCAATTTGTGCAGCGAGCCGAGCAAGCATATTGACAGGAATGTACGAACGTACACATGGTTATACTTTTGGGCAAGGCCAGATCAAGCAACCCTATATAGAAAATTCCTATCCTAGCTTGATGAAGGAAAGCGGGTATTACACAGGCTTCTTTGGTAAGTTTGGGGTCCAATACGATGGTGTAACCCAATTGTTTGATGAGGTAGAAGTATATGACAGAAATGGAAAATTTGCCGATAGAAGAGGGTATTATTATAAAACGCTCGGTTCGGATACGGTTCATTTGACCCGCTATACAGGCCAAAAAGCGATTGATTTTATTCAAAAGGCGCCTAAGGATCAGCCATTTTGTTTGTCTTTGAGCTTTAGTGCACCACATGCGCATGATCCGGCCGTTGATCAATATTTTTGGCAAAATGAAGGTGACTCCTTGTATAATGACCTGACGATTCAGCCACCATTACTCGGGGAATCAAAGTATTTTGAAGCTCAGCCCAAGTATGTAAGAGAGGGAGAAAACAGGACAAGGTGGGGCTGGAGATATGACACGCCAGAAAAATATCAACACAGTGTAAAAGGGTATTACCGTATGATTTCTGGTATTGATTTAGAAATTTCCAGAATTCGAAATGCCCTGGAAGATGTTGGTCTGGATGACAATACGCTGATCATTCTGATGGGAGATAATGGGTATTTTCTTGGGGAGAGACAACTTGCAGGGAAATGGCTAATGTATGACAATTCCATAAGGGTACCGCTAATAATCTATGATCCGAGGAATCCAGTTCATCGGGATGTGGAAGATATTGCGCTGAATATAGATGTGCCATCGACTATTTTTGATTTTGCAGGGATAACTGTACCCAAGCAATGGCAGGGAAGAAGTCTGGCTCCTTATGTCAAAGGAGAAAACCCTGCACGCGATAGGGCTGCATTTGTGACCGAACATCTTTGGGAAGTAGCTATTATCGCTCCAAGTGAGGGGTTGCGGACGAAGGATTGGAAATACTTTCGGTATAGAAATGATCTGGAACATGAGGAATTATATGATCTTTCTCATGATCCCCAAGAGACCAACAATCTGGCGCAAGATCCATCTTACAGCCAAAAATTACTTGAGATGCGTGCTGAATTTGAATCGATGGCGAAGGACCTGGAATCCAAGAAAGTGGATTAAGTCTCCTTTTCACTTAGTATAATTAACTCTTCATCCCAAAATATCATGTTATCTATATATCACAAAAGTTACCTGTTGCTACTCTTATTACTGGGAGGAATAGCATTGTTCGGCTTCCGGGCAGAAACTAAAAAAGTATTTGGGCCAACTTTAGAAAAGGAAAACAAGCCCAATGTAATCTTTGTCCTTGCTGACCAATGGCGTGCAGATGCCGTAGGTTATGCAGGAAATAAAGATGTAATCACTCCCAACCTTGACAAATTATCCGAAGAGAGTTTGGTATTTGAAAATACCGTAACCGTAATGGCCGTTTGTGCTCCCTGGCGAGCAAGTTTCTTAACAGGCCAATACCCGCTCACTAACGGGGTGTTTTATAATGATAAGCCACTTCCGTCAGAGGCAGTTACGCTTGCTGAGATTTATAAGGAGGAGGGATATCAAACTGGCTACATTGGAAAGTGGCATCTGAACGGGCATAAAAGAGGGGAGGATGCATTCAGTGCGAGAGATAAACCCGTTCCCAAAGAGCGAAGACAAGGATTTGATTATTGGAAAGTGAGGGAAGTAACACATGATTATAACAATTCATATTATTTTGATGAAAATGATCAGAAACACTTTTGGGAAGGTTATGATGCCTTAGCCCAAACAGACAGCGCTATCAGCTATATCCGGAAAAACAAGGATAATCCATTCTTGTTAATGCTGTCTTGGGGGCCTCCCCATAACCCTTATCATACTGCGCCGGAAGAATTTAAGAAGATGTACGATCCTGCCAAGATTACCTTACGGGATAATGTGCCTGAGCATTTGCGTGATAGTGCCAGGCAAGTTATCGCGGATTATTATGCACATATTACAGCGTTGGACAAAGCACTTGGAGATATCTTGGAAGCTGTAGAAAAGGAAGGGCTTTCAGATAACACCATTATTGTTTTTACTTCTGAACATGGCGATATGTTGTTTTCCAAAGGAGTGTTGCGTAAGCAAAGACCATGGGACGAGTCCATTAAAGTTCCCATGCTGGTGAGGTACCCAGAAAAATTAGACAAGCCAAGAAGAATTAAAGGCCCGATCAATACGCCTGATTTACTCCCTACTTTACTTGGACTAAGTGATATAGAGGTGCCAGGGAGCGTGGAAGGAAAAGATTATTCCCAAACTTTAATGAGCGGTAAAGACATATCCAACGATGGAGTGCTGTTCATGTTGCCGGTTCCATTTCACGAATGGCAGTTTCAAAACGGCGGCAGGGAATACAGGGGAATAAGAACTGAAAGGTATACCTATGTGAAAGATCTGTTAGGTCCATGGCTTTTATATGACAATCAAGAAGATCCCTTCCAGGAAACAAATTTAATAGATGAGCCTGCGTATGCCAGGGTACAAAAAAAATTGGAAAAGACACTTCAATCTAAGCTTAAGCAAACAAATGATGAGTTTTTACCGGCTGATGATTATATGGCCAAATGGAATTATCTATATGATAAAAATGATAGTATCAGGAGCAAGGATTATTTAAGGATTAATAGGTAATAGCCCAGCCTGGACAATGACTCAGTAATTGTAGAAGTTAGTTCTGATTCCTCGGTAAAAGTTGAAAACACTGTTATAGAGGCAGAACAGTAGTGCCGAATTTGTCAATCGTTGCCAAACCATAGCCCAGGATTTAAACCTTGGGCTATTGATTTTTCACGGGGTAACGAACCAATTCTACGTTTTTATTCATCTTTAATCATACTTTTTGGTGCTTTTGTAATTTTCAGTACTAAATATCATAAGCTTCTTATGGATAGCTCACCTTGTATATTACTCCATTCGTATCATCAGAAATTAACAATGAGCCATCTTGGGTGATTGTTAAACCTACAGGTCTACCGAAATGCGATTTTTCCCCATCAACTACGAAGCCTGTTAAAAAGTCTTCAAAAGCCGTTGGTGCGCCATTTTCAAATCTGATTCTACAAATTTTATATCCGGCCGGAGAGCTCCTGTTCCACGAGCCTCTAAAAGCGACAAAAGCATCTCCTTTGTATTCCTCTGGGAATTGATCTCCTTCATAAAACACCATCGCCATAGGAGCGGCGTGAGCAGTATACGTCAACGCAGGAAACTCCGTCATCTCACTGTATTCGGCATAAGTCATGTCCTGGGGTCTAGGATGGGGATTGTATTTTCCATCATCATAAATGTAAGGCCAACCATAGAATCTCCCTTCTACAATTTTGTTTAATTCTTCATGTGGTTCATTATCACCTAACATATCGATATTATGATCCATGCCCCAAAAATCCCCGGTCTCCGGATGCCAGTCATAGCCAATGGTATTCCTCAACCCTTTTGCGAATATTTCAATATTGGTCCCGTCAGCATCTGCCCAAAGCATAGTAGCATGTTGCTCATTGGGTTCAGGACAGGCATTGCAGGTGCTTCCTACTGAAATATATAATTTTCCATCAGGCCCAAAGTCAATGGTTCTATTGGGATGTTGGCCTCCATCTGGAAGTTGGTCCGTGAGAAGTATGGGATCACTCAATGTTCCGTCACTGCCGATTTCTGCCCGAAAAATTTCTTTGATCGTAACCATGTAAAGACTGTTGCCATTGATGGTGAAATCATGGACTTCTGGTATTTCAGCTACTACTTCGTTTCGATCTGCTATGCCGTCATCATCAGTGTCCTGAAGTAGTATTACTTCACCTGCCTTCCGGTTAGCAACATAAACCTGGCCTGTAGAATTGGCTAAAATCATCCGGGGCTCTTCAATGTCTTCAGCAAATTTCTGGACTTTAAATCCATTGGGAACAGCCAGTTGCCCCACACGCTCTTCAGTGGCTTCGACTAAAGCAGGAATAAAAACAAACGTGTTCTTTTGGGACTGCGTGGGGTTTTCATCGGTCTCGGGAACAAAGGTGTCCCAGAAATCATCATCAACACAAGCGAAAATAAGTAGGGATGCAATTGCAATCAGGATTAATGGGTATAATGTGTTTTTCATATCATTAGGCTTTGGTAGAACAAAACCAATAATGATTCCATTTGATAGAAGTTTTTAAAGCAAACAAATGATCCATAGGCCATTCTTGCCATTCTACCTGTCCATTATAATATTTGGATGCTTTATAGGTCCAAGGACAATACAACCTACTTGCTACATTAAAGGTAGTCTTAGTATTCTATTTGATTATCCACATGATGCCAGTAGCTAAAATTCCTTAACTCGACTGGACAGAAGACCGAAGACTGGTGACCGAAGCCGCCTAAATCTAGAGTTAAGCTAACTTTATGATGTCTTCATTTTCTTACGGGTAGAAAAGCAGAAATACATAATATTTTATTTTGAAGGGAGAAGTTAAAGCACTGAAGCTAAGCCTTCATTTATAGTTTGATGCAAATTTTAAACAGTCTGTAACTTTTTTACGCCAAAGAAGAAGAGTTTAATTTGAATGAGCCCCAGGTTAATAGGAGATATTCGGACTATTAATAAAATTCAAATTCCCGAAGCCGTAGGTAAGATTTAAATGCTTATTTTCCAGAACGAACAAGTTAAATCAACATTTTACAGAGGCTGATAATGAGCATTGGTCTGCCAAAATATTTATTCGCCAGTTCCTGAACTTTCACCAGATCATTGAGCAGGAAACTGAACTGGGGAGCGTATTTTCAAAAGTAAACCGTAAATGAAAAATATCCAACGAGAAGACATTTATATCATAAATCGTCACGCTGATCTGACGGAACGGGGCGTTGATCGGGTTTTAAAGGAGAAAATCTATAATGATAAAGATGCCTGGAAAAAATTTCTTCGGCTTTTCTTCATTATTCTTGGGATTGGCTTTAGCGTGTCGGGAGTGGTTTTCTTCTTTGCTTACAATTGGGCAGACTTGCACAAATTTATCAAAATCGCGCTGGTCGAGGGGCTGATTATTTCCACCACCTCCGTTGCTTTGCTGCCCAAAATCAATAGCAATGTTCGGAATATTATCCTGACAGGTTCTGCAGTTTTAGTAGGTGTTTTGTTTGCCCTTTTCGGCCAGATTTATCAGACGGGAGCAAATGCGTATGACTTTTTCTTGGCTTGGACTCTTTTTATAACGATCTGGGTAGTAGTTGCCAACTATACGCCTTTATGGTTTTTATACCTTATATTAATTAACACTACTTTGGTTTTATATTCACAGCAAGTCGCCAAAGATTGGTCAGAGATACTTGTTTTTACTTTACTTTTTAGCATTAACGCGATCGTACTTTTTGTCACTGTGGCACTTTCCACAAGCAAGCGGATAGAGCCTGTTCCAAATTGGTTTTTATATAGTGTAGCTTTGGCTTCAACTACATTTGCAACCATTGGAATTACTATAGGGATTTTTGAGGAATATGCGATTGCTTCTCCCATTTTGGTTTCTATAGCTTTAATCGTATTTGCATTGGGTATTTGGCATGGGTTGAAATCAAAAAGTATATTTTTTCTTGCGATCATTCCTTTTAGTGTTATTGTAATTATATCAGCTTTGCTGATCAAAGTGTCAGATGGGGAGATGATGTTGCTGCTGATCAGTTTATTTATTATAGCTAGCATAACATTTGTCATCAAGAATCTTATGAATATTCAAAAGAAATGGAGCAATGAAAGATAGACGAAGCATACAAGAGCTGATGGATTATCTCCAAACCGTTGAGGAGCGGGAGCTGCAGTTTGAGAAAGATGCTATTATTGCAGCTTTTGAAAGTAACAACAACCAGTCCTTAGTAATAAAAGTGTTGTCTATTTTTGGTGGCCTATTGGCAAGTGTTGCCTTTCTTGTTTTTTTGTATGGTATAGGATTGTATGATTCAGCTTTAGGAGTGGTGTTTTTCGGTATAGTATGTTTATTAGGAGCTATATGGCTAAATAAAATATCTGAGAAAATAATCATTGATACCGTAAGCGTTTCGTTCTATATCATTGGGTTTGTTCTATTGGCTCTTGGTTTGGGTAAATTAGAAATGAATGAAAATACTATTTGTGTCTTGTTCATGGCTATTTCGGTGATATCCTTGCTGACAACGCGGAATTTCATACTTTCTTTTATTGCTGTGTTAGTTCTAAACGGAAGTGTCTTAACGCTTATTCTACTGAATAATAATTATGATCTGATACACTTATATGTTTCAGTACTTGCATTGATTTTAACCTATGTTTTTCTAAAAGAGGCCCGAATATTAACATTAAACGTGGCACTGTCGAAATTGTATGGCCCATCTCGGGTAGGTTTACTATTTTCGTTTTTATTCGGCCTCATTGTTCTTGGGAAAGGTATTATTCCCTTGTCTCTCGATTATATATGGATATCCTCGTTTATTTTTATTTCAGTAATTATATATTTGATATCCTGTATTATAAAAGTTATAGAAGTAGCCACTGTACAGCAAAAAGTTGGTATATTTATATTTAGTGTTCTTTTACTGCTATCTACTATATTTTCTCCAGCTATTACAGGCGCAATTCTTATTATTTTGTTGAGTTTCATGGTGAATTATAGATTTGGTTTTGGGATTGGTATTATTTCATTTGTTTATTTTCTTTCCCAATACTACTATGATCTTAATTTCACTTTATTGACCAAGTCCATTCTCTTGTTTTCAACAGGAGTTCTCTTCATCATTCTATATTTCTTTACCTACAAAAAACTTGCACCAAATGAAAAAGTATAAATGGATGGTCATACTCCTAAACCTCATGCTGTTGCTCGTATATTTTAATCATTCAGTTGCGAATAAAGAAGAATTGCTAAAGGAGGGACAACTTGTATTATTAGAACTTGCTCCGGTGGATCCACGATCTTTAATGCAAGGTGATTATATGGCTCTGCGGTATAAAATCTCAGATGATCTTGGCACACAGGATTTACCCAGGCGTGGGTACTGTGTGGTGCGGATGGACAGCTCTGGTGTAGCCGAAAAAGTAAGGTTTCAAAAAGAGCTGACCCCGTTGGATGAAGGTGAGCATTTGATCGAATATCAATCGTCGGATGTTTGGAACGTTACTATTGGGGCTGAGTCTTTCTTTTTTGAAGAAGGGCAAGCAGAAAAATATGAAATGGCAAAATATGGAGGTATTAAGGTCGACAAGGAAGGGAATAGCTTACTGATCGGACTTTATGATGAAGATCTGAAAATTATTGAATAAGGTTACCTTAATTTATTTACAGAACAGCCTAAGCTTATCAAACAAATACCATTGTGCAAAAAGCTACTTTTGATGGTGATGGATTGAGTTATCTGTGGTTCAGGATACCATTACAGATTTTTTATAGCCTGGACCTATTGGTTTGCTATAAAACGGTAGTATTAACTAGGAAATCGGAGCTTGATGAAGCGGACTAAACCGTAGACGATTGTCCTACGGCCGTTTCCTCAGAAATTCAGTCCATGTAATTTCTCCCACTGCGTTATCAGGAAAAAGGTTTATTCCAGAACGGAGCAACTCAAATTTCGGATGCTGTAACTGTGAAGTGTGCCAACTCACTCTGCTCTTGAAAACTGCTAAACTCACTAAACATATCCTCGAAGAAGAGGATTTGGGGCCCGGCAAATTCTGGTAAAAGGCCAGCAGGCTCTTCTTCAGAGATTGAAATCAGTTTTGCTGCTACTTCGCTAATAGCTACCGATTGAAACTTTATCCTGTTGGAAATCACCACATTATTTTCTCCTGTAGCGAGAAATCCGTGGATCAGGTTAAGAACAAATTTATGGAATTGTGTAGTACGCAAAATTGAAAAACGTATGCAGCTTTCTAGAATCATATCTTCCACACTTTTCTTTGCGATGTAGTACGGGTAAGTGCTGTTATCTACCCCTGCAATGGAGATATAAATCAGATGCGGCATTTGGTCTTGATCAAGAGCGTTAAACAAGTTTTTAGTCCCAATTATATCTGTTTCTTGAAAATTTCCGGGCTACTGGCACAATGGATAATGGTGTCAGCGTTTGCCACCGCTTCTTTTAATCCTTTACGGTCAATCCAAAAGACCAATATCCAGCTATTCGGAAACTCTGAGTAAGGCAAGGTGTGCTGCGTCACACAGTCATCCAAGGGCCCAAATCATCTATTGAATAGTGACCTGACAGAATTTCTTTATATTTTTCAGAATTAAACTTTGATAAAATCATTAGTCAGAAATAAATTTCACTACATTTGCATCCGATTCAAGAACAAGTCGGGGATCAAAGTTTAAAGTTCGGGGTGTAGCGTAGCCCGGTATCGCGCCACATTTGGGATGTGGAGGTCGTAGGTTCGAATCCTGCCACCCCGACTTCGAAAGCCACTGATTAGTTTCAGTGGTTTTTTTTGTTTTAAGGTGTAGCGATTTCGTGTGATCGCGTCCCGATGGAGATCGGGAAGTCCGTAGGTTCGAATCCTGCCACCCCGACTTCGAAAGCCACTGATTAGTTTCAGTGGCTTTTTTGTTTTAAGGAAATAGCGATTTCGTGTGATCGCGTCCCGATGGAGATCGGGAAGTCCGTAGGTTCGAATCCTGCCACCCCGACTTCGAAAGCCACTGATTAGTTTCAGTGGTTTTTTTTGTTTTAAGGTGTAGCGATTTCGTGTGATCGCGTCCCGATGGAGATCGGGAAGTCCGTAGGTTCG
>Ga0307414_10000168_pt1 | contig 44002 bp, 32 predicted proteins | sample DK1Ometagenome_FD_203804 | JGI IMG/M metagenome (GOLD analysis project Ga0307414, IMG submission 203804) | Maize rhizosphere microbial communities from greenhouse at UC Davis, California, United States - DK15-O-3 | ecosystem: Host-associated > Plants > Roots > Rhizosphere > Soil | place: USA... | reverse complement strand
TTGGTCAGTAGTGTAAGGGTTACCGAAAATTCATCTTCAGTTTGTTTTATTTCAATGGCATTACCGGAAAGTAATTGATAGCGTTCGCTCAAATTAGCCAGTCCCAGTCCTGTAGAAACCTCGGGGTGCTGTTTCTTTCTCACGCTGTTTAAGACCGTAATCCTGTTTCCTTCGCTGCATATCCTGATCCTCAGGGGGCTTTCATCCGTAAGTTCATTATGTTTAATGGCATTTTCGGCCAACAACTGTAATGAAAACGTAGGAAGATAATATTGATATAGACTACTTTCCGGTACAATAATTTCGAACTGTATGGCTTGCCCAAACCTTATTTTTTGCATTTCCAGATAATCATGTAAAAAATCAATTTCTTCGGTCAACATTGCTATCTTCTTGTTCTGATTGGAAACGGAGATCCTCAGAAAATTAGCAAGATGGACAATATAAGATTCGCCGGCCTGAGGATCCTCCTTGTACAGGGCTTTTAAATTACTTAAAGAATTAAATAAAAAATGGGGCTGTATCTGCTGTCTCAACAATAAATTTGACGCCTCTACATTGGCAACTTTGAGCAACGATACTTCAACTTCTGCTCTCGCTTTTTCCTGTTGAAGAAGCAGAAAATGCTGGATCAGCAGTATGGCGGTATTTAAAATAATACTTGACAGTGCCAGAGAAAAAAGTAAACTGAAATCTTCATATTTCCATTTTATTTTAAGCAGTATGCTAAAAGGTGGCCAACATATCAGATAGGTGGCTACGGCAGATAAATATGATAACAGATACCATTCATATTTTTTATCTGGATTAATTCGTATTTTTTTTACGATATAAAAATCTACGGTACTAACCACAAATACAACAATAAATCCCATCAAAGGTAAGTAAGGAGAGAAATTATTTTTATCCCCTAATAGCTGAAAAAGCAAAACGACTACTCCCGCTACTACAGCAACTAGCCAGTTTAGCATAGATGAAATTTTATAATTTTGCTTATTTATCATAAGGCAAAGATAGAGATTAAGGATGACTGAATCCATCCACTGCTCAGAAGACAGACCTAAATATTGGCAACAATGATACAGACAGTTTTACGTAAGGACTTGCACCAGTTTTATTGTTGATAAAGTAGTCCGCTGAATTTTTACCGACCTCAAACGCACGTGCTGTTAAGGGAGTCTGGATACCTCCATTCAGACTGATCATGATTTTTTTTGCAAGTCGATATTCAATACCTACTCCATTTTGTAGACCCATTACTGTGTAACTGATGTTTTGGGGAATCACGGTTTGATCCGGATATTCAAAGAAAGAATTAGAAATACTGATCGTGGTGCCGATGCTGGCTGACAATTTATTGTTAAAATTCTTTCTAAGATAAGCCTGTTGTGGCAGATTGACATTTAGTTCCATATCATTCGGGAATTTATGCCAATAGGTGACAACTGGAAATATCGGAATATTAATTGACTTATCAATATTCAGGACAAGTCCGGCAGAAAAATTTGTTGTTGTTGTTTGTTTCAGATTAATGATAAAAGTTCCCAGAAAATTCATCCGTTGAATACTTCCTGCTTTTCCGGTAACGCCATTAACATTGGCGGCATATACTACGTTACGACCAAACAGCGAATCAATTCGCTGGTAGCCCACATTGAATCCTACTGTATTACGGCTGAATTTTGGATCTTGAAAATCACTTAGATATTCCGAACTGACAGCTTTTACATCAGATAAGCTAAATTCATGATGCTCAAACAAAAAAGATCCTGTAATGGAGTTCTTACCCCAGGATGCCAGAGGGAGTGTTACAAGAGCACTTGTTTTTGATTGAGCCACCTTACCTTCAAAAAGTCTGTTCCCGTACAGATCACTTTTAATCGTACTATTTCCTGTAACCTCAGTAGATACAACGATCTGACGTAATATTGGATTTCTGACGGCAGCCTCTGTTATATAAAAGAGTTTAATGGAATCGATTTTCTCTTTTTCCAGCTTAGCCTGTTTTACCTGAGCATAACTGTTCATACTAACTATAAGACATATGGGAGATAAAAAATAAATTATTCTTGATTTCATTGTAATGGGTTATTTTTTAGATTACTTATTTTTTTATTGCGTCATCGTTTTACCACTTCTTTTTGGAGAGCGCATTTTAATTTTTTCAACGATCAGATACATGGAGGGGACAACAAAAAGGGTTAAGATCATGGAACTTGTCAATCCTCCAATAATTACCCAGGCCATACCGTTCTTTACTTCGGATCCGGGTCCTGACGCCATTGCTATCGGTAGCATCCCTAAAATCATAGCCAGCGTTGTCATCAGGATGGGACGCAGACGTTCTTTTCCTGCTTCGGTTAAAGCCTTTTCTATAGAAAGACCCTCGGCTTTTAGCTGATTGGTAAAGTCCACGATCAGAATCCCATTCTTGGCCACAAGCCCCATCAGCATGATCATTCCGATAATTGAAAATACATTGAGTGTTTCCATAGTTAAGGCAAGAGCTAACAGCGCTCCGATCAATGCTACTGGTATGGAGAATAAAACCACAAATGGATATAACAGGCTTTCATATAATGCAACCATGATCAGGTAAACCAAAATAATGGCAGTTAACAGTGCAATACCGAGACTACCAAAGGCATCGCCTTGATTTTTAATGTCCCCTTCGTACTGGATGGTAATTCCCGAGGGAATTTTAGCGTTTGAAAGCTTTTCCTTCACTTCATCTGCGACCGTTCCCACCGGTCTTCCTACAACCTGGGACTGTACGGTAATGGAGTTTAACCTGTTGATGCGCTGTCTGACGGTTTCACCCATTCCGACCGATACTGTGGCAAATTGCGAGAGTGTGAAATTTTGGCCTTTATTGCTGGTAAAAGAGAGTTCACTGACATTGCTTATATCCGAGCGGTCAAATTGGTCAAGATTGATCAGTATATCATACTCATTTCCATTCTCTTTATATTTTGCATTTGAATTTCCACTAAATGCATTCTGCAAAGCATTTCCAACCAGTGAGGCATCCAAGCCTAAGACTGCCATTTTTTCCCGGTCCAGTTCCACTTCAATTTGCTGTTTCTGGTCTTTTACAGACAGCTCAACGGACTGGGTTCCCGGAACAGTGGCGATCAGCGCCTTATATTGTTCTGCAACTTTCCGGACTGTTTTCAGGTCTATTCCTTTTATTGTAACCTGAATAGCTGCCTGGCTTCCCTGACCGGTGATGGAGGTTGGTGAAGCAGAAACCTTCATGCCCGGAATAGTTTCGCTGAGTTCCTTTTTTAGCTTAATACCAAATTCTTCAGAGCTGACCGTTCTTTCTTTACCATCAACCAGGGAAACTGTGAGTTCCGCCATATTGCTGTTATTTGATGAACCCGATACACTTCCCGAAACAAAGCCTATACTGGAGAAGACATTTTTGACTTCAGGCTTTGAAAGGATGATTTTTTCGACTTCTTCGGCCGTCATGTTGGTCTGATAAAGAGAGGTTGAGGGTGCCAGCTCCAAACTGACCAGTAACTCTCCCTGGTCTCCTGTGGGTATAAATGTGGAGCCTATAAATCCCTTTGCGACAAGCATTATAGAACCTACCAACATCATTATCACAAGAGAAAATAACCATCTTTTTTTATGAAGAACCTTTCCAAGTACTTCACCATAATAGGTTTTCAATTGATCTATCATACCTTCAAATCCCAGATTGATCCGTCCCCAGAGCGTTTTTTTATCCAATTCTTCGATCTTCCCGAATCGGCTTGCCAATAGTGGGGTAATGGTAAAGGACACAAAAAGACTCATCAATGTGGATATCACGACAACCAGAGAAAATTCCTTCAGTATAGAGCCGATCAATCCGCTTGAGAGGGCAAGAGGCAAAAAGACGACCACATCGACCAATGTGATCGAAAGTGCTGTGAACCCGATTTCATTCCGTCCTTCCAGCGCAGCAGTTCGCTTATCTTTTCCCATTTCCAGATGACGGTATATATTTTCCAGGACCACAATGGAGTCATCGACCAGGATACCGACCACTAGAGACATCGCCATCAAGGTCATCAGGTTCAGCGAAAACCCCATAACATACATGGCAATAAATGTTGGGATAATTGAGGAAGGAAGTGCGACCATCACAAACATGGAACTCCTGAAACTATGCAGGAATGCCAGCATGACAAGGCCAACGATAAGAACTGCCAGCATAAGGTCAAACATGACTTCATCTCCTGCATGTAGTGTATAGGTCGATTGATCGGTAGATATAACAAATTTGAGCTTTTTCGCAGCGTACTGCTTTTCAATATCATCAAATGCTTTTTTTACTCCGCGGCTTACATTGACAGCATTGGCATCGGACTGCTTAATGATCTGTACTCCTATTGAAGGCTGTCCGTTGATGTGGTTTATCGCGGTGGATTCTGCTGTAGCATCCACGACCTCGGCAATATCTCTTAATAATACATTACCTCCGTCGGGAAGCTGTTTTATGATTAAACTTCTCAACTGATCAAGGGAAGATATATTGGCATCGTACTGAATGGAGAGCTGTTCACCCGCTGTCTTGATCTGTCCAGCGGGAAAGGACTGATTGGCCGCTCCCACGGCAGATGAAACTTGGGTGATGGTTAAGCCATAAAACTTTAACTTTTCTTGGTCGATGTTGATCTGTACTTCACGTTCGTCCCCACCGATTATATTGACCTGTCCTACGCCATCTACATTTTGTAATATAGGTAGTAATTGTTGATCAACTAATTCGTATAGCGCTTTTGGAGACATCTCGGAAGTTATGCCGGCTTTGATGACCGGTAATTCTTCCAGGTTTACCTTTTGTACGGTTGGTGGGTCTAGGTCCCTGGGCAGGTCTTTTTGGATCTGGTCGGCTTTCCTTTGGATGTTTCTTTCTGCTTCGTCAATATCGGTCCCACTCTTAAGTGTGATAGTAATTTGTGAAACCCCTTCCTGGGAAGAGGAGGAAATCGTTTCCAGCCCTTCAATGGAAGCAAAAGCATCTTCCAGCTTTTTGGTAACGGAAGTTTCCACCTCTGCTGCAGAAGCGCCCCTATAAACTGCACTTACTGACACCGTTGGAATATCCATTGTTGGTAGCAGATTGTAGTTGAGTTTTAAATAGGATTGCACACCGAAAAGTGCAAGGACGGTAAAAATAACGACGATGAGTAAAGGCCGTTTTACGGCTATTGCTGTTATTGACATCTTTTGTAAATTTTAGTGGTTGATTTTTATTTTACTTCCGTTCTTGAGATTAATCTGTCCGGACACCACCACTTTGTCCGTAGCTTTAAGACTACTGATAACCTGAATCAACCCACCTGTTTCTATTCCGATCTTAATGTCCTTTTTTTCAACTTTACCTCCGGTTACAACAAAGACCGAAGGATTCTTAATACTTGATGCAATAGCTTCTCTTGGAATTAATAAAGTTTTTTCGCTCTTACCACCTAAGAATTTTAGGTTTACGTAAGTTCCGGACCGCAATAATGAATAGGACTGATTTTCAATGACAATTTCCGTCTGATAGCTTCTTGTTTCATCTGCCTGGGGACTTATAAAATCTACGGTCCCCTTAAAAGTAATATTTGGGTATACATCTGTCGTGATCTCCACAGATTGTCCTTTTCTGACCTGATAGACTTCATTTTCCGAAAGAAAAACCCTGGCCTTGGTTTTTGAAATATCAACTATGGTTGCAATTTCATTTCCGGAATTTACATACATCCCTTCCTCGACCTGCTTGATTGAGATCATTCCGCTTGCCGGAGCCTTAATGGTGGCGTCGGAAATGTTCTTTCTGATCACATTGACCTGGGTCATGGCATCCTGATAATTCGCTTTTATTTCATCTACTTTTTCACGGGTAGCGGCTTTTCCGGATAGCAGTTCCGTATATGTATTTAGGTCCGATTTTAACTTTGCAGCGTTCCGTTCTGCTTTTTGAAGATCCAGCTGCTCGGTGCGGTCGTCAACAAGGGCCAGGACTTGCCCTTTTGTTACATTGCTCCCAAGCGAGAACCGGATGTTTTTTAAAGTTCCACTTACAGGAGCCAACGCTTTAGCTTCTGTGAATGGAATGATAGTACCTGTTTTAGTAATATTGAATTCCAATAGGCTGTCCTTTACTGTAGCTACTTTTACAGGGATACTGACTTCTGATACTGTTGTCTGGTTCTTTCTTGTATCCAGCTCTTCCTTGTTAGCAGCGAGCTTATAGGCGATTAAGCCACATATTATAATAATTGACCCAATAGCGATGTATTTGCCTTTCATACGATCTGATTATAATGAATTAAAAAATTTAGTAAGGGTACCTCTTGCTTTTTCCAGATCGACCTTTGACTGGTAATAACTATAAAGGGAAGATAGATAGCTGTTCTGGGCCTCTTTTAGCGAATTTTGGGAATCGAGCCAGTCTTTCATATCGGTAACCCCCTTCTGATACTGAAGATCCGTTACACTGAAGATCGACCTGGAAAGTTCCATGTTACGCCTGTCGTTCTCCATATTGCTTTCTGCTTTGAAGAGCTTTGATACAGAATTTTCAAACTCTAACCGATACTTGCCTTCGTTGAGTTTGTTGGTTTGCAGGGCATTATCATATTTAAGCTGAGCTTCTTTATACTGAGAATTTCTTTTGAATCCATCAAATACAGGTACTATCAATTTTAACCCGATGGATGAAAATGAACTGAGGGTGCTAAATGACTGTCCCAGATTGTCCCCAAAGCCATTCCATCCATAACGGGCATAGCCCGATAGCTTTGGTAAATATCCGGCAAGTATGCGTTTTTCTTCAATTTTTAAGAGATCTGCACTTACCTGATCTAGGTTGTGTTCAATAATATTTTCGGATTTAAAATCGTGTGAGACGTCTAAAGGCATTTCTTTGCTTTCTGTGTCCAGCTTTTCAATTTCAAGTTTCTCTTGCATTGGAAATCCCATTTCGTATTTAAGCTGGTTTTCTGCCAGCGTAATATTAGTTTCTGCTACTCGGATCTGGGAAAGAGTGTTATTGTAGTCAACCAGAACTTTGTCCTTGTCTTTTTGAAGTGCGACACCTTTTTGAACTTTTAGACTGACAATTTCTAGTTGCTTGATGTAGGTATCCATATTTAGTTTAAGCAGTTCCAACTGCTGCTGGTAGGTAAATATCTGATAGTAGGCAGAACTTATATTATAAATGATTGTCTCCTTACTTTTCTGGAGATTTAATTCGGCCTGCTGATTTACCAATCTATTGGCCTTTAGGCCTACGATCAGTGACCGGTCATAAATGGCTTGCTCTAACTGTAACGAACCTGTTGTATTAAATTGTTTGGTAAAAGCTACTCTGATATCCTGGTCTCCAAATAATCCAGCAGGAATAATCTGTTCTTGCACTTTGAGATTATCATCAACTCCTCCCGAAAAACTGATGTTTGGTAAATAACCCGATAAAGCCTCTCGTGCTTTAGCATCTGCAATTCTTTTTTCATTTTGGGAAATCGCAGAAGACGGATTGCTCTTTAGTCCAAATTCAATACATTGTTTTAGATTAAGTTTTTCTTGTCCTCTGACCTGATTGAACAGCACACTAGATAACAGTAATAGTGAAAAAGATAACCTGATACCCATTTTTATATTCTCCTTTTAAAATTATTATGCAAAAAGAATGTTTATCCAGTTCAGTTTATATATTTCCGGTCACGAAACGGACATAATCGTTAATGAAACGGCAAGTGTATTTAAACTAGTAAAAGCTCAAAAATGGCTGTTTCACATGAACGTATCAGGCGATACCGATATAAGCTATTGGTACATAGGAAATTAGTGCCTATTAGACCATTCAGGAGCGATTTACATCACTGGAATTTTGAAAATTGGACATTGCCCCTCACCCTAATCAAGGCAACAATACGATTGCAAGTACCGTTTGGATGGTGGCGATTATAAAGCATCGCCACAGATTACCTGCAGGACTGCATTTATACTTCAAGGTGATACTACTACAGAAAGCTTTGTAAATACCAACAATTCCTGGAAATGTACTGTAGACAAATCTTATTTGCCTATGGCAAAAGGAGCTATCGTTTTTTTGTAGCACCTCCTGCTGAATTTTCTAATATAAATTTTACTACATCTCAAGAGTGGATAAAAAATGAATTTGATGATTCATCCTAGATTGCGGCCATCACCATTGGTATTTGCATACCAAAGAGATGAGTGCGATGGGTGATGGGTGCTACAGATTGGATGCTTGTACCTTCTACACCTTCAGCAATGGAAATGAATCCTCAGCGTTTGCAAGAAGTGAGAAAAGTTGAAGGGATTAACCTACCAAAAGATTTCATTACAAATAAAATCAATATTATTATACCGGCCAATACGCTAGTGAAAATCTTGCTGGATCAGACTTTCTAACCAATGCCTACCCAACTTTTGAATATAGCGATGGTAAAGACGCAGCCATATCTTTCACTTACGCCGAGGGGCATTACGATGATAAGATGGAATAAGGCAGCCGAAACGGATGACAGCTTGATCTGCAATGGTCTTAAGAACCCGTTTTATAATCCTCTTAGTTGGAAAATCTCAAAATGCATTACTTCAAAACCAAAGTCCCAAAAAAGAACTTTATCCAGATTAGGAGTTCTTTTGTTTTCTGTGATTCTGTTCATACAAAGTATACAATTTTTCAGCCTTATATTCCCTTTTTAACCTGGCCGTTTATTACTTCATTTTCTTTATTATCCTAATTAAGCATTGGAAGATTAATGAAAGTCAGAATAAAGGGCTGTTCTTTTCATCAAAAATTTCTGAAATTAAATTTTCAAACTCCTGAAAATGATGTTCGATTATATTGTCCACATAGGCATATATTGTCATCCGTTCTATTCCAAGGACACTGATGAGCCTCATGAACTTGTGGTGATGCTCAGGACGCAGATAAACCGATTTCCCCTTACTTGCTGTTTGAAGCGGAATTTTGAAAAACTCCTGATAATACTCCTCCTTGGTAAATCGTTTTTTACTTCCAGTAACATCCCTTTTCTTATGCCGCTCCATCGGTGTCTGTATTGGTTTATAATTAACATCCCCAGGCTTTTCTCCCGCCATTATACGCATGAGTGCCTCTTCATCGATCGTGGAATGGTTTACATTATTCATTCGGGATGAAGCTGATTGCTTGCAGTGCGTACCTGATCCTGTATTATCAAACATACTTTTCAATGTTTTCTCTTCGCTTGGTTCATTTTTGTTGTTTTCCATAATTTACTTTTTAATTTCTTTGGATTGTCAGCTCGTTAGCTGGTTATTATCTAGTCCATTCTATAGTTTCTTGGACAATCAGCATACTTGAAATATTTCAGCTTGCCAGCTTGTTAATCTTTTAAAAAATCAGCCAGTTGGATACCGCACAGGAACTTAGCTGATGTTCCACTTTTTTACCTCATTAATGATATTCCAGCTATGCCATTACCCAACTGGCATTCATGATGCTGGACGACTGGCTAGCCAATTATTTGACAAAAGAACTAAAAGTTGAATATAGTAAATGGTTATGGCGCTTAGAGGTAGTGTTTTGCGTATAGTGACCTATCTGTAAATTGCTGTCATTTAAACATGATAAATCAGCATTAGGCAAACAGATGCCAAATGATGACACACAGTGCCCAATGATGTGATCAAACAGCTTAACGTCGTATTTTCTGAGGATCCAATACGTAAGAAAATGAACTGTAAGCAATTTAATTCCATAGGGTTGGAAGAAGTCCTCGCTACTCTCGGACACCTTCCCTCCCGACAAAATGAAAAAGAAGCTTGGTACCTCAGTCCTTTTGGGCCTGAATCCAAAGCCTCTTTCAAGATTGACAGACCGAGCAACCGCTGGTACCTCTTTTCGGAAGGGATCGGCGGCAACAATACCGATTTCATGCAGAAATATCTAAATACATCCGTAACCGAAGTACTACAATGGGCATCGGGACGCAATTTTTATTCTTTTCATCAGCAAAATAATGTTCCCAAACCTACAAAAACCTATGAGATTGACCAGATACTACAACTCCGGCATCCTAATCTGAAAAATTATCTCTGGCAGAGGGGATTGTCTTCAAAAACATATCCTTATGTGAAGGAGGTGTGGTTTACTCTTGGAGGCAAAAAACTATATGCCATTGGATTTGAAAACCTTTCCGGCGGTTTTGAGCTTCGTAATTCTATCTATCAAGGTTCCGTTTTCAAGAAAGACATTTCTTTGTTCCAGATCAATAAGACAGATAGTACCGAAAATTCAATTGACAGGAATACTATCAAACTACCCGAAGGTAATGGCAGTGGAGTAGTATCCGTTTTTGAGGGCTTTATGGATGCACTCTCTTTCATAGAACTTCAAAAACCGTTCAAAGGAGATCTGCTCATCCTGAACTCAGTTGCATTGCTAAAAAGAGCAATGCAACAGCTCGGAGATTATGCTGATATCAACCTGTTTTTGGATAATGATAAGGCGGGGATAAAATGTAGCAATGAGATAATAAAAGCTTATCCTCATGCGAAGGACTTTTCCCACATCTATTCAGATCATAAAGACCTGAACCAGTACCTCATGGAAAAAAGACAGCGACAGACCCGATCTGCGCCAAAAACAGAGGATATCCCAATACAGAAAAATGGAAGTGCAGAAAAACAGGAATCCTGCAAAGAAGAAACTAACAGGATAAAAAAAGGGGTGCGCAGGAGAATGTAGCGCTGTACTTTTTATCAAGCTTCCCGCAGAAGTTAGGAGCTCATTCGCAACTTTGAAGGTCGGTTCCCTCTCAACAAAGTTTCTACTTCGCCCGCAGGGGCTAAAAAGCAGCCCGATTAAACGGGCTGCCCAGCGGTTCTTAATCATTATAGTTCATGCACTGATCATTCAAAGCATAGCTCTATCAGCGCTAAATATATAGTTTTTGTTCAGATTAATCAAATAAGAAATAGCATGAAAACATCAATCAATTTTAAAGCTGTTAAGTCCGATTCGGAGATCCATAATTTCCGAAAGAAGACTTTTGACTATATCCGTAAAGATCTTACTCGTAAAAATGAGTATTGGCAGGAGGATAAAATTGCTGATCGCGTATTAAAAATAGAAGCCTATTGCAAGGAGAAATCGGGCAGGAAATTACAGAGCAATGCCATGCCTGTCCGTGAGGCTGTGGTTGTCATTAAGGAAGATACCACCATGAAAGATCTGCACGATCTTAGTAAAAAACTTGAGCAGGAACTTGGAATTAGAATATTTCAGATAGCCATCCATAAAGATGAAGGACACTGGGATAAGGAGTCCAAGGAATGGAAACCGAACTTACATGCGCATCTTGTTGCAGATTGGCAGGATCTGAAAACAGGAAAGACTTTAAAGCATCAGTCCTTTCATTATTCAAAAATGCAGGATCTGGCGGCAGAATGCCTTGGCATGGAACGTGGTACTGCTGGGTCAATAGGCAGACTGGAAGCTGTAGAATTCAAGATCAAGAAAAAAGAAGAAGAGTTAGATGCTTTAGAACAAAAAGTGAAGGAAATTAAGTCGGAACTGGGATCCAGTAAATTTAAAGACCTTATCATTAAAGAACCTGACTTTTTGGGTTTCCAAAGGATCAAGACCGATAAAACAATAGAGAACTACGAAAAGACATTCAAGCTCTATAATAATAGTCTTCTACAGAACAAAAATGAACTTGAAGCAAGGGCGAAACAGATCACAGAATTAAAGTCCCAATCAAAGGAGCTTAAAAAAGAAATTTCCAAGCTTAAAAGCAAAAACTCCACGCTGTTGACTGATCCCAATGTTTTTGCTTTGGAAAAGAAAAAATACCTGGATTCTGTTTTAAATGTGCTGAAAAAATCTATTTCTTTTGAAAGACAGAAAAATCCTCATTATGATAAAATGGAAAAAAAGGAACTGATCCATGCAATGGAAAATATCTGTAAAGATGTATCTAATAAAAATGTAATACCCATTTCAGCCTTTGAGCAGCTCTTTAAATCAGCTGAGATTGTAACATCCCTTTTCGCATTTTTAAGTGCTGGTATGAGCCATGATCATGAGCCGGAAGAAATACCTATACAAAAGAAGAAAAAAAAGAAAAGGATTATTACATAGTAAATCACCGATGATTACTTCCTGATTATGTATAAGATAGGTATAGGATGACCTTTTGTTACATTATATGATCTGTATCGGCCTTTGTTGTTGTTTTTTAATTGTTATTTCATTATTTGATTAAAAAAAACATAACTTTAATTGAAGATATCCAGATTAAACTCTTTAATGATAGAATTTCAAACGTTTACTGTTTGAATATGGTGCATTTTTTTAAAGGAGGTGAAATGAACGTACATGCTATTATATTATTTGACGATATAATGGAGCAGGCTATGACAGATTTTTCCAAACTGTCAGTTCTAAAGACAGCAGTCCATACCGATAGTACTGCGCATTTGTCGGAAGACATTAAGCGCATAACAGACCTGTATATTGATTGCTTCACAAATTTTGGATGGCTACCAAAAGATGTGGCGTTTTTTAAACGAAACCATTTTGGAAAATATGATTCTTTTTGTGAGCTAAGTGCAAATGATCCTGTGATCGCTAAAATTCTGGACTATTTACCATTAGAAGAAATCACAGATATCGGCCAGCTTGTTCCATTTCATATTCGCTTTACTGTTTTACCCGATTTTTATACAGTCAATGGTTTAATCTGGAGCGATAATTCAAAAGATATTTACCTATCCTTTGGTATATGCTCAATTCCAAGAGATATGATTACCATTCCAGCTGGACGATTTGCTTATGTATCGGATCTGTTCAAAGAGTATGACGAACTTTCAGGACAACTTCTACGAGATTGGCTCAAAGAAAAAAAACTGAGCTATAATAAGATTCAAAAAGCTTCTAAAATGCATTGGGGAGATACTTTCTATAGTTATTATATCAAAGTGAAAATGATTATGGCCATACATCAAATCCTTTTTACCACCGAAACATTAAAACAGATCGCTATCAGCCATAAATTTGTTAAGTATTCAAATATGTACAGGACTTTCAAAAAAAATCATATTGATCTGACTGAAATCCCTAGGTTCGCCAAGCACTGATTGGTTTTAAAAGTACAGGAATAACCCATTACAAAAAAAGCGCTATAACTTTTATCGTTTTTGTATGCCCTAAAATTGCTTTCCTCACTATAAACTTTGTTTCCTTAAATAGATAACAACACTTTGCTGTGTCAATCTAAGACCGATAAGTTCAATACTTACTTTTTGTTACAATTAATTTATGAAATGTCATTTTTACACGATTAGAGTCCATCTTACCTCAATATTATTTCTTTACTTGATTAGAAAATATTAAATTAAATATTAAAGAAAAGTATTTGAGCCCAGGAAAGATGTTGTTTTCAACTCCTTCGCAAATGGTCTCTAATAAAATCGATGTATTATGAATCTGCATTTGATATCGTTACTAGACAATCTGGCTGAGCAAAATATTGCTCTTTTTTGCAGGCTGGATATCATAAGGTTGGCTGTTTTTAGGAATGACACTGAGCTAGTATCCAAGCTACTGAGAATTATCGCAGAGTTTTACCTTAGACTTTTTCAGAAAATTCAGTTCCTGCCAGAGGGTGTCCCTATGAAAGATTATTGTGCCTGTTATGATTTCTCTCCTTGGCAGGATATACCAGATCGAACGATAAGGGAGGTACTTAAATATATTCACCGTCAGGAATTAGGAAATGAGTACGATCCAATTCCTATTTATATAAGATATAGTGATCAGAAGAATATCTGCATGGCATGTGGTCTTGGCTGGTTTGAAAATGAAGGCAGGCAGATAACCCTCATTCTTATTCAATTGGAAATCCATAAACGGTTGGTTGGCATGAGTCCAGAAGACCTTTCCTATCTGCGGGAGCTGATGAGCCGATACAATGCTAACGATATAATGACTCTGAGCGAATTTGTAAATACTACAGGATATAACTATCGGCAATTTCAGCAGGATTCTAAAGCATATTTTGGTGCCCCATTTTATAGGTTCTTATTAAAACTGAGAATGGTACAAGCGGCGAATGACATCGTCCTTTCAAAATTCAGCCTAAAGGAAATCGCATTTAAGAATGAGTTTTCGGATTACAATGCGATGTATAAAACCTTTAGGAGATATCAGATTATATTGACTGAAATCCCTAGAATTGCGGTCTAAATTTTAACAAACATTATTTACCATATTTTTCTACACTATTTACCATGTTTTCGTCCTTGATTACCATGTTTTTGTTTTTATTGTCATCTTTTCCCCAGAATTATCCAACGAACTTTGTCATAATCAATGCCACTGATTATGATAGTAGTAAAGTTTATAAAAAAGTATTTTGTAAATATCGTTGCTTATTTAACAGCATTGCTTTTTGCATATGCTGCGATGAGCAAACTGCTGGATTTTGAAAACTTTCAGGTACAGCTGGCACAATCACCGTTGCTGAGCGCTTATGCGGGATTTATTTCTTTCGCAGTAATATTTGTTGAGCTGCTTCTTGCAATATTACTTTGTCTTCCTAAGACTCAGAAAATGGCACTTTATGGCTCACTTGGCCTGATGTCCGCATTTACCTTTTATATCCATACCATATTGCATTATAGCGATTTTGTCCCTTGCTCGTGTGGAGGAATTTTAGAAAAATTAGGTTGGACAGAACACATGATATTTAATATGTTTTTTGTTTTTCTTGCATTCTCAGCAATATTGATCAAAGAAAGAAAGGAAAACCCTAATGCAAAATTAGTCAGGCCTGTTTGGATTGCTATAGCTAGTGTTGCCATTAGTAGTGGTGTTGTGCTTGCGCTTTTTTTAAGTTCGGAACATATTATAAAAAAAGAAAACAACTTTGTACGGCGCTATTTTCCTCATCCAATAGTGAAGACAGCCAATTATGATCTGAAGGTTAATTCGTATTATTTTGCAGGTTTTGACAAGAATAACATCTTTTTAGGTAATTATTCATCACCACTTACTTTTACGGTGCTTGATACGACCTTGTCATCAATGAAGCAAATAAAAATACAACTTGACAAGGCTGATTATAATTTTAAAAATTTACAATTAAAGATCGAAGCACCCAATTTTTATCTTTTTGATGGCACCGTTCCCGTTATTTATAAAGGTAAACTGGGAGATTCTGTAGCGAGACAAATAAGTTATAAAGATGCATATTTCACGCAATTAGTGGTCATAGATTCCACAAAATTTGCACTTCGAACACAAAACAGCAGTAATCGGCACTATGTCTTGGCCACCTTAAATTTGAGGGATACAGAAAAGGTTAAAATTTTCCCCAATATTCTTGAAAAACAACTTGATGGAGTATTTGATGTGGATGGTAGACTCATTAGAAATTCGGGGACTGATGAGTTGATATATCGTTACTCCTATAGAAACCAAATTATAATGTTAAACAATAATTTAGATGTATTACGGAAGCTTAATACCATTGACACAATAAAAGTTGCACAGATTTCCACTACCAAACTGTCAGATGGTAAACATAAAATGAATGCCCCTCCTCTCCAGGTCAATGATCTGATGACAGTTTATAACAAGGTTTTATTTAATCAATCAAATCTGATAGGAAAGCATGAATCAAGAAATTCATGGAATAAGTCGGTTGTTGTTGATATGTACAAAACAGATCAACAAGAATATATTGGAAGCTTTTATATTGACGCTAAGAAAAAGGCGGAAATAACAAATTTGTTGGCCTATGATAAGTTTTTGTTTGTGATTTCAGGTAAGGAAATAATTAAATATCAGTTCCGTAATTCTGTTACTAAACACTATAAATAAGAAAGATATGGGGAAGCCGAAAACCATGTTAGAGTAGGCATAATTATAAACACACAAAATGAAAAAGGTATTAATTCCTGTAACCATTATGGTAATGGGTGCAGGTGCAGCATTTGCTGGCCATTTGGCAAAAAGTTTTGCCCCGGCACAAGGTCATCGCATTGGTGGCATCGGAGAACAGCCTTGTGTTAACGTTTCACAAACTTGTGATACCACTCCTGGGGACGCATGCTTATGGGAAGCAGATGATGCAACGCAGCTTTATGCAGCTGGAGAAACCATGTGTGGGCAAGAACTATTTAAGCCGTAACAAAATGATGAAGGATGCTAAAATGCATCCTTCATTAATTGTTTATCAATCCAATTAATATCTTTTTTGTCTTTCAAAAAATAATCCCACCACTGTAAAACCTTGGTGTGCAGATCTTTTTTTTCCAATGAATTGTTACGAAGGACATGACCTGCCTCAGGGTAAAACAGGGCAATGACAAATTTTTTATTCCTTTTCAGCCCGACATAGAACTCCATTGTTCTTTCCCACGGCACATGTCGGTCTTTTTTTCCTGTCCATAACAACATGGGCCTACTTACTTGATCAACAAAATGAATAGGATTATTTTTTAAATATTTGTCCTTAAAGTCTTTAAACGATCCCATCGCATATACTCCAAAATCCTCGAAGGCCCAATAATGTGGTCCTGCAAAGTGGTAGTTGTAAGAAAAATAAGATTTGATGAGATCACTGTCCCCTGAGCCTGAAACATAGGTAGCGAAACGATCAGAGTGCGTTGCAATATAATCTGTTAGATAACCGCCAAAAGAATGTCCAATAAGACCTATTTTGGTGAAATCAACCGACCTAATATTTTTTATGGCATCCAAAGCGTTATTAACACACTCTAAACCGGATGGGCCTGGCCCATCTTTACCAATCGTCGTGTCGGGAAGAAATACAAAATATCCCCGTTCAATTAATGCCCTAATATCAAAGCCATCGGGATTATTGTATCCTGGTTTCAGAAACATATTGGCTTTGACACTCTGTATTTGATACACGTGGACAACCATAGGATACTTTTTATCGGGATCATAGTTTTTTGGATAATAAAGAACAGCTTTCAAATCTGTACCATCATTTAGCGCATAATTTACTATATCAAGCTTTAAATCTTTGTTACCGTAGCTCTTTAATAAAATTTTTTGTGGTTTTCCCCGTTTTTTCGCCAACAGTCTTGGAGCGAACTGAAAATTTTCCTCCAAAGCATAAAAGTCTGCAAAGTTCCTGCTGTAAGCTATTTCTTCTATTTGATTCTCTGTCGGTTCGAAAACTGTTTGCTGCTTACTATCTTTCCAAGTTAAATAGGAAGTCCTATTGTTTTGTAAATCTTTTATTCTTAAGATCATGGGATCTTTGGCTGCTATAAAATTTATACTATTATGTTGACCACTTGAAGAATTTTTACGGATTGTATTCATTATTTCAACACTTTTATGAGGTGCAATATTCAATTGCGTCAGCTTATGCGTTGAGATATCATATTTCCATAAATCATTGTCACTTTCAAAAAAGGCTGTTCTACCGTTTTCCGCAAAGACTGGGTTTCTCAGGTTATCTTTATCTATAAGCTGCTGACTTACATCATCCATATTTAAAATAGACCATTTTTTATCATGAATGCTTGTTAGTATATAATTTCCATTTGGGGACGAAATAGTTTCGCCGCTGGTTCGGGAAGGGGAAAGCGGTTTTAACGAGCCTAATGGGAGAAATGTATTTCTGTTAATATCATAAAGAAAAGTATCTTCAAGCTGTGGATCTAAAATGATATAATTGTAATTCTTTCTCTCCTGGTAAGCTAGAAAAACATGAGTATTATTTAATGATTCGAAGGTTGAAAATTTGTCCGTGGGTAATTGAAGGAAACGCTGGGTATCAGTATAAAATACACCATATATTTTTCTGATATCACCGCTGATCTTTTTTTCTAAGTTAGGATCGTTACCATACCAAATATCCACCAATTTATTTTCTACTTTATTAACTAAATTCAATGTGATAAAAAATGCTTTACCTTCCTGAATTTCTGTTACCGAAAAATAATCGCTTGCACTTTTTCCAAAGAAAGGGATTTCAAATACTTTGCGATCCTCCAAATTTACAAACGACATTTTTTTTATTCCAATGGAATCCTCTGTTACGTATAGATTCTTTCCAGAGCCGTCTATCTCAACCTTCTTAATCTCGTTTGCTGTTGAATAGAGTGGAGCAGCTGTTCCTGTTGAAAGGGCAAAAATTGAACTTATGCCATTGATTTTTTTATAATAATAAAGCTTTTTCGAGTGTGTTACAGGAAAATCCAATACGTCGTTTATCTGAGATTGCTCTTTACCTTGCGTATTGTATAAACGTAAAACTTTATTGTCGTCCAGAGTAGCAAATTGCTTCAAATCATGGATAGGATAAGTCACCCGAACATTTGTATAAACACTTTTTTGCTTCGTATTCAGATTTAGAAATTCAGCTCTATTGTTACCTGTGACTAAAAACCCTTCTGACTTTAATAAATCTATTCTCCCACCAAGCACAATGGAGTTATCAACGACTTTTCCATTCCGGTTATTAATAACAATAACGCTGTCTTGATTAGTGCTATATCTTTTTCTAAGGACAGTCCAGTTGCCATCATCGGTGACGTTAAGATTAGCATATTCGTAAAATTTTGCCGCCCATGCTTCTAATGTATCCTTCTTTGCTTTTGCTGAAAATGATGCATTTGCAAAAAGAAGCACTATTAACAATATTATATTCTTTAACATTTTAGTATCCTGTATTTTGTGGGTTCATATTTGGATTAAGTGTCAGTTCCTTTTGTGGTAGTGGCCAGAGGTTATGGTAGTTTTTCCAATTCGGCTTTATCCCTATTAAAACATTTAAACGACCTGTCCTTTTAAGATCAAAAAAACGATGTCCGTGTTCTGTGAAGAACTCCCGTCTGCTTTCGAGCAAAATCTCATCTATTATTTCCGACTGCGTGAATTGACCTGCTAAATTTGTTAAGCCAGCTCTTTGTCGTGTAGCATTGACATAAGGTAGAGCTTCATCAATTTTATTTTGGTTGGCCAATGATTCGGCTAACAGCAAATAAGTTTCTTCTAGCCTGAAGATTACTGAATATTCAGTCAGATTGCTTGTTTGATTCTTATATTTTGAAGGTCTGTACCAAGTGTTGGAACCTACGGTTACACTAGAGATCCAATTTAACTTTCTTTTATCCACATTTGAAAATGTACTCATTAAGCTAGGTGTAAGTGCAAAAGTGTTTGGAGCAGAATTAACAAAATAGTATAATTTAGCCTCTTTGGTTGCATCCCCATTATTTTTAGGTTTTAGCTGCCAAATAATATGTTTACCTGAATTTATAAATACCTTGGTGATATCATTTTGAAATGGATACAATGGATGTTGTACAATACTTTTCAGTGAAGCTTCGGCATCATTCCAGCGGTGCTGTAAAAGATATGTTTTGGCAAGCATTAGATCAGCTACTTTTCGATTCGGATATATTCTTTCACTATTCCGATAATCATCTGTAAGCATATTTCTACAATCAATAAGGTCAGTTACCAATTTATTTAATACATCTACAGAAGAGGTTTTACCTAAGCTTTGGTTTACCTGATAATGCGTACTGATCGGGAGTGGTATATCTCCAAAGATTTGTTGTAAATAAAAGAAGAGTATACTACGCACGAGTAATGCTTCTCCTTTAATTCTATTTTTATCGGCAGATGATAAAGACATTGAATTGTCAACGCCCTCAATTATCGCATTTGCCATATACACTTTTTGGTATGCGGCTGTCCAATAGGCATAAATTTTGGGGTTTCCAGCGATAAGTGAATTTGTATAAAGATCAAGTGTTCCGTCTGTATTTGTTGGAGGGTAAAAGTCGAGATCGTCGGTATACGTCCCCATGATACTGCCTGTTAGGTCTCCGGATAAAGGTGAATCATCATAAAGACTTGCATATAATCCAGATAAGGCTGCATTTGCTGTTTGTACATCTTCAAATACTTTGGTTTGATCTATCTGATTATTTGGCATGTCTACCTCAATAAGTTTTTCGCAAGAGATTGACACCGTACAAATCAGCAGAAATATAATAATTGTAATAATTAGCTTTAAATTTTTCATGATATTAAATTTTAGAAGTTGAACTGAAAACCCAGTGAATATGTTCTTAAGGGCGGAAGATAGCCCATGAATAAAAACTCGGGATCAACCCCGAAATACTTTGTCCACGTTATCAAGTTCTGTCCCTGAAAATAGATCTTAGCATTGTTAATACCTGTATTTTCCAAAGGAATGCGGTAGCCGATCTGAAGATTTTTTAATCGGATAAATGAAGCATCAGAAATACTCGCAGTGCTGTTTTGAAATTGGCTGTGAGCGGGACTGGAGCTTGGTCTATAAGGCATATAAAAACCATTTGGATTTTGGGGAGACCATACATTCAAGACTTCAACAGGCTGGTTGGACATTCCCCCAGGAATCGGCATTATACTGTTGTAATTTTTATTTCTTTGATTAACGAATTGAATCAGAAAAGAGAGATCCCAGTTTTTATAGCTAATCGTATTATTCCATCCTCCGAAATACTTTACACCTATTTTCTCAATTACTTGATTGTCCTCCGGTGACGTTATCTTACCATCTTTATTAAAATCAGTGAATTGATATAGTCCCGTCTGTGGATTAATTCCTTCTAATTGGTATACTTTAATTATAGAAATAGGCTGGCCTATTACATACTGATTTGAATAAGTTGACCCCTCCAAGCCGGGAAATGAGATCAGTTTATTTTTAGGAATGCTCAGATTTATACTTGATTCCCAATTAAAATCTTTACCGGAAAAAGGACGGATTGTCAAGTCAAATTCCAGTCCTGTATTCTCAACTTCTGCGTCAAGGTTGGCTAGAACAGTCGGAAATCCTGTAATTGCTGGTAATTGATAGCCAACCAGTTGGTTGGAGGATCTATTTCTATACCATGATGCTGTCAAATTGATTTTGTTTTTTATAAACCCCAGCTCTAAAGCCGTTTCAAGTTTAGTTGTTTTTTCCCAGCTATAATTAGGATTAAACAGCCTGGACGGTAAAAGTCCCGTAGTTGAATTATAAATTAATGAAGAAACAGTATAGGTATTGATATATTGATAATCACCAATATTGTCACTACCAGCAGTTCCAAAACTAGCCCTCAGTTTACCAAAGCTTAACCATTGTGAATCCTTAACGAACTGTTCTTTTGAAAAGATCCATGCTCCACCAACTGCTCCAAAATTTGCAAATTTATTATTTGGCCCAAATCTACTACTACCGTCTCTTCTTCCCGTGATATTAAGAATATAACGATCTTTGTATTTATAATTTATCCTTCCAAAAATTGCTGCATACTTATATTCGGTGTCAATTTGATCAAATATCGTTTTTGTTTGGGCAGCACCTATGTTACTTATGAAGGAATTGCTTTCAAATCCTACACCTTCCATTGCTCCCTGTTTGATAGATTGTTTCTGGAACGTTCCACCAACGAGAAAGTCAATGTTATGATTATCTATTTGAAAGTTGTAGTTTAATTGCGGTTCAACTATAAAAGAGAAAGTGTTTTGATTATTTTTTGAACTCTTAGAATAGGCACTTGACGATCCAACAACCAAAGCTGGATTATACATCGTGTTAGGCTGCAGGGCAATTTCATCAAATGTATTATAATTAAAACCACCATTTAACTTTAATCGGAAGTTTTTAAAAACTTCATATTGTACATTGAGATTGGAAAGAAACTGTTTTGTCTCATTGGAATAGGTGCTATTGTATGCAGCTACTGGGTTCGAAAAAGTATTATTTTCCCAATTGATACTGCCATCCAAATTATATAAGGCTGGAGCATTTGGGGATAAAGTAAAGGATTGTCTTGTCACATCTGCTCTTACTACGTTATTTTTTTGAAAAGATACCATGTTGGATAAATTGAGCTGGAACCTCCTATCAGCAGAATTATGGGAGATATTATTCGTTATATTATTACTTACATACTTAAAATCCCTGCCAAATACAGTTGTTTGCTCATTATGTCCCAAGCTCAAAAGAAACTTAGTGTTATTATTACCGCCATTTAAAGACAGTTGGGTTGAAGAGAAGGATGCCGTGTTTCCAATTAAAGTTTTAGCCCAATCTGTGTACCTATTTCTATCCCAAGTTCCATTGACATCGTATGCAGTCAAGGGATAGTTTATGGTTCCTATGTTCGAATATGCTTGGGTTCTCATCGCATAATACTGTTCGGTATCCATCATCTCTAAGTTTGATAATACTGAACTTAAGCCATAAGAAGTATTGAAATTTAAACCTAATCTTCCTGATTTTCCTTTTTTTGTCGTTATGAGAATTACTCCATTTGCTCCTCTTGAACCGTAAATTGCTGTGGCATCTGCATCTTTTAGTATTTCAATGCTTTCAATATCATTGGGGTTTATACTGTTTAGCGGACTTATTTTTGCTCCTGGCAATATCACTCCCGAATATTTTGATGCGGTCTCATTTGCAATGGGAACACCATCAATAACATAGAGCGGTTGGTTGCCATCCATCTCACTATTGGAGAGATTTCGGAGGCTGTTTCTACCTCGTATCTGAATATCAAAGCCTCCTCCTGGCACACCAGTACCTTGTGTGATATTGACACCTGACATACGACCCTGAATCGTGGAAAGCACGTTTGTCACTGGCTGATTTTCAATATCCTTTGCGGTAACTTTAGCAATACTTCCAGTTCGTTCTTTGTCTTTTACATTGTAGTATCCGGCATTTAGAATAATTTCTTCAATATTGGTTTCTTTAGTAGCAATGGTTTCTTTCTCTTTCGTTGGTCGTAAAGTATCTATTTCTGACCTAATATCCAGATCATTAGATATTGCAGAAGTTTTTGTCTTTTTTTCACGAATGATAACTGAATTATTGTAAATAGATGTCTCTAAGGGAAGGCCTTTGAATAGCTTTCCAAGGCAGTCCAGTACAAGTTCATTCTGGCATTTAACCCGTCGAACTTTGTAATTTTTTAATAATTCCTTTGAATAGGCAAATTGTTGAATTTTATTCTGTTTAAAAAAAAGTTCAATGGCATCATTCGCCGGAAGTTGTTCAGCATCATAATTCACTCTCATTTTAGAGAGATTTTGCTGAGCGTTAACGCTCTGCCAACCGATCAAAAAGAACACGGCGGCTTTGTACAAAATTTTCATATTTTTGTAAAGTATTTTAAATTAATATCTAATCGAAGGTTTTAGTTGAATACGGGACCGGCGGGGCCAACCGTCGGTCATTTCTTTTATTCAACTTGGACGTAGTTTGATCAGGTATCTTCAGTTAACGCTGGCGAATTACCTCGCCAGAGTTTCTTATTCCAATTGAAATGTTTTATCATTATATTTTTTAAGATTTAAGTTTAGCTGGAACGCTAAAGTTTCAATAAATGCTTCTGCAGTAGAGTTCGTAGATGAAATCGTAATTTTTAGATCTTTTTTCTGATCAGAGACGATCAATTTTACATGATATGTTTTCTCTATTATTTCGACTACTTTTTCAAGCGAACATTCATTAAATGAAAGGCTTGGCAAAAGATTAGCTTTGGCACTTTTCATAGATGGTGTAACCGCTGCCACCTGGGTTATGCCCATATTTGAGAATGTTTCATCAGGTTTTAAAATAAATGCTTGATTGGGAGCATCAGATTTGGTTACCGATACTTTTCCTTCATAAAGATCTACCGTGAAAATTTTATCTTTTTGTGAAACCTTAAATACAGTCCCTAAGACTTTTGTCTCGTATCCGTTACCATGCACTATAAAGGGCTGTTCCTTGGATTTACTTACTTTAAAAAGGCCATTTCCATTCAAATAAACATTTCTGGCATTTTTCCACAAAAAATTATCTACAGTAAGCGAGGAACCGCGGAATAGCGTGATTTCGGATTTATCTGAAAGTACAATTTGCAGATTATTATTTCCGGCATTATAAGTCACGGGCCTAAAAAATAAAAACCCACCGATTCCCAAGAAGAAAACCGTTACCGCTAATGCACTACTAAACAGTAGTAAATTTCTCTTTTTTCTTTTACGGTCATATGTTCTGGTAGCAGTAAAAATGTTATTCCAGATTTCATCTTCTTCATTTTTTGTAAAATCCTGAAAAGGTTTTTCCTTATCGTCCATGAATTGGTTCTTTCTTATATATTCGCGAGAACCAAAAAAAAGGACAGTAAAAAAGGTGTTTTTTAACTTAGTTTAACGGACTTTAACTGTTTTTATGATTAAATGTGCGGTTTTTTATAAATACCAAGGATTGTTGTATGTGGTATTTTACAGTTCTTTTGGGAATATTCAGCTCCGCGGCAATATTTTCCTGTGTGATTCCTTCCAGCTTATTCATTCTGAATATTTTTTGTCGTATTGGAGGGATAAGACCATCAATAGCAATTTCTAGATTTAAAAGTCGCTGTTCCTTTATTTCATAATCAGGAGAATCAGATTCGATTAAGCTTAAGTCTTCATCCACCGCGGAATGTTTTAATCGCTGAACATTCTTTCTGTAAAACTCAGCTATTTTCTGCTTGCAAACATTAACGACTATAGCTTCGACATCTTTAGTATTCAATCTGGATCTGTAAATCCACAATTGGATATGGACATTCTGAAATACATCCTTTATATCATCTCTTTCTTTTATTTTTTTAGAAATTATTGAGAGTAATAGAGGTTGAAATTTTTGAAGATGATTTCTAAATGATTGCTCTTCGGGAGTAATATGTCGGTTGGATGACAACATGATCGAACAACAAATTTAATAATTTTTTAATATCCACTCAAATATTATTAAACAAATTTCAATATTAGATAGCTTACACACCATAAAAACGGCAAAATCGATAATTAATTTATAAATAGCTTACCAAAAAATCCTTTATTTAATTTATTAGATAAAATATTAATATCTTAGCAGTCGGAATATTTAATAGAATATAACGATATAAAAAACCAGACACAAATTCATCGTAACCGTATTTGTGTTGGTCGGGGCCGATAAGAACGGGAGGATATGACGGGAGGCGTCATCGTGGAAAAATTTTCACCATGCCCACCTGACTTCACTAAAAGCAGTCTTCGTTTACCTGTTTACCCATTTCTCTATATTTAAAAATTAAAATTTTGCCTATGATCAATTTTAAAAAATCTAATTTTTTTTTAATTTCCTTCGTTTATTTGTTGTTCCAGGCTACGTTCCTGTATAGCCAAGATGTAGTAAACGGAAACCAAGGATTTTTAGAACAACAAAAGTACCTGTCTACAATCCCCTATAAAGACGTAAAAGGAAAAATAATCGTTGAAGTCCTTATCAACAATACGAACAGGAAGTTTATTTTAGATACGGGGGCTACTACCACAATATCTGAATCGTTGTTTAAAGAATTGAATCCAAAGCTGTTGGGTAAGGTTGAAGTAGCTGACCAGTCGGGGCTAAAAGATAGCCTGAACATCATTTCCTTGACTGAATTAAAACTAAAAGATCTTGTTTTTAAGGATATTCCCGCTATGGTCATTTCAAAAAATCCAATCTTTGAATGTTTTGGTGTTGATGGTTTTATTGGCAGCAATCTACTCCGTAACTCCATCATACAATTCAACTCCAAAGACAAAACGATCACATTAACAGATGATCCGAAAACATTGAATTTAAAAAGGAAAAACTCAAACGACATGGAACTGAGTGCCATTCAGAGCAACCCATTTGTCTGGATCAAGCTTAGAAAAGGAAAATCCTTTGCTAACGAGAAAATTTTGTTTGATACGGGAGATGATGGATTGTACATGTTGTCTATTGATGCCTATAAACAAATTTCAGTACAGCTGGATATTTTTCAAAAACTGGCAGAAAGTGAAGGATCTTATTCAATGGGATTGCACGGAACAGCTGATACATCACAGAATTACATTGTTAATATTCCAGAACTGGAAGTAAATAATTTGAAATTACATAATGTGACGGCAAAAACAACATATGCCAATACCTCAAGATTTGGCTCTGAGATCCTGAATTATGGGAAGGTAACGTTGGATTATAAAAACAAAAAGTTCTATATCGAACCTTTGGGAAATCTTTACGAAGTGGAGGTAGAAAAAAGAATATGGGCAGTTGATCCCATTGTTGAAAATGAGAAACTAGTAGTTGGTATTATTTGGGATAAAACGGTGAAAGACAAAATAAATCTTGGCGATCAGATCTTAAAATTTGATGATATTGATTTTCAAAATTTAGATTTTTGCGAAATATTTAGATCTAGCAATAAAGTAAATAAAAAATCAGCAGTTCTTCACTTGAAAGATGTTAAAACTGGAAAACTAAAAACTGTTGAAATAAACAAGATGTAATGTATCGTTAAAGGCTCGTCCTCTTATCTACGCACTTACATTTTCGCTCATAGCCCAGGGTCTGTTCACAATTATTACAGGCCCTTGCGTGTGACATAACATGTTAATAAACGGAAAGAGTCAAACTCATTATAATGGATTATTATTTAAGAGAAAAGAAGTATAGTAATAAACTCGTGTACTATAACGATATTTGAAATTCTTACTGCACCTTTTTGTGTTTCCCCGAAGATGGACGCTAAGAAGTCCTTTTTTTTGAATGATCTAAATCAATTTTGGGTAGTATAGCTGTAAAAACTGGCCAAGGATCTACCATTCCATTACTCGGCGAATAGTCAGATTTGTGTATATGTTGAGTTAGTTTACACATCGCTTTCAAAAAACGAATTCTTTAAAGAATTTAAAATTACTTAACTTTACGTAACCAATAGCCCATACCCTTATGAAGTCCTACAATCTGATCGATGAAAGGGAGCTGCTGTTAAGACTGCGGGATGGGGATCGAACAGCTTTCGCTGAACTCTATGACAGGTACAAAGTTATGGTTACTCGCCAGCTATTTGCAATATTGAAAATAGATTCCCTTGTTGAAGATGCCCTTCAGGAACTGTTTTTCAGGGTATGGGAAAAGAGAAAGTACATCGATGCTGAAAAACCGATAGGTAATTATCTTTTCCGAATTGCAGCGAATCTTTCCTATGATCATTTCCGAAGAGAGGCCAGGCAGCATCAGTTGGAATCCTCAAAAGAGGCTATCTTATCCCTTACAGCGCAGCACAATTATAAAAAAGAATTGGACGAGGCACTCTACAGGCTCATTGACCAGCTTCCCGCACAGCGAAAAAAGGTATTCCTATTATGCAAATTCGAGAATAAGAGCTATGAAGAAGCCAGTAAGCTGCTTGGTATCTCTACCCATGCCGTCAAAGATCACATAATAAAGGCCAATAAATTTCTCAAAAACAACAGTCACAAGATTGCTCATTTTGCCGGATACTGCATAGCAGTTCAGCTGTTAGAAAATTTCTTGTAATTTTTTTTGGATTAAGAGCTACCCGAATTGTTGCGCCACGCGTATTATATAAAAACGTATCGTGGAGAGAGAAAAGCATATCAGACAATTATTGGAAAAATATATCCATGACTCCTTATCTCCCGAAGAACATAGGGAACTTTTGGAATATTTTGGAAAGCAGGAACATGAGCAGGTTTCTAAACAGCTCTTATATGAGAGCTTTATATCTGACAAAATAAAACAGTCTGCCAGCGACTTTCAGATGCGCGAAGTGATGGATAAAGCATATGAGCGCATCGAGCATCGTATGGGTAAGCCAAGACATTCGCTCCTTAGAAGAATCCTTCCTTATGCAGCAGCTGTTATGGCTATAATTGCAGTATCTATATACATCTATGAAAGGAATCACATCCCTGTTCAACCGAAATTGGCGTCAGCATATGGTGATGAAATTTTACCGGGCACTAACCGTGCAACATTGATATTGGATGGTGGGAAATCACTCACATTAAGTGAGACTAAAGCTGGTATAAAAATTAGCGGAGACGGCATTTTTTACAATGATGGTACCACAGTTACGGAGAAACAATCCCTAAACTACGCCACACTGATCACCCCCAGGAAAGGACAATATCAAATTACCTTACCCGATGGCACTAGGGTCTGGCTTAATGCAGAATCATCACTGCGTTATCCCATTGTTTTTAAGGGTGCTGAACGTATGGTAGAACTGAAAGGTGAAGGTTATTTTGAAGTTGCCCATGATACCAGTCATCCCTTTATTGTTCAGAGTAATAATCAACGTGTAAAAGTACTTGGCACGACCTTCAATATCAATACGTATCCCAATGAACCGCATAGTGTCACGACGCTGATAAGCGGGCGCATTGAACTGGAAAATGGCTCAAAGGAAACCCGAAAAATATTGGCTGCGGGTGAGCAGGCAGTTTTACGTAATAACACTTTCCTGACCAGTAGAGTTGATACTGAGGCATTCGCAGCGTGGAAACACGGAAAATTCAGGTTTAAAGGTGCTTCGATTGATGAAGTCCTAAGACAACTGGAACGCTGGTATGACATTGACGTAGATTATACAGGTATTCCTGATAATATAAAAATATCTGCGTCTATAAAGCGTGATAAAAAACTGTCAAGCGTACTCAGTGCGCTTGAAGAGATAAGCGGTGTTAAATTCAAAATTGAGGGAAGGAGGCTCTTGCTTATGGACTAAAAATCTTGTTTCATATGTTTAGTGCCCATTAAAGCATAAAACCGGGGTGTTCCAGCACCCCGGATACATGTATTGATTCGCAACAAACAGAATTATCTAACCCTTAATTACAAATGTATGAATTATCACCTTGTTTCCAAGGAGAGAATACCTGCTTTCGGCAGAGCTTTGTTCTCCTTTGAAAAATACCGGGGAAAATACCTGCTCAGTATGAAATCCATCCTGATGACGCTGCTATTATTTTCCATACAGATTTCTTTAAAAGTTTCGGCGCAGTCGCTGACCCTTTCTGTAAAACAGGCATCTATGGAAAAAGTGCTGGAAAAAATTTCCAGGCGGACCAAATATGACTTCTCCTATAATGATCAGGCTTTACGTATGGCAAAGCCTGTTACCCTCACTTTACGTAATGCTTCATTTCAGACAGCTCTTAAGCTGCTGTTTGAGGGCCAGCCGCTGGATTATAAAATAACGGATGGTATTATTGTTATTACCCAGAAGAAGAAAAAAGAAAAATATACACCTGCTACAAAATCGGATCAAACCACCATTACCGGAAAAGTTACCGATGAAAATGGGGAGCCTATAGCAGGGGCAACAATAAGGGTTAAGGATACTGACCTCCTTGTCGTTTGCGACAACAAGGGCAGGTTCAGCCTCCCTCCGATTTCTCCGGAAAATATCCTACATATTGCCTTTGTTGGATTTATCCCTATTGAAGTTGCAGCAAACCCTACGGTTACGGCGATTCTGCATAGAAGTGAGTCTGTACTGGACGAGGCTGTTGTAATTGGTTATGGGACAACTACCAGACGGCTGAATACAGGAAATATAGCCCGGATCTCTGGTGAGGACATCCGTAATCAGCCTGTTTCAAATCCACTAGCTGCTTTATCAGGAAGAATCCCCGGTATGATTGTATCTCAAAGCAGTGGTATTCCGGGATCAAAAGTTAATATTGAAGTACAGGGCAGAAATAATCTAAGTGCCTCAATGAAAGCTGAGCCCTTATATATTATCGACGGGGTTCCGTTTGCTCCGGGAAATGAAGCCACAAATAGATTAGGTGCTACACAATTGAGCCCTTTTGCCCTGATCAATCCGTCAGACATTGCCAGCATAGAAGTCCTAAAAGATGGTGATGCAACGGCCATTTATGGCTCCAGAGGTGCATACGGTGTAATATTGATAACGACAAAAAAGGGCATTGTGGGAACAACGACGGTCAATGCTTCAGTGAATATGGGATTGAATAAAGTTACCCGTCTTATCGACCTCCTGAATACCCAGCAGTACATTGAGATGAGGAAAGAGGCATTTTCAAATGATGGCGTAACTCCTGACCAATTTAATGCTCCTGATCTTCTGAATTATGACCAGAATCGATATACTGATTGGCAGAAGGAGCTCATTGGCAATAGTTCCCAATCGACCGATGCACAACTTTCTTTTACAGGCGGAAATGTCAACACGCAATTTTTGGTAAGTGGAGGCTATTTAAAGGAAAATCTAGTGTTCAAAAACACAAAACCATACAGCCGGGGCTCTACCCACTTTACACTTAACCATACCTCAGAAAATAAAAAACTAACATTAGCATTAACGGGTTCATATGCAGCAAACACCAATAATACCAATAGTTCGGATCTTACCAATTTAGCAATGGTACTCCCTCCCAACTATCCTGATCCGATTGCGGAAGATGGGAGTCTCGTCTGGGAATATAAGGGAGAACCCCTGTATTATGGAAACCCCTTTGCTTATACAAAGGAAAAATTTTCCAGCAAGATGAATAATCTCAATGTCAATATGACACTGGGCTATGTTTTTTTCAAAGGGTTTACCTCAAAGATAAGTATGGGCTTTAACAGAGTAGATACAGAAACAAAACTTCTTGTTCCCAGTCAGGCACAAGATCCCCGTTATGCTCCGGCCCCGTGGATGCAGACCTCTGATCTGAAAAATAAAAGCTGGATCATTGAGCCACAGCTCAATTATACAACGGCTTTATTGGGGGGTACTTTACAGGCGCTATTGGGGTCAACATTTCAGCATGCCCAGGACAATGGACAGGAGATTTATGCTTATGGGTTTTCATCCGATGAATTGCTTGGCTCTTTGGCAGCAGCCACCACCAATACAATAAGCAGTAACTTTTCAGAATATAGATACACGGCCTTATTTTCAAGATTAAATTATACCCTTAAAAATCGCTATATAATTAATATATCGGGAAGACGGGATGGGTCAAGCCGATTTGGCCCGGGAAAACAGTTCGGAAATTTTGGTGCTCTCGGAGCAGCATGGATCTTTTCAGAAGAAAATTTTCTCAAAGACAAGCTAGCTTTTTTAAGTTTCGGTAAATTAAGGGCAAGTTATGGGATTACGGGCAGTGATAAAATCGGAAACTATCAATATCTGGAAACCTGGCAAAGCGTCGTTAATCCTTATCAATCCATAAAGGGGCTGTATCCTACAAGGCTTGCAAATCCTGATTTCAGGTGGGAATCCAACAAAAAGTTTTCTTTGGGAATAGAAACGGGATTTATAGAAGACAGATTATTGATCGCCGCCTCGTACTACAACAACCGGAGCAGTAATCAGCTGATCTCAACGCCGTTGCCCTATATAACAGGATTTCCTTCAATCATAGAAAATTTCCCGGCCACTATACAGAATACAGGATGGGAAATTGTTGTCAATACTGAAAATATTAAAAGAACAGATTTTTCATGGTCTACATCCTTCAATATAACTTTTCCTAAAAATAAGCTTTTACGGTTTCCTGGTCTTGAATCGTCCAACTTCGCCAATACCTACCTTATTGGAAAGCCCCTGAACCTGATCTACGCTTATCAGTATGAAGGGGTAAATCCAGAAACCGGACTATTTTCATTTTCCGACCAGAATGCTGATGGCACTCTTGATGGTGCAGACAGGATATATCAGGGTAGCTTAGATCCCAAATTTTATGGCGGTTTTCAAAACACCATAAGTTACAAAGGTGTAAAGGCTGACATTTTCTTTGAATTCCGTAAACAAACAGGCATCAACTACCTGAACTCAATTTACACAGGTGAAAGTCTGCCGGGATATATGACCAACTTTCCGACGTTGGTCATGGATCGCTGGAGAGATCCGGGAGAGATCACAGCCATACAAAAATTTACGGCTACCGAAGGTTCCCCTGCTAGTGAAATGTCCGACATACTATCCAACCGGACACAAAATGGCGCTATGTTTTCTGATGCTTCCTTTATGCGGTTAAAAAACCTTTCCCTCGCGTACACACTGCCAAAACGGATTATCTCAAGAGCGGGAATCAAAGGACTGACAGTTTTTGCACGGGGACAAAATTTATTCACTCTGACCTCCTTTAAGGGTTCTGATCCTGAAGTTCAGAACTTAAGGGTTCTACCACCTTTAAGGACATATGTTTTAGGTTTACAGCTCACTCTCTAATCTATCATCCGATGAAATTTATTTTTACTTTAACCAAGTACAGCACATGGATAGCAATATTTCTATTGTGCTCCTGTGAAAGTTTTCTGGAGATCGATGCTCCCGTTGATGAGACGGTTTCCGAAACGGTGTTCGATTCAAAGAAAACGATCGAATCTTCGGTTGTCGGGTTGTATAGCCAGATGACTTCGAGCAACAATTATGCAATGAACGGGTTTCTTTCTGTGTATTCGGGGCTCAGTGCAGATGAATTACAAAACACATCCGTCACTGCAAATATAGAGCAGTTCAGAACCAATGAATTGCTTAGTACAAACACTCTTCTCCTAAATAATTTATGGAGATCATATTATGCATATATCTACCATTCTAATGCTGTTCTGGAAGGCTTACAAGCAACAAAAGTGATCACAGAAGAAGAGAAACAGCCATTTATGGGTGAAATGCATCTTGTCCGTGCAACATCGTATTTCTATCTGATCAACCTATTTGGGGATGTACCGCTTATCCTGTCCACAGATTACGAATCAAACAGACGTTTATCAAGAACTGAAACTACTAAGGTATACGAGCAGATAATAAATGATCTTTTACTGGCCGAAAAGTATCTCCCCGCAGAGTACCCATCCTCAGACAGAATCAGGCCGACCCTGTTTGCGGCGAAAACACTGCTGGCACGTGTCTATCTGTTCACCGGACAGTACAATTATGCCAAATCAAAAGCTGATGAAGTGATTGGTAGTGGCCGCTACGAACTTGAAAAACAACTTGATGCTGTGTTTGTCCCTTCGAGTAAAGAAGCAATCTGGCAGCTTTATCCTACCAATACTTCCTACAATTCCTCAGAAGGGTTTGCTTTTATTCCATCCAGTGCAACAGCCAGACCTGCCTACATGCTTACGGAAACTTTACTTCAAGCCTTTGAAAATAATGATGGAAGAAAGGCCAATTGGAGCAGTATGCGAAAGATCGGAAACATCTCCTATACCTTCCCATTCAAGTATAAGATAAGAAGCGGTATTGAGAAAACAGAATATAATACAGTATTGCGGCTTGCTGAATTATATCTGATCCGGGCAGAAGCCAATGCACAGGCTGGAAATATTCAGGAGGCCGTAAAAGACATTAACGCGATCAGAATCCGGGCAGGTTTAGAAAATTTGGCCCAAAACCTTTCGAAAGAACAATGCCTTTCTGCGGTGATGAAGGAAAAAAGGATTGAATTTTTTGCTGAATGGGGACACCGATGGCTCGATCTGAAGCGCACGGCTTCTGCTAATGCAATAATAGGTGGCTTAAAAGAGTCATGGCAGCACGCCGATGCACTATATCCGATCCCTGAAACTGAAATTGCAAAAAATCCTTCTTTAATTCAAAATCCTAATTATTAGAAATATGAAAAATTATATATTATGTATCCTATTGGCTTGTATTACAGTCATAGGCTATTCTCAAAATACTAAAAAGGTATTCAATCTAAACGATACCATGCCTTTCACCAGCTATGATATTATTCAAAATAATGCCAATAAAACACTGACATTGCCAGTAAAAAACAAAAAACTGACCTTATTGTATATTCTTAATACAAGTTGTATTCCATGTATTAAGAAAATCCCAACTTTGGAAAGATACCAGAAAAAATATGAAAAGGATATTCAAATCGTCCTTGTTTTTACTGATAGCTTAAAGAAGATAAACAAAGTAAAGGAAAGAGTGGAATTTCTCCGCAAAACGTTCCTTCCCATACTTCCTGCTGAAACTGGACTAGACAAACGTTTTTCCTATAAAGCATACGGATCAACTGCATGGATTGATAACGATGGAAATATAAAGTATTTTACAGGTAGTAGCGACTTTACTGACGAAAATGTCAAAAAATTTTTAGATAAGGTTAGGCTACCATTTGTTTTAGTGAAAAAACATCACATTGATATAAATAAAAATATGGCAGAAAATATGAAGGTAGACAATGGAAACAAGGAATTGTTTAGTTTTCATTTGTTTCGTATAGCACCTGCCTTTGATACTAAACCAAGTACGACCTCGTCAGAAGAGCCGGAACCTACCGAAAGGATCACACGATTGTACAGTTATAATACGGATCTACGGACTATTGGTAAACAGCTGTTAAATAAAAGATATATACATGATAGTAGGGTCATTTTTGAAGTAACCCATAAAGAAAAATTGGTTCCGAATTATCCGCAAAAAGGAGAAAACAGATTTGCCTTTGATTTTACTTTCCCCCCAATGATAATAAGGTCTGCAAGAGAAATACTAAAACAACAGATTGAATCTCTTCTTAATATTGAGTTTAAAGATACAGTTCAAAATATAGATTGCTATGTTCTACGTCGGTTTAAGAACGTTGATATTTCTCAAAAACACTCATATACTAAGGCTGACGTCCCCTACGAGCAGCTTAAAATGGATAATGTTTTCAATAAAATGGATTCAAACGAGATATTGCATCTTCAAAGCTATGAGTGGTTTTCAATTATTGATGATCTAAATTTTGGAAGCTTTAGTCGAAAATTTAAGTATTTTATTGTCGATGAAACAGGGATACAGCGTGATCTTAAAGTAGATTTTTCGATCCTTTTACGAGCGGATAATATAGATTTGGTCAATCAATCCATTGCCAAATATGGTGTAAAACTGGAAAAAGCTATTAGACCACTTGGTGTGGTATCAATCAGTGATAAATAAGAGAGGAGGCATTGCCTCCTCCATTATTTAAAGCTGGCCTAATGTTTCCATAGGATTACCAACTTCCGATGGTTTAACCCCTAGAGAAGGGTTGGCAGGATTAATTAATTGCGATGAAGAGTATCCTCTTTCGCATCCCTCTAAGTCCCTCTCGCAATCGGGGCTAGCTACCTCTTCATTTGCTACAGTGTTTGATCTGATAAATGTAGGGTTAGATCCACCGGGTTCAAACCAATGTAATGTAGCCTGTTTTGAAATTTCAGATTTATTGTCTTTGTTTGCTGAAAATGCAAATGCTGTAAATGTGCCGCCAGCGATTAATAGCGCTACAACGGCTGTTTTAATTGTTTTCATTTTAATGATTTTTTGGTTAATAATTAGGCATTGGATATGCCCTAAGCGGATAGAAAAAGGCACAGACAATATTTTGTCGATGGGTTACTGTTTCAGTCCAAAAGATTAAAATTTACTTGTTACACCCGCAGGGATGCCTTGCCGCAGCTGAATGCTGTTTTACAACTGTGTGGGTTTAAAATCAACTATTTCGGATGCTCAAGTAGATGTCTTCAATATTGTTATACTTAGTCCGAAATAGTTGAAACACCAAATCATGAAAAATTTAAGTTGTTATCAAATATATAATCAAACGGCACAATTTCCAACGAGGTGTTGTGCTAATTCATGAATTAGCACCGTGTAGTATCTGCCTTTTTCATTTCTATCAAAGACTTTTTCGTAAAAATGGAAAAAAATAAAATAACAACCGATAACATTATTTTTTTACAAATATACTTGTGCTAATTCACCTCGGACAGGTATTAATTCGCTCGGATACGCCCCAATTTCGTGAGATGACTAGATGTTTTTTTTATGCTGAAAATATATTTTGATTCAAATCTATTAAGATTAGTGATTTGTATCAAAATATTGATGCGCAAATTGTTCAATTTGGGCATCAATATTTTCCTGCAAAAAGTTATTAGACCACTTAGTGTGGTATTTATCAGAGATAAATAAAGAGAGGAGGCATTTGCCTCCTCCATTATTTAAGGCTGGCCTAATGTTTCCATAGGGTTACCAACTTCCGATGGTTTAACGCCAAGAGAAGGATTGGCAGGGTTGTTCAGTTGTGAAGAGGAATATCCTCTTTCACATCCAGTGTTATCCTGTTCGCATCCACTTGCTGTTTCTTCGTTAGGTATTGTATTTGACCTGATAAAGGAAGGGTTCGAGCCGCTAGGCTGATACCAATGTAATGTGGTCTGTTTTGAAATTTCTGATTTATTGTCTTTGTTTGCTGAAAACGCAAACGCTGTAAATGCGCCGCCTGCAATTAATATGGTTGCTACGACTGTTTTTAGTGATTTCATTTTGTTAATTTTAAAATTTAAGAAAAAGACAGTCATTCTGTCTAAAAAAAAGGAAAGAAAAAGGCACAGATATAAAGTTCTATGGGTTACTTTTTCTATTCTGAATGGTTAAAGTTTTTTTATACACCTTTAAAGGATGCTGGGTTAAAAGTAGTCGCTGGCTTTTCAGCTCCCATATTTTAACTCCGCTATTTCGGTAACCGCTGGACCTGACGATATTAATAATTGTTAAACCGAAATAGTTAAGCACCAATATCATGAAAAATTAAAGTCATATTAATTTAGGTTTAGGATGTATACGTGCAAACGCTCTGTCATCCTAACCTTAAATTGATAATATTCAGTAAATATATTTTACACTTACAAATAAATGCTCATCATGAATTCAATGAGAAATTGTCATCGTTGAGATAGTTAGTTTGATTCTCATGGTTTTGTTTTTGTTGGTTTGAAATTCCAGGACTATTGAGAAATTGTCTTCAACCTAAATGTATGATGAACAATGCGTGCAAAGCAATACCGCATATGGTCAGATGTCATGAAACCTACAACATTTGTATGCGAAACCTACAAAAATATGTCATGAAACCAGCAATATTTGTCATGGGAAATATCAAAAACGTATGCTTTTTTCGGAAATTATTACGTATTCTGATCACATTTTTTGAAATCTGTCGCGGAAAACTGAGATATACTCCTTTGTAATGTTGAAATTTGCTTCCTTGCATTTACTTGCTATCGTAGCATATGGAGGTTTCAGTAGAATGAGAAAGCTATCCCTCTTTTCCCCGGTGGTATATCCTCGAACAGTATTGCAGTTTATCAGTACTGACCTGTTGATCCGGCAAAAGTCCGCTTCTTTATACTTTTCTTCCAGTTCACTGATCGTCTGAGGAATTATATATTCATTCCCATGAATCGTGAGCGCCTTAACATATCTACCTGACCTAAAGAAAATAATGATGTCAGCGTTGACATTAAATTGTGCATATTTTCCGTTATAATGTACCGTGAGGATGGACTCTGTTGCTATGTTTACTTTTGATCCGGTCATTGGTGACAAATCTATATCTTTTATGTTTACAATCTGCCTGACGACCAATTGCAAGCCGAGGCTGCATCCATTCGCCTTGATTTTAAACACTGGATGGCTAGTTAATTTAACCTATCTTCCATTCAAGATATCTTCCTGACCAATATCGAAGAAAGAACGGCACAGTATTACGGAGACCAATGTTCATTCTGCTTTATCAATCGTTTGCCGATCATTCTTGACTATCCCGATCCGCCCAGTACACCCGGATATGCGAAATGGATAGAATCCATAAGTACAATAAACGCTTCAACAGATGGGAGCAATAATGATATGGCAACAGGCGAACTAACATTTAAAATCAGCTATAGATAGTAATTTACTCCCCCTCATGGTAACTAGGTTTAAAATGGCAATTCATAAATATTCAATTTTCGGGCGGCCAATTAGAGGCATGAGATCTTTATGGGAAATTCCCCATAAAAAATATGGGGTTTTTACGGAGTGGACACTTTTTATGAAAAGACGTAATTTTATCCATAAGAAAACTTTTGAAAGAAAATCTTTGGAAAAACATCTTTAATGAAAACATTCAACATATAACAGTTTTCATATCGAAAAAATGGATGTAGTGTGCCAGATGACTATCAAAAAGGTCATGTGGCATTTATTGTTTAAGAATAGTTTATGGTTTCCCATAAAGAAGTGAATACTGTATTTTATAAATTAGCAGATAGCCGATCGTAAAACTACGACAATTTATGAATTAGCATCTAATTCATTTGTATGTGAAATTTATACGTAATATATTGCATGAACCAAATCGATAAAAAAAATTATGAAAAAAAGTCAATTTCACTCTTATGAAGGAGTACACCTTAGTACTTAAGAGATAAATTTCTTTCCCGAAGAAATTTTAATAGTACCTATCTCAAAACAGAAAACCGATAGTCTTGCCAAGAGACCAGTAAGCTATTATTCTGTTCCCTGCGTCAGTTGGTCTCAACTATGCCAATATAATCAACACAATCGAAAAAAATTATGTCATGTTTCAAGAAGACAAGAATCTACCCAAGCAGGGTGTAGATTTAGGGAAACCGGATTTAAAACATCAAATCCAAGGGAAATCACCTATTCAAAATGCGACAAACGCTGTTTCGCAATTCCAAGACGTTGTCAATACGGGAAAACAATTCATGAACCAGCCCTTACTACCAAATGAACCGATGATTATTCAGGAGAAAGTATGGACAAAACAACCCACTTCCAAGATATTTAATGCGGATGAAATTCTTACAAATGAAATTGCAGGAATCAACAGAGTAGTACGACTCGATATTCATGTCGAGGGGAAACCAATTAAGTTCTTCAAACACTTTAAACTTTCACAGAGTACAGTAAAGCATCATGAATTCGATCTTACACTTGCTCATGATGCCTTAGGCGATGCAGAAAATCATAATCTGGAAGAATCACAGAATTTTTTAGGAAAAAGAATTACTGTTGTCTTTAAGTATAAAGATGTAGATGGCGGACCAGAACGAAACTTTGTAGGTGTAATTACCGAAGTTGGCTTTAGTCAGGAAAAGGGAAGTCTTGGCAATCTCGTATTATCAGGCTATAGTCCAACAATACTATTGGATGCGGCACCACATATCCAGAGTTTTGGCGGAGCACAGCCCATGAGCTTGAACAACATCGCTGCTGAAGTGATCAAAGAGGGATTGGGACAAGGAAAATTTGATTTTCGGGTTGATGCTAGACAAGGTAATGTGTCATACAGTTCTCAATATGAAGAAACCCATTATAACTATTTGGCACGAATTGCAGAAGCCTATGGGGAACAGTTCTTTTATGATGGCGAAGTGCTGCATTTTGGTCAGCTTCCACCGCCGGAAAAACCTATAAAGCTTTCCTATGGAAGTAACTTGACAGACGTAAAGATCAAGATGAAAGCGCAGCATGTTAATCCATCTTTTTACGGGTATAATAGCAGTAAAAATGAAAAATTTAAAGGGGGAAATTCAAAAATCACACATACCTCTGACATCGCAAAACGTGCTTATGAAATTTCGGAAAAAACATTTCAGACTCCATCATTAAGGGTTGCCCCTATTAAGGCATCATCTTTTATGGATATTGACGCCTCTCAAAAAGGTACCGCTGGAAGTAAGGCTTCGGAAGTATTTATTACCTCCGGGAACACCACGGTTCCTTTTCTTTATCCCGGTTGTATTGCGGATATCGAAATGAGAAAGCCTAACAGTAGCGAAACCTCCTACTTTACAAAATTGATGCTGATCGAAGTCACTCATGAGGTTGATGCGAGAGGCTATTATGACGGATCTTTTCAAGCAATAGCTTCCGATACTGGGTACATACCTAGACCAGAATTCACTATTCCTGTTGCAGAACCACAATTTGGAAAGGTTGTTTCCAATACCGACCCTCAGAATCAGGGAAGAGTACAGGTTCAGCTCGACTGGCAAAGTGGACAGGACAGTACGGAATTCATACGTGTGATGTCACCAGATGCCGGAAGCAGTGACAAGGTTGGGAAAAATCGCGGATTTATGTCTGTTCCGGAAGTAGGTGATCAAGTTATTGTAAACTTTGTTCATTTGCATCCCGACCGGCCATTTGTTATGGGGGGAATGTATCACGGTGGAATAGGATCTGGAGGAGGCGAGGGAAACAACATAATGTCATTTAGTGGTCGTAGCGGTGCAGAGCTTAAATATGATAATGGTACAGGGTCTATGAATCTAAAAGATCAGGGTGGGGCTAATATGCATTTTGATGGTGGTGGAAATGCGACCACAAATGCGAATACAAATCATACAGTAAATGCTGGAAATACGAATGTTATCAATGTCGGTGGTAAAGAAGGTGGTGGTGTCAATTCCATGTTTAAAATGGATGCTGAAGGCAATATCACATTGAATTGTGATAAATCAATTACACTCAAAACAGGAGGCAGTACATTGACCCTAAATACAGATGGAACAATACTTATCGGCGGGAAACTTATTGGTATTTCGGGTGAGAACGGTATCGGTCTGGGAAGTACAAAGGGTATAGATATTTCTTCACCTGCGAACCATCTGGGCGGCGGACAGACAAAAATTGATGGAGGTGACGCATTTATAAATTAAGAGGTATGAAGAATCAGATTAGCATTACTGAAACGTTTTCAGAACAGTATACATTATTTATAGATGCAGATATAAAAGGGGTTAATGTTGATATGAGATCCCGTTCTCAGATGCGATGGAACTTGAATGTTATTAATGTTCAGGATGATGTGATTGAGATCAAGCTTTATCTATTGGATCATATTCTGCTGGAGACTAATAATCCATTGATCAAAGAGATAGCCCAACTAACCCAGGCTATGTCAAGAATGTATAATGAACTTCATCTGACGGTAGATTTAGAGGGGAAAATTAGAGATATACTCAATAGGGAGATCATTCTTTCAAAATGGAAGCAGACAAGAGCAGAGATGGAAAAAATTGCCGAGAGCAACCCCGAAATGAAAAACGTCATTGTACTGAACGATGATATATTCAATAATAAATCAAAATTAATCCAGGTCATACAGATTAGTGAATTCTTCCTGATGTATTTCAATAAAGTTTATGGACGAACTGTAGCTGCTTCTTTTAAAGAAACGTCGCCGAATTTCTTTAATACAGCCAACGTAAATTGGGGGTATAAGATTAAAAATCTTGATAATCCTCTGCTGACTTCCAATGAAACTATCATAGAACTAACGGGAGAACCTGCTACAGGCTTGGGAGGCATTGGATTTTATAATCGAGCGTATGGGCAGTTTGCAAACCTAATTGATATAAGTAAACTGGATACCTCATTATCTGAAAAAGGAATTTACAGGTTTGATAAGGAATCTGGCCGTCTTATCGAAGCTTCATTGGACCGGGTGGAGATTGCCGATCCAGAGAAACTTTATAATAAAATGCGATATACATTTTACAGTGATGAAATCGTGAAGTTCAAAATGCTCCAAAATGAAGGAACTATCAGCATATAATGAAAATGAAGATACATTCAGTACCATAAAGAGGATCGCTTTATGGCATTATACCTTAGGTATAGGTTTCAGCTCATCAAAAAAAGATAATTCTAAGACTGTCACATTTATTGTTGAAAAGAAATATTCAGTAGGCGATATAAATCACCTGAAAAGAAAAGGCTATGCTTTACAGCATATAGTATGCGGGAAAAATAATAGAATAAGCGTACATAAAAGGACCCAAATTTTAAAAGGAACGTAAAAAAGCGCAAGAATCAATGGGAAATAAAATTATTACCGAGAAGGACTTTTGGAAATGTTCTAGCGGTGCAGCGTTTGCCCAATTGCAAGGAACCCGTACAAGCAATAAAAAAAGCACCGGTGAAGTTTATATAACAGTAGATGACACCTCGACAAGTAGCTGGATTGATTTCGGCTGTACAAAAAATATGATGCTTGCTGCAATTATTGGAGCCGTTGTTGCGATTGTGGTAGCTGTTGCTGTCGTTGCATTTGTTGTCGGTACCGGGGGACTGGGAGCCATTGCATTGATTGGAATCGGTGGCATGATGGCGATTGGTGCTGTTGGCGGAGTTGCAGGTGGTTTGATAATGGCAGCTAAAGGAGCTTTGCAGTGTGGACATAAAAATTCAACAGCAAGAACCTGGGATGCAAGTAAAGATAATCTTATACTTACCAGAACACAGGCAATAACGGGAAACAGGACAATGACCTGTACTGTTGGTGGCGTTGTGGAATTTGCCCCTGAAGTAAAAAGCTGGATGCATGCGCTGGCTTTAAGTGGTCTCAATTACGTAACCGAGCTCGCAGGCTGCGCTCTCGGTGGTGCGGGCGTAGGTGCTTTAGCTTTTGCAGGAGCAGGAGTTGCCGGAGGATCACTCGCTGTGGGATGGCCGTCCTTTCCAAGTATTATGTCCAATGTACTTCAAGGTTTTACTGGTATATGGGGTTCTAGCAGAGTCCTCTTTGGTCTTGATAATGTTGCCAATGAACACGCGATGGGAAATGTCAATGATGGTTGGGATGCATTTGGGGCAGTTAGAGATGGTGGTATCCCCGAATACGGTATGGCAGGGCGTTTACTTACTGGTCATGCGCAGCCGACAGATTATATGCTTTTCTTATATTTGCTTAATATTAAGGCGAAGACCGGGAAGCCACCTGTAGAAGAACCAACTACATCTGGAGATAAGGATGGAAACAATAACAATAAAGGAAATCAGGAAGAGCCACAAAACAAAACGCCAGAGGAAGACGGAGCCAATGCAAGTAAGGGTAAAGGAAATAGCGATGGGAAATCAAAAAGCGGTAAAGATGCTGATGCATTTGAAGATCCACCTAAGTTCAGTGGTAAGAGACCTGCCAAACCAGAGCAGGCAACAATAGATGCAGATGGAAATCTCACTGAATACGGGAAATGGTATTATGACAGACCATCATGGAGAGCTAAAACAATTGATGATACTTGGAATAGTGCAAAAAATAGTGAAGGGAAGGTCATTGATAGGCAATCACAATCTGAAATTACTTGGGATAAAACAAAACCTCGTGGAGAGCAATGGCATATGGGTCATAAGGAAGGATACGAATTTGCTAAACATCAGCGTAGTGCGGGGCAAAGGGGAATTGGTGTAGACGAATTTAGAAAGGAATATAATCATGCTGCTCATGTAGAACCAGAACTGCCAAAATCAAATTTATCACATAAAGGTGAAGCCCCAAAAGATGTATATTATGGATTTTAGTATTTAAAATAAAATTATTAACTTTAACGAATGACACCTACTTCAGAGAACAGAGAATATGCGCAATTTTTTGCGAAAGCTATAGGGATTAATCCAACTGTTTTTCCTTATTATGATAATGATAAAACAAATTCGGTTGATATTTTAAGTGTTGATGATCCATTGGACAAGAACGTTACTTTTTATAGTACTGTCGGTTTGTCGGATTTTCCAAATGAAATTGAAATGAAAGATGATTCAATGTTAAATATTCCAGTTGAATTGCTTATGACCGGATATAAAAAGTATGATAAAATCGGAAACATTTTATCAACGACCAGTTTTTATATTTCAAAAAATAGCTGGCAGTGCCAACCGGGGACTGTTTTTAAAGATATTGTTACTGACTATTATAATTCTGAGATGAAACATATTATGTTTATCCGACCTTTTTTGTGGGAAGATAAACTATCTGATCTGCAATTCGGCAATAAAAAAATTCAATGTCTCTTATGTGTCCCAATCTCTGATAAAGAATTACAATTCAAAGAAAAAAATGGACAAGATATTTTAGAAGATATACTATTCGGACAGAAGGAGATAGACATATTCAATATCGAGCGAGAATCAGCAATATAGTGAATAATCATACAAATAAAGAAGCCACCATTTGGTGGCTTCTTTATTTAAAAAAATGGATTGAGTACATGGGATCCAAAATCTAAAAAACAGCCCAAGACTAAATAAATATAATGGATTTAATTAAGCAGAGAGCTGACGAAGCAACAAATGAACTAACGCATTATACAGATTTCTAAAGGTAATCTATTAGGATTTTCATAAAAACTATATAGTATTCTTTTGAAGACGATTACGGATACCAAGTTATGGGAAATGAATTGTCTTATTATCAGGCATCTAGGTAGTAGTCGTTTCAGAGAAGCCTTAGTTTTTACTAAAGAGATTTGTGATAAAAATGAAGTCCACGATATGATTACATCTGAAGCCTCTAGAGCTC
>Ga0307414_10000167_pt1 | contig 44152 bp, 29 predicted proteins | sample DK1Ometagenome_FD_203804 | JGI IMG/M metagenome (GOLD analysis project Ga0307414, IMG submission 203804) | Maize rhizosphere microbial communities from greenhouse at UC Davis, California, United States - DK15-O-3 | ecosystem: Host-associated > Plants > Roots > Rhizosphere > Soil | place: USA... | reverse complement strand
AAGATCAAAGAGGATACGACAGAGAGGAGATTTTCTCCAAAAAAGTAAAAGCAGGAAAGAGAACCTATTTTTTTGATGTGAAATCTACTCGAGCAAACGATTATTACTTAACAATTACAGAGAGTAAACGTAGAGTGAATGGTGAAACTTTTACTTATGAAAAGCATAAGATATTCTTGTACAAAGAAGATTTTCACAAATTTGCTGAGGCACTAAACGAGGCAGTTGATTATGTGAAGACGGATTTATTGCCAGATGTAGATTTCGAGCAATACGAGAATGAAGACTCTGAAAGTGAATACAAGGACGAGTTGAAATGGGAATAGTCTCTCATTTATTCTAACGAAATAGAATTTAGGGAGGCTTATACGTCTCCCTTTATTATTTACTTATGCAGCGATTTTTTGTATCCCTCGTATTATTCTTTGCCGTCTTCCTCTTATTCGGTTGGTATTTCTCCAATATTACGATATATCTGATCATTTCTTTGATTCTGGCAGCGTTGCTCAGGCCACTTACCAATAAGCTAAATGATTTTCATCTTCTAGGCCAACATGTTCCTAGATGGTTTGCCATTATATTATCTTATTCGGCGATCATTCTGTTGCTTGTCCTGTTGAGTTTGTTGTTTTTCCCGCTCATCAATAACCAGATAATCATATTAAGTGAATTGGACCTCAATGGAATTTATGAACAAATTCAAGTGCCTGCTACCCGTATTGAGGGGTTTCTGAGGCGGCATGAGTTACTGGAAAGCCAGCCCGGTTATTTATTTGATAGGCTTAAAGTTTCCATGATCCAAACGATCAGTGAATTTGATTTCACCAGCTTCATTGGAGGAGTAATTAATCTTACGAGTAATTTGTTCATCGGAATTTTGGCTATTGGATTTATTAGCTTCTTTCTGTTATTGGAAAACGGGCTTTTAAGGAGAAATTTGCTAAATCTAATCCCTAATCCTTACTTTGAACTATCAGTTGCTACGTTTACAAAAGTAGAAAAGCTATTGTCTAATTATCTTTCGGGGCTTTTACTGCAGATGTTAGCCATATTTTCATTGGCTAGTTTCGGCTTGACTATATTAGGAATAAATTATGCCCTGACTATTGCTCTATTTGCAGCAGTCGCCAATCTTATTCCTTATGCTGGCCCATTACTAGGGGCACTTTTTGGCATTGCAGTAGGAATATCTTCAGGAACATTTGATACAAGTGCCGAATTAAATTATTTGTTAATCAAAATTCTTTCGGTTTTTGGAGTGGTGCAATTAATAGATAACATCTTGTTGCAGCCGATGATTTTCTCGAAATCTGTGAAAGCGCATCCCCTTGAGATATTTGTTGTTATCTTTGCCGGAGCAAAAATCGCCGGTATAGTCGGGATGATCTTTGCAATTCCGGTTTATACTATTTTTAGAGTCTTTATTATAGAATTCTATAGAGGGTATAAATCTTACCGCATATTTAAAATAAAAACTACAAATTAATGGCTTTACAATGTGGCATAGTAGGACTTCCCAATGTGGGAAAATCCACTCTGTTTAACGCCCTGTCCTCAGCTAAAGCTGAAGCGGCAAACTTCCCTTTCTGTACTATTGAACCCAACGTGGGTGTGGTCACTGTACCGGACAAAAGACTGCAAATCCTTGAAGAACTCGTAAATCCACAACGGGTATTGCCTACCGTAATAGAATTTGTAGATATTGCCGGTCTGGTGAAAGGTGCCAGCAAAGGAGAAGGTTTGGGCAATAAATTTCTTGCAAACATCCGGGAAGTAGACGCGGTAATCCACGTCATTAGATGCTTTGAAGATGACAATATAGTGCATGTCGCAGGTTCCGTTGATCCCATATTTGATAAGGAAGTAATTGATACTGAACTGCAACTGAAGGACCTAGAATCCATTGAAAAGAAAATTTTAAAAAGCGAGAAAGTCGCTAAATCCGGTGACGCAAAGGCAAAAAAAGAACTGGAAACACTACAGCTTTTTAAAGCGACTTTGATTGCCGGAAAGAACGCAAGGTCAGTGGAAGTGGACAAAGAGGATCTTGAAGCTGTAAGGGACCTACACCTGCTTACCATTAAACCAGTTCTTTACGTAGCCAATGTTGATGAAGGCAGCCTTCAAAACGGTAATAAATTTGTGGATCAATTGAAAAATGAAGTGAAGGATGAAAATGCAGAAGTAATCATCCTTTGCGCAGCTATTGAATCTCAAATTGCTGAATTTGAAGATCCTGAGGAAAAAGAAATGTTCTTGGGTGAGTATGGTTTGGAAGAGAGTGGACTAAACAAATTGATCGCTGGTGCGTATTCTTTATTAGACCTAATCACTTATTTCACAGCTGGAGTCCAGGAAGTGAGGGCATGGACTATCAAAAGAGGTTGGAAAGCTCCTCAAGCAGCAGGAGTAATCCATACAGATTTCGAAAGAGGGTTCATCAAAGCTGAAGTAATCAAACTGGCTGATTATCAACAGTTCAAAACTGAAGCGGCCTGTAGAGAAAATGGTAAAATCTCAATCGAAGGCAAAGAATATGTTGTCAAAGATGGAGATATTATGCATTTCAGGTTTAATGTATAACAGTTTCTGAAAAAAAATGGTAATTTTGCAATTGCTTATTCACCCAATGCGTTACCATTTTAACTTATTTATTGTCTCATTTTATTTTTAATTTATCGTGAGAGTTAGATTAATATTTTCCCTAAAGAACAAAGGATCTTATCTGCCTTTCCACCACCAGTATATTCTGGCACAATTTCTCAAAGGACTAATTGTGAAAGGTGGTAGAGAAGAGTTTTACAACTATAACTATTTCAATTTTTCTGGTCTTAAAGGCCAGACTAAAGTGAGTAGAAGTGGTTTGCATTACTATTCGAGTCTTGTTACCCTAGTGCTATCATCCCAAAGTGAAGAGTTCATGGATTATCTGCTTGAGCAGGTATTTGCAACTCCTAAAATTGAATTGGGCAATCTGATCATGGTACCTGAGTACACTGAGATAGAAGTAGAACCTACGTTGGAAACTTCCAATAAGTTCGTTTGTATTTCCCCATTAGTGCTAATCACCCCTGCATTCAATGAGGAAGCTGGCAAAAGATTCATTAGCCCGGACAGCGACGAATTCTCCGACCTTCTATACGAATCTACCCTGACCCGGATGGAGCGTTCAGGGTGGTACACGGCAGAACAAATGGAAACTTTCTACAAGTTTCAGGTTGTGCCTGATATGGTTTATGTCAACAAGCTGAAGGAACAACAGAAGAAATTTGCCAGAATCTATGCCGTCTATGACATGGATGTCAAATATGAAGTAAGAGGATATACCCTTCCAATTACATTATATGCGGCTCCAGAAGTGCAGGATTTTGTTTTTAAATGTGGCTTAGGTGCATTTACACACAAAGGCTTTGGCATGTTGGATTTAGCAAACCATCCTGTTGGGCCGAGAACAACCACATACAAATTCAAACGAGAAGGGTTTGTTCCGTATAAGCCAAGTGAGCGGGTAAGAGAGAATGTAGCTCCTACTAATACAGATACTGAAGAAGATACCTCTTCTGAAGAATCTTAAATAAAACTCATTCTTATTTATAAAGGCTCCACAAAAGTGGATCGTATGGCCGTACCGTACAGTTGATGTATTGCGAATTAGGAACTTATATTTAGTCTGAGAATGCCGTATGCCTGCCTCCCGCAGGCAGGTTAAATTAGGACGTGACAATAATCTACGAATTACGGTTTATGGTATTTTTGGATGTGGGAACAAATGTGCTGAGCAAATGTTTCAGATTCTATCATTACACATCCAAACTAGCCAATCTCGTAATTCGTATATCGTCATTCCTAATTAAAGAATACCGAAGGCGCTGTCCCCATAGATATTTTTACGGTCTTCTTCGGTTTGGATGTAAATAAATATAGCCTACCAATTGGTCATATCTTGATCCTAGATCGCGAAAGTATACTAGCACTTCATATTCATTTTCTGTCTCGAAATAGCTCCCTTCGAAAGGCTGTGTATCAAAGGTATCCCCTTCCTTGTATGCATATTGATAATCATACCAGCCCTGCTTTAGTAAAAGCGAAGTTGTGTATAGCTTCAACTTATCATCCCAAATCATTTCTGAAGCTGGCATTTGCCCCCATTGAGTAAGCGACCCTATTAGATAAATTTGTTTGGAACTTTGGGGAACAGAGAGTCTGAAAGTCATTAGCATGTATTCACTTTCAATTTCGAAATTTCCTCCTGGCCGGTCCTTAGTCTCAATAAGGTATTGCCCATTCAGATCCAAATACTGGGAATATGCTTTCTCCGGCCTTGGAGTATCAATAACACCATCTGCAAATATGGCATCAGGCTCCACTCGAAGGTCGGCTATATTCAGACCGGTAGCCCTTGTAAATCGTAAATCTATGTATCTGAATTCATTACCTGCATTGAATGTATTACTTCCATCAAAAGCCTCATACCGGAGCATCTTGGAGATATCATTCATGAAACTGGGCTTTTGTAAAAACTTCGCGTTGTCCCAACGCTGATTTTGGCGCATCACCACTTTGATCTGTGTGGCAGGATTGGTCACTTCCGCTCCAGAATAATTTACCACTACATTTATTTGCTGTGATTCTGCCCTGGCCTGTGTCTGACTGGGTGGCACAATGGATGCGCCAATATTGAAAAAATCCTCATAAACCAAAAACCGCTTCGTCAGTATTACATCATTTTCATCCCGCTGCCGATAAACTTTTAAGATGTAATTACCGGACTTGGTGACATCGGGTACCCTAAATCGATAATGTATGTAAGGTATCCGCATATTGACCGAATAATCATAATCCTGAATATTGAATTCATTGAAGGTGGCCAAGAAGTCATTGTCTTTCAGCTGCGATTTTTCCCAATTTGCATCGCAATGAATTAATTTGGCTGAATACAGTTCCGGATCAAAAGCCAAATCATCAAAAAGTAGAATGAGAGGCTTCCCTCCCGCTAATGATACAACCGGCGCATCCAGTTTACTGTCAAATTTGATTCCTTCCGGAAATAATCGGACAGACTGAATATGATCCTTATAAATTTTATCTTCTAACTGCTGTGCACATACAATAGCAGCCGAACCACAAAGTAAAATGCAGAGTAAAATCAATTTGGTCTTCATTCTGAAAAATAGGCAAAATGAAGACCAAATCTAATATATTTTATAAAAGGACCGCTTGAACAGATGAAATCTGATCAACTAAAGCCTCCCATTTAGTATTCAACGAAGCTAAATCCCCTTGAATATCCTGATATTTTAGTTGAATTTCTTGTGCTTCCTCCTCGTTGGAGTACAATTCAGGATCAGCCATTTTTTGTTCCAGTTCCTTTTTTTTCCTTTCCAGCTTTTCAACTTCCTTTTCAATTGCCTCAAGCTCTTCTTCCAATTTTCGCAGACTCTTCTTTGCCTGCTGTACCTCAGGGTTGTTTACAGGTGCTTTCTTCTCCTGCCTTTTTTCAGGTCTGGCGGCTACCTCCGTAGGCTTCACTTCCACCTGATTTGCCCTCCATACTTCATATTCAGCATACGTGCCAGGATACTCTTTTATTTCATGGTCTTCAATGTACCAGATTTTATTGGCCACCCCTCTTATGAAATGTCTGTCGTGGGAAACTGTCACAAAAGTGCCTTCATACTGTTGCAGTGCCTGAATCAATATATTGACAGACTGAAAATCCAGGTGGTTGGTAGGTTCATCCAACAACAGGAAATTCGCTTCTGAAATCAAAGTTTTTGCAAGGGCAACCCGTGATTTTTCACCCCCGGAAAGCACTTTGATCTTCTTGAACACTTCCTCATTAGAAAACAAAAAGCAACCCAAAACACCGCGCAATTCCATTTCGGATTTGGCACTTCCCGCTTGGGCCATTTCCTGCAAGATCTCGTTATCCAGCGTTAAAGCTTCCAATTGATGCTGTGCAAAAAACGACTTGATTACATTATACCCTTCTTTTCGTTCCCCTTGAAGATTTTGCTCCGAACCATCAATGATCCGTAAAAGCGTTGATTTCCCCTTTCCGTTAGCTCCAATCAACGCAATCTTGTCTCCCCGTTCGATCCTGGCTGTAGCATTCTTCAGGATCACATTATCACCATATGCCTTGGAAATGTTTTCAAGCGTAATCACATCCCGGCCGGATTGTTTGGAAAATTTAAACTTGAAATTCACCGACACCTCATCGTTCACCACTTCGTGCACACGGTCCATTCGATCCAAAGCCTTGATCCGTGACTGCACCTGGTTAGATTTAGTCGCCTTGGCACGAAATCGCTCAATGAACTTCTCGGTCTGCTTGATCATCTGCTGCTGATTCTCATAAGCATTCTGCTGGATTTCCATCCGCTCTTTCTTCTCTCCTTTATAGAAAGAATAATTTCCCGCATAAAGCGTAAGCGTATGATTTGCCACTTCCACCGTACTGCTGATACAATTGTCCAAAAACGTCTGATCGTGAGAAACTACAATGACAGCACCATCATAATTTTTCATGTAATTCTCCACCCATTCTATAGAAGGAAGATCAAGGTGGTTGGTAGGTTCATCCAGCATAAGGAGCGAAGGCTTCTCCAGCAACAGCTTGGCCAGCATCACCCGCATTCGCCAACCTCCCGAAAAGGTACGCAATGGCTTCTCGAGATCTGTTGATTTGAACCCGATACCTTCCAGTACCTCGGCAGCTTTAGCCTTAATGGTATAGCCTTCGTTGGCTTCAAACCGATCCTGCAGATATGCCAACCGGTTGATGATCTCCTCTGAGTAGTCAGTTTCCATCTTCTTCAGCACTTCATCAATCTCATCCTGTAGTGCCAGTGTCTCTTTGAAAGCCGCCAGAGCCACATCCAGAATAGAATCATCAGACTGATAAGAAAGCAGATCCTGGTTCAGGAAGCCAATGGTACAGTCTTTGGCTTTTTGAACTTCGCCGCTACTGGGTTGGTAATCCCCATTGATAATTTTTAAAAGGGTGGATTTGCCTGTACCATTCTGTCCTACCAGACCAATTTTGTCCTTAGGTTTGATGTGCAAATTGGCGTTTTCATAAAGTGGACGCCCTCCAATGAAATAGGAAAGATTACTAATCGAAAGCATAATTATTTTTCAACTGATTATTATTCAGCACTTTATATGCTAAACGTAGAATGGCAGCAACTAGAATAACGTATTAAATTATTCCTTTGCCTCTCCAATATCCAATAATATGGGATTGCCCAGATTTCAGAAGCTGCAAAGGTACTGCTAAGTCAAAGAAAAGCCAAGTTTCTGAAGAATTGGCGAATGACGTAGTGGATGTGGTGAAAATTGGAAAGTAGGAACATTGCAGCTCAACATTTAAGGTCTCAAAACCTAGAACGTTTTAGATGAAAGCCTTTTTAACTACATAGAAAAATACGAAGTTCCGTGATAAATCTGAGGAGGAATATGACACCAAACCTTAAGTTCCTGCTTTAGGCTTGACTATTGTTTTTCTTGGGTCAGGAATTCCCGTATTAATAATACATGATACTTTGTTCTCTGTCACGTCCTGATTTTGCCTGGTAGGCAGGGCTGAGACTTTTTTTAATTTTTTTTCTTTGGTTTTTAATCTTCTAAAAATTGCCTCCGAGGTTTATCAAAGTACTTGTTGCACTATTGCTCTTTCGTTTCTATCCCCGGCAAAAACTACCGCTTCCAAATTATGATCCTGCGCCGGGGAAATAGCTCTTTTCACCTTTTATCATGGGCTGCGCCCCAGGCTACCCACCTTACCTATCTACGGCAGGCCTACCTCTCGTAGAAGTTTTCTGTATCAACGCCTAAGTTCTGGGCTCTAAATCGTTGGAAAGTAGCGATATTCTACGATGTTTCCTATACTACCAATGGAATCCTTTTTGATACTTACCACTTGATTCTATGATTCTCTGCTCTTGACTCCTGCCTTTGCAGGCAGGCTAGCTTCTTGCCCCTACTTCATACTTGCTACGCGATACTTTTCCTTCCGTTTGTCTACTTTTCGCTATCAAACAAGATAGGCCTTTTGTATATTAGATGTTTAAACGGACATGATTTAGGAAACCGACATGACCAAAATAATCATTAGACACAATGCAATGATTATTTCGGTTATCAAAGGTTCCATGTGACCGTTGGAAATCAAATTATAAACACATGAAATTAATCTCAAAACTCACATTTACTTTTGGCTTAAGCATCTCCCTTTTTGTATTCGGTTGCCAGCAAGAGCAAAAAACTGAAGCACAGAGCTTTACCACTTCTAATAGCGCAAACAAAAGAGACATCAGCAAGGCTTCCGCAGCCGTCAAACTAGATAAGATCAAGCTCCCCGCAAATTTTAAAATCGATGTGTGGGCGGCAGATATTCCAAATGCACGCTCACTTGCTATTTCTGAAGATGGGATCGTGTTTGTCGGCAACAGGCAAGAAGACAAAGTATATGCGGTAATCGATGAAGACGGTGATGGCAAAGCTGACACCAAATTCATCTTGGCGGAAGATCTCAATATGCCAAATGGAGTTGCCTACAAAGATGGCGATCTCTATGTGGCAGAAGTGAGCAGAATCTTACGGTTTAGGGACATCAAAAACAACCTTGGTAATCCAAAATTTGAGGTGGTTTATGATAAGTTTCCAACAGAAACACATCATGGATGGAAATTTATAGCTTTTGGCCCTGATGGAAAACTGTACGTCCCTGTAGGAGCCCCGTGCAACATCTGTGAACCTGAAGAGGAAATATTTGCGAGTATCAGCCGATTGGATGTGGACTCTGCCAATCCCAGCCCAGAAATCGTTGCGCATGGTGTACGAAATTCAGTTGGCTTTGACTGGGACCCGAAGACGGGTGATTTATGGTTTACTGACAACGGTCGCGATATGATGGGAGATGATGTCCCAAACTGCGAACTGAATCATTTGACTAGCGTAGGGCAACATTTTGGATACCCATATTGGCATGAAGGAACTACCAAAGATCCAGAATTTGGTGACAAAGGTGGTTCTCAAGATGAATATGTAGCACCAGCAGCCAATCTTGGAGCCCATGTGGCACCACTGGGAATGAGATTCTATGAAGGTGACATGTTCCCTTCCGATTATAAAAATCAAGCTATTATTGCCAAACATGGCTCTTGGAACAGAAGCAAAAAGTCCGGCTATAAGCTTACATCCATACAAGTTGATGGAAATAGCGCATCTAACGAACAAGATTTTGCTACAGGATGGCTGGATGAAGAGTCCCAAGAAGCTTGGGGAAGACCAGTTGATGTACAGGAATTGGGGGACGGCAGTCTGTTGATATCTGACGATATGACCGGAGTCATTTACCGGATAACTTATTCAGCAAAGTAATTAAAAAAAGAGGCTGTCTCATAAGTCAATTCAAGAGCCTGAGATTTGGCTGTATGAAAATTGATCCAGATACCTACCCGAATAAAACAGAGGCTGTCCCTACTTTTGAGACAGCCTCTTTTTTCTTGATCATGTACGCGGATTTTGGAATTGGTTACTGCTATTGGCTGTCGACAGTTGACTCTTATCAGCTATATAAACTCAACTTCCTTCAATTCGTTAGCAAATTCTTTAAGATTCTTTTCAATTTTCTCTACTGTCTTTTTACCTGGTTTTCTGTGCCCGGTCAAATAATGGCTTAATTGCCCTTGATTTACACCTGTAATTCTTTCTAATCCTGAAAGGCTCAATACTTTACTATAGTAATTAAGAAATGAAGCTAAATCATAAACAAAACTGAATTCACTTTCTATGAACTGCTTATTTATTTTGGCATAATATTCCTTCATTTCTATGTAAGAATTCTTAAAATCAGCTATTGCTTCACTTGAGGTATTTCCTTCACCTATAATTCCATAAGGGAGCGTATTATTTTCTATATACGCACCATAAGTACCATCTTCTCCTCTTTCGATCTTTACTTTAGTAGTCATGTCTACACTTATTGTTTAAAGTTATCTAAATAGCACCGGAGGGAAGTCAAACTACCCCTGCATCCTTTAAGATTGAGTTTAATGTTCCTTTCTTGACTTCCTCCCCTTTATGATGTGAGAGTTGAAACTCTTTCCCACTAACTGGGCTGTACCATACTGGATGTTTTTTACCATCATAAACCCAGAAGCATCCTTGTTTTCTTAATTTTCTTTCCAACTCCGAATACTTCATGGATATTTATTAGAACGTCTTTAAGACACAATGATACGAAATTTAATATCATTTTTTCACTTTATTAGTAAAAAAATGGGTTAAATGTTACTGCAAGATTTAGAAAAATACAACGCCACCAAATTACAAGCCTCCTCAATTCCGTAAATTCTAAGGCACACTTAATTGCTGCAACCCTCTTTCCATTCTATTAGATTCCAGAGCGGTGCTTCCAAAACTTGGGTGGAAGTCTGTGGACAGTCGACTGTCGTCAGTGGACCAATCTTAATCTAACCAATCCGGCTTCGTGGTCACCACCTCAGCCCTGAGTTGATTTAGTAGATTGTACAAGCCAAAATAGGTTCTGTTCACATACAGCCCATGCCGGGAACCCCTTGCCTGATTTGATTTCTTGAACATCTTGTCATTCGAAACCCGATCCCCTAACTCGAATATCTGGTCAAAGAATTCATCGTCAGAAAAGTCAAACTTAGCCGCATGAAAAGGCTTGCCAAGCAAGCTTATCATCTCTGTAAATACCCCCTTGAAATACGCTTGCTCTTCCGGAGAATCACGATCTGTAACAAACTCAAGATCATAAAACACCTGATCTAACTCCTTTGCGTTGAGCAGCAGATTCTTTTTGATCAACGCAAAATAACCGGCATAAAAATCTTCAGGAATCACTTTGACACATCCAAAATCAATCACACCCAATTGATAATTTTCTTGGATAATGAAATTTCCCGGATGTGGGTCTGCATGTACTTGCTTCAATTCGTGAACTTGATGGTGATAGAAATCCCAAAGTGCCTGACCTATTTTATTCCTGGAACCTTGATCCGGATTTGTTTCAAGCCATTCCTTTAGATGCTTTCCTTCTACCCAATCCATAGTGATGATCCGCTCCGAACTCCATTCATCATAATAGGTTGGAAAATTCAAGTTCGCAATATGGGAGCATGCCTGAGAAATTTCCCGGGAACGCTGTACTTCCAACACATAATCTGTCTCCTCCAGCAGCCTTTCTTCCACCTCCTCCATATAATGGTCAAGCTCCTTCTCATTCATATTGAGCAACCGTAGCGCAAATGGTTTCACCAGTTTAAGATCAGAACTGACCGAATCAGAAACCCCGGGATATTGAATTTTGACCGCAAAATCCTTGTCCCCTAGCGTAGCCCGGTGTACCTGACCAATAGAGGCCGCATTCACTGCTGATCGTGTGAAGGTATCAAAAAGCTGTTCTGGCGTTTTACCAAAGTACTTCTGGAAAGTTTTTACCACCAACGGATAAGATAAAGGCGGTGCAGAATACTGTGCCATGGTGAACTTATCCTGATAAGCTCTTGGCATCAGATTCTTATCCATTGACATCATCTGCGCAACTTTCAGGGCAGAACCCTTCAGCTGGCTAAGTGAATTGTAGATGTCATTGGCATTATTTTGATGAAGCTCTTCCCTATTCATCGAGGGATTTACCATCTTCTTGGCATAATGCTTCACATAATTCCCCCCTACTTTTGCGCCAGTTGAAATGAACTTTGCTGCTCGCTGTACTTTTGTAGTAGGGATATTCTCTTGTTCCTTCAACTTTTCAGCCATCATTTATTTTGATTGGTACATAAATTTTGCAAAGTCCAAGAAGGAATCCAGCGCACTTTTTCCCATTAAGTCAAATGCCAGATTGACTGACTTCTCAATGGCCGCATCTGTTTTTTCAAACCTAGGTGAATTATCCTCAAGCCAGAAGCGAAACACAAACCATAACTGAACCCACATTGCCTCATCATATTTATCAGTGATGTAAGGACGTTCGGCTATTTCGGTGTTTTCCTTGCCTTCCAAAATTATTTCCTGTGCGAAATTCTTAAACCTTGATTTAAACTCTGCAGCTTCTTTTGGTAGCGTTGTGATCGAGCGGGATTTACTTTCGTATAAGCATAACAGATAAGACCTGTTTCTTTTAAGGACTTCAATCCAAGTGAATAAGAATCCAAGGAATTTTTCCCGTGCAGAGTATGTATTAAAAGCTTCCTGATTTCCAATTTCAAAGAGCGTATCCTCAAATAGTTGTACCCAGATAGCAGATTTGATTGCGTCAAACGAGGTGAAATAGGTATAAAAATCGGCCTCCTGCATTTTAAGGTCTTTGGCAAACTTAAATACAGAAGCAGGTGGAGTCCCATGTTCCAGAATGTGCGTTTTGAAATTCTCCAAAATCAATTTCCGATAATCTTTCTTCAATGTCTTCTTAGTGGTTGCAGTATCCATGAGTTTCAGTAATGGTTACTATCTCAACATCAAAATGCCGCTTCAGGTTTAGAAAAAAGTTAAATGTTTTAGATGAATAACCCTTTTTAACCACGTGGTGCGCAGAAGTTAACGCAGAGGTACGCAGGTTTAAAATGGGTTGACGGGTTGTTGTCCCACTACGTTGAATTGAAAGATCGGCGTGCGGTATTGCCACAAAGGTTCACGAAGAAAAGCGTAAAGTTCCAAAAAATAATGGGAAAATCTGTTATTCAGGCAATCGATGACTATAGTCGTACTCTCTGTAAGGAATCTGCCGCAACACAGCCAAACCTTCCAATAGCTATGGGGGAAAGCTATAAATTCCAAGAAGTTCAAATTGTAAATGCAACCCTTCAAAGGTCGAACATACTTTGTCCGACCTCTAAAGATTGTTTCTGGTCACATCAATTTCCCTGGATTAAACCGCGGAAAACTTGGATTCAAGTGCTTCTTTTTGTTCCAACTTAGATATTCTTTCAAACCCAAATAGGAACGGAGAAGTGGGGAATAGAAATGGCACACATGAGATACTTTGCTTCGCTATTTACTTTCTCCATTTCAATAAACAATTAACCTCCGCCTGAATTGTTTATATCAGATGCGTTAGCTCACAAAGAGTGAATGAAAGAATAAGCGTTGACCTTCCGAAGCGGGACTGTGGACCGTCGTCTGTAGACCTCAAAACTACTGCACCTTCTCGATCACCAAATTATGGTTGGTGTAGATACATACATCAGCGGCAATATGAAGACTCTCCCTCACCATCTCTTCTGCCGTCAGGTGCGGTGCAAATTTCTTCATCGCCCTGGCTGCTGATTGCGCAAACATGCTTCCAGAACCAATCGTAGCGATTTCCAAATCAGGCTCAATCACGTCTCCATTACCAGAAATAATCAATATATCCTCCGCATCAGCCACAATCATCATAGCCTCCAGCTTGCTGAGCATTCTGTCAGTCCGCCACTCTTTGGCCAATTCTACAGCCGCACGCTTCATATTGTTTCCAAAAGCCCCAAGCTTTTCTTCAAATTTCTCAAGCAAAGTGAATGCATCAGCTGTAGATCCTGCAAAACCTGTCACAATCTTGCCTCCCTGTAAAACTCTCAGCTTCTTCACGCTACTTTTTGCAACAGTATTTCCAAGTGTAGCTTGTCCATCTGCTCCTATTACTACTTCCCCATTATGACGGATCGCTACGACGGTTGTTGATTTAATTCTTTCCATGGTTTATTAATAAGTCCAGTATAGTTTAACCCAAAATACGCATTGTGCTATGGTTGGCCTCCTACAATGAATAATCCGGTGGATATAGATATAATATTCATTTTGTAAGCTTTTCCCTCTCCTTCAATAAGTGTACAAAACGCAAAAAGTCCTGAAAACAGGACTTTTTGACAGTTAATTTTATTTTCTATCAAACTAGGAGTCGGATTGGATCTTCTAGCATGCTCTTCAATGTTTGCAAGAATGCTGAACCTACAGATCCGTCTACCACTCTATGATCACATGAAAGCGTTACTTTCATCACATTGCCTATTTTCATCTGGCCGTCTTTCACAATCACCGTTTCTTTAATTCCCCCTACAGCTAAGATACAAGCATCAGGCGGGTTAATGATCCCTGTGAACTCTTCTATTCCAAACATCCCGAGATTGGAAATGGTAAAGGTATTTCCTTCCCAATCTTTTGGCTGCAATTCTTTGTTTTTCGCCTTTCCTGCTAGACTCTTAGCCTGTGTAGAAATCTGAGATAAAGTCAAACTGTCTGCAAATCTTATAACTGGAACCAAAAGTCCTTCCTCTACAGCTACAGCCATACCGATATGGATATGATCATTATACCGGATCATGTCACCAAGCCAGCTTGAATTTACTTTTGGATGCTGGCGCAAAGCAGCTGCAGCCGCTTTAATGACCAGATCGTTAAAAGAAATCTTAACAGGAGAGATTTCATTCATGCTTTTTCTCGCTTCAATGGCCTTGTCCATGTTGATTTCCATGGTCAGGTAGAAGTGAGGCGCCCCAAACTTACTTTCGGCAAGTCTCTTGGCTATCACCTTTCTCATCTGGGATACTTTCTCTTCATGGAAGCTTTCTACACCTACTGCTGGAGCTACACCTTGAGGAGATGCCGCCTGAGGAGCTGCTGAAGGCACATAATTCTCCACATCACGCTTCACGACTCTGCCACCATCTCCAGATCCACTTACTTCACGAATATCTATTCCTTTATCTTCAGCCATTTTCTTGGCCAAAGGGGATGCTTTCAACCGATCTCCATCAGAAGACTTGCTAGGTGCTGCACTTGGCTTTGCGTCAGTTCCCTGCGCTTTAGGTTCAGCTTTTGGCTTTTCTTCAGCAGGAGCTGCCTTAGATTCAGCCGGAGTTTCTGAAGTTTCAGATTTTTGGGCTTTCAGCAATGTTTCATAATCGGCGCCTTTTTCTCCGATCACTGCGATCACACCATCCACCGGCACGCTGTCGCCAGCTTCTACTCCAATATAAAGCAAGGTCCCATCCTCATAAGATTCAAGTTCCATCGTAGCCTTATCGGTCTCTACCTCTGCAATGATCTCACCCGACTTCACTTCATCCCCAACTTTCTTTAACCAAGTGGCAATAGTACCCTCCTGCATGGTATCAGACATCTTGGGCATGGTGATCACCGTGGCGTTGATGTTGGATACATCTATTTTTTCTGCTGGAGCTTCAGATTTGGCAGAATCTGACTCAGCAGGCTCAGCTTTCTTCTCTTGCTCAGCATCAGAAGGTGACTCTTTCTTCTCTTCTGCAGGAGCATCAGCTCCGTCCAAAAGACTTTGGTAGTCTTCGCCCTTTTCTCCGATAATAGCGATCACACCATTCACAGGCACTGCATCCTTCTCTTTTACTCCAATATATAAAAGCACACCTTCGTCGTAGGATTCAAGCTCCATGGTAGCTTTGTCAGTTTCCACTTCTGCCAGGATATCACCCGGCTTCACTGAATCTCCAACTTTTTTCAACCATGCAGCGATCACACCTTCTTCCATGGTGTCGCTCATCTTAGGCATTCTTATTATTTCGGCCATGAGTTATTTGCTCTCTATTCGTTTTTAAAGTGTCCAAAAATAGTTTTTATAAACTCTTTATTCAAATTTAAAACTAGTATTTTCCCTTGCATTTCAGCCAACAATCCAGATACTTTTGATATGCCCATAGTAGAACACTCATTTTATAAGCGGCCAAAATGGTTGTTTAACTCCCATTTAGAAACAATTTACCCCGCAATATTCAGAAAAGTCGAACTTAAATCTTCTGAAAAAGAACGAATTCTAACCACTGACGGAGATTTTCTTGATTTAGAGTGGTATAAGCAGAACAGCACCAAATTAGTGATCATCAGCCATGGTTTGGAAGGCAACAGCTCGCGTGCCTACATGGTCGGAATGGCTAAAATATTTTTTGATAATGGGGTTGATGTCCTGACGTGGAACTTTCGAAGCTGTAGCGAAGAGATGAACAGTAGCTTGATTTTTTATCATTCTGGCGCTACCTATGATCTCGATGTGGTGGTGAAACATGCGGAAAACTCCTATCAGGAAATCAATTTTATCGGGTTTAGCCTTGGAGGAAACTTAACTCTTAAATATTTGGGAGAAAAAGGTGCTTCCAATTCCAAAATAAAAAAAGGAGTAGCCATTTCGGTCCCACTTCACCTCAGCAGTTCCAGCAAAAAAATCTCAGCCCTTGAAAATTCGCTCTATTCTAAACGCTTTCTGAAGACGCTTAAAAAGAAAATTTTACAAAAATCCCAGGCATATCCCGATCAAATGAAGGTAGATGTGCTTCGAAAAATTAAAACTTTGACAGAATTTGATGATTTTTTTACTGGTCCGCTTCATGGCTTTGCAGATGCAGAAGAATATTATGAAGAGAATTCAGCACTCTATTTTCTTGAAAGGATAAAAGTGCCCGTACTGATCTTAAATGCCCAAAATGACCCTTTCCTAAGCCATAAATGCTTCCCTTATCAACTGGCTAAAAAATCAAATTTAGTGTATGTAGAGTTTCCCAATCATGGTGGTCATGTGGGTTTCACTCCACATAATTTTCAAAATCCTTATTATTCTGAAAGCAGAGCAGTTGAATTTATACTCAGGGATATCTAACTTCCAGTCAATTACAGCAAACAATTATGTGCGGACGATATTCACTTAGCAAAAATAAAGAAGAACTTCAGGACCGGTTTGGTGCTGAAATGATGTCGGAGTTTAAACCTCGGTTTAATATTGCGCCTACTCAGCTAGTTCCAGTAATTACCTCCCAAAGCCCAAAGGGATTCTCGTTCTTTTATTGGGGCATCACGCCTGATTTCGGAAAAAACAGACCTGTCTCCCAGAAGCTCATCAATGCCAAGTCCGAAACCATAAGCGAGAAAGTATCATTCAAGAATTCATACCAAAAGCGCCGCTGTATAATTCCTGCTGATGGATTCTATGAATGGAAAAGCTTAGGAAAAAAAACCAAAATCCCCTACAGATTTACCTTGAGAGAGGATGAGATTTTCTCCTTTGCTGGGATCTGGGAAGAATTCGAATCCACAGAAGGTGAAATCCAACATACCTTCGTGATTTTAACCACGTCCCCCAATAATTCTGTCAAAGAGATACATGATCGGATGCCGGTGATACTGACCCGTGAAACAGAAAAAATATGGCTCAATAATTATTCATCGCACGAGGATCTCTCTCCAATACTTGCCCCTTTTTCTGCAGATGCAATGCTCAGCTATACCGTTTCTCCACTGGTCAATTCCCCATCTAATGACTCATCTGCACTCATTCGCAGAACCTCCCCAATGGATCAGCATGGAAACTATACGCTTTTCGGATAAACGATTTTATTTAGCCACAGGAAGCCGCTAAGAAAGACAAGTGTGAAGGTCGGCAGAGAAAAGTAAGCAGATGCAGTGTTCAGCCCGCTGCCAACGTACGTGTCCTCACGCACGTTGTTCAAAAAACAGCCAGCTGCACTGCAACAGCAGTAAGATCAGGGCTTCCCCTCCTTTTTTAAAGAGTGTTGGTGCCGTTCGTGAGCACACGAACAGCGGCACAACAGAGAGTACGCAAAGGTTTACACAGAGGTCACGGTGATTTTTTAAGCAGCAAGCTAGTTTTATTGAAACATCTTATCCATTCCATTGTGCTCTCTGTGCAAACCCCTGTGGTCTCTGTGGTTAAAAAATAATTCCCCTCCCATTTTTTAAAACTGATTTTCTTAGGAATCCCTTTTCTAATTTTGCCGAACGGGTTGATCTATCGATATTGCCCATCGTTATAATAAATCCAGATGCAATGAAAAAATCCAGAATACTGGGAGTGGGGCATTATCTGCCAGAGCGCGTGGTGACCAATCATGACCTTTCGCAAATGATGAACACAAACAATGAGTGGATCGTAGAGCGAACTGGAATCCAAGAAAGACGATGGTTTAGTCCTGGAGCGGATACCGTAACCAGCATGTCCAAAAAAGCAGTGGAAATGGCGCTTGATCGGGCAAAAGTCAACCCTACAGAAATTGATTTCATTGTGTTTGCCACTATTACTCCTGATTATTTCATTCCGGGCAATGGCGTGTTACTCCAGCGGGAACTGGGTATTGGAACAATTGGTGCTTTGGACATTCGAAATGCCTGTTCTGGATTTATTTATGGGTTATCTATAGCTGACCAGTTTATTAAAACCGGCATGTACAAGAAAGTATTGGTTGTGGGAGCAGAAATTCAGTCTTCTGCTTTGGACAAGAGTGATGAAGGTCGCTCCAGTTCTGTTATTTTTGCAGATGGAGCAGGTGCAGTGGTACTGGGAGCCGTGGAGCAGGATCAGCCGGGAATTCTATCAACACATCTTCATTCAGAAGGAGAATATGCAGAAGAATTATATTGCAAAGACCCCGGGAGCAGCCGCGAAGTACGAATCTCTCCTGACCTGATTGACTCTGGGAGTTTCTTCTTGAAAATGAATGGTAATGCAGTATTCAAACATGCTGTGGTCCGGTTCATGGAAGTAATTAATGAAGCACTTGAAGCTAATCATTTGGATCAATCCGCAATAGATTTGCTTGTCCCACATCAAGCAAACTTACGGATCAGCCAGTATATTCAAAAGCAGCTTGGTTTACCTGACGAAAAAATATTTAATAACATCATGACAAGGGGAAATACTACAGCTGCCACTATCCCTATCGCGCTGAGTGAAGCTTGGGAGCAAGGGAAAATAAAAGAGGGTGATTTAATTTGTCTGGCAGCATTCGGCTCAGGCTTTACGTGGGCTTCGGCCATTCTTCAATGGTAAAATGTCCCAACAAACTCCCGAACTGGATTTACAACTATGGCTGGATCAGGAGATAATCCCCAGGCAAAACCGACTCAAAAGTCAATTTTGGGAGCTACTCTCAAGATGTGCAAATACTGTTCCTTCTGAAAACCTTCTTCGCATTCATTCAAAAAGCGGCGGATCGAAGTTAAGCAGAGGCAATGACCTGCTGGGATTTCCTTATCAAGTATTAGATCTGATCCGGGATTTTGATCCCGAATCCGGCTTAAATATCAGGGTTCTGAACTGGTTTGGACATGGACTTTATCTTTTCATTTTGATCGGTAAAAAGCACGTTTTAGCAACAGAACGAGATTTTCAGGACCATGAATTTTGTTTCTGTACCACAAAATCTGCTTGGAATTACCCGGAAATAATTCTTGATGAAAAATATAATCCAAATCCGGGTCAAGAGGAAATAGCCAAGTCCAAACTAATTCAATGGTTTAAACCTATTCAACTTACTGCTAATACTTCATCGATCGAGCAGAAAATCAGCTTAGAGCTTAAAGATACATTAACCTTTATCAGGAAATGCGTAGGATAAACTTAGAAATAACTTATTTTTAAACAGCAATCTTGTTCTTTCGTTGAAAGAATAGATTCTTTGGTTTATACTTATTGTATCAGCCGACGCCACTGATAAAATAGGATCATTGTGAAAAACAACTTTATGAAATCAAGCCTGTCTGAGACAGACTGGCAAGCCTTCAAATATCACCCAAAGCCATAATTATCAATCAAGCGAGATTCCCTGTCTGACGTAAATTGAGTCAGACAACAATAATCAATAATAAACAGATGAAATACCTCTTTGTTTTACTAATCCTTCTCAGCACTCCCCTCTTAGCCCAAGAAAGTACGGTGGTCCACCAATATAATTCGGATTCCACGCTTATGGCAACAGGAATTATGACCAATTCTATGCGGCAAGGGCTTTGGAAGTACTACAATCCGAAATCCAATACCTTATTGACTGAAGGCTTTTTTAAAGATGGAATCCGGGAAGGTTCATGGACAAGCTATTACCCAGATGGAAAAAAGAATTTAACAGCGGAATATCGGGAAGGAAAACTTTTTGGGCCTTCAAAAAAATACGATGCGGATGGAGCCCTCAAAGTTGAGATGATTTTTCAAGATAGTATTCAAGTGGGGAAATACCTGGAGTATTACGGCCGAACAGGCATGCCCGATTACATCGATCCCAGACAAGTGCAAGTAGAAGGGCAGTATGAAAACAATAAGAAATCAGGTCAATGGGTTCAATATCATCCTTTTGGAGAAACAGCGATCCGGGAGTTCTATGTGAGTGGCTTACGTGATGGACCTTATTTCGAATATGATGAAGAAGGTCTTTTGGTCACAGAGGCTGTTTACAAACAAGGTAAACTAGAAGGGGAATTCACAAGATATTCTTATCCCAATTTAGTAACGGAAACGGGAAATTATAAGAATGGAGAAAAAGTAGGGGAATGGAAAAGATATTTTCCTGGCACCAAATCTCTAGAGGCGGAGGAATATTATGATGACCAAGGAAACAGGATCGGCACCTGGAAGTATTACTATGACAATCGAAGACTAGCAAGAATAGAGAAATATGAAAATGGAATAGCTGTTGGCACTTGGGAAGAATACTTCCCTAACAAAGCTATTTCGAAGCGTAAGACTTATGAATTGGGCGTACCGGTCGGTGACTATGTAGAATATCACAGCTCAGGAAAGCTTTCGGTGGTGGGTCAATACAAAAATGGGATGAAGACAGGTGTGTGGAAGACTTATTTTGAAGACGGTGAACTCTACGCTGTGGGAGAATACAGAAATGATCTGCGGACCGGACTTTGGAAATATTTCAACAAAATCGGCATTTTAGTGGCAGAAGGTGAGTACATCCTAGGGTTAGAGAATGGCCAGTGGGTTTACTATTATGATGGTGGACAATTAAAATCTGTTGGAAGCTATAAGGTGGGATTCGAAGATGGCACGTGGGGATTGTTCTACGACAATAAACAGCTTTCCCAAGAAGAAACCTGGGACAACGGCCGCCTGATGAATATAAGTGAATACAACAGTTATAACGGCCAAAAAACACTGGATAAGGGCACATTATCAAAGGGAAATGGCACCCGGATTACTTATTATGTTTCAGGAAGTAAGGAATCGGAGGGAAATTATAAAAATGGTAAAGCTGAAGGAAACTGGACTTTCTATCACGAAAACGGGCGCAAAGCTTCCGAAGGCATGATGCAAGATGGCAGAAAACAAGGACCTTGGCGTTACTATAATCCTGCTGGAAGGCTGGAAGATCTGATTAACTATAAAGATGACGAGATTGTCGCAGAAAAACCGGAAGGGTTTACTGATTTTAACTAACTAAGGACAGCCTAAGCTGAATTATTCCCAATTCTCTCAAATTTATTCGCCTATTTATTTGTATTTCAACGTCTTATAGTTAACTTAATCAACTTTTCAGCTAGTTTCGTGGAATTTTTTGGACTTGATGTGTTCAAGTTAAGGGTGATTGAGCTGCGAACGACAAATTTTAAACTTTTTTAGCCTGGACTTAAATCCAGGCTATTTTACTTTATGATCATTCAGTTGCCAACTTGTTTGCATGAAGAGCTACTCCACAAAATTTAATCAGATTAATGATTAATTTGTACAATAACCACCACCTAAACCCGCTGGAAAAGTAGCGAAATCACCCTCTATTTTCGGGAATAATCATCTTCTAATCTTACAATATCTTCTTCATTGGATGGATTGGATGGATCCACATGCATCCATATTTCTGCTACAATCCCCCACCCTTGAGTACCTACCAGTCGATGACGCTCCCCTTTGGCAAGTGACACCGTATCGCCAGGAACCATGTCCTGTAGCTCTCCCAACTCATCTGTTTCACTTCTTACAATTCCTGCAGTACCTGAAATCAATTTCCATAATTCAGCACGTCTGAAATGGTACTGCCAAGACAATCGGGCTGTAGGTGCGACAAGAAGAAATTTAGGGCTTAGCTTCTGCTCTAATTGCTCAGCAGAAAGCGCTACATCTTCAAAATAAGCATCTTTAAATTTCTGTATCTGAGACTCATCCAGAACAAAAAAACCACCCCATGGCCTTGTCTTGTCTATTTTGGATATTCTAAATCCATTAGCGGTCAAATATTCTTCAACCTTCTTAAAAACCTCATCCTTGTTCAGGTCAGGGGTAATTTCAATTAAATTCATCTTCATAAAAGTTAATGTGGAGCCAAACTTAAAAAAATTCTTGAGCAATCAGAAAGGAAATAAATTCAGCATCATAAAATCTTTTGTCTTATCAACAGGAACTTTTGCGCAATAAATTGGCAATTGCGCAAAATACTTAGTCGTATTTAACGATTTTTTTGTAAAAGTATTTTTATCAACCCTAAAAAACAGCATATTTAAGGGATAACTTGAAGATATGCATTTAATAAATCCCCAGTCCGTCATTGATAAAATGGAGGGCGTAGTAGAAATAAAGAGCTACCTGAACAAACTTAAGATCGTAAAAAACCTCTATTTAAAGGGTGCTAATACAGCAAGTGAGATTTGTGCCGAAGTAGGAATATCACTTCCTACTGTGAATATGCTCCTGAGTGACCTCATGTCTTCAGGTGAAGTAATCAAAAACGGAAGGGCAGAATCCCAAGGGGGGAGAAAACCGGATTTATACAGATTGGCCGAGGACGCATTCTATGTGCTATCAGTGGATCTATCCAAATTTCGGCTTAGACTTGCACTATACTCCTGTAACCATGTGCTTTCCTCCCCTCAAGAAAGTCATAAAGTGGCCCTTGATAACGAAAAAGAGACGTTTGATCAAATTTGTGAGCTGATTGATCAATATCTAAAAAACACGGGAATAGCCTCTGAAAAAATTATTGCAATTGGAATTTCAATGCCGGGACTATTAGATTCCGTTTCAGGTGTCAATCATACCTATTTCAGGTTTGGAAAAAACACCTTGCTGGAGAACTTGGAGAATAGATTCCAGAAGAAAATATTTTTGGAAAACGATGCCCGCGCCATGACGCTTGCGGAGTTTAAGTTTGGCAATGAACACAATTATAAGAATGTATTAGGGATTTTTGTAGGCTGGGGAATTGGTTTGGGAATAATCATCGACGGCAAACTTTATCAGGGCGCCTCAGGTTTTGCAGGGGAATTTGCCCACTCTCCTATTTTCGAGTCCCGTGATGTCACGTGTACCTGTGGAAAAAAAGGGTGCCTGGAAGCAGTTGCTTCAGGCACAGCGATCGTACGTATGGCTGAAGAAGCCATCAAGCTGGACAAAGACAGTATTCTGGCCCGGATGGTCCGGGATCATGAAGGCGAGCTTGTCCCGGATATCGTGGTGGAAGCAGCTCTAGCAGGAGATCAACGTGCGATTACTATAATTTCTGAAGCTGGACTTAATCTTGGAAGAGGAATCTCCATGCTTATCCAACTTCTTAATCCAGAATTGATTATCATCGGGGGATCAGTTGCTGAAGCCAATCAATATTTAATCACTCCTATACAGCAAGCACTTAATATTTACAGCATGGCAAAATCAAGAGAAAAATCCCAGCTTGCCCTATACAACCTAGGTGAAGACGTGGGACTTCTTGGAGGTGTCTCTGTAGTGAATGAAAAGCTATTTGAAGATGTAATCAACCCCATTAACTAAAACATATAGATTCACGCTAAATGGCCTTGCTTATCGCGTACCCACTGAAATCATACCGTCGATGGATTATCATACTGCTACTCTTTGTCAGTAGCAGTCTTTCTGCTCAAGGACAAAACTTCTCCAAGGTATCTAATCGGAAATCTGGAGTTACATTCAAGAATCAACTGCGTGAGGATGACAAACACAACATCCTTCGCTACGAATATTTCTACAACGGAGGTGGTGTAGCCATTGGCGACTTGGATAATGATGAATTGGAGGATATTTTTTTTACAGGAAATATGACTTCCAATAAAATCTACAGAAATCTTGGTAACTGGAAATTTGAAGATAAAACCAAAAGTGCTGGCATAGCAGGAAAAGATGTGTGGACTACCGGAGTAAGTATGGCAGACGTGAATGCAGATGGTTTGCTCGATATTTACGTCTGTTATTCGGGAAAAGGTGATCCAACCCAAAGAGGCAACGAATTATGGATAAACCAAGGAGATTTCACTTTCGAAAACAAGGCAGCTGAATATGGATTAGATGATCCTTCCAATAGCACCCAAGGGCTGTTTTTTGACTATGACCGGGATGGTGATCTTGATATGTACTTGCTCAACCATCATATTCAGGTCATTACTGAACTAGAATTTAATGAGATGAAGCAGGCCCGACATCCATATGCCGGGGATAAGCTATATAGAAATGACGCTGGGAAATTTATAGATGTAAGTGAGGAAGCGGGAATTTTAGGATCAGCGCTCGGATTTGGATTAGGTGTAGTGGCTTCCGATGTGAATGAAGATGGTTGGCCGGATTTGCTGGTGACCAATGATTACATCGAACCGGACTACCTGTATATCAACAATGGTGATGGGACCTTTACTGACCGGATGAAGGAGTACTTCCAGCATATATCCTATTTCTCCATGGGGGCTGACATTTCAGACATCAACAATGATGGACATCCGGATGTTTACACGCTTGATATGCTTCCTGAAGATAATGAACGCCAGAAACTTCTTTATGGACCAGAAAATTACGAACAAAATGCGCTGATGATCAAGCAGGGCTTCCATCATCAATACATGCGAAACATGCTTCAATTGAACCAAGGGGAAGGTTTGTTTTCAGAAATAGGACAGCTATCAAACATTTCCAACACGGACTGGAGCTGGTCCGCGCTTTTCTTTGATGCTACCAATAATGGTCAAAAAGACCTCTTCATTACCAACGGATACTTTCGGGATTATACAAACAGGGATTTCCTAAAATATAAAGGAGATTATTATTTCAAACAGGCTGTTGCCAATGAGAAAGCAGACACCTTGCACTTAGTGACTTCGATGACCTCTACACCTGTGCACAATTATATGTTTGAAAATCTGGGCAATCTAGAATTTAAAAACAGATCGTTAGATTGGGGGTTCGATGAAAAAGGGTTTTCAAGTGGCGCAGCGTATGGAGATTTGGACAATGATGGGGATCTGGATTTGGTGGTAAATAACTTAAATGAACAGGCATTTATTTATCAAAATAACAACCCAAAAAAAAATTGGGTCCAACTGACACTAAGGGATAACACACAAAATACGTATTCAATTGGCGCTAAAGTAGAAATCCTCACCGACGACGCAAAACAATTAGTTGAAGAGCAGCCTGTTAGAGGTTTTCAATCATCTGTAAGCCCAAGATTACAGGTTGGTTTGGGTGAAACTAAAGTTATACCTTCAATCCGAATTAATTGGCCTGATGGAACATTTCAGGTGTTGGAAAATGTCACCGCAAATCAACATTTAATCGTTCAAAAAGATGGAAAGCAACCTAATCTTGCCACATCAGAAACTACTCCGCTTTTGGTTGAAAGCAATTTAGCTCCAGGTTATCAGCCTGAAAACGATTCCTATAATGATTTCAAACGTCAGCCTTTGATGCTGACGATGCCAAGCTATATCAGTCCTGTTTTGGCCCAAGGAGACCTGAATAATGATGGAAATCCAGAAGTATTTATAGGCGGGGCGAAAGGACAGGCAGGAAAGGTAATTTCCCTCATAGACGATAAATGGGTGACCTACCAAGGCTTTAAATCTTCCAATGAATTCACTGATGCTGTAGCGCTATTCATTGATTTTAACAGTGATGGATTTGAGGACTTATTCATCGGAAGTGGCGGTTACCATGATTATTTGGGTTCTGATGAATCGCTCCAGGACCGGTTATATATCAACGATGGAAAGGGCAATTTGAACAGGCAAATTTCTTTCCCTGACTATAAATTTTCTACCGGAACAGCCCAAGCACTGGATGTAAATGGAGACGGTCATTTGGATTTGTTTGTTGGAGCGCGCATGGTTCCTGGAAAGTACCCTATTATCGTCTCCAGTAAAATGCTGATCAATGATGGGAAGGGCAAGTTCACTGATCAAAGCGAGCAATTTCTTCCATCAGAAGGTAAACTGGGACTTCTTACAAGTTCGGAGTCCATAGATCTGAATGTAGATGGTCGCATGGATCTGCTTCTCGCTGGAGAATACATGCCCATTACGATATTGATCAACTCAGGTTCAGGTTTTGAAGATCAAACTACCAGCTACATAAAAACGCCATTGTCGGGATGGTGGAATGTCCTTCAGAAGACAGATATTGACAATGACGGAGATCTTGATCTGATTGCGGGTAATTTTGGTTTAAATTCACAATTTCAAGCAGATACTGAAACCGGAAAGAAGTTACGCCTTTATGCTGCTGACTTTGATCAAAATGGTTCAATAGATCCAATTTTGGAATGCTTTGTTGGCGACAATATGTACCCTTACCCAAGTCGCGATGAGCTACTCGATCAAATGGTCAGTATGAGGAGTCGCTTCACTGATTACGCTTCTTATTCCAAAGCGACCATGGAAAACATATTTACCTCTCAAGAATTGGAAAGCGCGCAGCTCTTGGAAGCCAATCGATTAGAATCTGTGGTTCTTGAAAACAAGGGTGGCAGTTTTGAGGTCATAGAATTACCAAAAATTGCCCAGTCATTTCCGATCTATAGTATTTTACCTATTGATCTGAATAAAGATGATCATATGGACTTGATCCTCGGAGGAAACCAGAGTAATACACGTATCCGCATTGGCCTGTTAAATGCCGGGCTGGGATTAGTGATGTTGGGAGATGGAACCGGCAATTTCAACGCACTTAGCCAGTCTGAATCAGGCCTGTCCATCAAAGGTGACATCAAATCCATCTTACCTGTACAAACTAGCTTGGGAACACAGCTGCTTTTTGGTGTAAACCAAAAACCAATTGTAAGCTATCAAGTACAGTAAAAGGTAGGATGTTGGGTGTTGGTGTGGGTGAAGGTGACAGAAGACCGAAGACGGAAGACGGCGTCTTTGCGAGGCACGAAGCAATCTCAGCAAGGTGGAAGTAGCTTGAAGACCGAAATGGGTGTGGGATGTTGGATGTGGGGTGTGGGTGAAGGAAGACCGGAGACCGAAGAGTCAAGAAGCAAGATTTTAGAACCAAGAAGCAACAAATGGCAGTGTTCAGTCACAGTGTTCCCTACCTGCCGGCAGGCAGGAGTGGGCAGACCGGCCCCAATTGAGGGGCGTAGCCCTGATCTCTTAAAAGAAAAAAGGGTTCAACTGGAAAAACAAAGGGGCGTACCCCTGAAACCTTAAATGAGAGTTCTAGAAGAAAAACTTCAACATCACCAATTTTAACTTCCAGTCTTCCTTATGAAGCAAAATTCAATGAATAGAAATAATCCGGATAAAATAGTTAATCCCGTAAATCGTATAGCATCATTCATAAATTCCATGAGATTAGTATCTGTATTAAAAGTAATTTTCCCGAATATCATACCCATAAAACCGATCCTCTATCTACTTTTTTTTGGCTTAAGCATCCAGTCTTCTATGGGGCAACGCACTAAAGAAATCAATTGGCCAAAAACCTACACAGATCAATTATTTCATCTTACTGAAGTGATGGTCACCGATGTGGCCAGTCCCCCGGTGGCTGCTAGGATTTATGCATATTCCACCCTTGCAACCTACCTTGCAGTCAAAGAAACAGGAGCCACTTTTCGCCATGATACAATTCTTGGATATACTTATCTAAATGATCATGCCTGGCAACTTGATAATCCAACTATTTTTTCCCCAGAATTTGCCGCAATATACTCCATGTTAAAGGTGGGAGAAGCGATCATGCCCTCAGGATACCTCTTGAAAGAAAAGCAGGAAAACTGGATCCAAACAGCTCTGAAAGCAAAGATTATTACCAAGAATTCACTACAAGCGCATCTGGATTTTGCATCCGCTGTTGCCAGTCAGGTGATAGATGTGGCAAAAAAGGATGGCTATCTACAATTATCTACGCTGAACCGTTACACCCCCCAAGAAGGAGAAGGATTCTGGTACCCCACTCCACCTGCTTACATTGGAGCAGTGGAACCAGAATGGAAGACCATCAAGCCTTTTTTCATCAAGGATCTTGAAGCTTTCGCCCCTGCTCCAATGGCGGCCTTTGACATGACTGAGGGAAGCCCATTTCATGTTCAACTCATGGAAGTGTACACCACAGCAAATGAACTCGATGATGAACAAAAATTAATTGCCAACTTCTGGGACTGCAACCCTTTTAAAGTAGAGTTTACTGGTCATATGGCCATGGGTGTGAAGAAAATCTCCCCTGGAGGTCATTGGATGGGAATCACAGGAATTGCGGCACAAAAAGCAACGTTAACTTTTGAGGAAACTGCATTCATCCATGCATTGATAGGTTTGTCTCTCCATGATGCGTTCATTTCTTGTTGGAAAGCAAAGTATGACACAGACAGAATCCGTCCTGAAACGGTAATTAATCAGAACCTGGACCAGCGGTGGAGACCATTATTGCAAACCCCGCCTTTTCCGGAATATACTTCTGGGCATTCAGTAATCAGCCGTGCAGCTGCAGTGGTACTTACGGGATATTTTGGAGACAATTTCTCGTTCATTGATAGCTCAGAAACTTATTTTGGATTACCTGAAAGACCTTTTCCTTCTTTTTTGTATGCATCAGAAGAAGCTGCTATTTCCAGATTGTATGGAGGAATCCACTTTAGGGATGCAATCGAAGAAGGTGTAAAACAAGGTGAGCAAATCGGAAAAATGATCTGGGGAAATTTTGATTCTTCAGGGAAAGCAACTGAGTCGGAATCCAAGTAATTAGTTAAGTACAACACGTGCCTTAGCTTATAAACCTGAGCTCGATTCCTACAGCAAAATCCAACAACGAACAACTGCATCGATTAAGCTGCTGAACAAAAGGCGAGCAAGGGAAGAAGCTTATATGCTTTCAATTTCATGAGGATCAACTGGATTTAAAAATGGTAAACATGCACCTATTAAAGCTGCCCGCTCACCTAAGACTGAAATGTTAATAGGAACTGGATAGCCCAATGTCTCCAAGTAGGCTTTTGTGGTAGGTAAATAATGTTCGCCGGCCAAACTTATCTTTCCACCCAACACTACTCCTTCAGAATGCAGCCTGATCAAATATGGAAAAAGGAATTCCCCTAAAGCTCTACCGAATTCGGTAAATAATTCTGAAGCGAATTCCTGGTCAAAATCCGGCTCCAATAACTCCTTCACTCCGGAAATTTCGAGAGTATACTTTTCAAGGGCTCTCCTTTTGAACCAGGCAGTACCGAGATAATCCTCAGCAATGCCATCCCGAAAAGGTGCAGTCCATAGTTTTGCATCCTTGACGACATCTTGAACTTTGATGGCAGAACCTAATCCTGTCCCTAACGTGATGCCAATCGAATGTTGAAATTCTTTGCCTGCTCCAGCATAACTTTCTCCTGACAAAAAAGCTTCCGCATCATTGGTGAAAGCGAGCTGTTCAGATTGGATTCCTAAATTTTCTGCTAATAAATCTTTGACCGGGAGTTGATAAAGCGAAGCCATCTTTCCCTGATCCTTGATGAGGCTGATTCCATTTTCATAATCATATGGACCTGGCATGGCGACGCCAATTTTATGATCGTGTGACTCTCCAACGGCCTTCCTGATCACCTCAGACCATGCAGAAATAATAGCGGCTTTGTTACCGAAGGTATCTACGTCAGCTTCGTAAAAGTTACTGATTTGGGCACTTCTTCCCTGAAAGCGCACTTCCGCTGCGGAAATATGGGAGCCACCAATATCTACACCTATTAGTTTCATATGATTATAATTTGTCTTTTAAAGGCCATATGGAATCTCGCATACATTATAATCATCCCAATGAGTGACGCTGGAGTCATGCTCGATTTCATGTGATAATAATTTGACTTGGCTATTTTACCACAAAGATTCGCAAAGAAAAACACAAAGCGCGAAGTTTTGCTGCGCACCCATGAAATCTTACTACTGATCACTATTTATCTGGTCTTTTACTGCAGCGGGAAATGCATAGGGCACAGTTAAATATCAATCTCCAAGAACCATCAAAGGAACTTCTTTAAGTGATCAAACATAATCAACTTTCCTGGATCCCTTGTCCCTTTGGGGACAACATCTTGGTAGATAAGATTGGTGAAGGGGATCCACCGTGCCTTTAGGTAAAGAATAATCGGTTGCCTCATGGATATTTTAGTACAAAGAAAAAAACAGAGGCTTTGAACTGAATCAAAGCCTCTTGTTGAAATCTTCAAATAAAAATAAAGTGGTGATTAGTTCTCAGTATCCCACCACACATTATTAATCCAGGTATCCCCTCCCATATTTGAAATAGCTTTTGCCAAGCTGCTTGGGTTGGTTGTACTTTCAGAAGAAGGATATAACTGTCTTGTAGGAATCTGACCTGAAGAGAAGTTTCCTGCATAGTTCACCGGAGTCAGCTCAGGGTACCCAGACCGCTTCCAATTGTTCCAGGATTCTACAAAATTTGCAAAAAGACCTGTCGTAGCCCAAATCTGCTTATTGATCATCATCAGGGAAGCAGTAGCGCTACTCGTATCCAGTGGGTTAGCAGCCACATAAGCTGCCGCTTGAAATTCAGAAATTGTACCTCCACCAAATTTGTTGATTGAGGTAAGCGCTGCCTGTAGTCCTGCCGCATAGTAGGCAGAAGCAGTGCCCGGCACTTTTAATCCTCTAGCTGCAGCATCTGCCAGTAAGAACTGGATCTCTGCATAGGTCAGGATGAAAACTGGTGCACTTCGATCCCGATAGATCGCAGTAGGTCTAGAATAGTTTCCTATAGGAGCAGCAGCATCTTTATCCACAGCTGGATTGGCAGGAGTCGGTCCAGGATAATTGGGAGCCTTGGAAACATCAGTTGCTCCGCCTTTTAGATCATACCCATTAGGAAGACCAATTTGGGCAGCAGGATCATTATTTCCCACTCCTTTAGGATCCTTATTGGCCGCAAGTCCGTTCTTAGGAACTTCCGCAATAATTGGCAATCTCGGGTCATTATTGGCTTTGAGATAATCTATCAAAGTTTTTGACCAACGGACTTCATACACATCATCGACTACATTGAGTGCATTCGCACTGGAGTTGTTATACCCATTCGCTTGATCAGAGACCAATACTGCCTCATCTTCAGGGGATGCAAACACCCCACCTGCTAGCGCTTTGTCCACATAGGACTGTGCCATCGCTGGGTCTACTTCTACAAGCCGCATTGCCATACGGAGCATGATTGAATAACCAAGCTTCTTCCACTTGGCCAGATCACCTCTATAAAGGACATCATTCTTAATCTTGTCACCTGATTCATTCATCGCAGACAATGCACCTTCAAGATCGGCAAGCATTGCTTTGTACGCCTCAGACTGGGAATCATATTTTGGCTGCGTGATGCCTTCCTCAGCCATTAAAGCTTCAGAATAAGGAAGATCCCCATAGACATCTGATACAAATGACAGTGTGAGCACTTTCCAGATTTCGCCAACAGTAACTAAATTGTTATACCCTTTTTCCTCAGCCAATTTTTGCATTTGGTAAGTTCGGGAGGCAGTAGCAAAGCCATCATTCCATACACTTTGGATGTAATTGTTCGTACTTCCTGAAGCTACGTATTTATCTGCATTGGAATAATAATTTGCCCCACCAGTCGACGTAGAGGCCAGGACCTGCACCCACATACTTTGGAATAAAATCGCTCCAGTATAACCGGTCATCATCCCCCCATAGTTGTAGCAAACAGTCGGCAAAATTAGGTTGGGATCAAATAATTCTCCATTTGCTTTATTGGGATCCGTATTGATTTCCGCAAAATCTCCGTCACAGCTGGACACGGAAAGTAAGGCAGCTGCAAGAAATAGACTTATATATTTTTTCATATTAATTCAATTTGAAGTTAAGGTTAAACCCAAATGATCGAGTGCTTGGTAAGCTCGTTCCTTCAATACCACTGTATCTAATATTAGAACCAAAACTGGCTTCAGGATCAATATTATCTGCTTTACGCATCAAGATTGCCAAATTCCTTGCTACAAGCGATACATCCAGACCTTTTAGCACCGGGGTCTTGGCAAACCATTTAGCAGGAAGTGAATAGCCCAATGTCAATTGTCTCAACTTAATGAAGTCACCGTCCACCACACTGGTACTGGTAACATTTTGGGCCAACTTTTGATAATAGGCCTCAGCCGATACAGGCTTACCTTCAGCGGTAGTCCCCACTCCGCCTTCTCTTCCCTCCAGCGTCATTTGGTGCAATCCTCTGAAAGTTGAATAGTATTCTGTAGCTGAAAGCACCTTATTGCCAAAATTGTAATCAATTAAGAAGGAGAAATTGATCCCCTTGTAGCTGAAGGAGTTGTTCCAACCTCCATAAAGTGTCGGCAATACCGTACCCATATTGATCAGTTCACCCCGAACCGGTAATCCCTGTTCGTCCACTTTAATAGAGCCGTCTTCATTGTAAGCGTAATCATAGGCCCTGATCTGAGGACCAGCTTCGCCTACTACATAGGCTGTCACAGCATTTCCAAGTGTAGCTCTGTTTTGCCCCAAGTTCACTGGATTATTATTATTGTCAGTGCTGAGTACCTCGTTCTTCACCTTTGAAAGGTTGAATGAAGTGGTCCAGGTGAAGTTTGGTGTCTGAACAGGAGTACCTGTTACCAAAATTTCCACTCCTTTGTTGCTGGTCGATCCTGTCCCTACTACAGCAGTTTGGAAGCCAGAAGTACGACTATAATCAGCTTTCATAATCTCATTATGGGTCTGCTTTTGGTAATAAGCTATATCGAATGTCAACCTGTTGTTAAAGAAGCCTAAGTCCAGCCCAAATTCAATTTCATCCGTAGTAAATGGCTTAAGCGTTAAATTTGGAAGATCAATCGGTGATGATCCGGCCGGCACTCCATTATAAGAATTGGCAGAAGAGTAATAGAACGTAGTCTGATAAGCATCAAATGGTTCCCCGCTGGTCACTGCATACGAAGCTCTTAACTTCCCAAAATCCAGAGCCGGAATATCAATTAATTGATCAAATACAAATGCAGCCGCTATTGATGGGGAGAAGATGCTATTATTGTCCGTAGGTAAGGTACTGTACACATCATATCTTCCGGTAGTCGTAAGCGAAAGAATATGATTATAATTAATTCCAACAGAATAATAGGCAGAATGAACTTGGCGTTTATCAAATTTCAGTGTATTATTATCATCTCTTTTAAATAATTCCGTGTTGTAAATGGAGTATAAATACGGCAGTACAAATCTATTCCCATTTAATCCAATTGACTCATATTGATTTTTTCTCATGTTCACCCCCGCAAGTCCATCTAGCGTAAGCTTTTCCGATAAGTCAAATTTGCCTCCTAATATTCCATCAATGTTTGTTTCAGACCGTTGAGATTGTCCCCGCCCACTAAGATTTCCTTGCAAATCTGCAGTATAAGCCAATCCATAAGGTTCTATATTATTAAAGTCATCATTGGACACGTCGTTTCCCACCCGGATCATCGCATAAATATCTTTGGTAAAATTGTATTTAGTCGAAATAGCTGAAATCGTACGCTTTCTTCCTTCATCATTAATCCCCTTATTAACTATAAAATAAGGGTTAGTCACGTATATATCATCACTGAAGACCGTTTCAGCACCTGTTTCGGTATCGAATCCAGGAGCAAAAATGCTTTGGCTAATATTTGGTGCAAGGAACAAGAAATTGTTAGGATTCTTAGGACCATCACTCAGAAATGGAATATTTGTCGACTTCTGATCGATGTAGTTCACCATTGCAGTGACCAATAACTTGTCTGTAATATTCTGCTCCACATTTAGGTTAATCGTCAGCCGGTCCACCCGGTTGTTAGGAACTATAGATTTAGCATCCAAATTAGACACAGACATTCGGAACGAGCCATCTTCCCCCAGACCTTTGGATACAGATACAGTATTGGTGAAGTTTGACCCGGTATTGTAGAAGTTCAAATACCCATCACTGGTAGGAGAATATGTATATTGATTTCCGTCAAAGCCAATCACTGGACTTCCATCTAACTTACCCCCCCAAGCAAATCGCCCAGTAGTCCGCGCATCTGTTGCGGTAGTAGGCTTCATACCCCCCGTTCCCTGACCATAAACATTCTGGAAATCTGTAAAATCTACAGGCTTTTCTGACATGTAGTTCATGGTGTAGTTCAATGACCAATCACCACCTTTCGCTCCTTTTTTGGTTGTAATCAAAATTACGCCGTTGGAAGCACGAGAGCCGTAAAGTGCTGATGCGGCCTGACCTTTAAGTACTGTCATAGTCTCAATATCATCCGGGCTAATATTCCCGATACCGTCCCCTCTATCAGCTCCGCCCCATTGGCCAGCTGATCCCCGCTGAGAATTATCCATTGGGATCCCATTAATCACATATAAAGGAGAGCCTGCACCACTGATGCTTGGTAGACCCCGCAACGTTATCTTTGAAGTTCCACCTGGACCACTGCTGGTACCTTTCACAACCAGACCAGCTACCCGTCCTGCCAGCGAATTCGCGACGTTCGTTTCACGGGCAGTAGTTAAGGATTCACTTCCTACTTGAGTAACGGAATAGCCCAATGTTTGCTTTTCCTTGCTGATCCCCAAAGCAGTGACCACTACTTCTCCAAGCTCACTGGCTTCTTCATCCAGTACCACGTCCAATTCAGTTTTGTTTCCTACAGTATACTCTTGGCTCGAAAATCCAATAAATGAAAACACCAGGACAGACTCATCCGTCACCGAAATCGAGTATTTTCCATCCATGTCTGTCGTAGTGCCAGTCTGATTGTTCTTATCCAGCACTGTCACCCCCGGCAAAGGCAAACCGTCTGTCGAAGCGGTCACAATGCCTGTCAGCATCCTTTTCTGATCTTGAGCAGCCGCCGTGAGGCCCAGCATCAGGATCAGAGCAAATGCAATTGGTAGCAATTTTCTCATAGTCTTTTGGTTAATTGTTAGAAATAAATAATCTGGTCATCAAGTGGCCATATCAAATCCCACTTAATATGTATCTAGAACTATATATAATTATACTGAATAACTATAGCTGTGTCATCGAGCATTAAAATTATATCCCTATTAAGAAATACGAATTGAATATCGCTATTGAGATGAACAAACACCTGTCCTTGTCGTCAGCAGCAAAATTTGCCCCCGATATTTTGCTAAAGGTATATTATTTAAATCGATCTACTAAAATGAAAAAGGGTAAAAAATCACGCATATATACTCACATATACTCAAAAGTTTAAATGTTTATACAAATGAATTTAAATCACATACTCACCCAGTTACATCGACACCTATAAGCATGCGCATTTATAAAAACAACTTGTAGCTTTCAAAAAATCCATACTGAGCTCAATGAAATAGCCCTTCAAGAAAACAATAATTTAAACTAACTATTATTTCATTTAAACATTACATATTCTGGTGAGAAAAAAAAATAAAAAAAAAAGCATTCTCTCGAACAGAATTAACAGTTAAATTGAAAGGTGATACAATTAAGCAAAACCATTGATAGGCTATATAAACAAAACAAGAAGTACCAAAAAAATAATCACTTATATACGAGCCTTAATTTCCACGTGAATAATTATATATAGCTTATAACAACGGGCTATAATATCACAATCCTAATTTAAAGGCAGAACTGTGATAACTGTCCTTTACCTTATCTCCTTGCACTTATACCGATTTTAACTTTTTAAAAATTCAGCTCATATCCCGAAATAAGCGATTTTTATAGTATAACAGTGGCTCCTATTAATAAAAGATTTAGCAAGCAAGCATGCTCTTAACCTTTGCCTTTCGTGTCTTCTACCGTGTCCAATGTCCGTTAATTACATACTTTCAGAAAAAAAAGAGGCTTTGAACTGAATCAAAGCCTCTAATAAAAATACTTAACTCGTGCGGGAATTAGTTCTCAGCATCCCACCACACGTTGTTGATCCAGGTGTCCCCTCCCATATTGGAAATTGCATTTGCCAAGCCAGTAGGATTGGTTGTGCTTTCAGAAGAAGGATACAACTGTCTTCTCGGAATCTGACCGGAAGAGAAGTTGCCGGAATAACTCACAGGGGTGAGCTCAGGATATCCTGATCTTTTCCAGTTGTTCCAAGATTCTACAAAATTTGCGAAGATACCTGTGGTCGCCCAAATCTGTTCGTTGATCATCTCCAAAGACGCAGTAGCACTACTCGTATCCAACGGATTTGCAGAAGCAAAATCAGCAGCTGTAGTGGCAGAAATAGTTCCTCCGCCAAATTTGTTGATCGAAGTAAGTGCTGCCTGAAGTCCTGCAGCATAATAAGCAGAAGCGGTACCAGGTACGCTAAAACCTCTTGCCGCAGCATCGGCCAGCAAAAACTGGATTTCTGCATAGGTCAATATGAAAACCGGAGCATTTCGGTCTCTATAAATTGCAGTAGGCCTGGAATATTTTCCAATTGGGGAAATATCACCACCCTCACCTGTAGGACCGGGGTAGTTTAGAGCATTTGTAACATCAGTAGCTCCGCCTCTTAAATCATATCCATTTGGCAACCCTATTTGCAAGGCAGGGTCATTGTTACCCACAGCTGTTCCCCGGTTAGCAGCAAGTCCAGCACCAGGAATTTCGGCAATTACAGGCAATCTCGGGTCATTATTTGCTTTCAAATAGTCAATTAATGTTTTTGACCAACGGACCTCATAAATATCATCTACTACATTAAGCGCATTGGCACTAGTGTTGGAATAGCCATTGGTCTCATCGGACACCAGGACGGCTTCGTCAGCTGGGGAGGCAAAGATCCCTCCCGCCAAAGCCTTATCTACATAGGTCTGCGCCAAGTCTGCATCTATATTCACCAAACGCATCCCCATACGGAACATAATGGAATAGCCCAATTTCTTCCATTTGGTCAGATCACCACCATAAAGCACATCATTTTTAATTGCACCACCTGATTCATTGATTGAAGATAGCGCACCTTCCAGATCGGCAAGCATGGCCATATATGCCTCGGATTGGGCGTCAAATTTAGGCTGTGTGATGCCTTCCTCTGCTTGCAGGGCTTCAGTATAAGGTAGATCACCATATATATCAGCTACAAAAGACAGGGTGAGCACTTTCCAGATTTCCCCCACAGCGACCAAATTGCTCAATCCCTTTTCCTCTGCCAATTTTTGCATCTGATAAGTACGGGAAGCAGTAGCATAGCCATCATTCCATACACTTTGGATGTAACTGTTGGTACTTCCGGACACAACATATTTATCGCCATTGGAGTAATAGTTGGCGCCGCCAGTGGAAGTTGAAGCAAGAAGCTGTACCCACATACTCTGGAACAGTATCGAACCGGTATATCCTGTCATCATGTTGCCATAGTTATAGGAAATAGTCGGTAGAATAAGATTTGGATCGAACAGCTCACCGTCGGCCTTATTCGGATCTGTATTGATTTCCGCAAAATCTCCGTCACAGCTGGATACGGAAAGTAGAGCAGCGGCAAGAAATAGACTTATATATTTTTTCATTATTAGTTCAATTTGAAGTTAAGGTTAAACCCAAATGATCTGGTGCTTGGTAAATTACCACCTTCGATACCTGTATAGTTTATATTGGAACCAAAACTGGCTTCAGGATCAATATTCTCAGCTTTACGCATCAAAATAGCCAAGTTTCTGGCCACAAAAGACACATCAAGTCCTTTTAGGACCGGAGTATTGCCAAACCATTTTGAAGGAAATGAGTAGCCCAAAGTCAATTGTCTTAGCTTGATGAAATCACCGTCTACCACACTGGTCCTGGTCACGTTTTGTGCCAAGGCTTTGTAATATTCTTCTGCAGGGGCTGTTACTCCACCATTAGTGACACCTTCTTCCCGACCTTCCAGCGTTACTTGATTAAGGCCTCTGAATGTGGAATAGAACTCAGTTGCTGAAAGCACTTTGTTTCCATAGTTATAGTCAATCAAAAACGATAAGGTCACCCCTTTGTAGTTGAAGGAGTTGTTCCAGCCACCATAAAGCGTAGGCAGGACAGTCCCCATGTTGATCAGTTCACCCCGAACAGGCAATCCGGCCTCATCTACTTTTATCGATCCATCTTCGTTGTAAGCATAATCATACGCCCTGATCTGAGGTCCGGCCTCTCCCACCACAAAGGCTGTGACAGCATTGCCAAGAGTAGCGCGATTTTGCCCCAAGTTCACCGGATTGTTGTTGTTGTCGGTGCTCAAGACCTCATTCTTTACCTTGGAAAGGTTGAAAGATGTATTCCAGGTAAAATTAGCTGTTTGTACAGGAGTTCCCGACACCAATACTTCCAGGCCTTTATTGCTCGTAGATCCTGTAGCTACCACAGCGCGGTTAAATCCTGAAGTGATGCTGTAATTGGCATTCATGATCTCATTATGGGTCTCCTTTTGATAATAGGCAATGTCAAATGTCAGCCGATTATTAAAGAAACTTAAGTCTATTCCCAATTCGATTTCATCGGTAGTAAATGGCTTCAAATTCAAATTGGGCAATTCGATTGGAGATGTCCCCGCCGGAATCCCAGCGTAAGAATTTGCAGAGGTATAATAAAATTTGGTCTGATAAGCTTGGAAAGGCTCTCCACTGGTTACGGCATACGAAGCTCTTAACTTTCCAAAGTCCAGTGCAGGGATATCAATTAACTGATCAAACACAAAAGCAGCAGCTACGGAAGGTGAGAAAATGCTGTTGTTGTTGGTAGGCAACGTACTGTATACATCATATCGTCCAGTAGTGGTCAGCGTCAGAATGTTGTTGTATCCGATACCTACAGAATAATAGGCGGATTGAACTTCGCGTTTGTCAAACCGCAATGTATTGTCATTCCTGTTGAATAATTCTGTATTGTAGATGGAATATAAGTATGGAAGGACAAATCTACTTCCGTTCAGACCAATGGATTCAAACTGGTTCTGTCTCATGTTCACGCCTGCCAGCACATCAACACTTAATTTTTCGGTCAGATCAAATTTACCTCCTAAAATACCGTCAATATTTGTTTCAGATCGTTGCGATTGTCCTCTTCCACTGAGATTACCTTGTAAATCAGCTGAAAATGCCACTCCATAAGGTTCAATATTGTTGAAATCATCATTGGAAATATCATTTCCTAACCGGACCATCGCAAAGATGTCTTTTGTGAAGCTATACTTTGTAGAGATGGCGGAAATGGTACGCTTTCTACCGACATCGTTTATTCCTTGATTGACCACAAAGTAAGGGTTGGTCACATAGATATCATCACTGAATACAGTTTCTGCACCTGTCTCAAGATTGTAGCCCGGCGCAAAAATACCCTGACTGATGTTAGGCGCAAGAAGTAAGAAATTGTTCGGGTTTCGTGGCCCATCACTGAGCAGGGGAATGTTTGTCGTCTTCTGATCCACATAGTTCACCATTGCAGTCACATTCAGTTTATCTGTAATGTTCTGGTCCACATTCAAGTTGAACGTCAACCGGTCCACTCCACTGTTGGGTACAATAGACTTCGCATCCAAATTAGAAATTGACAATCGGAATGAACCATCTTCACCCAATCCTTTGGAAACAGAAACCGTATTGGTAAAATTTCCTCCAGTTCTATAAAAATTGATGTACCCATCACTGGTAGGGGAGTACGTATATTGGTTTCCGTCAAACCCAATGACCGGGCTTCCATCCATTCTGGATCCCCAAGCAAGTCTTCCTGTAGATTGTGCATCTGTGGCAGTAGTTGGTTTCACGCCGCCTGTACCCTGTCCATAAATGTCCTGAAAGTCTGTAAAGTCCACTGGATTCTCAGCCATGTAATTCATGGTGTAGCTCAGTGACCAGTCCCCTCCTTTAGCCCCTTTCTTGGTAGTGATCAAAATCACACCATTGGAAGCTCGCGAACCGTAAAGCGCAGAAGCTGCCTGCCCCTTTAATACCGTCATGGTCTCGATATCATCCGGGCTCAGGTTACCGATACCATCACCACTATCTCCACCGCCCCATTCACCAGCGGAACCTCTTTGGGAATTGTCCATCGGTATCCCGTTGATCACATATAAAGGAGATCCGGTACCGCTGATACTTGGTAGCCCACGAAGTGTAATCTTTGATGTTCCACCAGGACCACTATTGGTTCCTTTGACGACAAGCCCAGCTACACGGCCTGCCAATGAATTGGCCACATTGGTTTCTCTGGCGGCTGTAATGGCATCGCTCCCCACCTCAGTGACAGAATAGCCTAGTGTTTCCTTTTCCTTACTGATGCCCAAAGCGGTCACCACCACCTCAGATAGTTCACTGGCATCTTCATCCAGTACCACATTCAGTTCAGATTGATTACCTACCGGAATCTCTTGCGTAGCATATCCAATAAAAGAAAAAACCAAAACTGAATTTTGACCTACAGAAATAGAGTACTCCCCCTCAGTATTTGTGGTAGTACCTGTCTGATTACTTTTGTCCAGGATAGTAACCCCGGGCATGGGCAAACCGTCAGTCGAAGTGGTGACGATGCCTTTCAGCATTCTTTTCTGATCTTGAGCAGTTGCCGTAAGGCTCAGCATCAGGATCAGAGCAAATGCAATTGGTAGCAATTTTCTCATAGTTTTAAATAAAAAGAGTGAATAATAAAAGGGTACCTAAACGGATAATTACTAAACTCGTGAAACTAAATCTGCCTGAATCAATAACTACCTCAAACATTCACCAACTACTTAAACGCTAGACCTTAAAGTCAAGGAATTTATGAAGGTGAGTATATATTAAGTAAAGGTAAAAATTCAATTAACTTTTTTGCGTAGTACTCAAAAATTTATTTTTGTATCCCTAATCATCAATTTTTTTTAAGAACGAAAAGTGCTTTAAATGCGTTTCCTGCCTCACTTTGCATCCAATTTATTTAATTCCTTATCGTTGTCGGTGAAGCTGGTGAGATGGCATAGACTAAATGTTTCCATAAAAACTTATGCTTATAGAGGGATGTTGGGCCTATGGCCCAACAATAACAATAGCAGCGTTACTAATCGATACAAAAAATTGATTTACAGTAATTTAAATTCGACTTCAGCTATTAGGCAAACGACTGAACGAGATAAAAAAGACGCACTCACTAAAAATAATTACTTAAATATAAAATATAATTATTCTTAGAATAATTATGACATATATAAAAATAACATATGTCATCAGGAACCTAAAACATTCTTAATAACAAATAATCTTGATCATTTATATTAAATACTTAGCGATATAGGCAGAACCTTTTAGTTAATTGTTTATTTCAAGTTATCTTCCAATCCTTGATCAAAATGTATTAGTTCTTAACACTAAAGGTTTCATTAGCTAAGACGATTGGCATTATCATAACATAAAAAAGCCGTCCTTTTAATAAGAACGGCTTTAATTTTAGTTATTGAAAGGCCTATCTTAGGAACAGCATTTCTCTATACTTCACCAAAGGCCATGACTCATCGTCTACCAATAGCTCTAATTTATCAACAGCATAACGTATTTTATCAAAATATGCTTCTTTGACATCAGTCTGATACCCTTTTGCCATTTTCACAATATCTTCCTCTTTATTAAGCTTCTTACGAGCATCCACCATAGCAGTAATATTTGCTTTCAGTGATTCAATATGCTTAGCCACCTCTTTAATAGTATCCACAGCTGCAGTATGATCCAAGCCAAGACCTTTTAGGCCATTTGCATTCTGAATAATCTTGTTTTGATAAAGAATGGCTGTAGGAATAATATGGTTTAAAGCTAAATCGCCCATAACACGACCTTCAATCTGTACTTTCTTGATAAAGTTTTCCAACATGATTTCATGGCGGGCATGTACTTCCACGTGGTTCATCACCTTGTGTCTTTCAAAAAGGTCTTTTGTAGCTTTAGATGCATATACATCAAGCGCTTGCGGGGTAGATTTCAAGTTAGACAAACCTCTTTTCGTAGCTTCAGCAGCCCACTCTTCAGAGTATCCATCACCTTCAAACCTTACTTTCTTGCTATCCTTAATGTATTTTCTCAACACATTGACAATTGCAATCTTCTTCTCTTTGCCAGCATTCATTTCCTTCTCAATATCCTTGGCCATATCAGTCAATACATCTGCTACGATCGTATTTAAGGTAGCCATTGGACCTGCCACATTAGCCTGAGAACCTACTGCTCTGAACTCAAATTTATTGCCAGTGAATGCAAATGGAGAAGTTCTGTTTCTATCTGTGTTATCAAGTATGATTTCAGGAATTTTGGAGATACCCAATTTCATGTACATGTTATCCCCTTTTTCGATCTTGATGTTCCCGTTTTTCTCAAGCTCATCCAATACTTCAGAAAGTGTTGCTCCTAGGAATACAGAAATGATGGCCGGAGGAGCTTCATTGGCACCCAACCTGTAATCATTGCCTGCAGACGCAATAGACGCTCTCAAAAGATCAGAGTAGTTATAAACCGCTTTAATTGTAGCCACCAAGAATGTCAGGAACTGTAAATTCTCACGGGCTGAATTGCTCGGCTGGAAAAGATTCACTCCAGTATCTGTAATCAGAGACCAGTTGTTATGCTTACCACTACCGTTCACACCTGCAAAAGGCTTCTCATGAAGAAGTACTTTCAGATCATGTCTCTCAGCTACTTTATCCATCACATCCATCAACAATTGATTGTGATCAGTTGCTTTATTGATTTCTTCAAACAAAGGTGCGACTTCAAATTGACCCGGAGCCACTTCATTGTGTCTTGTCATCACAGGAATGCCAAGTTTAAGTGCTTCATTTTCGAAGTCCACCATGAAATCCTTCACCCGGGTAGGAATTGAACCGAAATAGTGATCGTCCAACTGCTGCCCTCTTGCCGGGCTGTGTCCGAAAACTGTTCTTCCTGCCATCACCAGATCAGGGCGGGCAGTAAAAAGCGCTTTATCAATCACAAAATACTCCTGCTCTACACCTAAGGAAGGTTGAACTTTGCGGACATTCCGATCAAACAATTGACAGATCGCAATAGAAGCTTCATTGATTGCTTCAATAGATTTAAGAAGTGGAGTTTTATAATCCAATGCCTCACCTGTGTAAGACACAAATATGGTCGGGATACATAATGTATTCTCGAAAATGAAAATCGGGGATGTTGGATCCCAAGCTGTATAGCCTCTAGCTTCAAAAGTAGATCTAATACCGCCATTAGGGAAAGAAGAAGCATCTGGTTCTTGCTGAACAAGTGCACTTCCTCTAAACTTCTCCAACCCACCTAAAGCATCGAAAAACGAATCGTGCTTCTCAGCTGTTGAGCCTGTTAATGGTTGAAACCAGTGTGTATAATGTGTAACTCCTTTGGACAATGCCCAGGTTTTTACGGCAGAGGCTACTTCCTCAGCAGTGGTGCTATCAATTTTGGTTCCTTTGTCAATTGCCTCCATTACTCTTTTGTACGCTGAAGGAGCCAAAGAGACTTTCATTTGGGCAGTACCAAAGGTGTTTGTACCAAAAAAATCAGAGATTTTGTTGGATGGTGCTTTTACAGATACCCGCTGTCTCGTCTGCACCAGTGACAAGGCATGTTGTCTTAGTGTTGCCATTTCTACAATATGTGGTTTAAAATTATACTCACAAAAATAGAAAAATACTGATTCGAAAAAGCTTTTGATTGATTTTTGACCTCTTTTTTCCAAAAATTTACACTTTTTTCAATAAAAGCTCTAAAAAATCCACCGAATCTGGGATTTTAAAGTGTTTTGAGCAGCAAAATTGGAGAATTGAAAACAGAGTAAGATTTAATTACCTTTGTATTCTTATTATCAGAAGCATCATTGTGAAAAAAGTTGCCTTTTATACCCTCGGATGTAAACTTAATTTCTCTGAAACCTCAACAATCAGCCGTCAATTTGAAGAAAAGGGCTACCTGAAAGTCGATTTTCAGGAAAATCCGGACATCTTCATAATAAATACATGCTCGGTCACTGAGAATGCAGACAAGAAGTGTAAGAAAATTGTAAAGGAGGCTAAAAAAATCTCTCCGAACTCTTATGTGACGATAATCGGCTGTTATGCCCAGCTCAAGCCAAAAGAAATTTCTGAGATAGAAGGGGTAGATGCTGTTTTGGGGGCTGCAGAGAAATTTCGGTTGATTGAATTACTGGATGACTTTGCCAAGGCCCAGGAAACAA
>Ga0307414_10000166_pt1 | contig 44203 bp, 66 predicted proteins | sample DK1Ometagenome_FD_203804 | JGI IMG/M metagenome (GOLD analysis project Ga0307414, IMG submission 203804) | Maize rhizosphere microbial communities from greenhouse at UC Davis, California, United States - DK15-O-3 | ecosystem: Host-associated > Plants > Roots > Rhizosphere > Soil | place: USA... | reverse complement strand
ATCTCCTCGAATGCTCGCGTCAACCACAAGGCGGTCACGGAGCGAGTGCTGCGCCGGGCCGGGTACCACCGGTACGCCGGACTCCCGGCGTTGGATCGCATCGTCCCGCAGTCCCCGGAGATCAACGCGGCCGTGATCGAATCCCTCGAAGAGCGCGGGCCGATCGTCGCTGGTCACAACCCCGACGTGCTCGAGCTGCAGGGCGCGGGCGATCAGGGTCTCATGTTCGGGTACGCGACCGACGAGACGCCAGACCTGATGCCGCTGCCGATCTCGCTCGCGCATGCTCTCGCGCGCCAGCTCTTCGATCTCGGGCGCGATGACGACTTCGACGTGCTCGGCCCGGACGGTAAGACGCAGGTGACGGTCGCATACGACGGTGATCGCGTGCATCACGTCGAGTCGATCCTGGTCTCCAGCCAGCACGCCGCGCGTGTCAAGGCCGCGTCCCTGCAGCGCATGGTGCGGGTCGAGGTCATCGCCCCGGTGCTCGAGCGCTTCGGTCTCGACAACGGCGTTAACACCTTGATCAACCCGTCCGGCTCATTCATCGTCGGCGGACCCGAGGCGGATGCCGGCCTCACCGGTCGGAAGATCATCGTCGACACGTATGGCGGCGCGGCGCGCCATGGTGGCGGCGCGTTCTCCGGCAAAGACCCGTCGAAGGTGGACCGCTCGGCGGCGTACGCCATGCGCTGGGTGGCTAAGCACGTCGTCTCGGCGGGTCTCGCTCGGCGCTGCGAGGTGCAGGTCGCGTACGCGATCGGCTCGGCGCATCCGGTCGGCCTCTACGTGGAGACGTTCGGCACGGGCGTCGCGCCCGACGATGCGATCGCCGCCGCGATCCGTCAGGTGTTCGACCTCCGCCCCGCCGCGATCATCCGCGACCTGGACCTGCTGCGCCCCATCTACTCCCCGACCGCGATCTTCGGCCACTTCGGCATGGCGGGCGGCGCGCCGCACCGGCTCGACGCCCGCCCGTGGGAGGCGATCTCGCCGTCGCGTATCGCCGCGCTGCAGCTCGCGGTCTCGGGCGTGGGTCTCGTCAAGCACTTCCCCGCAGGCGGTCTCGACGTCCAGATCAGCAACGGCTACACCTTCGGCGAAGATCGGACTTGACGTCACCTATTATGCGACGTTAGGCTATGGGTATGCACACCGAATCCGCCACCGCCGCCCTCCCGTACCTCACTCGCGACGAGCTTGCCGCCGCCAAGGCTGCCGGCTACCGCTACCGCGTGACCAACGCCCCGGCTCGACTGGGCCTCGTCGTCCGCACCGCGACCGTTGAGCGCCTCTTCGACGCTCTGCCGGCAGACGGCAGTGTCGCGGCTGCGTGGACGGGCTTCGGTCACGTTCGCAGCGTCGAGCACTTCTCTCTCCACCTGATGCGCCGCTCCGCCGACGGCACCCGCATCGAGGTCATGGAATCCGAGCGCGGCACTCTCGTAATGGCCTACCCGCTCGGCGCAGGTCGCACTGTTCGCACCCTCGCGCGGAGCGCGGCATGAGCGCCGCGGCTCCGGCCGCGCGCTACCCGCTCGGGTACGTCGCCCCAGCGATCGGGTCGCGGGTCATGATCCCGTCCGGCCTCACCTCCAACGCATGGATGGAGGTCACCGTGCTCGAGGTCGTGCCGCATGTCGGCTCCCGACTGCCCGAGGTGATCGGCGCGCCGTACGGATCGCAGCGCGCAACCTTCCGCTCTGAGGAGTGGCGCGCGCTCGGGGCGGTCGAGCAGCGCTGCGGCACCTGCTATCGCGTCGTGCCGGAAGGTGAGACATTCGCCGAGCACGCCGCCTCCTCCGAGTTCCACGCGTCGATCGCTCGAGTGCTAGAGGCGAAACTGTGAGCTTCCACACTGCGGTGCGATGTGACGGCTGCGGAGCGGGCTACGAGTGGCGATCGCTCGGCGGTGCTCCCTCCGCCAACGCCGACCGCCGGCACCTGAAGGAGTCGCGCGGGTGGCATACGGTGCGGCGCACGGGCGAACCGGTGCGCGACGTCTGTCCGTCGTGCTGGGATCGGGGCGTCCGATGATGGGCTTCACGACGGCGCTCGCCGTGCTCGGCGCGATCATCTCGACGGTCGGCTATCGGCGCGCTGCGCGCGGGGCTGCTCTCGCTCGGGGTGCGGCGTCGATCCAGTCGCAGCTCACGCGACCGCCGGATGAGGTGATCGCGGAGGCGATGCGGGGCCGGCTACTCGCCGCCTCGGGCCTGCGCCTGGCGCGTAACGGCTTTCGTCTCGCCGCGGGTGGCTGCGCGGCGACGCTGATCCTCGCGGTGATCCACGTCCTGACTTGACGTCACCTAATATGCGACGTACTATTGACCTATGAACACCGCCGCCGCAGACCAGTTCCTCCTCCTCGCCGACGCCGCCCAGGCGCTCGGTGTCACGGCCGGGGAGCTGCGCAAGGCGGCCCGCGCTCGTCGCGTCGACACCGGCGCAGCGTACGACCTCGCCGAGTGGACCCGCGTCGCGCAGTCCGCCCACCTCATCTGATCCGCCACTCCGACCTTTGGAGGTCCGCATGTCCATCTCGACCCTCTCCCCCACCGCCGCTCCGGTGTACGTTCCCGGCGACGCTTTCACCGTCGGCCTTGTGCGCGACTCGTGGCAGCGCCCGGGTGTCAACCGCTCGATCCGTTTCTCGTATCCTGGCCAGCTCTGGGAGCGCGTCGCCGAGAACGATCCCATCCGGCGACTGGCAGGGTTGACCGCTCGCGCTCGTCGCGGCACTCCTGCCTATGCCGGCGAGGGCTTCGGCTACCACCGCGATTCGCACGGCGTCATCGTCGCCGGCGTCGATCGCTTCCCGCTGCGGGTGCGCTGATGGGCGCGCTCGACCCGTACTGGGCCGGCTATGACGCCGTGCTCGCCAACGTGCGGGCGCTGCGGCCGCAGACCTTCCCGGAGCTGCAGACGATCCTCGCCGAGTTCCACGCGCCCTCCTCGGGCGACGCCTTCTTCCCGTCCAACTCCGCCGACGAGGAGCTGTGGGAGGCGCTGGAGGATGCCGGCTGGCGCGTCGAATTCCGCGAAGGTAACTACGTCTATCAGGCCTTCAACGCTGCGGGCGTGTACGTCTTCGAGTTCTTCGAAGGCGACCTTTACGACCGGAGCGGCGACCCCCGCTGCTCCGAGTGCGAGAAGTGGATCGACCCGGATGCCGTCGGCGCGGAGGCGGGCGCGCACGGCATGTGCGGTTCCTGCCTTCACAACGCTGTGCGCTCCGGGTGGGAGCCGTCGTGATCCGCTGGCTCCTGTCGCGGCTCGGCATGAACCGGTGCGATGTCTGCGAGGTCTGGTATGCGCGCCGCCGCGTCGACGAGCACTATCTCGGCCGGCATCGTCAGATCGTGACGGCACGCATCGCCGAGCAGGGTCGCCGCCTCGCCTCCGAGCGCGAGGATCTGATCGCCGCGGGCGTCGACCCTTCGCTGCTCGAGGTTCCGCTGCATCCGGACGACCGGACTTGACGTCACCTATTATGCGACGCTAAGCTGATCGTATGCACACCGAATCCGCCACCAAGCTCACCTACCAGGGTCGCGAGGTCCGCGTACTGGCCGCCGATCTCGATCCTCGCGCTCGCGTCTGGATCTGTTTCGTCGACGACCCCGACCGGGACGCGATGGTCATGCCGTCGGAGCTGGTCGCAGCCTGATCGACCTACACACTTCCTGCTCGTCTGGGGCGCAGCGGGAACCGGTGGACTGGGGAAGTCCGCCACTGAGCGGGGATGCGTTCTGGGGAGCGCATCCCCGCTTCTTGCGCCACCTGATATCCTCGCGGCATGACCGTATCCGCCGCTGATCTTGAGCTTCTCGAAGCGCTGCAGAACGCCGACGAGAAGGAGCTGGAGCGGATCGTCTCCTCGCTGCCGGCCGAATCGATCCAGCCGCTGCTCGGCATGCTCGGCACGACGGCCGCCGACGACATGCCAGCCACCGTCGCGGAGCAGGCGCTGGAGCTGGACGACTCCTATCGGCTTGTCCCGCATATCGCGCTGCTCTCCGAGCGGCTCTCGGCCGCGGTGGCTGACGTCGAGCAGCGGGGCATCTCGCGTAAGCTCCTCGTCTCCATGCCGCCCCGACACGGGAAGACGGAAATGATCTCGGTGTACCTGCCGCTCTGGCTGCTGCGCCGCAACCACAAGCTCAAGGTCGGTATCATCTCGCACTCGCCGAACCTCGCCGCGGTGTGGGGCCGCCGCATTCGCCGAATGGTGGAGCGGCACGGCGCGCAGCTCGGCCTCTCCATCGCCCCCGACGCGGGCGCTGTCTCCGAGTGGGAGACTCCCGAAGGCGGCGGCGTGACCTCGCGCTCGATCGGCCAGGCGCTCGCCGGCGTCGGTTTCAACGTGCTTATCGTCGACGACCCGACGCGCGACTTCGCGGCCGCGCACTCCGAGCCGCAGCGAAAATCCGTCTGGGAATGGTGGACGGCGAACGCCACCACGCGCCTCGAGCCGCCGTCGCTCGTGATCGTCGTGCAGACCCGCTGGCACGAGGACGACCTCACTGGCCGCCTCCTCTCGCACGAGCACGAAGGCGACCCCTCCGAATGGGAGCAGATCATCCTCCCGGCGATCGCCGACCACGACCCTTCCAAGGGCCAGACCGATCCTCTCGGCCGCGAGCCGGGCGACCCGCTGCTCTCGCCGCTCGTGCCCGACGAGACCCGCGAGCAGGCCCTGCAGCGCTTCGCGCAGCTTCGGCGCGACGTCGGCTCCTACACCTGGGCCGCGCTCTATCAGCAGTCGCCTTCCCCCGCGCAGGGCGCGATCTTCAACATCGGGTGGTGGCGGTACTGGACGCTGGACCCATCGAAGGCGACGCCGGACGGGCGCGTGGTGCTGCTGGATCCGGATCGGCTGCGCGGCGGCCGCGTCATCGACTCGTGGGATGCGACGTTCAAAGACACCGCCTCGAGTGACTACGTCGTCGGCCAGCGCTGGGCGCGCGTCGGCCCTGATCGCTTCCTGCTCGCGCAGTCCCGCGACCGCCGGTCTTTCGTCGCGACGATCGAGGAGATGAAAGACTTCTTCCGGCGCGGCCTCGGCGCGGCGCTCGCGCACCAGCACCTCATCGAGGACAAGGCCAACGGTCCCGCGATCATCTCCGTGCTCGGGCATGAAATCTCCGGCCTTAAGCCGGTCAACCCGCGCGGCTCGAAGGAGGCTCGCGCTCGGGCGGTGACGCCGGAGATCGAATCCGGGCACGTCTATCTGCCGCTTCCGCCTCCCGCCGACGATCGCCAGCACGAGTTCGCCTGGGTGCACGACTTCCTCTCCGAAGCGCGCACGTTCCCGACCGGCGAGCACGATGACATGATCGACACCATGTCGCAGGCGCTCGACGAGCTGCGCGAAACGGGCGGCGCAGTGATCACCAACCCCGCCGCGGGTGGCCGTGCGCCTTCGGCTGCCGCTGCTCGCCTGATCAATCGCTCGGCTCCGCGCAACATCGCGGCCGCCGCACGCACCGTCTCCCGCCGCGCCTCTTGACGTCGCCTATTATGTGACGGTATGGTTGACCCCGTCAGCATCCGCCACAACCCTGGAGGTCACCATGACCGTCATCACGCTTCACTACGCGAGTCCTGCAGACGACCCGCACAAGATCCCACGGCCGCATCGCGTCGACGTCGACGAGCACACCGGCGAGGCGTCCTCGGCTTATGGCGGCGAAATCGGGCCGGTCGGTAACCTGCTCGGCTTCTGCCCGACGCCAGTACCCGATGCCAGGAACTGGGTGTTCACCCATGCCAAGAAGCTCTATGACGGCGAGGTACAGGCCGCGGACTTGGCCGGCTGGTACCCACAGTTCAGCGGGGAGCGCGGGCCGATGTTCGGCTATGCCGCCGCAATCGACCGGATCGAGGTATCGGCATGACCGTCACCGAACCGCCGCTGCTCTGGTCGCGAGAATCCGAATCGCTCCATGATCAGCTCGCCGAGCGCGGGGTGATCGACCCGGAGACGGGCGAGCGCTTCACCGTCCGCCGCATCGATGAGGCGATCCAGTCCGCCGTCGGCGAGTTCAACGCCCGTGAGCACGCGCGCGTCATCGACATCTTCGAGCCGACCTGGCGCATGCTCGTCGCCGACGTCGCCCGCTTCCTCGGGGTCGAAGCCGACGATCTGGACGGGGTGCGGCCATGATGCTGGAGGGGTGGGCGCTGCTCGCCGTCCTGCTCATCGCGCTCGCGCTCGGCCTTCTCGCAGGCGCGGCTCTCGGCTTCTATTCGGCGTCGACCGATCTCGAGCGTGCGCGCGCTGAAGCTCGGTTGGAAGGCCGGCGCAGCGCCGCTATCGAGGTGCTGTCAAGCTGGACCGGCGCGCCGCAGCATCCCGAGTCGCGCCGCCTCTTCGACCAGGACGAGTCGTCGCCTGCTGCTCGCGCGATCGAATTGCGGGGCGACTGATGCGCGCCGTCGAGCAGTTCCGCGTGCTCTCCGTGGTCGCATTCGGTCTTGCCGCGCTTCTGATCTTGTGGTGTCTGCTCGCGTGGGTGCTGCAGCTCCAGCCGCTTCGCATCGTGATCCTCGCCGCGCTCGGGCCGATCGTGCTCATCGCAGTCGCGTTCAGGGCCGCATGGCTGGCGCAGCGTGCTGAGCAGCAACTCATGGACCGGATCGACCCCGATTCTCACCCGCGCGCGGTGGCTACCGACCGTGCCAGCGTCATCCCGTCGGCGGCCATGGAGCCGGGTATCCGCGTTCTCAACGGCTGGCAGGCGGTCTGCCTCGTGCAGGACGACGAGCACTGGCCGGAACGCGAGCGCGTGCCGCTCTCCGGCGGCGAGGCCACCTGGCTCGGCGACTGGCACGAATCCTGGATCGGCGCGACCTTCGACGCCGCTGTTCACAACCGCAAACTTCACCCCGAGGAGACCACATGGCCGCTCTGAGCCGCATCATCCTGCTCGCGCTCACCGCGCTGCGCCTGACCCGCTTCATCACCTCCGATCACCTCGGGGAGTGGTGGATCGTCGGTCCGCTCAAGCGCTGGGCCGCGCGCCGCGAAGCTCCCGCCCACCTGCGCGACAGGCTCGAAGCGGAGATCGCGGAAGCCATCGAGCGCGAGGCTCCGCAATTCAACCCGCCGCACGGCTGGGGCTGGCGCTCCAAGCTCGTCAAAGGCCTGGACTGCCCCTTCTGCGTCGGCTTCTGGATCGGCGGCGCGGTACTGCTCGCCGAGGTGGCTACGCGCCACACACCGCTTCTCCGGGGCGTCTGGACCTTCGTCGCCGCCGCCTTCGCCCTCAACTACGCCGTGGGCCACGTCTCGAAAAGGATCGACTGATGACTGAATGCGCCTCGACCTACTCCGTTCGCATCCCGGACGCGCCGTCAGACCAGTGGGATTGCTCTTCGAGCGTGCGGTGTGGAACCGATGAAAATATCGCGTGGTTCGAGAAGCACCGTGCTCGTGCGGTGGCTGAGTGGCTAAAGGAGCAGGGGCGATGAGTGACTATGACCACATCGAGAAGGTGCTCGCCGAGATCATCGTGGAGGTGACGGGCGAACCGAGGATTGGACGTTTCGAGCGCACCGTGGCGAAGTCTGCACTCGCGCGGCTCCGAGAGTGCGGCATGGCATTGGCGGAGCGTCTGGAGCCGCAGGGCGAACCGTCCGACGCTGACGCGGACATGGCGACCAGGGGGCTTGACCACCTCGCACGCAACGCCGAAAGCCCCGCGGTGCGGACGGATTGCGCGCTCGGTAGGGACACGATCCGTCGCCTCCTCAACGAGCGCGGCGCTGCGCTGGAGGTCATGAATCAGCATCGGTGCGGCGAGCAGGCTGAGGCCGCCTACCGGCGTGCCGTTCGTGCGGAATCGCGAGCGCAGGGCGAACGGTCCGACGTGAAAGTGCTGGAGGATTCCTGGCGCTGTATCCAGGAGCACCCCGACGCGCCGTACTGCGCCGGCACCATTCACGACTCTGGCGATGGCACGCGATGGGTTGAGGTTGACGGCTTCTCTGATTCGCTCGCCGTGCTCGAGCTGCGCGACGAGCGCGACTCGCTCAAGATGCTTCGTGAGACACTGTGCGCGGCGCGGGCGTGGCTTCTCGCGCCTCTCCGCTCAGAGTCCGACGATCGGCATGCAGAGCGCATCGGCCGTCTCATCGACGAGATCGACCGCCAGCGCCCGCTCGGCTCCGACGGCAAGCACGGCGACTTGCACACTCCGACCTGCGGATGCGAGGACCGATGATGAGCGAGCGGAAGCGCCGCCCGTGGGACGGCTCTGACTTCTGGCTCGGTGGGGCGTGCGCTGCCATCGCGATCCTGATCGGCGACTGGATCTGGGGAGCGCTGACGTGATCCGCTTCCTGCTGGGCTTCGTCTCCGGCCTCGCCGCCGCCTGGGCCGCGCTCGCGATCTGGCAGCGCGTGCCCGAGTTCGGCCCCGTTGATGCGATCGACGAGCGAGCTATCGTGCCGACTTCCGAACTCGTCTCGAGCGATCCACCCGACCGGCCACTCTCCTACGAGGAAGCCATCGCGATGCGCGGTCGCGGCGCGTGGCCTCCTCCGCCCGTCACCGATCCTGCCGTCCACTCTCACGACGCCTACTGCCGATACCCGGCGCGACCGTGCGTCTGCACCGTCATGCATCCCGTCACCGGAGGGATCGGCGCGCCATGAGCACGGCGACGCCTGTCCGCTCGGCGGTGGTCGAGGAGTTCGACCGGCTGCTGAGCTACGGCTTCGATGTGAACGACGTCCTTCTGGCCACCGGCCAGACCTACGACGCGGCGCGAAAAAACGTCATCCGCGCCGCTCGGGTCGACCTCGCCGAGGTGCTCTCGGCCTGGAAGAAGGCCGATACGGAGCGCCTGCTGCGCGCCCGCGGCCTGAAGTGGTGGTGACCGGCTCCTCGTAGCGCTTGACGTCGCGTGCGATACTGGGCGCATGACTTCGCCCTCGCCTGCCGATCTGCCCGACATGGGGTCGCTGGTCCCGCCGCACCTGCGTGCACAGGCCGCCCTGCCGCTCTCCGGCGGGCTGCAGAACCGGCCGACGCCTCTGGGCCTCACCGCCTCGGCGCAGCGCCTCACGTCGACGAACGTGGCCGGCGGCCCGAATCGCGCGGGCAAAGCGGGCGAATGGCAAACCGACGCCTGGGACATGTATGACCTTGTCGGCGAGCAGCGCTTCCTCGCGAACACGCTTGCCGGCCGCGCCTCGCAAGCCCGACTCTACGTCGGCCGCCTCCCCTCGAATGACCCGCTCGCCGAGCCGGAGGCGTTGGACGATCCGGTGCTGCAAGGCATGCTCGACTCGATCGGCAAGGCGGCCACCGGGCGCGCTCAGCTCGTGCTCCGCATGGTCATGAATTACTTCATCGCGGGCGAGGGCTATCTGGTCGGCTTCCCCCCGCACATTCTCGCGAAGGCTCGCGGTGAGGCGATGGTCACCCCGATCAACGGGAACTCCGAAGTGCTGATGACCGACCTCGAGTGGCGCGTGCTCTCCGTCGGCGAGCTGCGCTACAAGACCGAGAAGACCGTCGAAGTCTCACTCGCCGAAACCGGCGGGAAGAAGACCGAGGTCTCCATCGACGAGCTGTACGTCATCCGCTCGTGGCGACCGCATCCGCACAAGGCCTGGCAGGCAGACTCCCCGACGCGCTCGTCGCTCCCGGTGCTGCGCGAGCTGGTCGGCCTCACCATGGCGATCGGCGCGCAGGTGGATTCCCGACTCGCCGGCGCGGGCGTGTTCATCGTCCCCGACTCGGCGCGCAAGGCGATGCTCCGGGCAATGGGCGAATCCGAGGACTCCGCTGAAGACCCTCTCGCCGACGCGCTGATCGAGGCGATGTCCGCGGCGATCAGCGACCGCTCCTCGGCGGCATCGTTCACGCCGCTCGTGCTCACGGTCCCCGACGAATCCGTCGAAGGCTTCAAGCACATCACCTTCGACAAGGAGTTCGACAAGCAGCTCAAGCCCCTTCGGGAAGAAGCGATCCGCCGGGTGGCTCTCGGCCAGGACGCGCCGCCAGAGCTGCTGCTCGGCGTCGGCGGCATGAACCACTGGGGCGCGTGGCTGGTCCGCGAGGACGTCGTCACGACGCACCTGGAGCCGCCGCTCGCGCTCTTCTGCGACTCGCTCACCACGCAGTACCTGCGCCCGCTCATGGAAGCGCTCGGGTACTCCGCGGAGGAGATCGACGACACCGTCATCTGGTATGACGTTTCGCACATGATCGTCCGGCCCAACCGCGGCACCGACGCCCAGGCGCTCTACGACAAGGGCGAGCTGTCCGGCGAATCGCTGCGTCGCGAGAACGGCTTCGACGAAAACGACGCGCCGCCCGTCATCGGCCTCCCCGACCCCGCGGTCGACCTCGCGCTGCAGCTCGTCGCGCAGGCTCCCTCGCTCATGCAGGCTCCGGGTCTCCCCGCGATCGTCGAGCAGATCCGCGCTGTGCAGGCCGGCGACACCGAGGCGGCCGCATTGATCGTCGAAGAAGGCGGCGTCGGCTCCGAGGACGAGGTGGTCGTCGACGAGGATGCCGATGCCGAATCTTCGGAAGCGGAAAGCTCCGGCGACGGCCCCCCCGCCACCTCAGACGACGCTGCGGCTCCGGCCACGATCACGGCCTCGGCGGTGGCAGGCAAGCGCCGCGACGGCGCGGTGACCGAGGCGGCGATCGCCGGGCGGCTCGAAGAACAGACCAGCGACGATGACGAGGAGTCCGAGTGACCGTGCGTGAAATCCCCGGGCCGTGCCCGGTGTGCGGGGCGGTCTCCATCGCTCCCGCGGTGCAGCGCTCCACGCTGCTCGCCGTCTGCAGTGTGCTGACGATGAAGGCGCTGGAGAAGCTCGGAAACCACATGCTTCGGCACGGCTCTTCGCGCTCTCTGCATCGGGAGCTGGGCGGTCGACCGCGGCATGAAGCGCACACCCTCTGGCGCGCGTCTCCCGAGCAGGTGGATCGCGCGCTCACCGGCGCGTGGGACGTCATCCCGGCGCTGCTGAGCGACCTCGGGTGCTCCGGCGTGTCACACCGCCAGGTCCAAGCGATGCTCACCGACTACGTGCACGACCTCGCTCGGGCGATGGCTCCGCATTCGGTCCCGGCGCTGCAGGGCTACTTCCACCGCCTCGGGCTGCCGGTCTACGACCTCGAGCACGATCTCGCCGTCGCGGGGCACTGATGACCGCGCGCTTCCCGCTGCCCACCAATCTGAGCCGCGAAGAGCTGGAATCTCCCGGCGCTGCCGTCGAGCGCATCGCGCGCCTCGAATCGGCGGTGGAGCGCGTCATGTCCGGCGTGCTGCGGGACTTCCTGCGCTCCGTCGAAAACCTCGCCGTCCGCGACGGCCTCTCGCTCACGCTCGGCCAGGTGTGGATGAACTGGTCTCAGATTTTCGGCGCAGCGATCGACGACCTCCCTCCGATCGTCACCGCGTGGCTCATGTCGACCGTGGCCGAGAGCGAGATCCCGGATGCCGCGTGGTCCTCGGCGCAAGCCGTCCTCGTCACCGCGCAGGTCGAAGGCTGGTCGACCGCCACGCGCGACGATCAGCTCCGCCTCGCGCTGCGGCCCTCCGAAGGTGAGACGGGCCTGGTCGCGGCCGCCTCCCGGCGCGGTCCCCGCAACGGCACCCGCTGGGAAGAACTCGACGTCGGCGGCCTCAACTTCATGGACCGGATGAAGCGCGACGCGCGTACCGCCGTTACCGGTCTCGACGGCATCCTGACCTCTTCGGCACTGCGCGACTCCGGCTTCACCCGCAAGCGCTGGGTGACCCGCCACGACGCGAAGGTCCGCGAGACGCACATCGCCGTCGAAGGCGACACGGTCCCGCTCGATCAGCCGTTCATCGTCGGCGGCTATCCGCTGATGTACCCGGGCGAGCGCGGCGCTCCTCCGGCGCTCGTGATCAACTGCCGCTGCGTCATGGTCGGCACGCGCTGGCGCGCTCGGGGATCGTTCCCCACCGGTGTCGGCCTCACGCCGTAGAGCCGTCCTCCTGGCCGCTGGACGCTCGGCGGGGTATCCTACCCGCATGCGCACTCCTCATCGCTCCCGGCTCGCCCTCGCGGCATCAACCTTTCGCACGCTCGCTCCGGCGGCTGCCGACGCGGAGGTCGACGCGGGTCCACCTCGCACGCTCTGGGCGGGGCCGATCGGCTTCGAGGGGCTGCTCACCGGCGACGGCCGCCTGATCGAACGGGGGGCGCTGACGTGGCCCGCTGACCTCTCCGCGGCCGAGCCGATGGACTTCCGGTACGTCTCCGAAGACGTCGGATTCCATGACGGCGCGGTGGTCGTCGGGCACATCACGTCGCTGGAGCGCCTGCCGCTCGCGACCGCGCAGGCCCGCCTCGAATCCCTCGGCCGCGCACCGATGGACCTCGAGGGCGACATCGACGTCATCTGGGGCCAGGGCGACGTCGTGCACGACGGCGAGGTCTCCGAAGCCGCGGCCTCCGCGATCGCCGACCTGCGCTCGCGCGGCGTCTCCATGGACCTGGACGCGATCGTCTGGGAGGCTCGGGTGCGCGCGGATATCGTCGCCGAGCAGGACGAATTCATGGAGGCCATGCTCAACGAGGGCGAAGACTCCGACTGGACCCCGCCCGAGCGCCGCGAAGTCGACGGCTATGTGGTCGTCGAAGAAGGCCGCCCCGACGACTCGATCATGGTCATGATCGAAGCCGAAATCCGAACCGCCACCGGCGTCTCGGTGCCCGCGTTCTCCGAGGCGCTCATCGGCATCATCGAGGCCGGTGACTTCATCGACCCCGAAGAAGTCGAGGATGCCGAAAGCGGGGACGGCGACACGATCGTGCGCGGCGAAGATGCAGCCGACGACGACGCGCTAGTGGCCGGTGCGGCCCCGATCGCCCCGCCCGCAGCCTGGTTCTCTGACCCGGGACTGGACGGCCCTACGCCGCTCACCGTGACGGCCGACGGCCGCGTCTACGGTCACGCCGCGACCTTCGACCAGTGCCACGTCGCTTCGCCTGCAGGCGAAGGCGTCTGCGTGCTCGCGCCGCGCTCGGCGAAGAACTATGCGAAGTTCCACCTCGGGTCGCTACTCACCGAGGAGGGTGAGTCGATCTCCGTCGGAAAGATCACGATGGGGACCGGTCACGCCGGCCCCCGGCTGCGCACCGCTGCCGCGACTGCGCACTACGACAACACCGGCGCGGCGGTGGCTGACGTGCGCGCGGGCGAGGATCAGTTCGGCATCTGGCTCGCCGGCGCTCTCCGCCCCGACGCGAGTGAGGAGCAGGTGCGCGCGCTGCGCGCCTCCCCGATCTCCGGCGACTGGCGCAAGGAGGACGGAAACTTGGAGCTGGTCGCCGCCCTCGCGGTCAACGTCCCCGGCTTCCCGGTGATCCCGCGTCCGCAAGGCATGGTGGCCTCGGGCGAGCTGCAGAGCCTGGTCGCCACCGGGATCGTGCTCGAGCAGCCGCAGGTCTCCCAGGGCGTCATCAACGTGCTCGGCCTCCCCGACGTCGAGATTGCCGCTCTGCAGCGTCTCGCCAAGCGCGAGATCGAGACCGAGAATCGCGCGGCGCGCGCTCGCGTCGAAGGCTTCCGCAACCGTTCCCGCGTCGCGGCGTTCGCCGCTGCGCTTCGCTCCTGAGCGTAGTAGTATGTCTATGTGCCAAGAAAAGTTACGCCACCCGAGATGCGTTTCGAGCGGTATGTCTCACGCGAACCTAGCGGGTGCTGGATCTGGACGGGGGCGAAGATGGGCAAGCCGCCGCATCAGTACGGCTCGTTCTGGAGCGGGGAGCGCAAGATGCCGGCCCACGTCTGGGCTTACGAGCGCTGGGTGCATCCCGTCCCCAAGGGCTTGGAACTGGATCATGTCGCCGCTCGCGGCTGTGTCTCTAAGCTGTGCGTCAATCCGGCACACCTCGAGCCGGTTACCCACGCCGAAAATCGCCGTCGGGGCCGTCTCGAGCTTTGTCGGGCGGGTCTTCACAATCTCAACGATCCCCAGCATCAAAGGTTCGACGCAATGGGCCGCCGACGTGGCTGCGTCACCTGCCATCGCGAATCGGCCCGGCTTAGAATGAACGCTCTGTATCACCGACGGAAGGCAGGAAAATCATGAGTTGCGCATGCTCGAAGAAGGCGCAGCCGACCGGCTTCGCGAAGACCTCTGCGTCGACGGAACGCGCCGGCGCTCAAGCGACCCAGCGCACCGGCGCTGCCTCCGTGCCCGGCGCGCTGACCGCTCCCCTGCGCTCCACCCCGACCGGCTCGCGCTGATGACCGCGCCGCGGCTGGAGCGCGCCGACCTTCGCGTCATGGACGCCTACTCGGGCGAGCATTACCCGGTGGAGGTCGACGTCCGGGTCGGCGATTACGACGAGGCGACGGGCGTCGCCGGGCCGGTCCTTGGCGTCGAGCGCCAGCTCCGCTGCGGCTGCACGCACGCCCTCGAGAACGACTGGGGCGCACCCCCGCACGTCTGACCAACGTGCCACGACACACCGCCCCGGAGCCTGACGTTCACGCCGCTCCGGGGCGGTGTGCTATTCTCAGCCGCAACATCGGTTGATGGCGCTCCCGGCCTGACCTCCTAGATTTCACGATCCCCGGAGGAAGAAATGGGCATCATCAAGAACGGCCGCCGCCGCTCCACCGTCGCCACCATGGCGATGCTGTTCGAGGACCAGTCCTCGGGCGACGAACTGGTCATCCCCGAAGACCTTTCCACCCTGGACGACGAGGCGCTTGCCGCTCTCGCCACCCAGGCGCGCGAGGCCTTCGACGCCGCATATGGCGACGGTCAGAACCTGTCCGACGAGACCTATCAGGCGCTCGCTTCCCTCACCGAGGGCATCGAGGCGCTGCAGGCCGAGGTTGACACGCGGGCAACCGCATCCGCCGACCGGGCCGAGGCCGCCGCGGCTCTCGCAGCTCGCGTCCGCCCCGCCGAGGAGGCCGCCGCTGACGCGGATGCCGTCGAAGGTGCGGATGCCGACGAGGACGCTCCCGCCGCTGACGCGGATGCCTCCGTCGAGCAGCCCGAAGCGGTCACCGCCTCGGCAACGCGCGGCGAGACTCGCATCTCGCTGAACAGCGTCCGCCGCACCTCCACCCCCGCTCCGGTCGAGCGCGACTCCGCCGAGCCGCAGCTCAGCGACTACATGACCGCCTCGGGCGAAGGTCTCGGCGTCGCCGTCGGCACCGGCCTCGACATGCTCGGCGCGGGCACCGCGCTGAACCGTCGCCTCGGCACCTTCAACGCCTCGCAGTACAGCTCGGCCGCGAAGGCCGGCCGCCACGTGCGCGAGCAGCACGGTCTCCTGTCGATCAACCGCCCGATCGCGGATGACCTGCAGATCCAGAACAACGACCCGGCTCACATTCGCGAGGTCTTCGACCGCGCCGGTGACGAGTCGCGTCTCGAGGCCGGCTCCCTGGTCGCGGCTGGTGGCTGGTGCGCACCGTCCGAGGTCATCTACGACCTCATCGACGGAGGCGAGTCGCGCGACGGTCTGCTCTCCATCGCTGAGGTCGGTGTGCCGCGCGGTGGCCTCTCGTTCACGACCGGCATCGACTTCGCCGACATCTTCGCGGGCTTCGCCGCTCGCGAGATCGGCTTCTCGTTCACCGAGGAGCAGGACGTCGCTGGCGAGTACGCTCCGGGCGCGACGCCGCAGGATCCGAACATCGTCGGCCCCAAGCCGTGCTACCGGGTCGAGTGCCCGCCGTTCGAGGAATACCGCCTCGACGTCGACGGCCTCTGCATCCAGTCCGGCCTCCTGCAGTCCCGCGGCTACCCCGAGGTGCTCGCGGACACCGTGCGCAAGGTGCTCATCGCTCACGACCACTACGTGAACGGAAAGCAGATCGCGCAGATCGCTGCCGGCTCCACCGCGGTCACGCTGCCCGCCAGCCAGGTCGGCACGGCCGCTCCGGTGCTCAGCGCGATCGAGCTGCAGGTGGAGCACTACCGCTACGCACGTCGCCTCAGCCGGAGCACCACGCTCGAGGCCGTGTTCCCGTTCTGGGTCCGCGGCGCGATCCGCTCCGACCTCAGCCGTCGCCTCGGCATCGACCTTCTCTCGGTGCCGGACGCGCGGATCGACGCCTGGTTCCGCGAGCGCGGCATCAACCCGCAGTTCGTCTACAACTGGCAGGCGATCGCGGGCACTGCGGCCTCCGCAACGGCGTGGCCGACCACGGTGTCGTTCCTGCTGTACGCGGCGGGCACCTGGATCAAGGGCGTGAGCGACATCATCACGCTCGACACGATCTACGACTCGGTGCTGCTCGGCAACAACGACTTCACCGCCCTGTTCTCCGAGGAGGGCTGGTTCGTCGCCAAGCGCGGCCAGGACTCGCGCCTGGTCACCACGTCGATCTCCGCCGATGGCGCAACGCACATCGGCGTCGACATCGCGCACAACGGCACGCTGGTCCCGGCGGTCTGATCATGGGCCGCGTGCGAGTGTTCTACGGGCATGAGGGTGTTGTGCCGCCGACGGGGCTTCGGTCCCGCTCGGCGGCACCCGCCCAGCCCGAGCCGGAGGAGGTCGACGAGATCGTCGCCGATTCCTCCGAAGGCGAGCCGGTCGAACTGGTCGGCGAGCCGATCGAAGACGGCGACGAGCTGCTCGCCCCGGCGGGCATCGTCCGTGTCGACGGCACCGAGGTTCCGGTCGGCGACGACGGCATCCCGGTTCTCACCGAAGCGGACGAGGTCGAAGAGGAGGTGGGCGGCGTCGAGCTGCCCGACGACTCCTGGACGAAGGGCGACCTGCTCGCCTTCGCCGACGTCAAGGGCATCGACATGACCGGCGCTACGAAGACGAAGCCTGCCGCGCTGGCCCGCATCCTCGAATCCCTCAAGGAGCAGTAATGGTTGCCATCGCCCCGCCCCAGCTCGTGCCGGGGGCGCTCCGTGCGCCGCTGCCGTACGGCCTGTTCAGCGTGCTCGGGTTCCGCACCAGCGAGGAGCGCTGGGAAAACGGCGTCATCTTCGAGTCGCTGACCTGCGAGCCGGCGGGTGGCATCGCGAATCCGGATTGCGACCCGGAGACGCCGACAGTCGGGCTGCCGAAGGATCTCGAATCCGACGGCGACCCGCTGGGCGAAGCAACGCCGTTCACGGTCTACGGGCACCACACCTGTTCGCCGATCGGGAGCGGCTTCGGCCGCGCTCAGGATCTGGCAAATCAGCATCTGCAGGTGCGCGAGGAAGCTCGCGTGGAGCAGGCGCTGTGGACCGGCGACCTCGGCAACGTGCCGAACCTCTCCGGTGCCAACGGCTACGCCGCGCCGGTCAACCTGGGCACGATGGAACCGTGGCGAGCGGTGAGCCTTCTCGAGCAGGAGCTGGCCGAGCGGTACGGCTCCCTCGGCGTCATTCACATGTCGCGCGAGATCGCTTCGCGGCTGATGAAGGAGGGCGACCTGGAGAAGCGCGGGGGTCGCCTCTTCACTGCTCTCGGCACCCCGATCGTCGCCGGCACCGGTTACGCCTCCGACCGCATCGTCGGCACGCCCGCGGTGCTCGGGTATCGGGGCGACGTCTTCACATCATCCAACCGCCCCGGCGACCTGCTGGATCGCGGAACCAACGACCTGTACGCGGTCGCCGAGCGCAGCTACCTTGTCGGCTTCGACGAGTGCGCGCTGCTCGAGGTCACCGTGGCATCCGACCCCGTCACCCCGTAGGAGGGCACCATGGTAACCCATTGCTTCACCCCCGTGCTCGGTAAGCGCCTGCGGGCCACCGAGCAGGACTCGTGCGGCGGCGTGACCGTCGGAACGAGCATGCAGGTCACGACCGATGGTTTCATCACGATCACGCTCTCGAGCGAGGTCGAAGAAGGCACCGAGATCATCCAGCGCAACGCGGCTGGCGCTCTCTGCGTCAACGAGAAGATGGCCGATTCCTTCAAGCGGTTCACGATCGAGATCGAGTTCTGCGGCGTCAACCCGTCGCTGCTCGCGATCGTCTCCAACGCGGAGCCGTATGAGGACTACGCCGGCGACGTCGCGGGCTTCACGGTCCCCGAAGGTGAGATCACGAAGAAGTTCGGCCTCGAGCTGTGGACTGGTCTCTCCGGCCAGGCCTGCCTCCCCGGCGGCGAAGGTGACGAGGCCTCGGGCTACATGCTCCTGCCGTTCGTCCAGGGCGGCGTGCTCGGCGACATCGAAATGGACGGCGAGAACGCCGTCACCTTCTCGCTCACCGGCGCGTACACCAAGGGCGGCAACTCCTGGGGCTTCGGCCCGTATCAGGTGCTGCGGAACCTGCTCGGCGATGCGGCGGTCCTCCCGACGCCGCTGGACCCGTACGACCACCTCCTGCTCATCGACACGGCGCTCGCTCCGCCCCCCGTCGCGTGCTCCCCGGTCGCGGTGGCTGCGCTGCCGGTGGTTCCGGCGACGGGCGCAACGGCGGGCGACCCCGGCGTCTTCACTCCTCCCGGCTCCACCGCCCCGGCCAACCTCGCCGCGATGTCGGGCCTCACGGCCTCGCCCGCAACGGCGTGGACCACGGGTCAGCACGTCGTGCTCGGCGACGCTTCGCACGCGCACTGGAACGGCACCACCTGGGTGGTCGGCGACGCCTGAATCTAGGCGCGAGGACTGATCTCGACCCGATCCCACCAACCCGCCTAAGGCCTGGTGGGATCGGGTCACTTACTTTCTGAGAGGATTAGCACATGCCGATCGATCCCGATGACTTCCCCGCCGAAAATCTCGACCCCTGGTATGTCGAGCTGAAGGCGGCGTGGGATGCGCTCGTCGCCGCTCACAACGTTCAGGAAGAACTCACCACCACCGGTCGCCTCTCCGAGGCGGGTGTGGACGCCACCATCGATGCGAAGATCGCCGGCGCGCCTTTCGTCCAAGGCGAGCAGCACGAGACGTTCTCCGACTTCTCCTGGAATGAGGTCACGACCGACTATATTCCGAGCCTCATTCCGGGCACGCTCGCCGCCCCGGTGGCCGCCTCGATGCCGCGCTCCGGGGAGTTCCCGAGCCTGGACGAGAATGGCCAGATCGACCCGAGCCACCTCCCGCCGGACGCCGTGCAGCTCGTCAACGGCGAAATCCCCGAGGAGTACCTGCCGCCGGTCCTGAGCAGCGACACGAACGCGATCCGCACCGCGGCGCTGCCCGGCGTGCTCTACAACTCGCAGAACCAGAACTCGCACATCAACACGCTCCGGCCGATGGTCACCCTCGAGGATGGCACGCAGTACGCGGTCTGGGTCGACGGCGCGAGCATGGTCATCGTCGGAAAGCGGACGCTCGGCTTCGACAATTGGGAGACGTTCAACCTCGGTACCGTGGCAGGTAACCCGCTCGGCACTCCCGTCGCTTTCGACGGTCACAACAACTCGGTCATCGAGCGCGACTCCCAGGGCTATCTGCACATCGCAGCCAACCACCACGGCTCCCCGCTCCGGTACGTGCGCTCGGTCAACCCCGACGACATCAGCGCCTGGACGGCTCCCGGCATGGTCGGCGATGAGGGCGTCGTCGTCTCCTATCCGCAGTTCCTCACGCTGCCGTCCAACGAGATGCTCTTCTTCTTCCGGCAGGGCGGCGCGTCCGACGGTGATCTGCTCATCAACGCGTACAACCCCGTTACGCAGGTGTGGACCCGGCGCGTGCACCTGCTCACCGGTGCTGACCCCGCCAACTCGACCAACTGGGGCACGTACATCAATACGCCTTCGGTCGACGCCGCGGGCCGCATCCACGTCTTCTTCCTCTGGCGTCCCGCCTCCAACGATCCTGCGGGAGCTGTCGACATCGGTCACGTCACCTCGACCGACTCGGGCGCGACGTGGAAGCAAATGGGCGGCACCGTCATGACGACGCCGATCTCCAAGCCTGCCAACGCGCCCTACGCCGTCCAGCCGGGTAACGTGCTCGGCGCGCTCAACCAGTCCGGCGCTGCCGTCACCGCCTCGGGCACCCCGTGGGCGATCTTCTGGATGAACGTCTCCGACACCTCGGGCGGTGGCTTCGGCCTGGTTACCTTCCGCTGGACCGGCTCGGCTTGGGTGCGCGAGACGATCTTCAACACCGGCCAGGTGCGTACGCTCACCGAGTACCCCGCGCCGAACATCTTCACCTGGGGCGATCGCGTCTTCGCCCTGTACTGCGCGGAGCCGCTCGGCAACTCGCAGCGCACCATCTGGGTCGACGAACTCACCCCCGGCTCGACGACTCCCATCGCTCCGTTCCCGCTCCTGTCCGGGCCGCTGCGTGGCTACGTGCCGACGATCGATACCCCTGCGATCAACGCGCGCGGCGAGCTGAACATGCTCGTCACCCCGACCGGCACCTACGGCTCCCCGGCGGGTATCTCGTTCACCAAGCAGTGGGGCACGATCGTCACGATCGAACTCGGCCGCCTGAACGAGGTGGGCGACACGCTCCGCCCCGCAATGGAGGAGTTGGTCATCTCACCCCAGGCGCTCGTCGCTTCGGTCGGCACGCCGACGCAGGTGGTCTCCTCGGGCCGTCCGACGTTGACCCTTGCGGATGCGGCCACGAGCGAAGCGGCCACCTGGGTCGACGTCCCGCCGCATTGGCGTCAGGCCGCGGTGCAGGTGTGGTGGACGCGCGTCAGCGCCGTCGCGGGCGATGTCGTCTTCACCTCTCGGTACGGCGTGCCTCAGGCGGGCGACTTCTTCGATCGGCAATTCGTCCTCGCGAACGTCACGGCGGTTCCCGTGGTCGGTGCGTCCAATGTCGAAATCACTACCTTGGGGACGATCAATCTCCCGACTGGCATCCCCGTCCTGACCTATGTCGCTGCAGGTCGCGCCGGGTCTGACGCGGCGGACACACTCGCGTCCGGCATCCGCATCCTCGCAATCAAGCTCATCCAGACCCTCTGAAACGGAGAACATCATGGCAGTCACTTGGCCTCGGCCCCTGACCCACGCGCTGAACGACCCCGCGTTCCCGGCGCTCCTCAACACCATGGAGGAGGCGCTGAACCAGGTCTACGTCGGCACCGGCTGGCGCAACCTTGCCGGTTCGCTCGCCAACGGTTGGACGGCGACCTTCCTCAACGTGCGCCGCGTCGGCACGCGCGTGGATCTCGTCGGCGTCGTCTCTGGCGCGGCGGCCACCGCTTCGCCGCTGATCACGATGAACTCTTCCTTTGGCGTCGACGCGACGACGGGCGGCTTCATGCCGCTTCCGACCTCGGTGGGAACGGTGCCCGGGGCTGATACGATGCGCATCACCAGCGCGGGCCAGCTCTCCTCGGGGCTGCGTGTTGCGGATATCCGCATCGTGGCTTCCTGGCCGGCCAACCTCGTCTGGCCCACCACGCTCCCCGGCGTGGCGCTCTAAGTTCAACGGAAGGGGTCGTCATGCTCCAGCTCTGCGATTGGCCGGTCAGCTATGAGGCCTGCGGCGCGACGCCTGGCGACCCCGAGGCCGAGCCTCCTGTCCCCGCCTCCTCCGGCTGCTCGGCGCTCGACGCGCTGGACGACGTGGCGGTGGCCGCCTTCGAGCGCATGGCCGCCGAAATGCTCTGGAATTGGACGGATCGCATCTTCGGCATCTGCGAGGTCTCGGTGCGCCCGTGCCGGAGCAATTGCGGATCCGCCACGCGGTGGATGGACACCTTCTGGGGCCGCGGCCCGTACCCGTGGGGTGACATCTCCGCGGGGTCGTGGGTGCCGCTCCTGATCGGCGGCGAATGGTTCAACATGGGCTGCGGCTGCTCGGGCACCTGCTCGTGCGCCGAGGAAGGCCCAAGCGCTCTGCGGCTGCCCGGCCCGATCGTGGCGGTGTCCTCCGTGAAGATCGATGGTGTCGTGGTGCCGCCTGCGGAGTACCAGGTGCTGTACGGTCGGCTTCTCGTGCGCCTCGACGGCACGCCATGGCCGGCCTGCCAGAACCTGCTCACCGACGCCTCGCAGGTCGGCACGTTCGAGGTCACCTATACGCGTGGCGTCGAGGTTCCCAAGGGCGGCCAGGTCGCGGCGGGGATCCTCGCCTGCGAGCTGGCGAAGGCGGCGTGCGGCGCGGCCGACTGCCAGCTCCCGCAGCGCATCCAGACGGTCACTCGTCAAGGCCTTACCGTCGGCATCGTCGACGCCTTTCAGGGTCTCAACGATGCGCGCACGGGCATCTGGCTTATCGACTCCTGGACCTCGAGCGTGCGCGGCCCCACCGCGAAGCCGAAGGCCGGCGTTCGCTCGCCTGACTACCGGCCCAGCAAGGGCGGCGTGCGCTCATGGTGACCGACCTGGTCGCAACCTTCATGGACGACCTCGCCGAGCGCTCCGTGCTCGCGCTGGCTGAGCACGACCGTCGTCCGGGCCGCGTGGTGGCGATCGCGCCCGGCACCGCTCCGGCGTGGGACGGCGACTGCAACGGCTACCTCTACGGCCGTATCGTCTCCATCACCCCCGGCCAGCAGCAGGGCACCGCTCCGGTCAACGTCCGTTGCGGCGTGCACTTCTGGGTTGCCACGTTGGCGATCGCGATCATCCGCTGCGTCGGCGTGCTCGACAACCAGGGCACCCCGCCGCTGCCTTCGCGCGTGGATGCCGACGGCCGTGGCTTCTCGCTCGACGCCGCGATCCTGCAGCAGGTTCTTCTCTGCTCGCCGTACACCCGTTCGATCGTGCAGGGCGTCCCGCTCGAGGAGCAGGGCGGGTATTCCGGCTTCGAATGGACGTACACCGTCCGCGCCCCCACCTGCGACTGCCCGGAGCCGTAGCCATGGCTCGGGTGCGCGTGCAGTACAACCTCGGGCCGGCCACGACGATCATCGGCGAGATCGTCGACGCTGCCGCTTACCGGGCTGCGCAGCGGGTGCGCGGCCGCGCCATGAGCAACATTCGCTCCCTCGGGCGCGTCGACACTGGCGAAATGATCCGCGGGCTGCAGGTGCGCCGCACGGGCGCTGCTGGCTCGCTGTGGCCCCAGTACACCGTCGAGGCGATCGCACGCCACACTGGGTGGCAAGAGGACGGCACGCGCGCACACGGCCCCGTACGCGCCGACTTCCTGGTCTTCCAGATCCGTGGCTCGGGGCCGGTCATCTTCGCGAAGTGGGTGCGCGGCGTCCCGCCGGGTCACTTCATGCGTCGAGCGTTTCAGGCGGCTTCCCCGTCCGATTTCACAGACTGACCGTCGCCTAATAGGTGTGATACGCTCTGCGCATGGCAAAGAACCGGATCATCATCGAGGCCGAGCCTCGCGAGCCTTTCCCCGTCTCCCTCGTCGGCGAGGAGTACCTGGTCACCCCTCCGAAGTCCACCATCGCTCTGGCGCTGGCTGCTCGAGCGAAGGCGGCGGGCGAGGATCCCGAGAAGGTCCGCGAAGAGCTGGACGGCTGGGTGCTCATCGCCTTCGGCAAGAAGCAGGCGGTCAAGGTCCAGGCGCGTCTCGGCGACGCCGACGACGATCTCGACCTGCCGCACATCATGACGCTGATGCAGAAGCTCGCCGAAGCCGTCACGCCGGACCCTACTTCGTAACCGTCCGCCTCGCCCGGCTGGCGCTGGACACCTGGCCCAGCTTGGACGGTTACGCCGTGGCGCACGGCATGGATGACCTGCGTACGCTGCCGCTCGATCGGTTCGTCAACTTCGTCTACTGGATGGCTACCCGCAACGGCTCCGCCACCGACGTTGAGAAGTTCCGCGCGAAGCTCTGGCGTCCGCCGAAAGGCCAGGCCGTCACTGACACACGCTCGCCGTGGGCACCGGAGAATGAGCAGCGCGGCTTCGCGTCGCTCAAGGCCGGACTCGGCATCGGCGGCCCGCCAGCGCCTCCCGCTTAGGGCATATACCACGCTTCATGCCCGCGCAGGGTATCCTGGCCCCGAGGCCGTGACGTTTCCCGCCTCTCTGAGCATCTAGGCTCGCTGGCGTTCTGGGCCGGAGCCGCTTATCTCTCGCGCCTCGTGCGCGATCGAGCTTGAGGCGGCTGTCGTGGCGGGAAGCATCGGGTCGGTCAGCATCACCGTTGATGCTGATGCCTCCGGCGTCCCCTCTGACATCGAGAAGGCCACCAAGGCACCGCTCGCCAAAATCGGCGAATCGATGGGCAAGGCGCTCAGCGCCTCCCTCGCCGCCGCGGTGGATACCAAGAGCGCATCCGCCGCCCTGCAGGCGGGCTTCGTCTCCGCGCTCGGCTCCGTGAAGTCGGCGACACTCTCGCTTCTCTCGCCGGTCACTCAGCTCGGGCAGAACTTCGTCGCCGGCTTCACCAATGCCTCGGCGGCCGCATCGTCGTTCACGGGCAAGATCGGGACGCTGGGGGGCGCGCTCGGTAAGGCGCTCGGCGTGTCCGGGTTCCAGAATTTCGCGGCCGGCTTCCGCTCAGTGGATGCCGCGCTCTCGTCGACCACCGGCAAGCTGGGGACGATCGGCGGCGTCGCGCGCACCGCCTGGAACGTCGCATCGACCGCCGCGCAAGGCTTCGCCTCCGTGGTCGGCCCGGTCTTCTCGAAGGTCACCTCTCTCGCCTCGGCCGCCTGGGACAAGATCCGCTCCGGCGCGAGCGCCGCCTTCTCGGCTATCGGCGAGTCGATGAAAGGCACGCTCGAATCCGCGGCGAGGCTGACCGGTGCGGGCGTGGCGACGGTGCTCGGTGCCGCACTAACCAAGGGCTTCGGTCGCCTCGAGGCGATCGACACCGCGACGGCGAAGCTCACGGGCCTCGGCGTCACCGGCGACCAGCTCGCGGCGACGATGAACGCGGCGACGAACGCCGTTCGCGGCACGTCCTTCGGCCTCGGTGAGGCCGCCTCGGCTGCCGCGTCCTTCTCGGCTGCAGGCGTGCCGATCGACGGCATGGAGCGCTCGCTGCGCATCCTCGCATCGACGGCCGCGGTTGGTGGCTCCTCGCTCTCCGAGATGGGCACCATCTTCGGCAAGGTCGCCGCGACCGGCAAGGTCAACGGCGAGGTGCTGCAGCAGCTCGCCGAGCGCGGTGTGCCCGCCCTCTCGCTGCTCGCGAAGCAGATGGGGGTGACCGCCGAGGAAGCCTCCAAGATGGTCTCCTCCGGCGAGGTGGACTTCGAGACCTTCCAGGCCGCGATGGAGGCGGGCCTCGGTCCCGCCGCGCAGGCGATGGGGCAGTCCTTCTCCGGCATGGCCGCGAACGTCAGCGCGGCGCTCGGCCGCCTCGGTGCCGCCGCTCAGCAGCCCGCCTTCAACGCGCTGAAGACCCTCTTCCCAGCCCTGATCTCCCTGCTCGACCAGTTCACTGCAGCCGTCACGCCGGTGGCCACCGTGATCGGCGAAGCGCTCGCGCCCGCTGCGCAGAAGCTGGCCGGTTTCCTCTCCGGCATCAACTTCCAGGTGACTGCGGACGGCGCGACATCGTTCATGGCCGCGCTCGGGCCGCTGCTGCCCATCGTCGGCGGCCTGCTCGGGCTGCTCGGGCCGATGCTCGCGAACCTTCCCGTCATCGGTGGCCTCTTCTCCTCGATCACCGGACCTGTCGGCCTCTTCGCGGGTGCGCTCGTCGCACTGCTGGCGATCGATCCCACGACGCTGCTCGCCGGCTTCGATTCGATCGCCTCGGCGCTGCCGGGGATCTTCACCACGCTCGTCTCCAAGGCTGCCGAGCTGGTCCCGCAGATGGTGGAGCGGATCGCCACCAACCTGCCGATCTTCGTCACCGGCATCCTGAACCTCTTCATGGCCCTGATCCCGGCGCTGACGGCTGCGATCCCGATGATCGTTCAGACGTTCGCGACGCTGATCCCGACGCTGATCACGACGCTGCTCGGCGCGATCCCGACCATCCTCGCGGCCGCGCTGCAGCTCTTCTCGGGGATCATCACGGCGATCATCACCGTGCTGCCTCAAATCGTCCAGTCGCTGGTCGCCATGCTGCCGCAGGTGGCACAGGCGATCATCACGGCGCTGCCGCAGATCATCTCGGCTGCGCTTGAGCTGTTCATGGGCGTGATCACTGGACTGGTCGAAGCCACGCCCGTGATCATCGCGGCTGTGCTCGATCTCCTCCCTGAGCTGATCACGACGCTGCTCGGGATGCTGCCGACGATCATCGAATCGGCGCTCGAGCTGTTCCTCGGAATCGTGACCGGCCTCCTGACGGCGATCCCAGATATCATCATCGCGCTGCTCGAAATGCTGCCGCAGCTCATCTCGACGCTGCTCGGCATGATCCCGACCCTGATCCAGGGTGCGGTGCAACTTTTCACCGGCCTCGTCGAAGCTCTGCCGGTCATCATCCCGAAGCTGATCGACGCACTGACGCGCCTCGGCCCGACAATGGTCGACACTCTGATCGGCCTCATCCCCGTGCTCCTGCAGGCCGGCGTCGACCTGGTCGGCGGCCTGGTCACCGGCTTGTGGGAAGCGGCCGGCTCCGTCGGCTCGGCGCTGCTGGAGATCGCGCAGAACGCGATCGGCGACTTCCTCAGCTTCCTCGGCATCGCGTCCCCGTCCAAGCTCTTCGCCGGCTACGGTGCCAACCTCGGCCAGGGTCTCGCGAAGGGTATTCACGGCAGCCTCGGGCTGGTCACCGCGGCGATGGACGAGATGTCGAATGCGGCGGTGGCTGCGCTGCCTCCGGTGCTCAACGGCTCCATCTCCCCGAACAGCACATCGCTCGCTCCCGGGAATGGCGCTACTGCCTCCCCGACGTCAACCGACAACCGCCGCTCCACGACCTTCGCGGAAGGCGCGTTCCAGCTCTCCGGTCCTGACCCCCGTAAGATCGCCCTGGAGACGGCGGACGCAATCGCAGAGGAGGCTGGTCGCTGATGGCTTACGAGGGCTGGTTCCGTCTCGGCGGAAACGAGATCGTGAACAACGAGCGCGCGCGAGGGTACTCGCAGACCGCGGCGTGCCCGATGTTCTGGCTGAAAGGCCCGCGCTGCGACACGCTGCGCGATGCCCTCGGCGACGCGCCGTATGTGCACGGCAATATCCCCGACGCGCCCTGGTACGACCTCTCAATGCCGGACGTATCCAGCCGCTTCTATGGCGTCTTCGCGCTCAGCGCTGTCGGCCTCAAGGATTCGACTCGCAGCGCCTCGGTGACGGAAAGCATCGACGACGGCGCGCAGATCGGCCGCACGCGCAAAGGGTCGCGCCAGGTGCGCATCCGAGCTATCCTCCTCGCCCGTGGCTCTGACGCCCTCGAGTACGGCACGGCGTGGCTGAACGCCTCCCTGGACCCCGGGGCGTGCGGCCAGCACGGGACTGGCTGCGGCACCACGGATCTGGAATACCTCGCCGCCTGCCCGCCGCCGCGCGGCACGGTCAGCGGCCAGACCTGGGCCGAGAGTCGTCGCAACCTCTTCCCCAACCCCGCCGTGGCCAGCCTGGACGGCTTCTCCGAAAACACGGGGCAGGTCAGCATGACCTACACCGGAACGGCTGCCCGCTTCACCTTCACCACCACCTCGGCAATCGGCATCACTGTCACCGGGTACATTCCGGCCGTCGGCGAGAGCGTGCGCTACCTGGTGCGCGCTCGTGCAAGTCGAACCATCCAGGCCCGCCAGCGTGTTCGTGCCGCGAACGGCCCCCTCGTGGAACTCACTACCGCCTGGCAGTGGTTCGACCTGTCGACGAATGCGGGCAGCGGATCCGCAAACCAGAGCGGGCTTCTCGTCGCGGCGGGCGTCGGCGCTCCGGGCGACTGGGTGGAGATCGATCGCGTGCTCATCGCCCGCGCCCCCGACATCGGCGACTGGTTCAGTGGCAACAGCGCCGAAGTTCCCCCGCGTCGGTACTCGTGGCTCGGTGCGCCCGACGATTCGGTCAGCATTGAGGAAACTCAGCAGCCGTTCGAGCGAGCCGAAACCGACGAGGAGTACGACGCCCGCGTGGCCCCGCTGCGCCGCTTCCTACACAACGTCGCGGTGACCTCCGGCCCGTACGAGCGCGAGCTGATGAACGTCGGCGACTTCTATGGGCAGGTCTTCGAGTGGACCGTCACCGCGGGCCGCCCCTGGGTGTACTCGGCGACCCGCGACGTCGACCTCCCCGTCACCCCCACGATCGTCATCCAGGACACTCCCTACAACCTCGTGCCCTATCCCTCGGCGGAGCTGGCCGGCGCGGACGTCACGGCGGCGACCAACTTCTCTGCCAATCCGTCAGTCGAAACGAACGCCACCGGGTGGGTCTCCGGCGCAAGCGCGGGCGTGACGGCCGGGATGCTCACCTCCGGGCGCGTCACCGGCGAGCTGCAGGCCGTCGGCACTTCTTCGTTCCGTGTCGTCTTCACGGCCACCGGTACGGGTACGACAGGGGGCTTCTATGCGCAGCAAGAGGTCGACCTGACCGCTCGGCCTGCGGGCGCTCGAGTCTCGATCAACTGTTGGGCGGCCGAGCTGCTCATGGCCGGTACGCCGGTGCGCACCCCGATCGAACTCACTGCCTACTGGCGCGCGACGGCGGGCGGCGCGACGCTGCGCCAGGACGCGCTGGGGACTATCCCTGTCAACGGCGGCGCTCTCTCCGTGAAAAGCCTCGAGCCACCCGCGGGTGCGAACTTCGTTCTCGTGCGCGCGATGGCCCGCTTCACGAGCTGGACCGCCGACACCGTGCTCCGGCTCTATGTTGACGCATTGGCGGTGACCGTCCCATGAGTTACGACATCTCGATCGGGGGTAACTACTCCGGCCGCTCCGCCTATTACGCCTATCTGTACGTCCGGCGCGACCAGACCGACGTCGCCAACAACCGCTCGAGCTATGCCTGGGCGCTCTACGCGGTCAATCCGAACGGCTCCAGCCAGACCTATGCGCTCGACTGCTTCCCGTGGTCGGTGAACGTCGGTGGCCAGATTTTCAACGGCTGCGCAAGCCTTGACTTCCGTGGCGGCCAGGGGCAGCTCCTCCTCGGCTCCGGCGGGACTGGCTGGTTCGGTCACGACGCGAACGGCAATCTTTCGCTGATCGTCGACGCCTACCACGGCCCCGCGTCGATCTTCGGCACCGCCGACCCCGCGGCGGCCTGGTTCTACACTGACCGCATCGCAAAGGTGCCCGGCGCTCCGTTCAGCCTGAGCGTGGACCAGGCTACGACGACCTCGCTCCGGTACATGTTCTCGGGGACCACCGACGGCGGCTCCCCGATCCTGGAATGGCAAGCGCAAGCTGACGACGATCCCGCCTTCGGCTCGCCGATCACAATGAGTTCGACGGGAACGTCGACGTTCACGGGTCTCGTTCCCGGCACCGAGTACACCTTCCGGGCGCGCGGCCGCAACGCTGTTGGCTGGGGGCCATGGTCGGTCGTCGATGCGAATAGTCGCGGCACGACGCTGCCCGCTGTCCCGCCGGGGATGACGGTCACGCCGGCGATCTCGGGTACGAGCACGACCGTGACCCTTTCGCCGCCCTCCGGCGTCTCCACGGTGACTTCTTACCGCGTGGAGCGCCGCCCGATCGGCGGCTCGGCCACCGTCTTCGACACCCCGACGTCGCCGCTCGTCGTCTCCCCGATGACCCCCGGTACAACCTTCGAATGGCGCGCGAGCGCGTTCATCGGCTCCTACCAGACGCCGTGGACGGCCTGGGTCACCGTCTCGCAGCCGCAGCCGAACACCAACCCCGGTGATTACTTCGATGGCGCGACCGTCGACAAACTCGACATCGACTACCAGTGGAGCGGCACGGCCAACAACTCGACCTCGCTCGCGCTCGCAAAAGCTCCGGCCGGGTGGCGCTCGTTCAATGACGGGAACGACGCCTCGGGCGGGGAGGGTGTCGTCATCCGCGCCACCGGTGGCCGCTCGGGCGTGTTCGGCGCGCGCGTGACCTTCTTCGCCGACACGGTGACGGCAGGCTTCCGCGCCGGCACCGCGCTCGGGCTGCCCGGCGCTCAGGAGGTTGCTGAGGGCGGCGTGTACTGGGGGTCGATCTACGTCGCCCCGTCGCGCCTCGTGCAAATGGCAGCGGAGATCATCTGGCTCGACGCTCTCTTCGCCCCTGTCGGCACCGCGGCCGTCGGGTCGCCGGTTCTCGTGCCTGGGTCGCCGCCTGCGATGGTGCGCCTGATCGTCCAGGGCACCGCCCCTGCAGGTGCCGTTTACGGGTCGGTCGGCTGGGTCGACGTTCCGACCGACGAGACTGCGGGCGGCTTCGGGCACGGCCCGTTCGGTCATGGTCTCTTCGGTCACGGCAGCGCGAGTGAAGGCGTCTGGTTCGGCGGCGACACGGTCATGATGGATGACGCGATGCTGTCCATCGGCGAGCTGTACGACTGGTTCAGCGGCGACACCCCCGACACGGCGCAGTGGTCGTACTCGTGGGAAGGCACCCCCAACGCCTCGATCTCGATCGCGTCCGCCCTCGATCAGGATCTCGTCGACCCTCTCGCCGACCCTGACTGCCCCCCGATCCCTTCCGCTCCGACACCTCCGGCGATCTCGGATGACTGCATCGAGGAAGTCGGCTCGTGGCGACGGTACTGGGCGATCATCCCGCGCGACGAGGTATCGGACTGGCTAGCGATCGTGCCGACGATCCGGATCACCACCGGGGCGCTCGCTGCGCGCCAGGTGCGTATCCGCACCTACCCGAATCCTGAAGGTCTCGACCCGAACGTCTTCCCGGCCAACAACTGGGAGTCCGAGCAGGTCGTCTCGTTCATCCCCGCCAGCACGACCCTTACCATCGACGGGGTGGCGCAGCGGGTCTGGGCCGAGGTCAACGGCGCGGATGCGATCAGCGCCGACCGACTGCTGTACGGCACCGGCGGCGGCCCCGCCTCCTGGCCGGTGCTCTCCTGCGGCACCGCGTACCTGGTCTCGTTCGACGTGCCGCTGGATACGCCCGAGGGCAACCTCAGCATCCAGGTCGCGCTGACGACAAGGATGCTCTGATGGTCCTCAACCGGTACGGCGACGACTGCATCAGCGGTCACAGTGTCATGATCCACGATCGTGGCGGCGTGCGTCGCGTCGGTGCTCTCTCCGACCTCACGGAGGTCCAGTGGGCGCGCGAGCGCGACGTTATGTCCAGCGCAAAGGTCGTGATCAGCGGCCGCGCCTGCGCGGACCAGGAATCGTTCATCAACACCATTGCACCGCGCCGTCACGAGATGGTCGTCTTCCGCGGCAACCAGCGGGTGTGGGAAGGGCCGATCCTGGAAGCCTCCTGGTACTCGAATCGCGTCGAGGTCATCGCCAACGACGTCACCGACTACCTGCGCGGCACGCCCCTCTCCAAGCCGTGGCCCGGCCCTGACGGCGGCGGGCAGATCTACATGACCGAGCGCATTCGGGAAATCCTCGAGTACGAGCTGACCACCGATTACGAAATGGTCGTCTCCCCCAGCGGCGTCCCCGTGACGGTTCTCGTGCCCCGCTGGGAGAACCTCGATCCGCCGGCGAACGTTCTACCGCACCTGGAGGTGCGCGCGTCGACGGGGCCGGCGGGCATCCTCACGCGCAGCAGCGTGGAGGCGTTTGAAATGATGGCGGGCGAGCACCTGCAGAACCTCGCCGAGGGTGGCCTGGACTACACCACGATCGGGCGCAAAATCCTGATCTGGGATTCGGCGCAGTCGATCGGGCGTACTCGGGTTCTCAGCGACTCCGACTTCTATGGCGAGCTGCGCGTCATCGCCGCTGGCGGCGAGCACGCTTCGATCGGGCACATCTCCGCGCAGCGCGACGAGGAGACCGAGGAAACGCCGGACCCTTCCAGCGGCATCGGCAACGCCGGCGGTGCCGACGACTTCTATGGCGTCTGGACTCGGCTCGTCTCGCTCTCCAGCGAGGAGGGTACCGACACGCCGACGCAGCTCGAGCTGAACTCGCAGGCCCGCCGCCAGATCCTCGGCCGCTCTCCGGTTCCCACCGAGATCGTAGTGCCCGCCGACGGCGGCATCCGCCTCAGCCACGACCTGCGCATCAACGAGCTTGTTCCCGGCGCGGTCCTCCCCGTGCGTGCCACGCTCAACCTCCGCCCCGTGCAGCAGGACCAGCGCCTGGACCGGCTCGTGGTGAGGGAGACCCCTGCCGGAGAAACCGTACAGGTCTCTCTTTCCTCGGCCGGCGTGCTGGAGGTAGTGCCGTGACCGATCGCACTCAAGCAGGCCTCCTCCGCCGTATGCAGAGCCGCCTCACTTCCCTCGAGCGGCGCATCTCGCGGACTCCGCGCGCCACCCCGGCGGCTGCGCTCGCTTCGGTGGCGGACGTGAAGCTGAGTGCGGGGGGCGCGCTGCAGTCCGGGTGGCTGCTCTGTGACGGCGCGCTCTACACCTCGGCTGCGCAGCCGGGCCTCTTCGCTGCGATCGGCACGACCTACAACGTCGGCGGCGAAGCTCCGGGCGAGTTCCGTGTGCCCGACTTGGACGCGACCGTCGTCGATCCCAACCTCGTTTACGTCATCAAGGCCTGAGAGTCCGGAAAGTAGAATGCCGCTATGAATCCCTGGGAATGGATCACGTCGACGACTTCGGTCGACAACATTCTCATGACCCTCGGCCTCGGGGGTCTCGCGATCCTCTTCGCTCAGGATCGGATCATCACCCGCGGCCAGCACCTCCGGCGTACCGTGGACCTGGAGGCCTATCATGCTCGGGAGCTGGCGGAGAAGGATGCTCGCATCGCGGATATCCGGGAGTCTCGCGATGGGTACAAAGAGGCGGCGCGCGTCGAGCGCGAGCGCGCCGACAAGGCGACCGATGCTGTGGGTGAAATGGCCCCCGCCATGGAGTCGGTGCTTCACGTCCTCGAATCTCTGGATCGCGCCCTGCCGTCGCCGTCGCCCCGAAAGGAGGGCGTGAGATGAACGAGAACGACCAGGACAAGGCCGAAGTCTCCGAGGCCGCAAAGGTGCTTCACCAAGCCGAAGTTAACTCGGTGAAGACGGATGCTGCGATCGCCTCAATCCACCGCATCACCATGGACGTCCAGACCATCGTCGACCGGAATGGCTACGTTGCCCGTTTCCGCGAACTCCTGAGAGGGGCATGATCATGCCGCACCCGAATCCGAGCGACATCGTTCTCACGATCGACCTCGTGCTCGCCGTGATCTTCGCGCTGTATTTCGCGATTGGAAAGCCTCGCGCCTGGTTTCGCGACCGGCTCGGCTGGGTGATCTTCGGCTACGCCCTCGCCGTCATCGCCCTTCTCACCCTCATCGTCTATGCGCTCTGGACCGGCGAGCGAATCGCCGAGCCTGCCCGACTCGGCGTCGGCTCCGCTTTGGGAGCGGCTCTCGTCGCGAAGACCTGGTCGGTGTATCGTGAGCGTCACCAGGGCAGGATCGCGCCGGCGAACCGCCGCCACCCCGAAAGGATTGCTATGTCCCCTCTCTCCGCTCCGACCCCGTCGGATGCTGTGAAGAATGTCACCGAGATCTGGTACAAGGCGCAGCGGGTTCTCCGCACGCTGGTCCAGGTCATCATCCCCGCCTTCCTCGGCTTCGCCGTGGTGCTGCCGCTGATCATCGAAGCGCTCGGGCTGCCGGTCGATTCGGAGCTGCGTCTCTGGCTCCTTCTCGTCGCCGGTGGCGTCACCGCCGTGGCCACCGCGATCGCGCGTGTCATGGCGATCCCGGCCGTCAATGCGTGGCTGATCAAGATCGGCCTCGGCTCGGTTCCCGCTTCCGCCGTCTATGTGTCCCCGGCAACCGGAACCGTCCAGGTCAAGACCGACCCGAAGGCGCGGGGCTGATCGTGGCCGAGAACGCCGTGCCGACGGCTTCGCTCGTCGTGCAGGATCTCGAAAACTGGGAGGCGGAAGCTCGCGCGTTCGCCGCCGAGCTGATCACCAAGGGCGAGCGTCCCTGGTTCGAGGTGCGCTATCCCGCGCCGCCACGCCTCACGGACGAGGAGGCCGCTGATTGGCTCGAGCGCCAGGAGGACAGCTTCGACGCTCTCGAGCTGGTCGATGGCGCATTCGTCACGCTGCCTCCGTACGCCGAGCTTCGAGGGGAGGCCTGAGCGTGGTCTGGCCGAACGGATCCAACTCGATCCCCACCGTCTCCTCTGAGTTCAACCTGAACCGGCGCAACCCCGTGACCGGCGTCGTGCAGCCGCACTGGGGCATCGATATCGTCGGCTTCGACATCGTCCGCGCCCCGTTCGCCGGCACGATCATCTACGCCGGATACAACGGCGGCTACGGGAACCAGGTCCAGATCCGGCGTGACAACGGCGACGTCGTATCCATGGCGCACAACCGCGCCTTCATCCGCACCGGCGGCCGCGTCTCTGAAGGCGAAGGCGTGGCATACATGGGCACCACCGGCCAGTCGACCGGGGTTCACTCACACTACGAAACCCGCCCGGGTGGCGGCGGCGCGATCAACCCTCGGGACTATATGGCCGGCAACGGCGGCGGGGGCGGCCCTGCCAACGTCGCCGCGGGTCAGCGTACTGCGGGGCCGGGCGGCGTTCGTCGTCGCTCTGCGCCCTCGTCGCAGTCCCCTGAGGCCGGTGAAATGCTCAGCCCGGGCACGGTCGGCAACTTCACCGGCTGGATCAGCGGCGAGAGCGTCGACGGGAACAACGTGTGGTACCAGGGCACCTCGGGTAACTGGTTCTGGTCCGGCGGCTTCGTCGAAGGTGCGAACGGCACCGGCCTCACCAACCTCAACCCGACCACCCCGCCGCCCACCACGGGCACCCAGCGCATCGTCGGTCCCGAGGGTGTGAAGCGTCGCATTGGCGCGCCGAGTACGAGCGCCCCCGCGGGCGAGGGGCTAGACGCGGGCGTCGTCGGCAACTTCAAGGGCTGGATCAATGGCGAGAATGTCGGCGGCAATCCGGTGTGGTTCGTCGGGACCAGCGGGGATTACTTCTGGTCGGGTGGCTTCACGAGCACCAGCCGCGACGGTCTCGCCGACCTGAATCCGTCGACGCCGCCGGTGGGTGGTACGCAGCGCACTGCAGGGCCGGGCGGCGTCCGTCGCCGCTCCGCTCCGTCGACCAAGGCACTCGAGGCCGGCGAGCTGCTCGCTGAAGGCGTCGTCGGCAACTTCAACGCCTGGGCGAAAGGCGAGGCTGTCGAAGGTAACGACGTCTGGTATCGCGGTGTCAGCGGCGACTGGTTCTGGTCCGGCGGCTTCGTCGGTGGAGCCAACACGGCGGGCCTCTCCGAGGTGCCCGCGCCGAGCATCCCCGGCGGTGGAACGGACCCCGACAACCCGCGCAACCTGCCGAGCTACGACCCGATCTATCCCGGCGCGGCGTTCGGCCTGGTCGCGCCTCTCGGCGACGGCAAGCGCGGAATGAAAGGTTCTGGCTCCTCGGCGGTCGCGGTCCCCGTGATCATCGACCGCTACATCGTCCACCACACCGGGACGACCGCGGACCAGCTGGATTACTTCTCCTGGAAGAACGGCGGCGGCTCGTGCCCGACGTGGTACCTGCGCACCTCGGGTCAGGTCATCGAACTCATCCGGCCCGGCATGAAGCCGTCGGCCACCGGTGCGGAGTGGAATTGGCGCAGCGTCGCCGTCGAGACGCTGAACGAGTCGGGTGCTCCCGAGTGGCGCGTTACCGCTGCGCAGCTCGAGGCGCACGCGCAGATGATCGCGTGGCTGGCAAGCTTCGACGGGAAGGCGCTGGATGGCGTGCCGGTCTCGTTCAAGATCGATCGTGAACACGTCATCAGCGACCTGGAGACGCGCGAGACCATCTGCCCGGGGCCGTACCTGCAGGGAAAGCTCGACGACGGGAGCCTGGTCGCTCGCGCGAAGGCGATCTACGCCGAGAAGTACGAGCCGACCGACCCGGGCGTGCCGCTTCCTGATCGCTCCGTGCTGGAGAAGCTGTACGACTGGCTGAAGGCGTTGCTCGGGCGCTGAGCTGAACCAGTGAAAGCCCCGCCTCCCATCTCGGAGGCGGGGCTTTCTTGTGCGCTCAGAGTTCTTCGGCGTAGTAGGCGGCGGCCTGGTTGAGGACGGCCTGCGGGCTGAATCCCCGAGCGGCGACCGCGTGCAAGATGTCCGTGACGACGGTGGCCGCCTTCTCGTCGAAGGTGTCGGAGTAGTCGAAGATGTCGACGGCGACGGTGCCCCGTGCGGCCCGGTGCGTCTCTAGGTGCTCGAGGCGGGTGGCCTCGACGGCGCTCAGCCCGGCGCGCAGGTGGGCTTCGGCGACGAGGTCTGGCATGCGCAGCGTCTGACCTCGCTTCTCGCGGCGCTCTTCGTCCTTCTGGAACTCCTGCGCGGCCCTGATGATCGGGTGTGTCATGCGATGCCCGCCCACTCTGCGAGGGCGTCCGAACCGGCGCGCTGCGAGATCGCCACCGCGGCCCCCAGCTCGGGGAATGCCAGCGTCAGCCGTGCCGCATTCGACATGTCGGCTCGCGCCCATGCCTCGAGGAGCTTCGTTGTGAAGCTGCCCGGCTCCTGGCCGCGGCGATCGCCGTTGTGCCAGAGGACGTGTCGCGCGACTTCGCGGCGTGCCTCCAGCTTCTCGCGTGCCTCGATCTCTGCCAAATCGCGGAGGATCTGGTCGCCTTCTTCGGGGGTCATCGCTTCGTCGCCTTTGCCTGGTTGAGGCGTCCGCGCAGGGTGAGGCCGTACTGGTCTTCGGTCATCGACTCGACGACGCCGATCGTGCCGCGGTACTTCGGATTGAAGCGCTGCAGGATGATGCGCGTGCGGCGACCCGTAACCCAGGTTCCGCTTGACGAACCGGAGACGACCTCCCAACCGTCGCGGATGAGCTTCGCGGCCGCGCGCTCGGTGCGCACGATCTTCGTCTGGTACATGTCCTTCTTGCTCGCCATGGTGTGTCCTCTCGTCGGCGTACAACGAGACACTACGTCACCTATTAGGCGACGTCAAGCGCCGTCAGAATGGCGGTGCTTCGTGGTCGTCGGCGACGTAGAACGTCTGCCAGACGCCGCCCGCTCGGGTCCGCGGGATCACATGCGGCAACGTGCACGGGGCGGAATCGGTCACCGCTGCGGCCACGCTGACGGCTCCCGAGCTTTTAGACCCTCGGCGGGCGACGATGCCCAGATCGTCCTTCGGGCCGTCAGCGGGCCGCTGAGCGCTTTCTACGGGCATGAGCTGTGGGGCATTTTCGGGCGGCATCCACGCTCCGGTGACGGGCGGCGTGTTCATGTAGTGCCAGAGCGCGGTGGCCATCGCGAGCGAATCCCAGGCGCTGCCGAGCAGGTCGTGGTTGCACCGGCTGCAGAGTAGGCCGCGCACCTCCCCCGTGCCGTGGTCGTGGTCGACTGCAAGGCGCTTCGACTTCGGCCGCGCTCGGCAGATCGCGCACTTCCCGCCCTGGCGCTTCAGTAGCTCGTCGTACTGCTCGGGGGTGAGGCCGTAGGTCTTCTCGATCATCGCACCGTGTGTCGACGCCGACTTGCATGCTCGGCAGGTGGTCGCGCTCTTGCCGAAGTCTTCGAGGTCGCGGAAGCTCTGGCATCCCGCGCACCACGCGGTGCCTTCCGGGGCGAGCTTCTGAATGGTCGGCGTGCGCTTGCGCCGTAGCTCCTCGGGCACCATCGCGAGGCGTCGCCGAGCTGCCGCGACCTGGTCGCCGATCGGCTCCTGTCGAAGCTGACATGTCGCGCAGCGGTGGCGGCCGGGCGCTTTCGGTCGCCGGTGACATTCCTTGCAGGGCTGCGCTGTCATCAGCCGTCCATCGCCCACTTCTGCAGCGCCTCGGGCGCGGCCTCCATTACGAGGGTGACATTGTCCCATCCGGCCTGCCGGGTCAGGTGCCACCCGCCGCGGCATTTCGCGCACCGGTAGGCGTACATGTTCTGTGCGAGGAGGTGGTGTCGGTTCAGCTCGCGCGCGAACGCGTGCGCGGCGACCTTGGCGCGCTGGATGCTCGAGTGGCGCTTCTTGCCGCTCGGGCACTCCCGTCCCATGCCACTACCGCCGTCCGAAGATGCGCGTCCAGAACCGGCGGCGCGCACCGCGGCGGGCCTGGCGGGCGATGAAGGTCAGCTCGGCTGCGCTCATCTGCAGCAGGAGCTTGGCCGCCTCCGGGACAGCGGGGTGGTGCCGACGGATCGTGATGTCACCCGCGTAGTCGATCGTGAGCACTCGGTGGGGGAGCGCCGTTGTCTCGCCGACGGTGTCCGCCCAGCCGTGGCCGACGATGTATCTCACCTCCACGGCCCGACCTCCTCGTGGTGGCGGCGCGCGAGCCACCCGGCGATGAACGCCTTGTGCTCGGCGCGGAGAACGGCGGGCGCTCCGTTCGCGCCGTACGTCTTCCGGTACTCCGCCCAGTCGAGCGCCGCCTGCTCGCGCTCCTCGTCAGTCAGCGGCTGCGGGTCGTCTTGCGGGGTCGTGTCATCGGCCATGGGTTCTCTCCTAGATCGGGAAGGTGGGTAGTCGGGGTTCGCTCGGCGCGCAGTCCTCGTGCAGCGCCTCGCCTTCGAGCATGACGATCTCGTCAACGTCACCGAGAATGTCGCAACCGCACTCGTCGCAGATGCTGTCGTATTGGGCGGTGAATGGCGGACTGGGCCTAGACATTGTCGCCCTCCACAGGCTGGCGCTTGGCCTGCTCGATCTTCTCCAGCGCCGCGATCGCTTCGACGAGAGCGTCGCAGGTGCGCTGCCTCGCGGCGACGCGCTGCTTCGCGCGCTCGCCTTCGCCGATCGACGCGGCGTCGGCGGCCTTCTGCTCCCTGAGGTCGTGCTCGGCGTGCTCCAGCTCGTTCTGCAGTGCGATGATCGCTGCGGTGCTCATGGTTCCTCCAATGCTTCGGGATGAAAGACGGCGCGCCGACCTGGGGGGTGAGGTCGGCGCGCCGCCGGTGTGTGTCGAGGTTACTTCTTCGACTTCTTCTTGGCCGGCTTCTCGTCGGCCTTGCCCTTGGACTTCTTCTCCGGCTCGGCCTTCGACTTCTTGGAGGACTTCTCCGGCTCGGCCTTCGCCTTGGACTTCTTGTCGCCCTTGGTGTTGAGCGGGTTCGTGACGAACGTCAGGTACTCGCGGGCGGTCTCGATGTCGTCGTCGTCGGCATCCTCCAGCACCCAGGCAGCGTTGTTGCCCTTGGCCTTCGACTTGTCCTTCGCGAGGCGACCGAGCACACGCTGCTCGCCGATGTAGCCGCGCAGCGCACCCTGGACCCAGCGACCCCAGACCCAGACCTCCTCGTGCTCTTCGCTCTTCTCGGGCTTCTTCTCGTTCAGGTGGACAATGCTGGCGACGATGATCTGCGTGTCGGCGTCCTCGAAGCCCTTCACCGTCTGCTCGCGCAGCGGCGTGATCAGGAAGAGATCGCCGAGGTGGTCCTCGGTCTCCAGTCGCCACCCGTCGCCGCCCGCGGGCGCTTCGCTGGGCTTCGCGAATCCGTCGGAGCCGCCCTTCGACTTCTTGGTCGCCTTCTCGTCGCTCTTCTTCTTGCCCTTGTCCTTGGCCATGATCGGCCCTTTCTCTTGTGGGTTCCCGCGCCGGGTGGCTCGGGCTTCGGTGCTGCCGAAGTGGTGAGGATCGCCGCCGCCCCGAGGGTCAGCACCGTACGGCGGCGATCCAGTCTGTGTGCCTATCCGTCAGCGTCGTCGCCGGCACCCTCGTCGTCGAGCATGTCGAGGAGGTTGACCGAGCTGATCGCCTTCTTGCCTTCGTTCCGGAAGGCGCGCACCTCTCCGGAGAGCTTGATGCCGCGGCTGCCGATGCCAAGGTCGACCACCTGGACCGAAACCGTGGCGGATCCGGCAGGCAGGTGGATGACGATCCCAGTTGTTGGGTTCGCTCCGTGGCTCGTGCGCTCGTGCGTGTTCAGGTCGTAGGCCTTGCTCGAGGCGTACATGCGGAGCTGCTGCGCGATCTTGCCGGCGGCGTAGTCGATGCGGCCCGTCTTCAGGTCACCGATGTACCGCTTGGCTCGGGCGTCTGCAGGCCGCAGCTCCTCGCCGGTCTTCGGGTCGATGATCGCCGGAAGCTTCGCGAGGAAAACCCGGTCGAGGCGGCCGGCCACCTTCAGCTCATCGTTGACGATCACCTGCTCCTGCGCGAGTACCTTCAGCCCGAGGCGGCGGCATGCGGCGACGTACGCTTCGACATCGGCCAGGTCGCTCGGGGTGATCTTCCCCTCGGTGAGCATCTCCCCGACCGCGTCGATGCCTTCGCTGTCTGCGATGTCGCAGAGCGCGTGAATGTCCGTGCCCTTAGTTGCGGCCTCGCGGCCGCCACCTAGCTCGAAGACCTCATCCGCGAGCTTGTCCATCGCCTTCTTGAAATCGGCCCATGCGCCGTTCGCGATCAGCGCCAGCTCGCCTGGGTGAAGTTTCCCCTTCTTGTCCGCCTTGCGCGCCTTCGCGATCGCGTGGTCGCGGCGGTGAGCGAGGTCGCGGATCATCGCGGTGACCGGCTCGCTCTTGCCTTCGGCGTCCGGCTCTTCGGCGGCGGCCACCCCTTCGAGGAGGATGCGCATCTTCCACTTCGTGAGCATCGTCGTGTCTTCGAGCGCTCCGATGAAGGTGGTTGTCCGGGTGTATCCGACCATACGTCCGTCGCTCGGGCGCTTGATCAGGTACTGGCCGTTGCCGTTCACCTCGAAGTCGACCTTGGGTGCCTCGCTCGGCTTCGCGAAGTTCTCCACAGTGTTGTCCACCTTTGTGGATGCCTCGGTGGCTTCGGCGATTGCCTCGGTGGCCATCGCCCCCGTATCGGTCACCACGCCGCTGCCGTCGACCAACTCCGCTGCGAGCGGCTCGGGTGCGTCAGGCGTGAGGTCGGCGAGGGTGAGGTTCTTCGCGGCCTTCGCGCGGGCCGCTGCGACCTCGTCCGGGCCGGGGATGCCTTGCCGATCGGCGACGTCCTGCTGCACTTTGCGCAAGCGCTCCACCGATCCGGGAACGCTCGGGCCGTCGCGCTCAGCGCGCTTCTTCTGGATCCGCGCTTTCATCTCTGCATCCTGCTGCTCGAGCGTCTTCTCCGCGTTGAGCTTCTCGCCCTCCGCCCGGAGCTGTGTCAGCTCGACCTCCGCCGCCTTCTGCGCCTTCTTCGTGGCGGTGTCGTCGGCGATGATCGCCAGCAACTCCGCGACTCGATCCAGGTGCTGTAGGTGTGGATGCAGCTCGGCGGATTCGTCGACGGCCCCAGACCCGGATGCCGCCGACTCGGTAGGGCGGTCCGCGCCCTTGATCTTCGCCTTCTTCATCCCCTTCGCGTGCTCGTCGCGCTTCGCGGCGGCCTTCGCTGCAGCCTTCTTCTCGGCTTTGGCGATCGCCTTCTTCTCGATCTTGCGCAGCTCCTTCTTGGAGAGCTTCGGCTTCTTGCCCATGGTGCTGACCTTTCGTCGGGGTGTGGTGTTCTCAGGAGCTGTGCTGCTGGACCTTGTGGTCGCGCCAGAGATTGGCGCGCTCCTGCTGGCTCATCGGTTTCGGCGCATGGCCGGGAGGCGGGGTCGGCATCGTCGCCATGCCGGGACGGGTCCGGGCGAGCGCCTTCTTCAACTTCTCGCGCCAGTTGGCGTGATGGTGCTTCGCGATGAACTCGTCGAGAGCGGTGTCGCCTTGCGGGACCAGGTGCTCGATCGGCTCTGCTGCCTTCCGCGGCTTCGGCTTCGCCTTGATGGTGTAGCCGGCCGCCTCGAGCGCTGCAGTGATCTCATCGGCGAGGTCGTCGGCGTGCCGCGTCGTGACCAGCGCATCCGTCTGGACGTCGTCGAGTACGGCGCGGATGATGTCGCGAGTGCTGAGCATAGTGGCGGTTACCTCTCGTGTCTGTGGCGGTACGTTCTGACCCTAGCGTGCCCTATTAGGTGACGTCAACTACTCTGCCACGGGTGTCGGACATTGGTCGGCTCGCCCGTGCAACGCGGGCGCTCGTTCCAGTCGACCTCGAAAGCGACCAGTTCGTAGACACCGCCGACGCTGTAGAGCGACGTGACCTGTTCGTCCAGCTCGGCGTGCGTGAAGGTCCGTTTTGCGCGTCCGCTCACTGCGGCGGCGCTCCGGGGATGAGGTCATGCTCCCTCTTCAGGTGATCGATCGCCACCGCAAGCAGAACCTCGAACGTGTCGCCGTCCTCGGCGGTGCACAGCTCCTCGCTGCAGATGCGGCAGACCACGGCGTGGTCGTCTAACTCGCGCGCCTGCAGGACGATCTGCTCGAGTGGGCGCAGGCTGGCCATCGCTCAGCCCTCCGGCGGTGCGTCGTGGGGGTCGATCTCGGCGGCCAGGCGGGTGGCCTCTTCTTCGGATCGGCGCAACGCCTCCTCGTGGCCGGGCGAGCTGTAGACCACCACGCCGCGGTCGTCGACTACTCGGCCGTTCACGAGGAGCGCTGCGGCTTTCAGCACGTCGTCGAGGACGTCGTCTCCTGCGACCAGCTCGCCTTGCGCGTTCAGAACTCGGTATCCCATCAGCTCTTGCCTTTCTTCTTGCCCGTCGTCGGGCGCTTCTCGGTGTGCCAGTGGTTCTGCAGGAAGTTCCGCTTGCCATCCAGATGCTCGGCGTGCTCCTGCTCGTGCAGCTTCAGCATCCCGATCTCCGCGAGGTCGGTGATGTCGGTGCCATGGTAGATCACCATGTGCGCGGCGACGGTCGTGATGTCGACGAGCGGGACGTAGTAGCCGGCGTTCTCGGCGGTGGCCTCCCCGACCAGCCGCGCGCCGAGGATCTGCCCGAGCTGCTTCTCGATCCGATCCTGTTGCGTCTCCCATGGGTCGCCGCTCGCCTTCTCGGGTGGGCGCTTCTTCTGCTTGACGGGTTTGGTTGACGCCGGGGCGCTGCGCGACCCTTGGGCCGCGCGCGGAGGCGGCACGTCCGATATCCGGACCTTGTCGGCGAGCTTCACCGTGTCGCGCACGACGTTGCTCTTGTGCCGGATCTTCACCTCGGCCTTCTTCTTGCCGGGCTTGATCTTCTCGACGGTCCACGCCCGGCCGTCGAGGTCGAGCACGTCGCCCGGCTTCACCTTCGCCCAGGGCTTCTTCATGACGGCTCCCGCTCCTCGAGGATCGCGCGCGTCTCGCATTCGTACCGGCCACAAGAGCAGTTCTTCCCGTGCCAGACGTCCTCAGGTGCGGGGTCACCCTCGTCGAATTCGTGAAAGCGCCAGCAGCAAATCGCATCCTTATGCGGCACGGTGATTGGGTGCGGACTCTTCGTGCAGACCAGCTCTCGCTCATCGACGTTGCCGTGGTAGTGCTTGACTGTCTTCTTTGTGCGCGCGCCGCAGCGGAGCTTGACGACGGGCTGGTGCAGCTCGCGCAAGCGCTCGATCTTCTCCTCGGCGCTCACGACGCTCGCCTCGCGAACTCTTCGGCGAGCGTCGCCGGGTCCAGGTCGCGGTAGGTGGTCGGTTCATTGTGCCCGCCGCCGGTGGCTTCGTGCGGCATGCCGTAGCGCTGCGTCTGCAGCCACTCGAGGAATTCCTTGGCTGCCGCGAAGTCATCCATCGGGTCGCTGCGCTGAACTACCTTGATGATCTCGCCGGGGCGGTGATTCGGTCGCTCCCAGACGTTGCCGGTCCAGACGTCGAACGGCTCGCCTTCAATCCAGGCGTAGACCTCTCCGCCCCCGCCGCGGTTCTCGCCGGTCGTGACAACGGCGTCGAGCGGGTAGGTCGCGAGCGCCAGGAGCAGCTCGGCGATGGTCACTGCCGGCGGCTCGGGCTGTGGCTTCTTGCGCGCGGTCATGCTGTCGCCTCCTGGTCGAATCGGATATCGGCTTCGAGCATGTCGAAGGCCTCGTGCGGCGTCGCCGCGTACTTCTCGCTGCCGTCCGTGCGATCCTTGATCGTCCAGGCGAAGCCGCTCCAGCACTCCGGGCATTCGATGTCCCCCTCCGAGAGCGGCCCTTCGTAGGTCGCGGCCCACGCTTCGGGGGTGAGGTATCCCCGCCCGTTGCAGATGTCGCACGCCTCGCGGTAGATCGCATAGCGCGCTCGGTTCTCCAGCGGGTGCTCGACGAATGCGATGTGGTGCCGGTTCGCCGCGGCCTGCGCGATGAAGCCGGCGTTGACCGGCATCGACGTCCAGCCGCATCGGCAGTGCGCGCGCACCGTCACGCCGAGGATGCTCTCGCGGTAGTCGATCGCGTGCTCGGCTTCGAGCTGCGCGCGAGCCTCGGCGTGCGTCGCGCTGATGGGGATCGGCGTCTTCATTCGCCCGGCTCCTCGGCGCGCACGATCCGCGTGAAGAACTTCTCGTGGTCCAGGTTGATGTTGACCCCGCGGTCGACGCGATCGGGGTCGGCCCCGTTCACGACCGCGATGACGTCCATGACCTGATTGGTCTGGTAGCTCACGATCTCGATGCGGGCGGTGAGCGCTGACTCGGCCATGGTGGCTCCTCGGTTCTGTGGC
>Ga0307414_10000165_pt1 | contig 44374 bp, 55 predicted proteins | sample DK1Ometagenome_FD_203804 | JGI IMG/M metagenome (GOLD analysis project Ga0307414, IMG submission 203804) | Maize rhizosphere microbial communities from greenhouse at UC Davis, California, United States - DK15-O-3 | ecosystem: Host-associated > Plants > Roots > Rhizosphere > Soil | place: USA... | reverse complement strand
GATCAAGACCTTCAGCCGAGGCGAGGTCAGCGATCCATGCGGAGAGCTTGAGCCGTTCGAGAATCTGCGGCTGCAGCTGGAGGATGCTTGCGAGATTGTTGCCGAACATCAGCAACCTGTCACGGTCGCCCATGCGGGAGAGCGCGGCGAGGCCGGTGATGATGACGGGTTCCACGTCACTGCCGATGATGGACTTGTCGATCAACTCCATCGTCCAGTACGCGACAGGAATCTGTACGTCTACGGCAATGCGCGAGTACGCGCCGCCGAGCCCACCTTCGAGTTCCTCTGCGTTCTTCTGCACTTCGTAAGCAGTGGTCCGCTCGCTATCTCGCACTGTGGTGCTGAGCAGCATGAAGCCGGAGCCGATGCGTTCGATGTACATCTTCTGGATGGCGAGGTTGGTCTGCAGGTTGTTCTCGACGCCGGACTGGATCAGTTCGATGTCGCCCTGTGCGCCCGGCAATGCTTCGCCGTTCTCGCTCTCGTTGAAGTCTTCGACCGAAGTCGTGCCGCCGGGATTAACCAGCCAGCGGAACTCGGACGCGAGGATCGCAGCGTGCACGGTAGCGCGGGACAGCATCGACAGAGCTTGGAAGTCGCCCTCAAAGTCTTCGACCAGCCCGGTGCCATAGTCGTCGCCCGAAGCCAAGTCCCACGTCACTGCGTGGTACGGGAGCTTCTTGTCGGAGTACGAGGATGAGAACTGCGCGGGGAGCTTGATGTCATCCACCCACGAAGTCGATTCGTACTTCTCGTTTTCCTTGAGCTGAACCCACGTGTACTGAAACACGTAGCCGTCAGCGTCAGGCTTGAACGCAGCGTTACCCTGCACCAGCGGAATGACTGCAGCCTTGAGCTGATCCTTGTGGACCTTCTCTCGGATGATAAGCTCGCACATCTTCCCGTCCTTCCTACGCTTGACAACGTAGTTGCGGAGGCTGAGCACGCGCATGGTATCCTTCTCGAATACGAGCAGCGCGTTGCCCAAGACGATGAGCATCTTCAGCAGATCGTACAGCTTGGATCGGATGGATCGCTTGTCCAGTTCGAGACTGGCCTGTGTCTCCGCAAGGGAGAACGCAGTCTGCAACTCTCGAATCGCGTTGGGCTTCTGCCCCTTCTTCTCCATCTCCCTCACAGCCTTGCGCGTAAGCTCAAGCCGGAAGAACGAGCGGGAGGGTTGGAACAGCGACATCATCAGCCGGTTGGCTAGATGGTTCGTTGCCTGCGCGCCGAGGGATTGATAGTCCTGCGCCAGCGATTGTGTGTCTTGATCCCGGTTCGAGTCGGGGAACAGCTTGGGGATTGTCCACCGTGCGTACTTCTCGCAACGCCGGAGGATTCCGTTCCGCTTGTTGTCGAACTTGTCGAACTGCTCCCGAGCAGTCGTGATCGGTAGGTCTGTCATGTCCTGCCTCACAGAATGCTGAGTGGCTGTCGAGTGATTCTCGACTGTGCCGTGGGAGTAACGGGGGCTTGGTAGGACTGCCGCGTGGTGCGCCGCCGCCCTAACAGGTTGTCTGTCTGTACGTCAAGGTCGGAAGTACCGAGCGTGACATTCACTGAGTCGATGGGTTTGGAGAGCAGGCGCTCAGCGTATGCCGCTGCCACTTTCGCAGCTTGGGCCTGAGCCATCATGTCCGCCATCGCTTCGACTTGGTAGTTGGCATTCTTCGTGTTGGCTAGGGTTTGCCGGTCCAGCGCATCAGCTTGTTTCTGCGCTGCCTTCTTGGCACTGCCCCCGCCAATGATACTGCCCATAGGCTATCTCCTTCGTTTGGAAAGTTGTGGCACACCCTCGACGGTAAATCCCTGCCGCTGGTAAAGCCTAGTGATTGCCCGAGATGATCGGGACAGTGCTCCACCTACAAGGATTAGATCGCAGTCGTAGTGCTCTGCGAGGTCGTCAAGGTAATCTGTAACCACAGAGAAGTGAGAGCCGGGTTGTAATCTTAGAACCATCTCTTCTACTAACACTGAGCTAGTGGAGTACCAAGGGGAACCTACATTGTATATCAGTAGGTAGCTATCATCTAACACTACAGAGGTGTAGGTATGATCTAGTATGTTATCTACTACATACTTCTGGTCAGTACACAGATAGCTTACAGTAGAGGCTAAAGACCGATATACCGCAGCCGCTAAGGCTACGGTAATCAGCTCTCTGTCACTCTCGCACGGGAGACGAACTCGTCGTGGTGAAACCTTGCTGCAGGATGTTGAGGACATGCTGCACTCCAAGTTGAAAACCTGCCTGTGTCGGCGTGGTGTTGTGGTTCAGCGAGATTTGCCCACCAGCCTGCTGCCGCACGGCGGCTAGCGTTTCGGGGCTGAGGCGATGGATCGTCTTGACTACTTCGGTCATTGACTACTCCTTGCTATGAGGGTACCGAAACGCCACCACGGCAATCCGAATTGCTGGCGGCTAGCTGGTGGCGCTCGGTATCTATGAGGGTACCGAAACTCCCTTACGAGAAAAAGTATGGGGAGTCAAGCACTTGTGACAGGTCGAGTGTGCCCATGCTGGGCGGCTCCGGGAGCATGGCGTAGGCCGAATGGAACTCCGAGAGCACGTCATGCTTCTCGTACATGCTCACGAACACCTCCCGGATGATCCGGTACAGGGTGTCCGCGTCAGCGGCGTGGGTGCCATAGTCGTCGTGGATCATGGCGAAGGCGTCGATGCCTGCGGCCTTGGCGGCGAGGGTGGTCAGGGTCAGGTGGCTCGCGTCGAGGGAGTGCACGAAGTTCGGGGCGATGCCGTTGCGGTGCCGGGACTTCTTCGGTTCGTCGTCATCCTTGCGGATACGCAGCTTGGCATTGCCACAGAGCTTGGTGTTGATCCGGTGCTCCTCCTGTTCCCAGTACACCTGCGTCACCGGGAAGCCCGAGGGCGTGATCCACTGGATGCGGTCGTAGCCGTTCTTCAAGATGAGCGTGGAGCCCTTCTGCAGCCACTCCATCGCCTCCCGTGCCTTGACCACTACATCGGCAATGGCTCCGGCAAGGCGTCGGCTGAGGTACGCTGCGGCCTTCTCGTGGCGGTCCTTGTCCAGCTCCGGCCAGTACCCGGCCTTCAGGTAATCGTCCACGATAAAGTCCTTCCACGATCCCGGCCGGGAGCCGTAGGGCAGGGTCATCACCGGACGCTTCACCAGTGAGCGTGTGAGGCCGTGGTCCAGCCACAGCGAGCGGAACCCATCATCATCCTCTGCCTCCGCTTGGAGGATCGCGGTGAGCCTGTCGGCCACCATCTGATAGATGTCATGCGGGAGCTTGCTCGGGATCAGGTTCGTCGCACGCCCGCCCTGCTCGTCACGCAGCATGGCGCTGAAGTTCTGCAGCCCGTTGCACGAGCCATCCATTCCTACTGCGATGCGCGAGAGGAACTTGTCACCGAAGACTTGCCAGTCCGCGTACTCCATGCACCACGCTAGGAACTGCAACGGCTTATCTGCTTCCTTCCAATCCATGTTCGCCACGGGGTCGGACGCAAAGGCCATGATAAGGTCATGGTGCTCTGCCACCCACTTGACACGATCCTGCAACGAGGCTTTGTCATACCCATAGCGATTAGCACCTGCGATACAGAACCAGTCTCTTGCTCCACGTGTGTGCAGAGGTTTGCCACTAGCAAACTCAAGTAGCGATTTCTGTAGGTCGCTGCCTTGTGGAGATACGCCAGTCGTCTTGACGTACTTGCGCCCTCGAAAGTCCACGAAATACACAAAGTAGAGTTCGTCGTAATCTCGGAACTTGCGGGCAACCCGGACAGCGTTGTAGAAGCGATTGCTTTTAGTGCCTCGCACTCTTTCGACGGTGTGCCATTCAGCCACCTCGCGCTTCCACCCCTTGAACTCTCGAAGCTGGGCATCGTCCATCATCTCCTTCGTCATTTCTTTCGTGAGCCAGATCGGCTTGACCGGCTTCGGCAACTCTGCCTGCGAGATGATTTCTTCCATGTCGAAGTGCTGCCCGATGTTTGTTACCGCATCGAGCATCTTCCTGTTTATACGCCACTTCACACGCTGCAGCGCATTGACTGCGGCCATCTCGTTCGTGAGGTCGGCGGCGCGGTACTCGTCACGTGCACCGGGATATGCCTGCACCATCCAAGGGGACAGCCTACGCATCTCCTTTGTGTGGAATCCGCCGTCATCAATCGCAACCCAATCCTTCGGCTGCTCGACACACGGCTCATAGTACGGGGTAGTCTCCACGATGAAGTCGCTGATCTGGTGGATCAACGCTTGAACATCATCCGCGAGAACGATGTGCGTCTCGGTGTTGTTGACCTTGCGGCCACCGCGAATCTCCGTCTTCTGCTGCATGGACACGTTGACCATGCCGAGCAACGCCAGCTGATCCACGAGGTAGCTACCTACCTGCACCACGCTGCTCTGTGCCCACTCTGTAAACTCCACTCCGTTCTTCCTGCCCTGCATCTTGAGTACCGTCATGCGGTGTTGCTCGTTGACAGAGAGGCGACGGTCGAGGTCGTTCAGCATGTGGTAGAACAGCGTGGGTTCGGCATCCGCAAACTCGCATAGCAAGTGCTCGTGGTAGACGGAGCGGCCTACCGCTGCCACCACCGCACGACCGCCCTCTCCCTGCTTGTCGGAGAGCAGCGACCCAAGCACACCACGCACGGCAACGAAGGCAACTGCCTCTGTGTCCATGCCTCGCAGCAGCGGCACGTGAGCTTGCGCTCTGCCGATGCGCGGCTTGTCCAAGTCCATACGCACTGCCTGCGCCAGAGGCAGAACGAAGCGACGATAGATCGCCTGAGCATACGGGTTGTTGTAGGCACCACCCTTCTCTTCGTTGCGATCCATAGCGCGCTGCATCCGTTCCTTGCCGAATGAGTACGCCTCAAGCTCCAGTTCTACCTGTGTTTTGTTCATGTTACCTCGTCTTGAATGTGCTGATGGGTCCACCACAGTAGATGTTGAATTTCGCTGCGATCTGTGCAGCAGCTTCGGAAGTCGCATCGCAGTACAGAGCGCCAAGTGCGAACTCTCGCCCCGTTCCCCACGCCCACGACTTCTTCACCTCTTCCCTCGTGGGTGAACCATCCATCTCCCACACTCTACCACCGCGAACGAGAATGATCGTGCAGTTCTCGAAGGCTTCATAGGCGGGAGTCTCGGACTGTTGGAGGTCTGCGAAAATCCTCTTGATGCTTGTCCAGTCTCCGCACCCGAAGGCCATACCGCTGTCAGGCAGATGCACGTACTTCGTCACCCGCCCGCAGCGCACGTCGCTGCTGGATTGTGCGGAGTCCACGCTAATCGTCTTGCGCTTGTGGTCGTATGCGATGACGGTCATGCGTCAGGTTCCGTCTTGTCATGTCGAATGCCCTTGAAGCGCGGCTCGCGCAGCAGACCGTTCTTGCTGTAGCTCATCGCTTCAATCTCCACGATGTCCCCGGCGTGCGGCACGGCGGCGAGGGTGTGCGGGATACCGCTGCCCACCTCCTGCTCCTTGCCGTCCGGCAACTGCACGACGATGGTGTAGACATCGCGGCCAGTCTTCTCTCCGACTGCACTGTTCTGGCGCAGCACTCGCAAGTCCAGCGTAAGGGTCGGCTTGATCTTGATGACCTCTCCGTCAGTGCCGCGCCCACGAGTCCACGTACCGTCCGGCTTGCGCAGGATGATGCCGTCATAGTTACCAGCTTCCGACAATGTGCGCGCTGCCTCCATCGGGGTGAGTTCCTGATCCACGAGGTAGCCTTGCGATTCGGCAGGGAACACCGGGGACTTGAACTCTTCGATGCGGAAGAACAGCGGCGGGATGCGAGCCACACGCTCCGTGTAGCTGAGCGGGGAGTACCCGTTGTCGAACTCCTCGTGCGTGAGGTAGTCGAACACCACGAAGAATGGTTCCTCGTGCTGCTGCTTCGTGTCCCTGAACTTGCCGGAGATTTCATTCTGCGGCAGGAAGGGATGCCAGTATTCCCCGAGGTACACGCCGAGAGGCATGAACGGGGCGAGTGCGATGGCGCTCTCGATGTGACCGGCACTGCGCACGGGCTCATCGGTGCGGCTGCGCAGTGCAACCTGCCCTTCGATGATGTCGCCCTGCTGCGCTTGGGTGTACTTCTTCGCCACCATATTGCAGCCGTCATACTTGGGCTGGCACAGGTAGTTGTGGGTCAGCTCGCGCTCCGAGGGCACGAGCTTCTTCTTCACGTTCTTGAGTTCCACTGCCTTGTGGACGATGTAGTCATTCGCCATCGCTGCTCTCCGGATACGGGACCACGCGCGCTGGGTTGTCGTACACGATGCTGTGGTTCCACTTGGTGATCGCGTTCGCCACGAACAGCTTGCGGCTGATCCCGGCTTGGTATTCCTTCCAGCCTTCCATGAGCATGGAGTACAGGTTCGCGCGCTCCTCGTCGGTGCGCGTCGAGAACACGAAGTTGATGCTGGACTGCAGGGCGTGGCCCTCGTCGGTGCCCGCCCACGCAACCTGCGAGTTGTACGAGCTGAGCAACTTCTCTGCGAGCTTCTTGTTGCGCATGTATCAGTCTCCCTTGTTGAACCAGCGTCGGATGATGAACTGCCGCACGAAGCTGATGAGTGTGAATGCAATTCCGATTTTGTGTGCAGACCACAGCGGGTGCGCGCTGTCCCAAAGCAGAGGGAGCAGCGCGATGTTACCGCAGTAGTTGAAGGTGTAGCCGATCAGGATGTTGGTGCACGCCTCCTTCACTGATCGTCTGCGGGACTGTGCCATCAGCGTGCCAGCGGAGCAACGGGATGCCCCTTGCTCTCCAAGTCAAGCTGACACAGTGCAGCAGCGCGCCACAGCAGGCCGACGTAATCACCTTCTGCGAGGTGACGCATCGCAGCGTCCGCATGGTCGTCGCTCTTGGCTCGTGACCAGTGGAGTTCCTCGCCGGGGTTGTGCTTCTCGTTGCTGTCGAAGGAGTGCTTCGCCAGTGCGACCATCGCAGAGCCGAAGTATCCGAACAGCACTGAGTGCAGCGGAATCTCCTTGCGCTCGTCGCTGTCGTGTGGGAGCAGCGGCTTTGGTGGGAGGTTAAAGACAAGAGTTCGTTTTGCGGTGGTGACACCGCCGACTTCTAGTTCCATGTTGTCTCCTCAGTTCATCAGGATATGGGAGCGATCCTCGCGGGACCGGACCTGTGTACGCCCACGGCTGTAGCCACCGCAGTCGTCGCAGTGGTAACGCTGGAAGATGCTGACCTGCGTATGCACGTACTTGCCGGGTTCGCGTTTCGCATGGCCGGTGCAGTTCGGGCAGATGGTCTTGCCATCTTCCACGAGCACAGGCTTGAGGAACACCGCAAGGTTTTGCGCGCCTTGGAACCAACCGCGCAGTTCGAGATACACACCTTCGAGCGAGGTAACGTCCGGGATGTTGTACCGCTTCATCTCCTTCCACGCAGCGGGGTTGCCCTGTGCACAGGCGATCCACAGCTTGATGCCGGGGAACTCACCATGCTCATTCTTGCGCTCGCCTTCCGGCCCGAACTTCTCGGATAGGTAGATCAACTTCTGCGAGGTGAAGCCGAACTGCTTGCGGCTCTCGGTGAGCGTGTCGATGACGCGGACGTTCGGGATGGGCTTCATCCTGTTGTGCGCCATACGCGCCCTGATCTTCCGCATGTCGAACCGCTTACCGTTGTGCGCCACTACCACGTCTGCATGACGCAGGATGCGGTGCAGCTTGTTGCACAGTCGTCGGTCGTTGGTCGGGTTGCGCTGCTCGCGGAGGTCATCGTAGATGATGGCGTCCGATCCCAGCCACTTGCCGGAGAACGACAACAGGTTCCAGTCCTGCTTGATCGCGTCGAGCGAGATGTTCTGCTTGAACGTACCGAAGAAGTACCCGAGCATCAAGCTCGTCTCCACGTCCAGCGTCACGATGCGGGGGCCGTCCTTCGGCATCGCTGCCATGAACTCCCCGATGTTGTCTGTCACTCGCATACTTGCTCCTTTGTTTTGGCTCGTTTGATGCGTGCCCTTTTGTTGCGGAGCAGTCGCTTCTCTTCGTCCGTCTTGTGGGTTGGATGAATGAGTCCTGTTGTATTGGTCATGTGTGCTCGCAGGTATGCGGCCACACCGTTTGTGAAGGTGCCGATGTCGCGGACACCGTACCGGGCTGCGTTGTTCTCCAGCTTGCCAAGCAGAGAATTGCAGCCGCGATGCAGAACACCACGCACTGCACCTGTAGCGTGGTCGTGATCGAGCACCGCCTGCTGCGCCGTGCACGGTGTACCGCAAAGCGAGCACCGCGCCGCCTGTGCCTCAAGCATGAGACGGCGAACATTCGTCACCTCCGTAGTCTTGAGCCGCCTCACTTGCGAAGCTCCGCAAGCGCAGCGCGTTCGTTGCGCACCCTGTTCTCCAAGCGCATCACTGCGGCTTCGATGTTGGAGCCGAAGACCCCTAGGGTGAGGAAGTTCCGAAGGGTAGCGTGTCGATCCGTCCGCATCCACAGAAGCACGGCCTGCTCCACGAAGTAATCCTCCCATCCGGAACCAACCCGTTCGGAGTAGACACCGCGTACAACGGCTGCGGCTTCTGCGTTGCAGCAAGTTCCAGCCAGAGCGGCATCAGCAAACTTCTCACCGACTCCGCGCAGTCCGGGGATATGGTCTGCAGCATCTCCAGTAAGCATCTGGTGCCAGAACCATTTGTGTCCGTACAGCTTGCCGTCTGTTCCGATGATGTCGTATGTTCCAAGAGGAACCTCCGTGATAAGCAAGTCCTTCCACGACACGTGCACTCCGCAGAACATTCGCATGTCCTTGTCGGCGGTATGCACCACGTGCAAGAGTTTCTTCTGCGCTGCGATCTGGTGACACACATGAGCCATGCCGTCATCGGCCTCACGTGTCCGCCAAATCTTCGTCATGTACTCCGGCCCTTCGTAGTTCTCCATCCAGTCCCGGAGGAACTCCCAGTTGCGGGGCTTGCGCCCTGCGTTGCGTTGGCCTTGGTACGGCTGCGCCTGCGCCACCAAGAACCTGTCGCCCTTGGTAGACGCGCCGTGTGTGAGGTGCATGATGACGTTCGCTGCTCCGCTGATGCTGCGCAGACTGGACAGGCGAGACAAGACGTTGCGCCTTGCCTCACCTGCCGAACATTCATCACTACCCGCAGCGAAGTACGCCATGTAGTCCCCGTCCACATGGGCGGTGACGTACTTGTTCTGTTGGCGTACTTCGGTGAACGGCATCGGTGCAGCTGCCGCAGCTTTCTGCTGCAGTGCTGCGAGGTCCATCAGTCGATACCGGGCAGCGGGTCGGGGGAACCCTGCGTCGGATTCGCGTCGATCTTCTCGGGAGTTTCGACATCGCCGATGCTCTCGTCGAGCGCCGCGCTGTCGTCCTTGGTGATCTTCTTCGCGGCGTACTCGTAGCACGGCAGTGCCTTGAAGTTCAGGGCGCGGGAGATTTCTTCCTGCAGCACGTTCTTGCTGCGAGCCGGAGAAGTAACGACACCCTTGTCGTCCTTGCGCTCCTCCCACATGCCTTCGATGAAGATGCTGTCCCACATCTCCGCATCGGCGAAGTCCCACACGAACGCCTTGAGTTCGCTCAGGGCCGGGCCGACATTGAACGGCACCTCCACCACGTCCTGCGTCTCGGGGTCGAGCTGCTGGATGATGGGCTTCTTGATGCTGTCCTTGTCGATGTTGGCGTAGACGCGCTTGTTCTGGCCCTCGCCCCGCTCCTTGTGCACCACGGTCAGCATGACGGGCTTGCCGAGCAGCTGCACCATGTGCTTCGTGTCTTCATCACGGAGACGCGAGAAGATTTTGTAGTAGCCCGCCTTCTCGTTGGTCGAGAGATTCAGCGTGAGCGTGAGGCGCACGGGAATCTTCTCGCCGCCGTCAGTCTCGCGTGGCGGGTGCTTGCTGCCGATCAGTTCGTACACGAGCTTGACGGTGTTGTTCACCTTGGGCTTGCCCTGATACTCACCAGCGTGCTGGCCTACTTCGTAGTAGCCGACGAGGCGCGCGCCGGTAACGCCTGCAGTTGGCGGGGTGTAGTCCCCACCACCGGTCGTGGCAACGGACTGATCCGCGCCCTTGGTCTGTACTTTCTTGATGAGGTCATTGATGTTCATGCTGCTTCCTTCTCGAATGACGGGGTGTGATTGTTGCAGAACTCCTTGCGGACGAACGCTCGGTAGTCCTTGCTGAGTTCGATGAATCCTTCGGGCGGGTCGTGCTCCTCCATCATGTTGTTGCCCATTTTGGTTTCGCATGGTACGCCCAACGGGAGCGGCCAGTTAAACCACCACTCCATGTACGTGCTCGCTTCCAACATGCAAGCATGTAGGAGCGCAGCAGCCTTCAGTGCCACATCGTCGTGGGCGTCAGCATACACAGCATCGTGCACCTGATTGACCAGCAACGCCATGCCATCGAAGTTGTTGTAGCGGTAGAATGCACGCAGCGCCAAGTACATAGACGCCTTCGCCCACTCACCGCCTGTCCCCTGCACGGGGTAGTTCTTGATTTCCGTTGGTGAGAAGGACTGCGCAGTGCCGCCCTTGCTCACCGGCTTCTCTGCAATGAAACGCGGAGAGGGTGATTCGCTGAACGAGTAGAGCTTTCCGTCCGGCGTGGTGAAGTGCGAGCGCCCAAGCTGGCAGACCAAGCCTCGGATTTCCGGGTGGTCAACGAAGCGGTTGGTAGGCTTGCGATTCGCCTTGATGGTGTCAGTGATGGTGGCGATGTAGCTGTCCAGTTCTGGATAGCGTGCCGCCTCAGCGAGCACCAGTGCCTCGACTTCCTCTTCGCTCATGCCGGTGGTGGCTGCAATCTTCTTGATGCCTGCACCGTATGCACGCTGGAACGAGAACACCTTGGCGTTGTTGCGCTTCTTCTTCCACTTCTTGTGTTCGGGATGCTTCTCATCCTTCGCTGCTGCGAGGATGTAGATGTAGTCCTTGCCTTCCTCCTTGCCCCACGCCTGCTCAGCACGTAGTACGTGCATGTCCAGACCTTGCCGCAGGTCTTCGATAAGCTGGCGGCACATGGTAAGGATGGCCTGCACGTAGATTTCCAGCGAGGTGAAGTCCGACTGAATGATCTTCCCGCCTGCACGGTAGCGGCTGATGAACGCTCGCTTGATCTGCGACCCATCCATCACACCTGTCTCTTCATCGAACGTACCCTTGCTAACGTTCTGCAAGTTGGGATCGCTCGATGACAAACGGCCGGTGACCGTGGTGTTCATGTTGAGCTTGTGGTGGATGATACCGTCCGGCCCGACGAGGGTGAGCATACCCTTCTGCTCGCCAGTCTTCTCGTCTGTCGTGATGAAGTACGTGCTCAAGTCCTTATGGATGTCGGCACGTCGAGCGAGGGACTTCAGGAACGGGATGTCGCGGGAGCCCAGCTCCTCGATCACCTCTGCTGCAGTGGAGTACACGCCCGGATCGGACTTGCTCTCCCACTTGCTGTCGCCCGTGGTGTAGCCGGGGAACACGTAGTAGTGTTCGACGTTGCGGGTCTTCGGACCCTTGCTCACGTCATCCACCTTGACCTTCTTGGTCTTGATGTCACCCTTGTTCTTGCCGCTGCCGATGATGACCGGCATGACAATCGTGTTCTCGGTACGCAGGTACTCGTCCAGCTTGTCCATCGGGACAGTACCGCCGTCCGTCATCACAGCATGGACTTCATCCTTCTGCACGTAGGTGAACCCACCCTCGTCGTTGAGGATTGGTTCCTTCGCCACGTACTTGATGCTCCCGCCGAAGATGAGCGCGCTCTTGTGAAAGCGGCTCGTCCACTTGAAGGTGAACGGCAGATCGGTGGGGATGTACTGGTACAATTCCTCCGTTGCTTCGGCGAGTTGCTGCTCCAGCTTGGCTGCGTGCTCCAATGCCCACGGCTTGTCAACGAACATGCCGTTGTATTCCGCCTCGATGGTGAAGCACAATGCGCCCATGTTGAGCATCGCGGAGTTCAGTCCACCTCTCGCGCGGAACGCAGCAACCTGCCCGAGAAACATCTTCTCGGTATTGCCGATGTCACCGAGGTCGTCGGTGTTGTTGGTGCCCAGCAGGTAGTCCATGAGCAACGTCTTGTCGATGTCGCACGTGTCCACGCCTGCATCCCACAGACTCTTGACTGCATCGTCCTTGAGGTTGCCGCCGTATCGTGGCGCTACCTCATCCATCGCAGCCATGTGGAACTCTTGCGTCATGCCATGCAGCAGGTACTCACCAAGCTGCGAGTCCCACACCATGCCGCCCCTGTCGATGAAGGCGATCCATGCCGCGCGATTCTTCGGGCCTTGGCAGATGGCATGGAGCACGTCGAACTTGATGTTGAATCCCGCGATGATGCTCGTGCTATCGAGCAGTGCAGCGAACCACCCATCGGGTGCGCCGCCCTCGTACACGTTGTCGATGTTGCTGATCGTCGGGTAGTACGTGCCGGTGTTCTTGCCGTCACCCTTGCGACGATACCCCACTGCGACGATGCGGTTGAGGTTGTAGAAGGGTGATGCCTTGCGCTTGAGCGCGGCCTTGATCGTCGTCTCCAAGTCGAATGAGAGATAGCTCATGTCAGTGGCCTCCGAGCAGCAACGCGGCAATCACGATGCACAGCACCACGCCTAGCCATGACGGCGGCGGCTCGCCTCGGGGTTCCCTGTTCGAGAACCACACCATGTCTGCGTGAATCATTAGATTGCTCCGATGCGTAGGTAGAAGCGGCTGAAGAACACCACACTCTGTGCCGTGCCCGTACGGCGGAACAGCACCGCCTTGCCGGTGGGTTGCAGCCGCACAGAACCGAACGCGAGATACTTGAACGTGTAGAAGAAGTACATTGGTTATTCCTCCGGGTCGTTGAATCGTGCGCGCTCAGCATCGAACATCACCTCAGCGCGCGGGTCTTTCTTACCACCCGGACGATGCAGCTTGTTCTTAGGCGCACCCATGTAGCGGAACGATTCCATCGCAGGGTCATTGAGCTTGCCACCCATGACGATGAAGTCGCACGCACCTTGCTTGCCTGTCTTGCTGTCCTTGAGCATGGTCTGTGTGGGGTACTGCAGGCCATCGCCATCGCCGCTGATCTGCGACGTAGCCCATCCGATGAAGTCGTACTTGACGGACCAGTTGCGCGCCGTCTTATACATCTCTTCGAGAATCTGATCCGTGCGCTGCCCGCCATTGGACAGCAGACCATTGAATCGGATGTTGTCGATCATGTCGAAGATCACGAAGCCGGGGTTAACCTGCTTGATGATGCCCTCTACCTCGCCAGAGCTGAAGTCGTGGATGTCGTAGAACAACATGCGATCCAGACCCATGCCGTCGAGCTTGTCTTGGATGCGGCGAGACAGGGACTTGTCCTTCGCCCACTCCACCATCTCAGGGATCGTTGCACCAAGTGCGGACTGATACCATCGCTGCTTGATGCGGCGTCCCGGCCCCTCGTTGTTGAGCCACACACCGGTGCGATTCTCCCCCGGCCACACAGCATCCAGCTGCGGCAACCAGAAGCTGCTCTCGCTGGATAGGAACGTGGTCTTGCCTGCGTCGGGACGCATGGCGTAGATGCCGAAGTCCCCGCCACGCATCGGCCTGAAGCTGTTGCGCAGTGCGGACAGGCGGAAGGTGATGCCCGTCTGATCCTCGTCCATCTTCATCAGGTCTTCGGGTGACTCATGCACGAGCGGCAGCTTGGCCTTGCGATCCATCCGCATCGTGATGTCTTCGCTCAGCATACTGATGCTGTCGAGTAGGTCGAACTCCGCGCCCTCGTTCCACTTGAGGATGCGGGTGAGCACAGTCGTGGCGTACTCAAGAGAGAGCAGGCGCTCGATCATGCCATGCTCTGCTTCCTTAGGCACCGGCTCTTTCATGCGGTCGATGAACAGGTTGACCAAGCTGCGCTTGTCGTCTGCCATCCCCTTAAACTTGAACTCGTTAGCCCATCCCTTGAAGATGTCGAGTGGCAGCTGCTTCGTCTCGGGGAACTCGGTGTAGTATGCGCGCAACGCAGACAGGACGGCGATGGTACTCTCGTCGAGGCCATCACCGGGCACGTTGGGGACCAGCCGGTCGAACTTGCTGCGCTCGGTGCACAGGCGCAGCAGTGTGATGTCAAGACTCATCCATCACCTCACCGGTTACTTCCTCCGGAGTGCAGCGAGTGCAATCTCCACACCGTGAATCGGGCGCTAACCACTTCGTTTCTCTGTCGCACTCGTAGCAGTGCATAGCATTCTCCTGATGTCGTCGGCGTTGTAATATTTCGGATCACGATCACTCGTGATGTTGTGGTGCTCTATCCCAAACGCACGAAGGCGCGCACCAATCTGCGCAGCGGCTTTTTGTCCGGGGTTACTTCCGTTGCGTCTACCTCTGTCGTCGTCAAGCCATGTCGCCACACGCTTGCCGCTTCTCGCTAGCTCATCGAGAACCTTGGGATGCAGCTTCGTCCCAAGCAGCGACCACGCTTCAGTGACCAGCCCTACTTTGTACGCGGACAGAGCATCCTCTGTCAACACGATTAGGTCGCCCTTCCCTACTCCGTAACGCGCAGTCAGCCCGTGCTTGGGTATGTGCGGCGTCATCCATTTCGGTGCTCGCTTCTGCGAGCGGGCTTGCCAGTACACAACGTGGTCGTCCCTCGTGATGGGTAGTACCACCCGCCCCAAGTCGGGGCACCAGTACAGACCTAACTCGTCCATCATCGAGAGAGAGAAGCCTTGCTTGAAGAACCATACCTTGTCAGCTAGCGGCCACTGACGAGTGTCATAGGCGCGAGGTTCGGGTAGCTCTACGCTATACCGAACACGCTCCTCCGCTTGCTGCTCAAGTTGTATGCGTTCCAGCTTTTCCGTTAGGCTCTCCTGCTCCGCATGAAACCCTGTGCCTCCGCATCGGAAACAATACGCGGTGAACTTGCCTTGCTCACGAGTGATGAGCAACGGACTCCCTTCCCCACACTCGTGTGCTACTCGTGTGCGCCCTCCAGTTGGTAGGGTCTGCGCTATCGGTAGCCACTCGTGGTCTTCCAGTCGTTCGCTGCTCATCGTTACCTCGCTAGTTTACCGCAGCTGCAGCACCTCGTACCGCGCTTCGGGGTACATCGCGGCAAGGTGCTTACGCTCTGCTTCGGCGTTCTTCTTCGACCAGGTGCACCGGGAGCAGGCATCCCGGAACAGGCACAGAATCTTTGCGCCGTTCCCGCAACCTTCCACGCCGTTCTTGACCAGCACTACAACATAGGTATGACGAGAGGCGCTCATCGCAGCACGTCGTCGCGGCCGAAGTAGGCCACGCTCCCGCCTTCACGGACGAACATGCGGGACTTGCTCGCCTTGTCCGTTGCCTTCGTCGCCATCCACCCATCGACGTTGCCGTCGAGCTTCTGCTTGGTGCGCAGCACGGTGTAAGTGCGGCCCGGCGTGGCAGTGTTGCCATCGACAAGCCCTTGGTGCATGTAGTCGTACATTCGCATGACGATTACTCCTTCTTTGCGTTGGCCTCAGCAGCAGCCTTCGCGGCAGCCTCAGCATTGGCGGTGTCGATGCGGGCCTGCGCAGCTTCCACCTGTTCGGCGGTAAGCAGCACGTTGCTCGCGTCGATGATGTTGAACTCGGACTCGAAGCCCTCGCCCGTCTCGACCTTGATCTGCACGATGCCCTTGTCATTCTCGGCAACGGCACGCACCACACCGGAACGAATGCGCCGGGTCGCAGCACGGCCGAACTCGTAGCTGATGGCGTCACCATCCTGCAGCTTGGCGATGGCGGATTCGTTCTCGGCTTCGTTCTGCAGCGCGGCGAGCAGCTCGTTCTTCTTGGCGATCTTGGCCTGCAGTTCTTCGATGTCAACCTGCAAGTCCTTGATCTTCTCGTCGCGGTGCTTGACCACGCGCGGCTTCTTCTCGGTGTTGTCGCCGGTGTTCTCGTTGCTCATGTGTCTGTATCCTTGTAGTGAAAGAGAGGTTGCCCATTACTCCGGAGCCAGAGATTCGATTAGGAGAAGTAGCCCGGGTAATCGTCCCGGGTCACGATGCGAGCACCATAAGGTCCCCGCTCATAGAGCACAGCCTTCTCGCCTGCCCTGAGAAGCATGATGCAGAGGTTTGTGGGGTCCGGTTCAGTGACAGACCACCACGTGAGAACTTGCACAGGTTCCACGACGAACTCCCCATCGTCATCCGCCCACATGCCGCGACCCCCGACGATGGTAACACCACCATGCTGACGAGTAAGCAGACCGATAGCGGAATCCACTTCGGCCTTACTCATCAGGTGTGAGGGTACTGTAACGGTGAGCTGGTACGGTAGCACACTACTCATGCGTTGCCTGCTTGCAGCTCCGCGAGCTTGCGCTTCATGCTGCTGCGGATGCGACGGCGCAGCTTGTTCGGCAGACCCAACTGTGCGGCCAGCTTATCCGCCTCGCGCTTGATCGTGCCGCCTGCCGTGGTGCGGGTCACGCCCTTCTCACGGCGCAGCAGCGTGGCTGCAAGGCGCGGGTTGCCCAACGCCGTGGCGAGTGCCACGCTCTCGCTGATCGGCTTGCTCACGTGGATGTAGCGCACCTGCTTGGGTGCTTTGCCTTCCTTCACGGGAGGCGCAGCCTTGGTCAGACCGCGCAGCCACTTGGACGTGCCCTTGATGGCACCTTTCATGCTATCGAGAATGCTCATGTCTTCTCCTAGATGGTTGCGTCTTCTACTCGTGAGTCGGATGGGCTGAGGCGGATGACGATGGTCGGGATGAGCGGCCACTCGTCAGCGTACATGTATGCAACATGCGCAGCGAACGCAGCAGCATCACGCTTGCGTCGGAACACACCGGTGCGCCAACACCCACCGAACTTGTGCGCACCAGCGACACACGTTCTGCTGGTGGTCAGCTGCTCGAAGTATTCCACGTCATCCGGGGCATACTCCACGGCCCACCATCGTGGGCCGAAGAGGTAGCGCCAGAGATTACCGAGCATGGTGGTAATACTCCGTGTCCGGAAGTTCCTTCTCGCTCAGGTGCACCCGGCAGTCTCCGAACTCGGGGAGCCACGACTCGGCATCCGCCTTGGTTCGGAACGAGCAGCCACCCTCCATTCCTTTTGGCATCGAGAGCGGCGTCGCACGCCATGCGGTGTACGCAGGACGAACCGCGAAGTCTTCCTTCTTCCAGCCATTGCTCTGATCGGCAACGAACTTGGCCACGACAGCGCGCGCAGCTTTCCGGGTGGGGAACAGCAGCCCGGCGTCGCCGTCGTGGTACATATCCATCCCGTTAGGTGAGCGGATGGTCGCACCGTATCCTTCAAGATTGAAAGTGGACACCATCGGCGCACCCCGTACGTTCCAGATACGCCAGCCCAACACGGGCCGCACATCACGGGGCGTGGCGTCGCCGACTTCAAGCACACGCCAGTCCCACCACTGATTACCGAGAACAGCAACGGCATTGCGGGCTGACTTCCGATTGAACACACGCAGCGTGTTCTCACGAACCGGGGCGTGGTCCGTATCGTTCTCGATGGTGGCGAGCAGCGCGTCTGCTGCATCCTGCTGTTCCTGTGTGGCCTCTTCGCCGAGCGGGAATGGATAGTCCGTGCCCGGAGAGTACACACCACACAGCAGCCCGTTCTTGAACGAGGCCACGATGTAAAACTTCTTCATCACAACTCCTCCTCTGTGAGCGTGGCGCAATTACCACGCTTGGTTTCAGCGGATACCGCAGCGTTAGCGGCATCCTTGTCCTGTCCGTAGTGGAATCGAGCGGTCGCACCGACAGGCACGAAGCGACTCTCTTGGATGTACGTCACGTCCACCCGGTAGCCCAGCCGCACCTCTCGCAGTGGGCCTAGCATTGGAACCGCTCGACGTAGGTGGCCGGGCAGTAGTCCTCGTGCAGCACAGCGGGACGCACGTCATAGAGGATACGGCGTGGCCGCACGTCCATGTCGTACGTGTCTGCCTTCACCCCATCCTTGAGCATGAGCGGGAGATTGCGGTCGGCGTATCGACGCGCACCTGCATGGGTAGCAAGCACTAGCACCGGGATACCCGGCTGGATGTTGTTCATTACTGCTCCTTGTTGCAGTGGTTCCGATGCTGCACCCTCGTGTGAAGGCGCAGCGGCAGATCACTTGCCTGTTACACGCAGCCCGGATAGCCACCATGCACGGGCTTGTACCCTGCGGCGGTGACTGGCGCAGGCAGATCAGCCTTCGCAGCATCGAGCGCCGTGTTGAGCACGTCGATCACGTCATCGTAGGTCGTGTCCGGGTGGTCGTTGAAGGCCGGGACGGTGGGCTTGCCCGCGAAGTTGACACGCTCGGGGAACATGCTCTTCACAGCTTCTTCCACGTAGTAGAGGCCAGCGGGGTTGATGGTCCAGCCACTGAGCCCCTGTGCCTTGGACATTGCACCCAGCACACAGAAGCACGTGGCGTCCGACAGGGGAGCGGAGTGCCCCCCGAGCAATCCGAACTCACCCTGCGCCCACTTCTCGGACTTGTCGAGCAGGGCAATCGCCCCTTCGAGCACCTGTACTGCGTTCATCAGTGGAACTCCTTGCCCGTGCGGGCAGTCATGCGCTCGGCCCACGACTTGCGGGCTGCGGGTTGGTGGGCGATGCGCCCGGAGAGATTGCGCAACATCTCAGCGCGCGCCGACTTGGCCTGCGCATATTCACGCGGCGACATACCGGGACGCCACTTGAGCGCAAGTTCTTGCGGCGATGGGAGATTGTTCATTGACTGTACCTCTGTAGCGTGCCAGTCGCACGACACTGCACCCTCTTGCGAAGGTGCAGCAGCTTGCGTCCTATGCAAACAGTTCCAGCTTGCCCACGTACTCGAACTCGTCCTCTTCGCTCGGGGAATACGGGCACATGGACGAGTTACGGCTGAGCGAGAGCATACGCTTCTCAGCCGACAGGACAGAGTCGTGGTACACGCACAGGTACAGGCCGCCTGTTGCGCCCAGCCTGTATATGCGGCCCGGCTCACACTGCTTGATCCGGAGTTGCGGAGCATCGCGGACGATCTTCAGGGTCAGGTCGTCCATGTCAGTGATACTCGATGGAGACGCGCTTGATACCGCGCACGGTCGTCTCCGGACTCAGCGTGCAGTCTTTGGGGAACAGCCGGTTCAGCCTTGACAGGAAGCCGAGGTTGAGCGCGTCCTCTCCGCCGCTTCCGCCCCACAGGGCACGGAGCACACGGGCTTCCTCTTCGCTCAGATCGAGCAGGACGCGGCGCTCCGTGACGGCAGCGACAGCGGGCTTGATGATGCGCTCTTCGGTCTTGACTTCCATGTCACGCCGCCTCGACCAGCTTGCGCACGGCTTCCACGTAGGCTTCCTGCCCTTCCTTCGCCGGGGACTTCTCGACCTTGCGCAAGATCGCCTTGAGCTGGGCGAACACGTCCGTGAATTGCTCGACCGTCTTCTCGGTCTTGTAGTCGTGCCACGGCTTGCTGGCACCCTTCTTCAGCGTGGCTTCGAGTTCGTCGCCTTCGACACGCTTGACCTTGGAGTACGTGAACGCCTTGTCTTCGGCGTTCCACGTGACCGGGGCGTAGTCCAGCAGCCACAGCTTCAGCGCGGTGGCCTTCATGCCGTTGCCCACGGCTTCGGCCAGCGAATTGATGAGCGTGATGTCACCGTGCAGGTGGGCGTGGTTCGCCACGGAGAGCGCGGCGTTCTGGATGCGATCCACGAGCTTGGCACGCGCCGACCCGATGGACTTGATTTCGCTCTTGAGCTTGGACTTGTCGGTGATGATGTTCATTGTTGGCATTCTCGGTTGCAATCGTGCCAGTCGCACGCACTAACGCCCTGCATCGCTGCAAGGCGTTAGGTCATGGGTTCTAGCCTATCGCGACGGAGTATCGGCCCACGTTGATTTCCAGCCGCTTGCGCCAAGCCCCGGTGATCCAGCGGAGCGTCCACACGCTATCGGCATAGCGGTAGATGTTCAGGTACTTGGACACGAACACGCGGCGGATCACGAGAACACCGCCTTGCGCCCTTCCGTCTTGTACTTCCGGGCATACCGGGCAGCACGTGCCTTCCGGGTATCGAAGGGATCGCGGAGGTCCAGAGTCACGTAGGACCGAGAGAACCGGGAAAGGCGACGCCTCAGGTTGTCATTCTTCATCTGCATTGCAGGCTCCGAGCGAAAATTACAGATGACGGAATTGTCATCTGCATGTTGAAAGCTTGCGGAAGGATGCTAGGGCCGCGATGGAATCCACGCCATGCGCCCAATTGTGGATGTAGAGAGAAGGATCAGCCGTTATCGTCACGGCTCGACTGCCCGTATTCGACGATCCCTTACCCTAGCACCCTACCGCAAGCTATCATGGCCGGGAGGCAGATTCCTCCCGGCACACTTCTAACCTGTTGGGTTATGTCTCTAACGGCTCGCGCTGCCATTTGCGCCTAACCGTTAAAGAGTGTGCCTTGTTGTCGCCATGTCTTCCCAAACGGAAGCTTTCATGTTCTAGCAGCGCCACTGCTGCTAGTGCCATAAGGCAACGTCGGACGTAATGCTCACTACAAGCATCTTCTGTTATCGTGGCCGACTTTCACGGCGAGTGATAACAGGCTAGCGTTTAGCTAGCGACCCCATAATGGAACCTTCCGGTTTCGGGGTTGAAACGTATCGACTACCTCGGAGCTTCCTAGTCCACTCTAGCTCCCGCTAGGCTTATAGGCTGGTACCTCCCGATTCGTCACGGCCATTCCTACGCCGCTGTCACTTCAAGGTTTATTAAACCCTTCCCGCGCCTTTCCGTACCGGCTGGCTTCGCCTCTCTAGTTTAGCGACTTGTCTCGTCTCGGTCGTTGAAGCTTGGAGTGAATCCTACCGTACCCGTTGCCTGTTGTCAAGCACCAACTACACTAGAACTCACACTACACTTACCGCTAGCTTACCGTATCTCTTGCCTGCTGTCAAGTGACCCTTGCCGCTTGACCCTTGCCGCTTGACCTTGTTGCATCCTAGTGCATCTCAGGGCTCACCGCTAGCTTATAGCTGCTAGAGCTTCCCATTCAACACTAGACTTGCCGCTAGCTTACACTATCCAATCCCGCTTGTCAATAGTCGCCGTTAGGTAAGACTACAGACTAGGTTCCCATCTTCCTATCTAGTCTCTTGAGTAGCGTCCATGCTACAGACTAGGGAACCGTTAGCTAGTGCTAGCTTCCTACTGCGAGCGCAGCGAGGTAGCTGGAGTGAAGCATACTAGACTCAGGGCTTACTGTCAACACCCGGATAGCTATGGGCTAAAGACTGATATGCCACTCTTGCAAGTCCTTGAATCGACGTGCTAGCTATGAGGGTACTGAAAGGGTGTGCTGGTACACTACCACACCCATCGTCCCGATAGCTTGAGCCTATCGCCCCGCGCCGATAGATAGGCGGATGCGAATGATACAGATCGGCCACACGTGCGCCTCAGCGCGGCACGCTCCAATCCCGGTCCTACCCTACCAGCCCATCCCTAGGATGTCAACAGGGCGCGATACGTTGCGTCCCTTGGGTGATTCCGTGGCCGTCCTGACCATGTGACACAGCCTACTCCCCGCATCCTGAACCCAAGCTGAACAAATCCGACCATCTTCGCCTGTACTGCCCTAGTGTACTACCTGACCAGCACACCTCCGCCCCGATCTGAGTATGACCGCGCAGCACGCCCGTGGTGCCTTGCCGCGCCCACCCGCACCCACTCCCGCGCGTCAAGGTTCCGCGCCCGTCACGCGCACGCACGTTGCGCCCACGCCCGCGTCAGGGAACCCGCGCGCCTGCGCCCGCCCACGCACCCCCGCACGGGGGCACGCGCGGCTGCTTGCATTGGAGTGACCCCCGCACGATTGCGAACCAAAATTTGGCCCAACTATGCGGGAGCCTCCTAGTGCTAACCATTACGAATCGGTGCACCTTGTCTTCAAGCCACTGCAAAGCTCGCGCTTCCACTCACGGAGCGCCTTCTTGTCAGTGTTGCACAGCACGGTGTCCATGCGGCGGTCTTGCGCAAGCTTCACGATTGCTCGCTGCGTGGTCGGGGTGCCCTTAGCACCGCCCAAATAGGTGATCTTGCAATCAGCTAGGAGGGAATCATCGGGCACTGCCATTGTCACGCAGGAGGTCAGCGACATCAGCAGGAACAGAGCCATCACTGTACTCCGGGGCTGAGTCAAGAACTTCATCTGTGCGAACATCTACTTCCCTCTTCTCTTTGATGTAGGTTGCAACACCCTGTGCCTTGACCTTGGTGGCGACAACGGCTGCGGACGTACCCTTTTGGGCGAGTTCGAGGCGTTGGGCCTTACGGTACTGCCCGTATCCGAACAGGATCGTGCAGAGGAACAGGATCGTGACGAGGAGGCCACCAATCAGGCGTGAACTCCAAGCCATTGCGACGTTTGTTACGGGGTCCATGGGTCGATTACCTCGGAAGACGGGCGCATACAGAGTCCAAACTCTGCGTCCCTACGCTTGGGGATACCAGAGCAGCGAGAACTGGACAGGCGGCAGTCTAGCTTGCCGACATACACCCAGCGCAGGAACTCCATGCAGCTACCCTTGCGATCACCCCTGTTTGCTTTCTTGAGCATAGTGCTACGGGCGAATGCGCCCTCACCCACGTTGAACACGAAGTCCGTGTAGGCATCCAGCTGAGTGCGAGGGACGGGAACCTTGAGATGTTTGCGGACGCCCTTCTGAGCGATCTGCAAATCCTGCACAAGCCACTTCTCGCACTGCTGTTTCGTGGCAGACATGCCCATCACCACCCCAGCCGTGTGGCCGTAGCAGATGGTGGGCACCTTGCCGGTGTCGAGGTACGCATTGTAGCGTACCCCTTCGTGTCCTGCGGTGAAGGTCAGCAGCGTAGCAGAGATACCCACGAGGATACCGCCGATCAGGCCGTATAGTCCCCGGTTGCCGGTGTCTTGCGACTGCGGAACGTTCATCAGACTCCCTCTTCCTCAGGCAGAGGACCGCCACCGGGACCGGACATCTCGGTGCGCGCCTCAGCAGCCGTCAGGGCCGCAGAAACCTGCGTGTTGTAGCCGGACCACAGAGCGGACAGCTGCGCTGCAGTCTGCGGGTGCATCTCCGCGTGCTCGACCAGAGCAAGCATCTCGCGGATCAGGTAGTTCGACCGGCCGAAGATGGTCGGATCGTTCTTGAAATCGCTCTTACGCATTACATTCTCCTGTTGATGAGGCTAGTGCGCCTCTTACCGAACGGCCGGAACTGAGTTGCAGCTAGGATACCGAGGGGGTCTTTGGTCCAGTTACGGAAATCCTGCTCTGCCTGCTTCTCGATGACCTTGGATTGGTCGAGGGAGAGCTGCTTAACCCAGTGGCGCACGCTTCCTTCGAGGGCGTCGAGCCTGTCGTCGTGAGCGAGACACTTGCGATGCCGTGTTACCTTGTTGATCTGATGGAACACACTGTAGATGGAGCGCGAACCCGTGCTCTTGTAGCGTTCGGTGTACTCGTCGTCCATCTCAACGGCGGATTCAAGGAACACCAGAGAGCCACGTGCCATAACCGGTTCTAATGTACCGATGATCCGCACTTCCTTCTGCCCAGTCACGAACTCTTCGCGCAGGGTACCCTTCCACTTCTCCTTCAGGATCGGCAGGAAGACCTTGGCGAATGCACCGTGCCCCATGTTCTTCTCGATGTCCATCACGTTGGGCTTGAACCGCTCTGCGATAGCCGCGAGGCCACGCAGGGAGTCACCATCGTAGCCTCCGGGGAAGCCGCCGATAGCGAGCACGTACACCGTGCTGTTCAAGAAGCCCGTGACAGCGAACGCAGTCTCGTCTCCGTTGGCACCACCACCCGCAGGGTCAACCTGCATGTGGATACCTTGGAGCGGAGCAGTAGCATCGCTCACGTCATGTGCCTGCATCATCGCAAAGCCGAGGCCCGAGGACGACAGGGTGCGCGAGTGCGCGCTCGTCATGCCGCGAGTAACGGTCAGCGGGAAGCGATCCGACGCAGCACCCGGCATGAAGATGATATGCTCAGTCTTCAGCGGGAAGCGTTGGGAATCCATCAAGCGCGTGTTGAGCATGTAGTTCAGCTGGAACGAGGACGGGCCTCTGTCGCGCAGCTTGGCTTGCAGCTTCTCTTCATCGAACAGCTCAGGGTCAGTCGGTTGCCCCTCGTCACCGAGCGGTCCACCACCAAAGGCGAGGGACGGGTCAGCTTCGAGTCTGTTCACGATGGCAGGCGCAAGGTGCGGCCCGTAGTGCTCGCGCTGTGCGAGGGTAGGGTAGCGTCCCGGCCAGATACGCACGTCGAACCCACGGCCGGGCAGCGTGTTGTAGATGCTGTCCGAGGTCTGAGGCGTGCCGAGGTAGAGGATGCGACCCGGAACGCCGGGCCTGCCGGTGCAGATCGCAGAGAACTCAAGGGTCTGGTCGAGCAGAAGCTCCCGGTTCGCAGCCGTGCGGCTGTTCTTCGGGGATTCCACGTCATCAGCGATGAGCAAGTCTGCTCGCTTACCGGGCAGGTTGCCCGTGATGCCGATACACGCTACGCTCGGGGACTTGTCGATGCCCTTGAGGCTGTAGTGGATGTCGAACGCTTCGACCGAGGTACGGTCCCCTGCATTCTTGTCCGGCCGCAAGCAGCTCAGCACGTCCCACGTGAGGATGATACGCTGAATCAGCGTTGCAATCTCGTTGGCCTGTGTCGAACCTGCGGAGATGATGAGCACGCGGTGCTGTGGATCGTGCAGCAGGCAGAACACAGCGAAGATCGCCGCGATGGTAGACTTCGCTTCGCCACGCTGGGCTTGCGTCATCTGCATCGTGGGACCGAACTGCATGTAGTTCGCTATGTCGTACTGCATCCACGTGGGAGTGAACCCCAGCAGACGCATTGCATCTCGCAAGAACACGGCGAAGTGCCGGTAGTGTCCCTGCAGAAGCCGGAGCTTCTCTAGGCGTAGCGCCGCGTCACTGGTTGATTCACGCACGGATACCTCCGGGGAACTGCATCACGTTGTCGAGAGCAGCCTGAAGCTCCTTCTCGTCAGCAATTGTGATGCCGTTGCTGGTAGTCTTCTCCAACTCCTCCTGCAGTTCCTGCAGATGGCGGTTGGCCTCACGCGATGCGGTGATGTTGTTGTCCTTGAGGAACTTGATCGCTGCGTTGATGTCGGCAGCGGTGCAAATCTCCTCATTCTGGATGCGAGTCTTCAGCGCACCTGCAACGATGACGTGCAGATCGCCGAGGGTACTCTCGCTTGCGGTGTTGTATTCGCTCATGCTACACTCCGTTGCGGGACATGATGGCCTTGTGCTCTTGATAGCGCAAGGCGAATTGAAACACGGCGTAGATGATCGACAGTGTGGTCACGATTGCCACACCGTACTGACTTACGAAGCTCAAGTACAACGCACCACCAGTCAGCGGCATGTTGCGAGCGAACTCCGTCGCGGCCGAGGGCGCGCTGTTCATTAGGTTCTCCTGCATGTTATTTGTTCTCCAGCGCCTTCAGGCGGGCGTCAAACCCTCGTGCCAGAAAGAGGCATAGTTGATCTGGTCGTAGACTGTAGCGATCACCGGCAGGCCGGTACTCCTGCACAACTCCACGTCCGGCCTCGCGTGTGACGTTTCCGTCCTCGTCAATCTCCTCCGGCCATTCCTCGACAATCTCCGGCAACTCGTCCCATGAATCGTAGCAGATGAACCCGTAGCGGAACGGATCAAGCCCGTGGGCGGCCATGATTTCGATGGCGCGCTGCACCGTCATGCCAACATGGTGGCGTGCGTTCTCGGCGCCCTTCTCGGCGATGCTTGCCAGCCACTGATACGTGCCAATCGCGCGGGACAGGTCTGCGGAGGCGGCAAGCTCAGCCGGTGATAGCGGCAGAACGGCGGTCTTCTCGCGCGCATCGGATGTGCTGATGGTGCCGCTGGCTGCCCAGATAATGCTCGGCCTCAAGCTCGCGTTTCCAAGCGAGTAGGCGTTGTCGACAAAGGGTCTCAACTCCGATGGAGAAACCTCCCATCTCCACGTGATGTCAAAGCCCGATGGAGCAGCTATGTCGGCGCCGATTCGTACCGTGCCTTGCGGGCGCAAGTCGATTCCAGATGCGCCGGAAAGGCCGCCGCGAGCGAGCGACGTCCATGTTGTCGTGTTGTTTCGATAGCCGTTCGATCGGAACGACATGGCGAAGCTGCCGTTCGTTCCGAAGTATCCCTCGGTGCCGAAATACACGCCCGTCGCGCTCGTCCAGTAGTCGGCTGGAACTGCTGAGCGAATGCCGCTAGTGAGCGACTTTATTCCAGTTGCTGTTTCGTCTCCCGTCTTATGCAGGACAGCGCTGTCGTCAGCCTTCAGCGCCGGGTTGAAATTGAGCGAGTGCGTGATCTCGGCCCACGCGCTTGGAGAGCCTGATCCAAAAGACCGGATGTAGAACTGCGGCGTTCCAGACGTGGTTCGCGCCACAATCTCCATGCCGGCGCCAGCTCCTGCGCCGGGCACAAAGATGCCAGCCGTGTTTACCGCTGCCGGGGCGTTCGCTGCGGCGCTATCCGCCGAAAACGGCAGGGTGTCATTGCCAAGCACCACGTTGTGGTCTGTCACTGCCGTGGGCAGCTTGTTGATTTTGAGCGCGAGCGCATCGAACACCGCGTCCCCGCTCGCCGCGTGCGTAGTGTCGCCGTTGTTTATCGTCTGAGTAAGCGCCAGAGTTCCGTCCGCACCCGGTGGTCCTGCTGGACCTTGGGGGCCTTCCGGCCCCTGTGGGCCAACGCTACCGGCCTCTCCCTTGACAGGGACACCGGAGGAGGAGTAACGAGTGATGGGCACGTACTGGCCCATGCCACCTACGCCGCCCTGATAGTACCCTGCCATGGTTTCTCCTATGGGACAAAGTGCCACTGCAGACGAGAGCCGGTGTTCCGGCCGAACTGCAGCAGACGTGTGCTTGTGGTAATCGGTTCGTGATCTTCGTTCGCCACCTTCGCGTACTCGACGGAGTAACGGTCCCTCTGCAGGCGCACGTAAAGTGTCGAGCTGCGGAGGTACGTCAGGATCAAGTCGCGGTTAGTGGAGAGTTCGATGTGCTTCTCGTCAGAGCAGCACCGGGGATCACGCGCATCGGAGAGAGTGAGCGTGGCGTATGCGCCTGCCAGCGTATCCCAGTACCGGAACTTTGCAACTCCTGCTTCAACGTAAGCGACATGCGGCTGCATGGCTTGATCGAAGGCGAGAGACACGAGGGTGATGTCAGGTGCGCTGAAGAACGCGAAGGGTTCAACCCCCTCGCGGTCAATCAACACAACACCATCTTCGTAGTAGCAACGCCACTCGAAATCATTGGAGCTGGATTCTGAGTTGTTCAGTACAGGACCGCCGTTCTCGTAGTCGATCAGATCGTTCGACGGAGAGTTCACTCTCTCGGCCCACCTGTTAGGGGCGGGCACGAGGGAGAGGACGGGGTTCATTAGCCACGACTCCACGAGAAGCGGAGCTTGATTCGGATAGTCTCGTCCGCAGTCTTGGTGATTCGCGGGGAGATACCAACTTGCACGAAGCACGGGAAGCCTTCAAACAACAAGGCACCGATAGCAACATCATTCGCCATAGTGAGCGGGATAGTCGCCGTGTTCTCAAGGTAGTAAGACCCCGGTATGTAGGATGCAACGGACGTGGCCATGGTGTTGGTATTCACCATGGTACCGGTGGGCACCCCAGTAACAGCCCCAATAGCTGAAGAAACGCCGTGGTAATACTTAGCGTTGCCTGCCTTGATGCCGAGGCCCATTGCGGGCACCGAGCCCTCGCCCAGTGATGCAGGACGAGCAGTTACGGTGTACTCTACTGGAGTCCCGGTGCCGGTCGTGGTGACGAGCACGGAGTCTACTGTAGAGATGGTCCACACGAGCCGGTACATAACCACCAGCTGTTCGTCGGACAGCACGGTAACCGTGGTAGGAGCGCCTTCGCTGTCCGTGAACAGAGCGCGGGTCAAGAGAGGATCGCTTGAGGAGTTCCTCAGACCAAGCTCAGCTAGCGTGCCTGCAGCAACGCCGGTGGCAAACGTGAATATCCGGGTGGATACCATGTCCAGCCCGTCCCACGAGTTGTTCTGGCCGGTGCTGGAAGCACCATCATTCACAGCAACCTGTGCCACTAGCGCCGTATCCGTATTGGCGGGCGGCGTGTTGCCAGTGCCAACAGCGAGGAAGCGACCCCAGCCGGTGAGGCTGCCTGCCTGTGAAGCCAGTGCGTCCATGCCAGTGTTCGTGATGAGGTTTTTACCGGAGCAACGAAGTCTCTTTTCCCCAACGGGATATTCGATACCGTTAGCGCCTCGTGCCATCTTCTGCGTGTAGACATCGAACTCGCCACGCACTGCGATGTTAAATCTATTCATGGACGAATCCTGTGATTGTGATTGAGTATCCGGCATCCTCAGTCCTGAAGCCGTGCGGTTCCTTTCGGTGATCGAATCCGACGACAGTAACGGCGTAGCCCGCCGCTTCTTCAGAACGCTGGATCGGGCTTGAGTGAGTGAAGTCCGTGAGCGTTACCGCATACCCTGCGTCCTCCGTAGAGGTCATGCGCGGTTGCGCCTTCATCTCGAACCCTACTAGGGTCATGCCGTAGAGGGCAGTCTCATCAGGCCCATCTACTTCCTTGTTAGCGAGCGTATGCTCCATGGATTCGACACTGACAGCGAAGCCAGCGTGCTCGTCTTGGAACACCGGCATCAGCTGCGAGGTGTAGTAGAAGGACTCGAACGGGACGACACCTGACCAGAAGGCTGTACGGTTCGCACTATCCGTCACCTTGAAAGTCACAGAGTAATCTAGAAGCTCGTCTGTGCCAACAGAGTACGCATGGTCCCACTCGAAGTTGTCCAGCCACAGACGCTTGTTCTGCTTATGGCGGTACACCCGAGCACCCAGCTGCACAGTCCCCGTGATCGGAGAGCTTGCGCTCAGCTCGGAAGTATGCCATTCACCATTGCTGCCACTGTTGACCATGCTGCCTTCGACGGGAGCAAGCTCGTTACCATCAGCGTCGGTGAAGTACAGCTGAACTGCCGCACCAGTGTTGCCCTTGGAAGATGCGCCTTGCTGCACGCGGGCAGAGAGGTTGATCCTGTCGTTGGTGCTGACAGGAACTCGCAGCCTGTGCTTGAGGAAGTATTCTCCCCGGCGTCCCTGCCTGAACTGCGCAGTCCAATGGGAGTCTGGAGTGTCAGGGTCCGCGTTGACTTCGTTCTCTACGATGGTCATGCCGACCGGCAGTTCCCAGTCCTGATCACCAAGCTCGAAGTCCCCGTTGGGGATGTCCGTTGTCTTGTTGTCAGGCGGGACGTACTCCGGCCACTTGAGCACTACCTCTTTCGTTACGTTATCCACGTAGGCGTAGGCACCCGGAGGCAAACTGCTCTGCACTACCTCCACCTTGCACTTGCCGATGGGGTTGATGATCTGCAGCCTACCTTCGTAGGCCGCGCCGGGACTGTAGTAGGAGAGTGCCCCTACAATCCCGAGGGACGGGAGGGGCGTGTCTTCTGCCAACGGTCTACCGTAAAGCTGAAATACTGAAGACACGATTGTTACTCCTTCGCTAGATCACCGCTGACGATCCACTGATTGCCGTCACCATACTCACACGTGAGCGAGATGACGGAGTTCAGCGCGCGTGTGCGCGGGAGATAGCCTGCGGGGACGATCAGCTCCACGTTATCAGAGTCCGGCTCCACCACCGCCTGCGCGCTGCCGCGTTGCACGATGCTGAAGTAGCTGCCCGTGTACATCTTGGCAAGAGGATCACCCGCTTCGGGAATCTCCTTGACGAAGAACGTGGACGAGGTTTCGTTGGTAGCCCGCAGCAAAGCGAACTCAGACTCGATGCCGACAAAGTATTGCGTGGTGCCCACGTCGATGATCTTCGTGCGCAGTGAGGTGATCGGAGACGCCCCGGTGTACGGCTTGGCATAGCCCCGCAGCACAGTGAACCAGCGCGCGCCGTCACCCGGAGGAACGGTGAAGCGGATGACTGTATCGGCAGGCGTATCGCCCATCAGCACCGCGTAGTCGAGGTCAGGCTCAAGGCCGAACCCGTCGAGGTAGGTATCGTAGAACCCTGCTCCATCCACGTCAGCCCCAACCATGGGGAAGTCTGTGTCCTCGCCGTTGCCGACGCCGGAGAATACGCGGGGAGTTACCGAGACGATGCCGCCCGAAGCCAGCAGTTCGAGCACGCTCTCGTAGATGTTGCGAATCAGCTCGTTAAGGTCAATGACCGTCTGAACTGCATCGTTAACAGTAAGGGAGTTCTCGTTCAAGCCGTCCAGCATTTCTTGGATCAGCATGAGCAGCTGCTCGTTAGCAAGGTCCAAGTTCGCCTTCGACAGCAAGCTGCCGTTGACGTACTGCACCAGCATGGCAGTCTTCGTGGTGTCACGGAAAATGATTACCGTGCGGCCATCGGCCACAGCGGGCGCAACGCGCACAGTGGCGGCGTTACCACTAGCCGAGACAATCTCGGTAGTGTGAATCTGGCGGTCAGTCGCAAGGCCGGTCTCTTCGTCAACGAGTACGCTAACGCACAGCACGTGCGCGGGGTTGATATAACCACCGACGAAGTTGACCTCGAAATCTGTCTTCACGCCGTCAGCCAACTCGGTGTGTGTTGCGTACCGCAGTTGAGGATCAGAGCTAGCCATACGGCCTCCTGTTGGATTGCTATGAGGGTACTAAAAGGCGGGCCGTCCTTGGCCCATTTCCATTACTCTTCCGAGAAGATCGCCTGCTGCGCCGCCTGCACGCCGGGGATGTTGCTGCCCGGAAGCGCACGCCAGATCAGCGAGGGGTCTTTCTCTGCCGCCGCGCGGCCGAGGGAGTTGATGTAGCTCACCACCGGCACAGTGCCCGTGACGGCGCTCCTGCCGGACTGCGACTCGATACCAAGTACCGGAGCAGCAGCATCGAGCACGTCGCCCGTGAGGCCCAACCCGGAGGTATAGCGTGCGGATGCACGTCCAATCTCCATCGGGGTCAGGCGTTCTTCGAGCCAACCATCTTCCTTGCCCACAGACTGCAATGCCATCCGCGCCATGTAGATCGGGATGATGATACTCTGCGCGCCGAGGATGTACCCCGCCGCCTTCGCTGCGCCCTGCGAGAACGCCACACGCCGCCACTGCTTCTGCGTAGCCACGAGCGGGTACGAACGGAACTGCGTCAGCAGCAACAGGTGGTCATGGTGTGCCCACTTACCCGTCTCTCCGATGTACGTCCGCTGGATGATCTGCGATGCACCGCGATCCACAACGCCAGCGAATGCACGAGCAGCAAGAGCATCGTCCATCTGGAACAGGTCGAGACTTACCAGCTCGTCACCTTGGAACTGAGCAATCCTATCCATATTCCGCGCGAGGATCGCACGCAGCTCAGGAGTGATACCCATGTCCAATAGTGCCGCGTCTTCCTGCCCGTTGCGGATGTAGCGCATCGCCTTGCGGACGATCTGCTCTGACATGCCGCGCACCTGCACCGCTTCGATAGCACGCTGCATGGACAGCACACGCACCGCATGATTCGCACCACGCGAGGCGAGCGAGAACCAGCCGAGCTTATCCGCGCCGTAGATTTCCGGACGGTCGCCCACGTCACGCAGACCGAGCAGCCGGTACTGGTCCGATCCGATTGCGCCATTGAACACTTCGACGCTGGACAGGATACCATCTACGTTCTCACCTCTCTGGATAGCACGCACCTCCCTGTAGAGGCGGGGCATCGAAACGATGCTCTTGAGCACACCGCCCGCACCCACTGCGTGCAGCCCGTTAGTGGACTCCGCGAGCTGAGTGAAGCCCATGCCGCCGAGGTACGCAGCGGATACGACAGCGCGCGCTGTGTCCGCGCCGTTGATGCGTGTGCCAAACGGATTGCCCAGCATCTCCGAAGCGAACTGGTCGAACGAGTCAAGCTCGTCTGCCGTCACGCGGAACTCAGAGCCCGTTGAGCTAATCGCCTTGCGCAGCTCCTTCATGCCGGGTGAACCCATGATGCCGAACTGTGTCACCGACACCTCACCAGACACACGCCTCGCGTAGTTCTTGTACAGGGACAGCATATCCGTCTCAAACATATCCGACAAGCGGAACGTCGATCCGTCTTCGAGCTGATGCTCCGCGTTGAGGTCGAGGTCGATTCGGGACTTGGTGTGCTTCGCGCCGCCGCGACTGAACTTGCCAAGCAAGCGATCAATCTCGTCGTCTCCGAAGTTCATGGCCTGCAGTGAATCACGCAGCACGTCTGCCGTGTCTGCGCTCCGCAGGTCCAGCGTCACCATCCAGCTGCCTGTGGTCTTCTCTACCGCGCGCTCCCAATACTTGATAGCGAGCTTATCAGCGAACTCCATGTCGAAGCCAGCCGTCACTTGCATCTCGTTGCTGAGGGCAGACACAGCAATGCGCCGCTGTTCGTTCGTCATCGCTACCACGTAGTCGCCCTTGACGACACGAGGGTAGTAGCCATCCTTGCCCACAGGCAAGCGGGCTGAGCCAATCGAGTTGACCTGCTGCTGATCGACGCCCATCATGGTGAAGCCCCGGTTGAGGACTTCCGTCATGCGCAGCACTGCCGCGTTGTCAGTCGTCTTGCCCTGCCCCATCCACTGAGCATTCATCTCTCTCGACACTTCCTTGTCGAACTGCCGTTTCACGGAGGGGTCAACCAGTGCGCGCATCTTACCCTTGCCCTGAGCCGCAGCCCAAGTTTGCAGCAAGCTCTCGTACTCCGGCTCTACTGCCGCGCGGTACGCACGCTCACGCAGGTGCTTCGTCAGCGCCGCGCTGTGCCTACGCCCTGCCGCACCTTCCGGGTTCTCCATCAGCATGACAGCCGTCGCGCGCATGAGCGGATTCTTGCTTAGCAACATGCGGGTGCTCGTCGCCTCCCAACCGATCTTCGACAGCAGCGGCTTGAGCTTCGCTTCGTCAATCGGATTCTTGGCGAGGATACGCTCAGCGCGTGCGTACATCTCTGCCGCCACTGCGCGTTCCACTGGATCGGAGATGCCAGCATCGAGGCCGTACTTCTTCGCCATTGCCGCAACTTGTGCACGAGTCCGCAACAGCGAGCCCGGAGGACGCGCCGTAGGATGGCGAGGTGCAGCTGCCGCGTCCTGCGTCTTAGCCATACGAGCTACCGTGCGCTCCGCTTCGTCGGCAATCAGTCGAGTAGCCGCCGTGGTATCCGCCGAGACAGCATCCACCAAGTCACCACTAGCTTCGATAGCTTCATCGAGGGCAGTGCGTTCGCTTCCGTCCAGACCGAGTAGGTCAGACACCATCGTCTTGAACCACTCCCACGCATTCGCTACACCACTCTTCGGCGGTGCGGGTATGCTGGCGAGCCACTGCTGGAACCCGGTATCTGTCATCGCGTAGGTAACGAACTCCTGCGTGTTCGACAGGGGACCGAGCTTGTGATCTAGGATCAGCTTCAGCGAGCTGTTGCCGCCGAAATCTCCGGTCATGCCGTAGTGCAGTCTCGTGGACTCCAATGCCTCTTCAATGCGCGTCACCTTCGCCCGGAGTTCGGGAGACAGTTGCGCCTTCGGAGTAGCGATGATGTTCGACGTTGCGCCGTGCAGGGCTTCGTGCACGATGAAGTCCGGCTTCGCCACCTTGATTGACATCTGGTGTTGATCGCGGAAGTATGCCCCGGCCCACGTAGCGGACTGACCACTTAGCTTAGAGTTTGGCACGTAGGCCAAGCCGGTGTCATCTGCGATTGCAGTAAGCTTCTCAGCCAATGCACGCAGCGGGGGCGAGCTTCCAGTATCGTTCGCCACTGCTCGAAGCACGTCGCTTGCGCGCCCACTCTGCTCTGCGGCTTCGATACCAGAGCGAAGCTCCTTGCTTTCCATCCACGAGTTAGCACCCTCACGCCTGCGGTAGAAGTCACCCGCTGCCGCGTCTGCGCTCTCGCCCTCTGCTGCTTCGTCAGCAGCGTGCCGTGCAGCAATCTCTTCGCCGCTCATGCGCTCCGGGCGGGGCATCAGCATGTCCTCGTCAGGGAGGTCAGCCAGTACCACCTCCATGCGCGCACGCACTTCGGACAGGTCCATCTCCTGCGCGCGGGCAGCAACCTGTTCGGCACTGGCGTTCGGACCCAGCTCGTCACGAGCAAGGTCGTTGAAGTGCATCACTCGCTCAGCTGCCGCGTCGGCATTGAGGTTCATAATGCGGTTCAACTCAGCCTTCGCACCTTCGATGCGCGCGCCCTTGATGTCGAGTGCAACGAACGGAGCGCCGAGGGCGAAGCCAAAGGCCGAAGCCATCACGTAGTCGCCTGCGCTCTGCTGCTTACCCAGCGCATCCATCACGCCGGTGATCGCCACGTTGCCCACCGCCGCCTCTGCACCACCGTACACGAATGCACGGCCGGTGTTGCCTGCGACCAGCGCGGCGCGTGAGCCTGCCCCGAGGGCAGAGAAGCCCTTGTAGGTTCCGAAGCCCGCGAGCATACCGAGAGGATCGCCCGCCGTACCGGCCACGAGGGACAAGCCCAGCGTCTTCAGTGCACCAGCGCCGCGCATCACACCAGCGCGCTCACGGTCACGATCCTGCTTGCGCAGCGTGTCCTCGATCATAGCCTTATTGAAGCGACCCACACCGATGCTACGCAGCTCATGGATTTCGTCCATGTTGCGTCCCTTCTCCCACTCGTCCATGTGGTCGATGTACTTCAGGCCGGGATCAGGAGTGTAGTCGAAGTCTTCCTTCGCATCGAAGTAATCCACCAACGCACCCGTCGCAGAGTTCTCGCGCCAGATGTAGCTGAACTGGTCGCGCAGCGAAGCGAACTGCTGCTCCTTGTCGAGAGCTTCCTGCTCTGCCGCCTGCTGCTCAAGGAAGTCATCACTGATTCCCGAGCCACCCTTGACGGCCGCACCGGCGTTGACCAGCTGCTCCGCAGCCGCAGCTTCCTGCCCGCGATAGTGGTCGTATACGGAAGCCGTGTCACCACCGCCCGCAGCCTTGAGCATCGCCATGTAATCCACGGCGGCACGGCCCAACGGGTTAGGAGTGCTGCGCGCACTGAGAGACTTCAGAGCATCCGTCTCTGCGCGCACCTGTTGTGCACTTCCGTTCCATGCTTCGTCCGCAGACACGGGGCGAGCAACTGCTGCGCTATCCCACGCATCGCCTGCGGCAGCATGGCCGCCCACAGCAACCTGCGCACCAAACTCTGCGAGGCGATTTGCCCAGCCCTTCTTGAACTTCTGCTGCGACGGGTCGCGGAGGAGGTCGCGGTAGATCGCCGCGCGCTCCCCGTTGAACTTCGACAAATCCCCACCCGACCGCTTCGCCATCTGGCGTGCAGTCTCCGGGCCGTGCTGGACGGCTGCGTCAAACACAGCCGCCTGCATGTTCGCGGGGAAGGATTCGACTTGCGCCTTGTCCCAGTACCTCTTCTTGTAAATCTCAACCGCTTGCTCGCGCGTCAGGTTTTCCACGTCGATGTCAGGGTTGGCCTTCGAGCTAATGCCGAAGTTGGTCTTGCCGCCCCGGTCGTCCGGGTCATTCGCGTACCCGCCCTCCCGGCGCAGTACATTTTCAATCTCGGTATCAAAGCTCATAGGTTTCTCCGTTAGTAGTCTCGACCGGACCTGCGAAGTCCGAGGGACTTGCGTGCCTTCTCTGCGCGCTGTTGCGCGTCTTGCACTTGCTCTGGTGTTGCAATCGCACGCATGGCAAGAGCCTCGCGTTGCACAGCATCGAACTCATCCTTGGTGTAGGTGAGGTTAGCACGGTTGCCGTTCTCGTCCTGCGCCATGATGACGAGGACAGGGAAGCCATCACGATCCTGCTGTCTGTGAATGAACATCGGGCCATCATCGTCCAGCTGCACGTTCGCCTTCTTGAGAGAAGAACGAATGTGCTCCCGAAGCGCGATACCGTACACGTCAGGTGATACGTCCTTGGCGTAAGCAGTGATGGGCTGTTGCCCCTCTGCGCGGTCCCAAGAGTATTCCCCTGCAACGTCGGTGTTCAAGTTCTTAGCGGCCTGCAGCGACATCTTTGCTACTGCCTCCGCACTCAGATCAGGGTACTGCCGCTGCAAGGACTGGAACTGTGCCATCGCTTTGCTACGCAGCACACCCTTAGCCTTCAGCTTCGTCTCGCCAGTGAACATGCGAACGAATGCGCCACTCCCTTCGAGAGTCTTGTCCAGCGCAGCGCCCTGCTCTTTCGTCAGGTTGCCCCAGTTCACCGGGTCTTCGGACAGAGCGCGTCGTGCGAGAGCATACGCTTGCTGCGGCTGAGCGCCGCTCGCCTTCAGCTGCGTCTCGTATTGACGGAATAGTTGCACGTTCTTGTCACCGAAGTACGCCGACGCCGCACTACGCCCTGCGTTCGTATCTTCCGTACCGTCACTGTTCTCGATCTTCTCGTCTTCCATCAGCTTGAACTGCATGTACGCCTGATGAAATGCGGGGGACCAGTCGGTGTTGGGGTCGGTCGGGATGCCGGACTTCAGCGCGTCCTTCAGTCGCTCGCTCGTGAACGGGGCCAGCGGGTGCACGTAGTTCCGCACCGCAGCCTTGATCGCCTGAGTGGGATCGGTGCTGTAGAGTGCGAGGAACCCCGCTTCCGCATCTTCCTTCGCCGTCACACCCGTGCCCACATTGAAGCCCGCGCTGCCGCCTTTGATAGCGGTCATGTCACGGTCTACGCGCTGCTGCCGAAGCAACTCCTTCTCCGCTTCGCTGTTGGCCTTCTCGCTCGCCTCGCGCATAGCGTTCTCTTGCGCCTGCTGTGCGTGGTAGTACGCGGACAGTGCGGTGGTCGTCTTGCCTTCCGCTTCGTCCAGCGCAATCAGGCCGATGCGGTCGCCGGTGCGGGCCTGCCAGCGACGGTTGATGTCCTTTGCACGCGCGAGAGTCTGCGCCGGTGACGTTATGCCCATACTCGCCTCAGCCGTCCACTCAGACCGCTCACGGATGAGCGAGTCGTCCATCGGAAGCTGCGAGATGTAGCGGGCACGCTCCGCGAGCAGCCGCTGCGAGAGGGCATCCTGATCTTCCTGCTTGAGCGCGCCCATGAGGCCCGCGTCCAGCATGGTGTTCACCACATAGAAGTTACCCTTGCGCACTTGGTGCAGAGCCACAGACGTATTGAGGGCTAGGAGACTCTCGTCGGTCTGTCGCTCTGAAGGTGTCATCGCGTCAGCGAACAGCAGCTTGCTTTCCGACAGCTGCTCTGCAATCTGCGGGGCATCCGGGTGTGCATCACCCAGCGCCGCAGCTGCAGCACTCGCAGCCTGCAGTGCATCGCCCTGCGAATCTGCCGCGCCCACTTGTGCCTTCAGCAACTCCTGCTGCTGCCACGCGGTGCGCTCCTTCGTGTGCAAGTCCATGATGGGACCGGCACGATCCATGAGCATCTTCTGCGTGAGCGCATCGGTGTAACCGTTGCCCGTCATCGCGGACTGGCTCGCCGTGTTAAGCACGTCTGCCATCTGTTCGGCATTCATTGTGCGCAGCTCGGGCATCCGGTGCAGAATGTCTGCCTCCAAGTCTGCCACGTTCTTCTGCACGTTGAACGTCTGCGCACCCAACTCGTAGTTCGTCGGGCCGAACAGCTTGGTGTACCAAGGCTGCGACTCCGAGATTTCGTTGGCGGTCATGCCGGAGCGCGCCGCCGTGAAACCTTCCCACATGCGCTTCTGTTTCGTGACTGCGAGTGCGGGGGCGAACGCTTCCTCAAGGAACTCAGGAAGGTTGCCGCCGAACTCCGTGGTCATACCACCAACGCCATCGAACCAGCTTGCACCAGAACCGACACGCCCTGCGGGAACCACACCGCCACCCTGTACGCCCAGCTGTGGCCCGTTGGGAGTCGCACCCAACGAACCACCACCCGGCGCAGACCCCGCGTTGAACTGCACGGAACTCAGGTCTGCCATGTTATTCTCCTGTTAGAACCAGCCGTAGCCGGAAGTCTGTGTGCCGTAGGCATTCTTGCTGCTGTCCGGATCAAATGCGCCCCAGTTCACTGTAGCCTCACCGCCCCTTCCGCCCATGCCTTCTGCTACCGAAGCGCCCCATGCCTGACCACCACGTTCGCCCCACTGCTTGTACGCAGCGAGTGCGCCGGATGCAGCCTGACCGAAGCTCTGACCAGAACCATCGAAGTCGCCGTTGCTTGCTTGCCATGTGCCCACCGCGAAGTCTGCCATCGCCTCGCCTGCTTGCGGCCCGCCGAAGTACGTCGCTACTGCAACGCCGATCAGCTTGCCGAGCCTGCGCTTCATGCGCTGCGGTTCGATGTACTCTTGGAAGTCGTACTGCCCAAAGGTCTGAGTCAGGTCGATGCTGCCATAGGCGTTCGACATGATCTGCGCAGTCTTCGATGCACCACGAGATGCGAGCAGCTTGGCTGCGTTGTCCTTCGTCTCCACGTCCATCTCTTCCTGCAGACGCACCATCGTGTCCATCAGGTCCACGCTCGAACCACCAACGCCCACCATGCCCGCCTGCGCCGACAAGGCACCGCGAGCAGTGGCGAGCTGCAGCTGGGAGTTTAGGCTTGCGCCCTGTGCGTTGCGCACTTCCTCCGACAGCTGATCCATCTGGAAGTTGAACTCCTTAGACGCGGCCTCGACGCGGGTCTGGTTGGCGAACGTCCGCATGAAGTTGGCGAGGTTCGACTTGCTAGACTCGACGCGATTCTTGTTGGCGGTGTTCGCTACTGCAGCACGCCATTCGGCGCGGGCAACGTGGGTCTTGTTGTTGGCCTGCAGGATTGTGTTTACACCACCCATCAGCTAACCCTCCTTACGTTGTTGAATGTCTGTCCAGCCCACGACAGTCCCGTGACTCGCATCGGCAACCAGTCCTTTGAGCGGATGGTGTAGAAGCAATCACGCACTTCGCGCCCGACGCTAATGCTCAGCTGTCCGGTGTAGAGTGGCTGTTGTCCGAGCACGTTCGTCGTGCTGCCGAGGATGCGGCCCTCGAAGTCCGTGGTGCGGATCACACCGCTCGTGGTCGAGACATCTGCCACGAAGCCACCAGTGCGATTCACGTCTGCCGTTACGCGGTTCAGCGCCATGCGTCCGTCGAGCACAGCCTGTCCGTTCTGGTCACGCGGGAAAGGATTGGTCGGGATGACCATCGCCTCACTCACCACACCGAACTCTAGGTCTGCCTCAGCGTCCGGCATCTGCGCAAGGAACTCCTCGTACTTCTCCATCGGAGTGCCGAGCAGGTAGCCTTCGTTGCTTGCGCCGAGGACTGCTACCGCTTCGTCTTCCACCACGTCGATGTCTGCACGATCAGCGAAAGGCACGCGGCTGTCCATGTTGCCGTGCAAGTCCGGGTCAGCACTGAAGCTGGCGAAGTCACACACGACATACCCTGCGCGGGCAGTGAACACGAGTGCACTCTTGCGAAAGCTGGATGCACCGATGATCGTACCAAGCGCCGGGTTGTATTGGAACTTGGCCCATGCGCCGATGTACCTCTGCCCGTTGTTCGGGTCGTCAAGGTAGCGGTACGTGTAGATGTCACTGGCGTGTCCCGAGGTGCGGAACAGCAGCAGGTTCGGGTCAGTGATCGCCACGATCTGCACGGGCCTACCATTGAGCCACGAGTCCAAGTCATCCGACAGGCTATCCGATACGGTCACTTGCCCGTTGAGAGCACCAACACGCAGCTGATGTAAACCTGTTCCGCTGTCACCGTGCTGCGCGTAGAAGATGAAGTTGCCCGAGGTAATGGGCAGAGCATCCACTGCGTCGCGGTTCGCACTGATAGGACGGATCAACGGGGAGCGCGGGGTGAGCAGCTGCTCGCCACTTACACCGTACTGCTGCCGCACACCGAAGATGATGAGGTTGCCGTTGTAGAGCGTGCTGCTCTTGAGCACGTCGCCTTCCGAGCCGTGGGCAAACATCTCCACGGGGTCGCTGTCGGGAATGCCGAGCACGCTACCACGGAAGAAGTTGAGGTAGTCCCCGGAGCGTGAGGTGTTGACGTAGTTGTCAGAGCCAAGCACGAGCCTGTCTTGGAACACAGCGAGCATGGTGATGCGCTTGCCGATGAACCAAGGGAGCGGACTCGTGATGCCGTCGCCTGCGACACGGGGCTTGTAGTCCGGGTGCTCACCACTCAGAGGAGCGAGAGCTTCCAGACCAGCGCCGGTACTTGCAAGGTACGCCTGACCGTCATAGACAATCATCTGCGATACCATGTTCGTGATCTGCGCGGACACGCCTTCCACCTCGAACCACGACACCGCGCCGTGCCCCGAAGTTGCGCCGGAATCCAATCGGGCCTCAAGGTAGTACGCCTCATCCGCGCCTGCACCGCTCGGGCGCACGCGCACGATCTTCCCGTGGAAGTGGTACTTCGTCACGCGGGTGGGGTCGGTGATTTCCTTGCCTACCGTGTAGACCGTGGTGTTGTCCGCACCGTCATACACTTCGATGTCCACGAACTCGTCGTCTTCAATCAGCAACCCACCGTTCTCGAACGAGGTAGCGCCGATGCCGTCGATGCTCAGCTGCTCCGCGAATTGCTCCGCGATATTCTGTGGCGTGATGTTGTCCGCTGCGTCGATGACCCATTCGTTCACGAGACTGTTGTACTCGTCAATGCGGTCGTTGACATCCTTCTGGTAGTCAGGTCGCGGTGTGGTGCCGTCCGTCTCGAAGAACGGAATGTCGCTCGTGTTGAGCACTTCGGGATACGTCGCGGCCATGGTCTTGTAGACCTTGGTGATCTTCGTTCCGTCTTCCCGGATCAGGCTCACCTTGTACTCCGTGTCGTACTTGCCGACTCGGAACCACGCAGCGGTCCAGCTCTGGTTCTCGGGAGTGTCCCACTTGTTCTCTTGCACAGCAGTCGGCACGTTGTCGTTGCCGGAGATGTAGACGTACTGCCCGATGGCAGCGAGAGACGACACCCCACCAGACACGAGCGTGTCAACCCACGAGCTGTTCTCGTAGGTGATGGGGATGAACTCTTCGTCCGTCTTGCAGTAGAGAAATGCGAACAGTGCCTTGGGGAGCGTGCTTGCGAACCGGCGATGTAGCAGGGAATATTCCTTCCCGTTCATCACGAAGTCGAACACGTCCATGTTTGCCAGCTCAGCGCGCGAGGCGCTGTCCAGTGTGGCCGCGATGCGACCGGCGTAGCGAGTGCCACGCCTACGCACGAGGCCGTGCACTGGGTCAGAGAGTACGTTGATCTGCTCCCCTGTCTGTCCGGGGAGGCGGTGGTGCGGCTGCTTCTCGCTCACACCTTGAATGATAGTGGGATACGTCCCGCCTACCTTAGCCATGTTGCCTCCTTAACCGGGGAAGGTTACGTGGGAATGCCACGGGTGCCCGGTGTAGTTGAAGTTCTCGTTCTGCAGCCGCTGCACGGATGCGCGGGCGAGCAGGTTGATCTTCTTCTGCCGGATGTCTTCTGCGTTGAGCAGGTAGAGGGACTGCTGCCGGTAAGCAGCGAGCCGGTCGTACTTGATGCGGTCGCCGTCAAAGTCCGACTGGAATGCCAGCACGGCGTCGTCGTTGATGAACTGCTGTGCCTCGTAAGGCAGCAAGTCGAAGTCCAACTTGCGGGAAATCTTGATGACCACGCTGCGATCAAACTCGTAGCGGTTGCGTCCCACGTCATACAGGCGGCGTCCGCGCTGTACGATGCGGTAGTTCCCACAGCGGCTGCGGGCTTGCACCTTCTGCACGTCGCCGGGGAGGTAAATCTGTTTGGTGTCAGCTTGCGGTACGGCTTCGACCCATTCGGTGTTGAACCATAGGGAGCGACTGCACACGCTGTCATGTGCGCGGCGTACCTTATCCTCAGCTGCCGCCTTGTAACTGTGATCCTCTTCCAACGTGTTGAGCGGAGTTTCGCCCATGGTTGCAAGGCAGGCGTTCACGATGTTGAGCATTTCGATAGCCACGGTGTTCTCCTAACGAAAGAAGCAGAGGAGCCTAAGCCCCTCTGCCAAGTGTGTTACGGTGCGACGGTCACGTCAGCGGCGAGCAGGTGCAGATCGCACGTGCCGTCAACGTCATCCTGCACGCGGACCACGTAGACATACGCCTCCGTGCCGGTGAAGCCCTGCCAGTAGTGCCCGACGCAAACGCCGAGCGCACCAGCCGGGAAGCCACCCGTTGCAGCGGTCACGACCAGACGGTCGCCGACGGCGTACAGAGCAGTTGCAGTTGCCATGTATTTCTCCTGATGATGGGAGGCGCACTTGAGTTACCCTAGGGATTCAGAGGTGCGCCAGTTTGGATTACGGGGTGAACTTGTCGATGCGGCCCGCGAGTTCCACGCGGTCCAGACCAACGGCGAAGGACATCCACGAGTCCACGAACCAGCACTTGCTGGCATCGCTCCACCACACCGAGGACTGCAGCGGCAGTGCTTCGCCGATCAGCAGAGCACGGGGCGAGATGGCAACGGCAACGAGGGTGCTGAAGTCGCCGTCGTAGAAGTCACCGTTGTCGTCGTTCGACAGCAGATGACCCTCGACCACGCCGTTCGGCAGGTTCTCGCTCGACAGGACGGGGACACCCCACGCCTTGAAGATCGGGATACCGGTCAGGCGATTGCCGTCCGAGGTCAGGTACTCACCGTTGACGATCTGCTCCGCTTCCTGCAGGGTGTAGAACACCGAGGGACGGACGATCAGCACAACACCGTCACGCTGGGGCTTGACCTTGCGGGTCTCTTCCATCGTGGAGAACAGCTTGCCGATGGCAGCGTAGAGCTTGGCCGGATCATTCTCGTCACCAGCAGCGGCGAGTTCGATCTGCGTCGCGCCCATGTGGCCTTCCGGCGCAGCACCGCCCTGCGTGTACGCGGACTGCGTTGCAGCAGCGGCGTGGGCAGCGGCGATGGACACGGTGGCGTCCATGAACTCAGCAATTTCCTGACCCTGCTCGATGGCGATTTCCTTACGGGTGTCGATGTCCGTGAAGATTTCGTCCAGCTGCCAGATGGAGTGACGCGACAGCAGCATGGTGTCGACAGTCACCGACGCCTTGCTGAAGGCAACCTGCGTGCCGTCCGGTGCATCACCGCGCTTCAGCTTCTGCAGCTTGGTGCGGCCGATGGCCTTCTTGGTCAGGGTGTTCGTACCCTTGACAGCCTTGCGGGGGAAGAACTTTTCCAGCACCGAAGTGCTGACGAACGTGTGCTCCACGTCGCCGGTGAACTGCTCCAGAATCAGCGCGTTCTCATTGCCCGCGTTGTTGATCTGGTTCGGCAGAACCGGGGAGGTCGGAAAGATGGTAGCCATTGATACTCCTTGGGTTAACTACGAATGAGCCGTGCGTTCAGTGCGGCAAGTTCGGGCTGCTTCTGCACCCCTACGATACCGTGCTGAGCCACCAGCTTCTTGTATTCCGCGCGGTACTGCTCACGGGTGAGCGGTGACTGTGCGACGAGCGGGACTGCCGGGGCATTGTTGTTTACCGGAGTCGCACCCACCACCGTGGTCTGCGGATGTTGCGTGGCGAGTGCCATCAGATGCTTAGCCATTGCTTCGGCGGCAAAGCCCCCTTGCGACAGCGCAGCGCGTGCCGAGTCTGCCTGCTCAGGCGTCAGGTTGGTGCTTGCAAACTGCCGCACCGCTTGCCAGTTCGCTTCGCCACCAACGGCTTCGTGAACGGTCTTGACCGCAGCAGCATGACGAGCCTCCTGCGTGGTACTCATCCGCCCCTGTGCGTCCTGCGCCAGTTTGACGAACGTCTCCGCACCCTTGGCCTTGTCACCCAACTGGGCGATCTTGGCTTCGAGGTAGGAGTAGTTTCCCTTCGCTGCTTCCACGATTTCGGGGCTATCCATCGACAGGCCGAGCGTGTTGACGAAGTAATCCGCTGCGACGTTCAGGCCGGGATCGCCGAGGTCGGGGACATCGGACTTGGCCGGGGTGGCAACGGGTGCGACAGGAGCGGGTGCCGCATCACCAGCGGGCTTCGGAGTAATCAGAAGCGGGTCGGTGACAACGGGAGGTGCAACCGGAGGCTGCGACGTGGCGACAACAGTTGCGTTGGGGCCACCGCCCGGAGGGGCGTTGAGGTCTGATGCTACGGGTGTGGTCATTGTGCTACCTCTGGATTGTTAGCGTTGTCCACCTGCTGCGAGGCGTTCTGCATTGCTAGCGCCTGCTGTTGCTGCGCTTGCTTCAGCTGCCCGTACTCCTCTTCGGTGAGGACGTAGGTGCTGGGATCAAGACCTTCAGCCGAGGCGAGGTCAGCGATCCATGCGGAGAGCTTGAGCCGTTCGAGAATCTGCGGCTGCAGCTGGAGGATGCTTGCGAGATTGTTGCCGAACATCAGCAACCTGTCACGGTC